>Ga0074195_1001338_pt1 | contig 35485 bp, 39 predicted proteins | sample EPASupsiteHSE623_FD_64525 | JGI IMG/M metagenome (GOLD analysis project Ga0074195, IMG submission 64525) | Bioremediated contaminated groundwater from EPA Superfund site, New Mexico - Sample HSE6-23 | ecosystem: Environmental > Aquatic > Deep subsurface > Groundwater > Contaminated ... | reverse complement strand
GTGATTATTCAACTATATTATAACATTATTTATGGGTTTTGTGAAATAAATATGAAAGAATTTTACGAATCAATTCATCCCGCTACCTAAAGAGGAAGGGGACTTCTTGATTGTGTTGTTAAAACGCCACAACTCATCGATATACAATTCTCGATTAATCACAGTATCACCTCTTGATTTCGATTATAGTCGAAATTATATGCGTTTTAGCTTTTAATTTCGATTGTAGTCGAAATTAAAAGACAGTCCTTTCGAGACTGTCTTATACAATTTACCAATGATTAACCACACGTTCCGCGAAACCCATGACGTTATGAAATTCAATTTTCTGACCATTCTTTATGGTGAAATAGCCACTGAATTTGCCAAAGACTTGATGTTGAATGGATTTGATGACTACCACATTAGACGCGCTTTGACGGTCTAAAATCGGATGAAATGTGAGTTCAATATCACCAGATTTAGAGGTGAATGTCCAAGGACTCATGTAATCATATTGGTCATGCTTCTTTGGAATATTAAAAGTGATGTCTTCAAACTTATAGCACTGTCCATCGTAATAAAACATATTTTCACTGGCTTTGGAGGTATCCCCAAAGCCATAACCCAAGTTAAAGCCAATGCGCTTGCCTTCGAATAAATCAGAAGCACTGGACCAATACCAGGTATTCTTATAGGTCCAAACACCTCTACCCCAGTCGAGTGTGCCAAACGCGTGAATAAGAGGGAAAGTATCTTGTCCAATCGTATAACTACCGGAGACATCCATCAAATTGATTTTGTGGTTGTAATAGAAATGTCCTTTGGTTTCAAATGGTGTCGCGATCACCATGGAGCTGTTTTCTTTTTCGGTTAAAACAATATCTGCGGATAGCGTCTTATTGTCTTTAAAGCGGTCCATTCTTACCTTTAAATGACGCTTATCATTTTCGATTAAAAATTCAAACGAGAATCCCTTCTTTTGAAAGACCACGTTGCCCACCCTCGATGAACTTGGCATACCCAATCGTTTTAGCGGGAAAAAGCCCATCGGTGATTTCGTATGTTCGGTTTTATGTTCAAAATCAAAGGTGGTGATGGAAACCAGCCACATGTACGAATTATCAGCGACCGTAAAAGCGATGCCGTGTTTATGATTACCTATGTAGTAGTAATCCCATTCTTTGGTGCGCATCCCTTTGACGGTGATGTCTTTACGGTCATACGCACGAATCAAATCTTCGTGATAACCCGCTTCGATGAGATTGCCGCGTTCATCGAGTAAAGGGCCTTTGGTCAAACGATTTTCCACAATAACACCTCTTTTATACTTTCAGTATAGCATAGGAAAAGAAAAAGCGTGAAATCATCACGCTTTTAACTGAGTAATTGTTCAAAAAAAGACTTTATTTTTGAATATTTAATGGGGTTCATTTGAATGGTATTAGACAAAATATCTTTATGGCTTTGTAAGAAGGATTCGTTTAAAGCGGTATCCCCTTGAACCACCAGTGAACATTCACCCAATTGATCAAAGGCTGAATTGTTTAGATTCGTAGACCCAACGATGAAGGTATCATCGATTAAGATCGCTTTCGCATGTACCAAACCTTCATATAAAAAGACGACTGCACCTGCTTGTTGGAGTTTATGCATCCAGTGAAGGTTATATTCGGTTTGAAGGTTAGAGACTTTAGAGGTCACGATGGTCACTTTCACTCCACGATTTAAGGCGTTAAATAGGACTTGCATGGCGGATTTCGCACCGAAATAGGCCATATGCATCAAAATGCGATAATTTGCTTGATTTAATAGGTGTGTTAAGTCTTTTTTGACTTGAAAATCGTTCGGTCTATTCATCACATAATCGATGTTTCGATCGACGTCATAGGCTTTTTTACCCTCAAATCGGGTTATGAAATAGGCCACTTCATCGGGGTTATCGATTCTCACCATATAATCTAAATAGGTTCTACCTTGAATGTCTTGTCCATTTTCTTTGTCTTCGATATTGACCCCACCGATGTATAAAATGGTATCATCGATGACATAAAACTTAGTATGGTCTTTGAGGATTGAGGTTGATAGTGATAAGTTCGGATGTCTGATGAATTTGTTCAAGGCTTCATTGGGCTTTTGTTGATAACCTTTGGGTTTTCTATCATCAGCGTAGCCAAGATCGATGATTTTCGCTAAGATATGGATCCCTTTTTGTTTTTCTTTATGGAATAAGCTCTGTTTATTCTCTTCTGCTTTTTCAAAAATAGACCCATAAGCATCTTTTTGAATCGTGACTTGAACCCCTCGATCTAACGCATTTTGTAAGTGATTTAAGAGTTGATTGCCAATCTGATCATCACGCCAAATGAACATTTGAATGAGGATACTTCGTTGGGCAAGATCGATGTCTTCTAAAATGGCTTTAAATGCTTCGTGGCCATAGGTAATGAGTTTCATTCAGCCACCTCATTTTTAATCGCGACACGGAGTTTCGCACTGTTTGATCGGCTGTTTTCCGCCAGTTCTTGTTCTGAAGGTAAGATTGGTTTTTTGGTCAATAACCTGAGTGGTGGGGTGGGTAGTTTTAACATAGGAATCCCTTTAGGGACATGGACTTCGCTGTTGGTTTTGAAGAAGTGTTTGACAATTCGATCTTCTAATGAATGGAACGTAATGATGGACATCACCCCATTGGGATTTAACATCGATAGCAATTTTGGTAACGTACGTTCTAAAACTCCCAGCTCATCATTCACAGCGATTCTTAGCGCTTGAAATACTTGTTTCGCTGAATGAGATTTTGATTTGTATTTATACATATCGGTGATTTTGACCAAATCAAAGGTGGTATTGAGTGGTCTGGATTCGATGATTTTTCGCGCAATCGGTCTGGCGAAATCCTCTTCGCCATACACTTCAAACATATAAACGAGTTCTTCAAATGAGGCGTTGTTGACGATATCGTAAGCGGTCTTGGTTTGGTTTTGATTCATCCGCATATCCAATTTCGCATCCTGCATGTAAGAAAAACCTCTTGAAGCGTCATCGATTTGAAAGGATGACATCCCCAAATCCATGACGACACCATCCATTTTTTCAATCCCTAATGCCTGGAGTTCTTCTTTTATGAATTCAAAGTTAGAAGCGATGGCCGTGAAGTTTTTAAACCCTTTTAGGCGTTCCTGAGCCGTTTTTAAAGCGTATTGGTCTTGGTCAAAACCGTATAAATGCCCGCCTTTTAACGACAACAAAATGGCTTCACTGTGTCCGCCACCTCCGAGGGTCGCGTCCACGTAAATGCCATTTTCTTTGAGGTTAAGTGCGTCAATCGATTCTTTGAGTAATACACTGTAATGTTTCATATTAAGGGTTATCGAAATAGCGATACTTCAAAATCGCGTCGTTGATCAATTTGTATCTTAAGAACCAGTCTGCGATGCCTTGAGCGTTGGCTTGGTAATCTGGATTGGATACATATAACATCGGAACAATCATATGATAATCATCGGTGAATAAGTCGAGGGTCATTGGATTGTATGTATAGGAACGGTTATTTGAGGTGATGTCTACACCAAAATGATACACTTCATTGAGATTAAAGAGGTTGCTGACGGTACGCTTGATGTCGGCTTGACCGCGAACCAAGGTGGTATCCAACCCATATTGGCTTAAATCCATGCCTGGTGCGTAAATCATGAATGGTACATTATGGGACAACTCCTGGAACTCTTGATGGGTGAGTTCTGGGTAAATTTGATTCAAATCAGCCATGGTCATGTTACCCGTATGGTCACCATACATCATGAATACAGTATCTTCCAATAAGCCTAAATCGCTTAAGTTTTGGAAAAACGCTTCGAAAACAATATCGAATCGGCGGTTAAAATCGAAGTAGTTGCCTAAATCTCTTAAAATGGTATTTTCCCATACATTGACGCCAGTGATGCCTTCAACATCGAAATATGGGGTATGGGTCACTGTAGATAAAGCGAAAATGAATTGGTCTTCGTCTTTTTGTAACACATCGGTCACGTAATCAAAAATGACGGTGTCATCGACCCAACCATTGATCACATTGATTTCAGGGTCATAATAATTTTCTGCCAATAAGCGTTCTGCTGGGACAAATTCATCGAAGCCCAACAATTCATAATTGATGAATCGTTTATAGAAGGATTCATTTGACCCGTTGATGCCATAGGTTTTGTAGCCTTGTTCTTTAAATAAACTCGGAATGGTTTCAAAGTTTTCGGCTAAATAATCGAAATAGGTCACAATTTGTCCGGTTGGGTATAATCCCGTCAATCCAGCAAATTCAGCGTCACTGGTTTTACCAACGCCAAAGTTGGAATAAAAACGATCATAATAGAGTGTTTCATTGGAATTAGAAATGCTATTCAAAAATGGCATGATTTCATAGGCGATGCCATCGACTTCAACACTTAAGTTGATTAGATAGTCATTCATTGCTTCTAATTGGAAAATGACCAGTTTTTTACCTTCAAAAATACCCGTTAAATCACTGTTCACGCAACTTGGATTCGATTCATAGTTGAGTGGGCAGGCTTGTTTTGCATTTTCAATATAGGCATCTACCTCGGCTTTTAGATCGGGTTTGGTGTCTAAAATAGGTGCTGGTTGTGGAATCACCGTATAACTGATTAAATCCACCAAATAATAGTTATAAATCCCCATCGTTTGAACCCCTTTGAGGGCGTTTCGGTGTTCTTCATAAAATGTATTGTTGATGTGGTTGTAATAGACCACTTGTGAGAAGGTGGTCATCAATAACCCTAATGTGAGCGCACTGAGGGCGAATCTTCTTTTTCTCGAGGTTTCAATCCAGTGTGGTGTTTCTTTAAATGGTTTGTGCATGAATAAATTAATGGCCAAATAAATGAATGCGAAAGCAGGAATTAAGGCGATGTATTGACCCATTCTGAATAGATTTCGCCATAGGTGGATGGTCAATTGTTGACCCAATACCGGGGCACTGTTGGAAAATGTTCTCGCGTTGAAGAACGAGAAGGCTGTTCCATAATAAAACTGATATATTTTAAGTGAAAACACCAAAACCGATAAGCCAATCCCGAGGATCAGTACCGATAAGGTGAAGTATTTTTTATTTTTAAATAGGAGTAAAAAGAGACCTACCAATACACTCAGTAGTCCCAAATCGCCAATCCATGCATTGATACGAATACCGAATGGTTCATAGTACAAGTTCATACCTGGATTGAAAAATTGTGCGGTGACCATCACCCGATTCAACATCGTTAAGATGAGAAAAGCGAGTATGGTTAAAAGGATATATCCTTTATCTTTTATACGTTTCATTTGAAAAACCTCATTTTTAAGAATTCATGAATATCTTATAACTTATTGCTTACTTTGTAAAGTCATTTAGAAATTGGGGTAAATTTTGGGTAAAGAAAAAGATGCCTACCGGCATCCTTCTTTAAATCTGATTTATTCAGATTCTTTGACGTTAACTACTTTATTGCCTCTGTATTCCCCAGTGGTTGGAGATACTCTGTGAGGTAATACTAAGTCACCAGTTTGTGGGTCTACCACTAAAGTTGGTTTGCTTAGTTTGTAGTGTGTACGACGTTTTCTTTTTGCAGTCTTAGACGTGCGGCGAAAAGGAATTGCCATCTTCACACCTCCTATTTTTTGTCAAAATGGTCCTTTAATTGAGCGAATACTTCATTGACCTTAGGTTCTTCTTCATACAAATCCCTTGGGGCATCTTCAGCATAGACTTGCATCGGGATCATCGGTATGATGGCACCCCAAATGATGTCGCCTAAGTCGATTTTGTCCTCAACAATCATGTATTCAGCATCACTGGTCTCTGAAACATCTTCCTCAATTTTAAAACTGAGCGGGTAACTCACTGGTTTTAATGTGATTGCACAAGGGAGTGTCAATGTGGTTTCGATGTTTAAATCAAAGTGCACATATCGGCTCTGTAAAAACTGGACTTGTCCCGTGACACGGACCAAATCAATGTCATACATGAGTGTCTGATCTTTCAATCGATGTTTGAAGTCTAATGAGAGATCGAACCCCTTATTGGCATATTCGGTTTTTAGCTTTTCAAGTGTTAAAATCATACAATCACCAGCTTGATTAATTATACATGGTTTTATATCGATTGTCAAACATTAATCTAAGATGTTATTTCAAAAGAAAAAGCCCACGGAGAGTGAGCTATAATCCACGTTTTGCACGCAACAATCTCATGACGTTTAAAAGCACAGTTTGTGTGTCTTCAGGGATTGAAACCCCTTCTTGAAGTTCTTTTCTTTCAACCACGACATCTTTAAGTCTCACGGTAATTGCGTGGTCGTTTACGAGGTATAATTGTAAGTCGATATAGTGATGGTTCGTTCCTCTTTCATAGAAACGAATGGAATTGGTTTCAATCGAAACAATCGAACCATAGGGGATTTCTACGGTGTAATCGTCTGAGAACGCCCCGCGTTCATGGTCGATGAGTGCGGTATAGTAATACAGTTGATGTTCACCAAATAAAAGTACGGTGACCCGCGCTTGATTGAAGCGGATGTGGTCATTTTTCTTAGACATTTTGAATAAGACACTTGACCCTTTAAAGAACGCTTCAGGTAGTGACACCACCAATGGGTTGAGTTCATTGGTGTCGGCTTCGGTAAGCCCTAGTAAACCTCGAGCTCGCACCAAGGCTTGCTCATAATCCGCTCTTGCGTAAGCATCGAAATCTTGAGCACCTTTAATCTTTTTACGAAAATACTTTTTCATGAATTTGGCGCGGTCCATAGGTCCATCCCCCTTTGATGGTTATATCTAGGTTTATTGTATCAACTAAATGATTTTTAGTCAATGAATGCATCCCCATAATGGTAAGAAAAACGCCTCAAATAACCCTAAAAATGAAATACTTCCTTTAGTTTAGGTAAATCCATTTGAATGGTTTGATAAATCACATCTAATCTAATATCCCCATAATCATGCACGATTTTATTTCGTAAACCTATCACACTAACCCATGAAATCTCAGCATGTCTGATTCTAAAATCGTCACTTAGACGTTTCATACTTTCTGAGATTTGAATGAATCTAAATAAGATAGAATCAATCAAAACCTCATTGACTTCAAGTACTTCCTTGGTCATACCGTGAGTATGTTTCATGATGAAATCAATGTCTTTAGCTATTTTCTCAACAAAAAACTGGTCATTCTTTTCCTTTACCGACAATTTTTATGCCATCCTTTAAAACTGCGTAAATTAACTCCGGATTGGATGATAAATCTGTCCACAAAATCACATCGACTTTTTTAAGCAGGTGTTGTCTTAAGGTTTCAACTAAACCATAATATTGAAGACCTGTTGTCTTTGTAGAGATGATCAAATCCACATCGCTGTTAGGTGTGGCTTCATTTCTAGCGTATGAGCCAAATAAATAACAAAACTCAACTTCATAACTTGGGATTGCTTTGAAAATACCTTGTTTGATTTGATCTAGTGTCAAAACGCCGTGGGATTCATCGATGTGTCCAAAATCGAGCAGTCTATCTAATATATACTTATACTTAATCGAAGTTACTCTTTTTGGATTGTTCTCGTAGTCTTTATAAGTTCGAAGCGGCATATCCACCAAATTGGATACTTCTACTTGTGTTAAGCCCAAAGAGATTCTTTGTTCTTTCAATGTCATAGGTATCACCTCTGTCTATATAATAACATATGTTTGCACTTTATGTGATAATTTTGGTGCAATTTTTGCACTTTTAAGAAACATGAAGGTGCAATCATATATTCATACGACAAAAAATCCCTTAATCGAATAAGGGATTTTGATTGGTTTTTTTCAGTTATCTTAGTGGGTAAGGATGGATGTAATGACCATAGCCACAAATAAAAAGGACACGACAGCGGTGAATCTTACTAAGAAGAGTTCTAAGCCTCTCGCCTTTGAATTTTTAAATAACTCTGATTTTTCACCAGAAAATGCGCTTGCGACATCGTCTTGTGAAGATTGTAAAGCAACTGCTACGATTAATAATAGACCTAGTACCATAGCGATCCAATCAGCAAAATTCATGTGGGTACCTCCTAAAATACACTTTATTGTATCAATTTATTGGTTGGATGTCAACAGGACTTAACTAAACAAAGCTTTTGTATCGTTGATCATCGTCAGGGTCGATTGATATCCTCCGGATACAATATACCAAGCGATCGAATCTAAGACGATAATTCGGTTGTTTTGGGCTGCATTTGTTGAGTTTACAAGCGCGTTATCAAGCACCCCTGTCGATGCTTCTCCGCCCACCGCTGCGGCACGGTCAACCACAAAAATCACATCAGGGTTTAAGGTTTGAATGTATTCGAATGAAATGATGTCCCCATGGGTATTCGCGTCCCCATTACCGAAGTTGGCATCGGCTGCTGGGAAAGCGAGCTCATTGTGAATGAAACTGAAACGAGAACCCAACCCATAACCAGAAATATCATCGCCATTGGTCATGACAATTAAAGTTTTGAAGTTGCTCACTTGCGCGAGTAGTTTCACTTCAGCGGTTTTGGTTTGAAGGGTGGTTTTCATCGTATCAAACGCTTCATTACCACCAAAAATGGATTTCAAGTTGTCTAAATTGGTTTCAACACTCTCTAAATATTTGGTGTTATCGACAGCGACATTGAGTACAGCTACCCCACCCAATTCCGCTTTTAATTTATCATAAGTCCAGGCACTTCTTGAAGAAATGATGACCAAATCTGGGCTGAATAAGTCCAGGGTATCAAAATTAGGCTCGAACAATGTCCCTGCATTGGTAACTGAGTCGATGTTATACTTGCTTAAGTAACTTGGGACATTGGACTTGACGATTGCTAATTTTTCAATGCCTAAGGCTTCTATGCCGATGTGGTCTAATATATCTAAGACACCAAAATCAAAGATGGCGACATTTTTCGGGTTGGTTGGAATGACTTCTTGGACAGTCTCCGTGGTACGATTTTCATCGGTTCTTGAAGTGGCGTGTGTGACTGTTTGCGTGATTGTCACTGTTTCCGGGTATTCTTTTGAATCATCTACGATGGTGCATGCTGCTAAAAATAGGCTCATGGACATAACCATGATTAAAAACAAGATTTTTTTCATATCTTTTCCTCTACACTTTCTTGATAATATATACAATATTTCTTACCATTGACACCGGCGATACAAAACTCATGGTCAAATACATAATCTAAAATGTCTTTTTCCATGATTTGATCTGGGGTGCCTTCTTGGATGATTTTGCCATCTTTCATCGCGATGATGTGATCGGAGAACGTGGCTGCGAAATTGATGTCATGTAAAACAATCATGACGGTTTTTCCAAGCTTTTTAACCAAATCTTGGAGGATGAGCATCATATCTACCGAATAACGCATATCGAGGTTATTGAGTGGTTCATCTAACAAGACATATTTGGTGTCTTGTGCCACAATCATCGCGATGTATGCGCGTTGTTTTTGGCCACCTGACAAATGGTTAATGCTTTTATGTTCTACTTCTTTGAGTCTTAAGAACTGTATGGCTTCATCGATTTTGGCTTCATCTTCTTTGGTAAGATTGCCTTTCGAATGTGGCCAACGACCGAAACTTACGAGTTCTCTGACCGTTAAATTGACATGGATTTGATTCGTCTGTTTAAGGATAGCTATCGCCTTGGCAAAGACATTGGGCTTGATTTTTGAAATGGATTCCCCATCCAATAAAACAGTACCTGAATCGGCTTCAATCAGTTTTGAAATTACGCCTAAAAGTGTCGACTTCCCAGCCCCATTGGGTCCAATGAGGGCCGTGACTGCGCCATCTTTAATGGTCAGATGGATGTCATCTAAGACAACCAAACTGCCATATTTTTTAGAGACTTGTTTAATTTCAATCATGCTTGTTTTTCTCCTTTCACTAAAACAGTGATCATATATAACCCACCAACCAAATTGATGAGGGTAGCTAACGAGGTATTGAGGTTAAAGGTGGTTAATATAAACTGTCCTAAAACCAAGAACACAACCCCCAGTAAGCTACTCATCCAAAGGAGTGGTTTATGATAATCTGTTTTGAGTAATTCCCGAGCGAGGTTGACGGTAATGAGACCTAGAAACATGAGTGGACCTACCAAAGCTGTGGATACCGAGATTAAAATCGCGATGTAAACCAAATGACGGTTCATCAGCTTATAATAGGATACCCCCAAGCTCTTTGCTTGGTCTTCACCCAAATTCATGACATCAAACGACTTCGTATCTTTGGCCATCAAAATGATCATGATGACTAAGATGGGTAGTGCGAGATACCATAAAATCGAGGTGTTCATGTTGGTTAAGGAAGCCATCGAACGTGAAGTCACCACCAGAAAATCGTCCGGATCGATGATTCTAGATAGAAATGACGTGAGGCTGCCCATCAAGGTTCTAAAGACCAACCCTACCAATAGGAGTAGTGCGAGGTTGTTTTTCCCTTTTTTTAATACGAATCCGTATAACAGTAAGGAAGAAAACACCATCACCAATGTCGATAATATGAAATTATAGTAAGGGTTCGCAATCAGTACAGTACTACTGCCAAACATAAACACGATGAGTGTTTGAGCAAGCACGAAGGTCGAATCAAACCCAATCACGCTTGGGGTTAAGATTCGATTTTGTGTCAAGGTTTGGAAGAATAATCCAGTGATGCCCATGGTGAATGCGACCACAATCATCGCGACCACTCGGGCACCACGTCTCGATAACCCACGTTCTAATTGACCCATGGTAATCACATCGATACCAATGAGCCAATAGGTGAGGTACAGTATCACTGCAAGTAGTGCGAGTAGCCCTACCATAATTAACGGTTTAATGAATTTATTTGGCATGATTGACCCTCCTATAAATGAGATATAAGAAAATAATCGAGCCCAAGACACCCATGGTTAGTGATACAGGTATCTCATATGGGTAAATGATAACCCTTGAAAGAATATCACCAATCAAAACAAACACAGACCCAAATAAAGCAATATCAATCGCATTCTTTTTGACATTATCGCCATAATAAATAGATACCAAGTTCGGTACAACCAATCCAATGAATGGGATAGAACCGACTACCACAAAAATAGCGGCTGTCACCATGGATATAATGACTAATCCAAGCATCATCGTTCGTTTATAGTTGACCCCTAGGTTTTTAGCAAAGTCTTCCCCAATCCCGATGATATTAAATTGAACCATATATATAAATGCGAGAATGAGTGGTGGTATAACAACATAAAGCAGTTCATAATTACCCGCGATTTTGGTTGTAAAACTGCCTACCCCAATCGTATCGATGAATTGGGTCGCGTTGAACTGGAAAGCTAGAAAAGATACAATCGCAGCGATGATGCTGCCAAACATCATCCCAATTAGAGGGACATAGATTTCGTTTTTGAATTTGATCTTGTTTAAGATTGTAATAAATACAAAAGAACCCAATACTGCAAACCCAAAAGCGAACACCAATTTAAAGGTTAAACTGAGTGTTCCAAATAATAAATACGCCAATAAGATACCGAGTTGAGCACTGTCTGTAACACCTACCACAGAAGGTGAGATAAACTTGTTCTTACTGATGGTTTGAAGGATTAATCCTGATATCGATAAACCCACCGCAGTCAAGATGATGGCTATCGTTCTTGGTAATCTAGATGTCAGTAAAAGAAACCACGTATCCGGGTCTAATTTGATGACATCGATGAACTTGATATTAGAGACGCCAATCGATACCGATAGGATCAATAGCAGCGTAAATAGAATGATTAAATAAAGCCTTTTCTTCAAGAGAAACCCACCCTTTTGTTACAAGGCTATTATATTTTTTTGCATAAACCATTTCAAAAGATATAGTAAACATTATAAATAAAGGCACCTGAGTGCGGTATTAGCGCATTCGGTGCCTTAAGTATCTTCTATGATTTGGATTCTAGTTGCTTCTGAAGTTCTTCTAAACGTTGTTCCATAGGGAAAATTGATATTATCCTATACTTTTGAATTTCTTCTTTTTACTATAATTGCAATTATATTAATAAGTGACACTGGCAAAATGATATAAATTAGATAATTTATTTGGAATAGCGTATATAATGTTAGACTATGAATGGTACCGTAAATACTCAAATACCAATAAAAACCAATATACCCAAAAAACAATACAGATACGAGAACCGAGTTATAAATGATTTCGTTCTTTCGCATGTCTATTGCATACTTAGATGCCAGTGAAAACAGTAACTTTAGAATGAATATGATCCCTTTCCCTAGAAAATAGCCTTCAATGAACATCAACGGTAGAAACACTATTTTCTCTAAACTTTGATTTGTTTGAGTATGGTAGGTTATAGGTATCAACAATAATAAAGTGACTCCGAAAATACTAATTTCTTTAAGGTGACTAAAGATTGAGTCCCATGACAAAGGATTATTTTTATTGAAGGCTTTGATGGGATATCTCCTTAGAACTAAAAGTCTTAATATGATCAAAGTGACTAACCCACAAATGTACGTATAAAAGCCAATTTCTACCTCATCTATAAATAGGAAAACAATAATTGACACAACAAAAAGCCATCTGCAATAGAAACGAGATAAATTTTGGTGATACTTGATAAAGTTGACTTTAATTTTAAATCTCGTCGTAAGTCTATCGCTTCTACTTGTATTATTTTCCATAGATATCATCCTATCTTTCTAATGAATTATGTTCAAATGTTATAACATTGATTTAAACCTTGTTATAAACATAGTATCATAAAGATTGATAATATAATAATAAATAATTTAAAATATGTTTATAAATGTAAAAGAAAAGCACCTAAGTGCGGTATTAGCGCATTCGGTGCCTTCTCTATTTATTATGATTTTGATTCTAGTTGCTTTTGAAGTTCTTCAAGACGTTCTTTCATGGCTGCGAGTTCTTGTTTCATGATTTCACATTCACAGGTCGAATCATACACACGTTTGCCTTCAATCGAGATGAATCGCATTGGATTCCCAACAACGACACTCTTTTCTGGTAAATCTTGTTTCACGATGGTACTCGCACCGATTACCGAGTCATCGCCAATTTTCACTGGTCCGACTAAAGTAGCGTTCGCGTAAATTGTCACACGGTTACCTAAGATTGGATGGCGATTGCCTTTAGCATTGGTAGAATTGGATCCTAAAGTGACACCATGAAATAAGACGCAGTCATCACCGATGATGGCGGTTTGTCCAATGACAACCCCCGCCCCATGGTCGATGAATAAGCCTTTACCGATTTTCGCCCCTGGGTGAATATCGATGTTGGTGAATGTTCTTCCGATATTGGAAATGATTCTTGCAAGACCAGTCCATTTGATGTTATAAAAGAACCTCGCCACACGATAATACATCAGTGCGTGAATCCCTGGATAAGATAATAATATGGTTAGTTTAGATGGGGCTGAAGGGTCGTTCTTCTTGGCTTGGTTGATGGTCAACCGGAGTTCTTTAAAAAACATATTATTCAAATACCCCAGTGGATAGATAACGTTCCCCTGAATCTGGTAATATTACCACGATATTTTGATCTTTATACTTTGGATTTTTCGCGACTTCAACAGCAGCAACCAACGCAGCTCCTGAGGAAATGCCTACGAATACCCCTTCGGTTTTCGCAACCAATTTCGCCATTTGAATCGCTTCATCGTTCGTGACACGAATGATTCTGTCAATGATTTTTACATTGAGGACATCTGGAATGAAACCAGCCCCAATCCCTTGAATGCGGTGAGACCCTGGTTTTTCACCCGATAATACAGATGAATCATATGGTTCTACTGCCACAATTTCAACGTCCTTAATGGTTTGTTTTAAGACTTCACCAACACCTGTGATGGTACCACCAGTACCAACCCCTGCAACAAATGCAGCGACTTGATTATCGGTATCTCTTAATATTTCAACCGCTGTGGTTTTTCGGTGCATTTCAGCATTGGCTAAGTTTTTAAATTGTTGTGGCATGATGTATCTTGGGTTTTCTTTCAACATCGATTCTGCTTTCGCAATCGCGCCTTTCATGCCTAGCGGTCCTTCGGTTAAGATGACACATGCCCCTAAGGCTTTAACCGTCATCACGCGTTCCTTGGTTACTGTTTCAGGCATGATGATGACCAAAGGGATACCTTTAGCAGCACATATGAACGCTAAACCAATCCCAGTATTCCCGGAGGTTGGTTCAACCAGTACAGTGTCTTGGTTAATGAGACCTTTTTGTTCTAAATCCTCAACCATCGCTTTAGCCAAACGGTCTTTCACACTTGAAAGTGGGTTGAATCGTTCTATTTTCGCAATCAATCGGCCTTCTGTTTTCAGTTCTTTTTCTAATTTATTGAGTCTGAGTAATGGGGTATTGCCCACCAACTCAGCGTAGTTTTGATAGATATTCATCGATATAACCTCCACTCCTTATTTTATGCTTATTATCACTTTTTTACAAATGATTTAACTGTATTATACTAAAGTATGGCTATGAAATCGTTATTATCGAATAACATTCATAGACGTACGTAATTACGTATGTTATAATGAATTTAGAAGGGGATGATCCATATGCCATACACCACAAATATCACCAATGCACGTAAAGATTTATATAAACTCGCTGAAATGGCATTAGACAATGGGGTTGAAATCAACATCAACACCAAAAAAGGCAATGTCATTATGATTTCTGAAGATGAGTATCGTTCTTTACTTGAAACCATTTATCTAAGTCAAAACGAAGAATTCAAAAAATCATTGGTCGAAGGATTAAATACCCCTTATGAACAAACGGTTGCTGAAGACAAAGTCAAATGGTAATACCCCATGTATGAGATCCGTTATACAAAACAGGCAATCAAAGACATCGATGATTTAAAACGGGCAGGTTTAGATCAAAAGGCTAAAAATCTGATTGACATCATTCGAAAAAATCCTTTTGAGACGCCACCACCCTATGAAAAATTAGTTGGCGATTTAAATGGTGCTTATTCGAGAAGAATCAACCGACAACACCGATTGATATATAAGATAGATGAAGGCCATAAAGCCATCATTATCCTGCGATTATGGACACACTATGAATGAGTCTAAGCACATGTGATGATGTGCTTTTTTCATTGGTGTTATGCGTGTAATACTTTACGTTTCTTTAGAAAACGCTATAATGAGTATGAGGTGTTTCTATGGAAATCAAACGTTTCACACTTGGTGATATCAAAAGCAACTGCTATATCGTTGTTAAGAACCAACACGCTTTGGTCATTGACCCTGGTTATGATTCGATGGCAGTCAAACAATTTCTAAAGGATAATGATTTGGAAGTCGATATCATCTACGCGACCCACGGCCATTTTGATCATATTGGGGGTATCAATGTTTTGAAAGCTTTATACCCTAAAGCGGAAGTCATCGCACCTAAATTGGATGCTGTCTTCTTTGACCCTGCCTTGGGTATTTCACGGTTGGGTTATAAAGTCCATGTCGATAGTTGGTTGGATTCAGATATTGAACAAGAAATCACGTTTCAAGATATCGTATTTAAAGTCATCCATACCCCAGGCCATTCTCAAGGGGGGACCAGTCTTTATTTAGCCAGCGAAGGTGTATTGTTTTCTGGTGATACCCTCTTTTATATGACGGTTGGTAGAACCGATTTATATTTATCCTCTTTTGAAGACTTAAAAGATAGCCTATTGAACAAACTCTATTTACTACCCGACAACACCATGTGTTACCCTGGTCATGGACGTACAACACACATAGGTTTTGAAAAGAAATTCAATAGTGTGGTTAGAATGGCTTGATTTTGTTTTATAATAAACATACTGAGGTTTTTTCATGAAAAAGTTAGAAGCCTTCTTAAAATCCAATATCTTTCTACTACTGGTCAATGGGTTGGCTTTTTTAGGTTTTATCTCTAGAGGAGAAAACCAAATGTATAACCTCTATACCATCTTCTTTTTCATCATCCTGATATCATTAATCTTAATTTGGATAGAAAACACCATTTATACCATGCCAATTCTGATCGGTATTATGTATATGTACAATATGCAAAATCCAAACTTGAATACCATCAGTTCCTTTGGATGGATTTTCCTGATTCCGATATTCTTATTCATCAGCATCGTCGTTCATTTCATCCGGTTTAAGGTTAAGTTTACCAAAGGGGTATTAACCAAGCCGTATTTATGGATTGCGATAGCGTATATCGCATCCAGTCTATATGTCGATATTACACCGACCTATCTTATACTTTCACTGATTGGTTTTATCTATTTGATTCTCTATCAATTTTTCAGACAAACCTTAAAAACCGATGAATCCTATATGATGAGAATACTCTTTTTCGCATCCCTCTTGTTACTCGCTGAATTATCCTATAACATTGGTCTAGGATTCTTCTTAGAAAATCTCGATAAACCGATGCGAGAGCGTATTTCATTAGGGATGAAATCGTCATGGTTCCATGGTGATTTTGGGTGGGCAAACATCAACGATGTGGTCATCCACATTACCTTATTGATGGGTTCACAATTTTATTTCATCATCAAACATCCAAAAAATATATTATACTGGATTACCCCGTTATTAACCGGTTTCGTTGTGTTCGTATCAGCCTCAAGAGGCGGTTATTTATCGATGTTTCTATCTTTCTTAATCTACGTCCCTTACGTGATAAAGAAAACCAATAAATGGGGCATACTCAATATGATTTACGCCTTTATTCTGGTCGCGTTAGCGCTATATGAATTGAGGCTGTTGGTAGAAATCGCCTATGAAATCGCGATTCAAGGTGGGCTAGATGATTTGGATAGTTTTACATCCAATCGACTCACTTTATATAGACACGCATTGGATATCTATAAAGAATTCCCAGTCTTTGGCGGTGGTTGGGAAGCAATGACCGATATTGGTAATCCAGATCGCATTCAAGTCTTCCATTCAACCTTATTCCATACCTTAGCGGTGATGGGTACTTTTGGATTACTGGGATTAGTCTACTACTTCTATCAAACCTTTAAATTCTTATTTAAACATAGATTCGTCGTTAAGAGTTTAATCCTTATAGGTATTATAGTCTCACAAATCCATGGGTTGATTGATAACACGATGTACATGATTGTCTACACACTCGCCACTCTCTTACTATTCGCCATGCTAGAAACCATTGAAAACAAAACGGTCACCTTCAAGTAAATTTGAAAGTGACCGTTTATTTTTTAGTCGTTCGCTCTTAATGCTTCGACTGGGTTCTTCTTTGCTGCTAGCGATGCAGGGAATAATCCAGCGATGAATGTCAATGAAATCGATACAGCAATCATGGAAAGCACATGCACCCACGATAGCTGCATAATGTTCGCCATTTGCGCATTGAGATTTTCAACAATGATGTTGATTGGGAAGGATAAGATGTACGTAATCACTGAACCCAAAATACCTGCGGTTAAACCGATGAGGAAGGTTTCAGAGTTGAATACACGCTTAACATCTTTCTTTCTCGCACCTAAGGCACGGAGTACCCCAATTTCTTGGGTACGTTCTATGACTGAAACATAGGTGATGATACCAATCATAATAGAGGATACCACTAACGATATACCAGCGAAAATGACTAACACAATTGAAATCATGTTCACCACACTACCTAAGGCTGAACCAATGGTTTCAGCGAGGTCTAAATAGATGATTTGATCGCCTTCTGCTGCGGCTTTATTGTAAGCATCGATGACATCAATGATGCCTTCTTTGGATTCGTAAGATACTGGATAAATGCTGATAGATACTGGTTTTTGATCCACACCTAAGAAGGACTCAATGAGCGGTCTTTCCAAATCTGCTACGAAGAAGTTCGCGCCAGCGGGTCTGGTGCTTTGACCTTGAGCTTTAAATTCAATCACATAATAATTTGAGTTTTGTTGTGCAATCCCAATATCACTGGTTAATGCATTACTCAATAAGACTTGATTGAAATCATCTAAATGATAGACACCATCATCGATGGTAAATACATTTTCAGCTTTAGGGGCTAAAATTGCAGATACTTTAAGCACCATACCGTTGTTGAAAGCGACGGATAAATCCGGGTTTTCATCAAAGATGGTCTTTCCTGCAATGGTCGTGGAATCAGCGACATAATAATCATTATAATAAGGTGAAACCAAGGTTTTACCAATCAAATCAGTATATTCCACCGATCCATCGATTGGTAAATTGAAAGCTTCTAATACACGTTTATCGACACCATATTCATCGTTCAATAAAATGAATATTTCATAGACATTCGGGTCATTTACAGTCAATGATCCTGCCATGACATCAAAATACTCATTTAAAAATGGTTTGTTCGTTTGTCCAAAGGTAATCGCACCTTTGTCTACGGTACGGTACAAGCCATTTTGTTCTTGTAAGAGTAACGTTTGAATGGCGTATTCATATTCGATGGTCGTATAATCCGCAGGATTCAAATTCGCTTCAAGATAAGCAATGAATTCAGGGGATAAGTTATTCAAATACGCTTGTTGAGGTACACTTGAATCATAGGGTTTAATGAATCCATCCGATACGGGTTCAGGTGCATTAAAGTCTGGTGGTCCGAAGGTTACTGAGTATTGATTGATCATGATTGGGATGGAAACCAAAGCCCCACGTTCCAAATCAGAGACGGTTTTATTGAATCCATTCCCCACCCCTAATACGAGGAGTACCCCGATGATCCCAATCGACCCAGCGAACGCTGTGATGAGGGTTCTAGCGAGTTTGGTTCTTAAGTTGTTAAAAGATAACTTGATGGCTTGTAGATAAGACATCGATGTTTTCTTTGGGGTATAGATGGTATCTTCTTTGATTTCTTTGGATTGAACTTTGGTATCAGATACGACATTACCATCGAGCAATCGAATCGTTCTGGTGGCATAGGTATCTGCTAAGTCTTGGTTATGGGTAACCATGATGACCAATTTTTCTTTGGAGATTTCTTGAATGAGTTCCAAAATTTGAACTGAGGTGACCGAATCCAACGCCCCTGTGGGTTCATCGGCTAAGATGATTTCCGGGTCGTTGGCAAGTGCTCTCGCAATCGCAACCCTTTGTTTTTGTCCACCCGATAATTGGGCGGAACGTTTGTACATTTGGTCTTCAAGACCAACACGAATCAATACTTCTTCCGCTTTTTTTCTACGTTCTTCTAGAGATTTGCCCGCCAGTGTCATCCCAAGTTCCACGTTTTCGATGATGGAAATATGGTTGATCAGGTTATAGTTTTGGAAAATAAAGCCAACTTTATTATTACGGTAGGCATCCCAGTCACGGTCATCAAACCGTTTGGTGGATTTGTTTTCAATGACTAAATCCCCTGAGGTATATTGGTCCAAACCACCAATCAGGTTTAATAATGTGGTCTTCCCACAACCGGATGGCCCTAGTATCGCAACAAATTCGCTACGATCAAATGTTAAGTTGATGTCATGAAGTGCGGTGAATGGTTTTCCCGCAATCAAATAATCCTTTTTTATGTGTTCCAGTTTTAACATAAAATAAAAACCTCATTTCTTGGATGAGGTCATTATATCACTATCATTTCAGTTTGAATCAAAAATTACCCGTTTTTTACATTGTATGAATTAGTTTAGTAAAATATATTAACTTTCACATTTTTTCTAGTCTGACAATCGTTTCTGTTTCAACGGTATGGAAGAACATTTTTACCGGGGTCACAGAGGTTACTTTGTAGATGGTTTTTAAAGTATTGATGTCTCTAACCAGTGTCTTTAAGTCACAAGACACATAAATGATTTCTGAAACAGGTTTTTCTAGTAACATGGCTTTGGTGGTGTCATCTAGTCCACTTCTTGGTGGGTCAAAGACAATCGTGTCGGCTTTTGATAGGTATTGTTCGATGGCTAAAGCGACATCGTTCTCAATCACTTCAACATTTTTAATTCGATTGTTTTCAATCGATAATTTGGCCGATTCTACTGCGTCATGATTCGATTCGATTGCATAGACTTGATCTACATTAGATGAAATGAACTGTCCTATAGACGCCATCCCTGCATACGCATCGATGACGTTTTTTCCCGTAATCAAAGCTTTCACTTTTTCGTACATTTTGAGCGCTACTGGTGTATTGACTTGGAAGAATGCGCCTGGTTTCACAGGGAATTTTAATCCACCAAATTGAATTTCTAACGCCTCTTCACCATAAAGGCGGATGGATTCTTTGCCTAAGTTTTCAAAATCAGAATCTAGGATGTTTTGATAGATGGATGTGATAAACGGTAAGTTTAAATGCGCAAGTATGGTGTCTTTTTCAATCCACGTTTTTTGTGTGGTTGAGAAAATGATCATCACTTTTTGTTGGTGACTACGGATCGTAATGTGTTTCAATGTATCGTCCTGTAGCGATACCATTTGAAAGACTTCATTCAACTTATCGAGTGCTTTTTGAATCACATCGGCAGCCAAAATCATATGTTTTATAGGGTACAAACGATGGCTTTGTGAAGCGAATACCCCAATTCTAAGCCGCTCTTGTTTTACGACATGTACAGTGATTTTATTACGATACCCTAAATCTCTTTTATCATAAAGAATGGGGTCGATAGACACATCCATTTTCGCAATCTTTCTGAAGGTTTCTTCGGTGATCTTTTGTTGCCACTCAAGTTGAGCTGGTACGGATAAATGTAACAGGGGCGCGTAGTGTAGGTCATCTGGGTTGGATACATCCACGCGTTGGTTACTTCGGGTTTTTAGGTTTAAGAGTTCGCCGATAAAATACGATTTCTTATCTTTTAAAATGCGAACCAAACCTGTTTCACCCTTCAACATGCCTTTAACAAATACCACTTTATCTTGATAACGACAGACGCCTTGACCTTGATAATCGAGGTCAAGGGCTGTTAACATGATGGGTTCGTTCATTTCTTTTGTTTATAGAAATAGGCCATCCCAGCTTCGGCCGTTTCTTTGTATTTTGGATGCATATCTAATCCGGTTTGATACATCGTGTGGACAATCATATCAAAGGATATTTTTCTGGTATCACTTAAAAATCCCGATAAACCTGAAGCGTTGATGGCACGAATGCCTGCCACCGCGTTTCTTTCGATACATGGGATTTGAACATACCCGTCAATCGGATCACAGGTTAGCCCTAAGTGGTGTTCCATCGCGATTTCTGCTGCGTATTCAATTTGTTCAATTTCTAGTTCCGATAAATACGCATGGGCTGCTGCGGTCATAGAACACGCTGAACCCACTTCGGCTTGACAGCCACCCACCGCGCCTGAAATGGTGGCGTTGGTTTTGATGACATTGCCAATGATGCCGGCAACCGCTAGGGATTCGATGATCTTTTGATCCGAAATCCCTTGGTGGTGTTTCATGTAATATAACACAGCTGGTAAGACACCGGATGCCCCACAAGTAGGTGCGGTGACGATGATCCCACCAGACCCATTTTCTTCAGAGGCCGCGAATGCATACGCAGAGACCAAACGGTTTTGTTTTTGAGCTTCCGTTTCGGTGTCTTTCGCGCGGTCCATCAAGGTTTTCGCTTTACGTTGGACCTTAAGGTCACCGGGTAAAACACCTTCGGTTTTTAAACCTTTTTCAACGGTACTTTGAAGTTGTTGCCAGATGTCGCTTAAAAACACATCGATGGATGCCCCTTCAAAGGCTTTGACGTATTGGTATAAATGGATGTTATTGGCTAAACAATAGGCTTTAATCTCATCAAACGATTGGTGTGGGTAAACCATTTCGATGTGGTTTTCTTCGTTATCAAATAAGATGTCTCCACCCCCAATGGAACGCACTGAAATGGTGTCTAATAAGGTGTCGTGTTCAAACACCTCGAACACGAAATAGTTGGGGTGTTGTTTAACGTCAACGTTAAATTTAAATGTGACTGGCTTAGGTTTAAGGGTTTGTTCGATGATGGCGTCGGTTAAATGGCCTTTACCTGTAAGGGCTAGAGAGTTGTATAAAGTCACGACATAATGGGTCGCATTTTGGTGCTTGTTTTTGACAAATTCTGCTGCGAATCCGGGTCCCATTGTATGAGACGATGAGGGACCATGGCCAATCTTGTATAGTTTACGTAGGGATTGCATAAGCCCTCCTAGGCCTCGATGTTTAAAATCTTCGAGTATTTTTCTTTCAAATAATTCACATAATATTGTGGGTTAAATGGTTCATTGGTGGCTTGTAAGATGAGTGCTTTTGGTTCAATGGATTTACCATATTGGTGAATTTTTTCTTTTAACCACGCATTGATCTTAACGATTTCATTATCTCTGACCACTTGTTCAATGTTCAAATCTTGATTCATACGGTGATAGATTTGAGCGGAAATCGCTGAACCGAGTGCGTAGGTTGGGAAATACCCAAATGAACCAAATGCCCAGTGGATGTCTTGTAAGACGCCTTCGGTATCTGTTTTTGGCGTTAACCCGAGATATTTCTTATATAGTTTATTCCATACTTTAGGTAGGTCTTTCGCTTGGAGTTTACCATTGAATAGTTGTTTTTCAATTTCATAACGTACCATCACATGCAAACTGTAGGTGAGTTCATCGGCTTCAACGCGGATGAAGTCACGTTTGACTTGGTTGATGTATTGGATGAATGCTTGTTTGCTTACCCCTTTAAGCGCTTTAGGGAAGGTTTCTATAAGTTTGTCATAATGGGTATCCCAAAAGGCTTCACTACGGCCAATCATGTTTTCATAGAAACGGGATTGTGATTCATGGATGCCCATCGATACGCCACCTTTAAGTTCGGTATAATCGTATTCTGGCTTCACTTGTTGTTCATAAATCGCATGTCCCATTTCATGGATGGTAGAGAAAATTGCACTTCTCACGTCGTCTTCATGGTACGCGGTGGTGATACGGGTATCGACACTCGCGACCCCTGAAGTGAATGGGTGGGCACTTTGTTTCAATACCCCTTTATTTTGATCGTATTTAAATACATCGAGTAAATAGGTATTAAACGCGATTTGTTGGTCTTTAGAAAAATGTCCCTTGGTGAGTTTTTTAGATAATGTTTGTTTGACTTTAGCAGCCTTCATAACAAAGGGTACCAAATCGGTTTTTAACGTGTTGAAGAAATGGTCATAATCTACCACAGTCATGCCTGGTTCGTACATATCTAGAAGAACATCATAACCTTTAACTGTATCGTTTGAAAGGTATTTGACTAATTTCTTTTGGTAGCTGATGACTTTTTCGAGGGTTGGTAAATAAGAAGCAAAATCGTTGTTCTTTTTCGCATTGGACCAAATATGTCCAGCTTGTGATAACAAGACTTGGAAATCGATGTAATCTTGTTTAGGGATTTTTCTGAGTTGATCCAAATCCTTCTTCACACGTTTGATCTCAACTTTTAAGTCCTCAGTTAATGTTTCTGAGTTGAGTGCTAAAAAATCAATCGCTTCAATGCGTTTTGGATCCATCTCTACCTCATAAGCGAGGGTGGACAACACTTCGATTTGATCGCTTCTGTATTGCATCGCATCGTTGGGTGTCTCTGTTTCTTGGTCCCACGACAATAACCATAAGGCATATTGATAAGCTAATTTTTGCTTTCTTGAAGCTAGGTAAACATCTAAATGATTCATCTGAAATCTCCTTTTATAATAGAATGAGGGTTGCGAGAGAAAAGTAAATGGTCAAGGCTATAACGTCATTGAGTGTGGTCATGAATGGTCCTGACGCAACCGATGGGTCAATCTTCAGTTTTCTTAAAATCATCGGTACAAATGCCCCTGTGACTGCACCGACGAGTAAAGCAACAAATAAAGCCAAACCTACGGTGAAACTGACTTTAATGTCTACGTTGTTATTTTGGAATACCCACAAGAATAGATAGCTGAACGTAAACCCAACCAACGCCAAGAACGTACTATTCATCAAACCAATGAGTAACTCTTTGATGATGAATGGCTTCATATCCGCATCGGGGTCTTCATTGATGACAAGGATGGCTTTCGCAAGCGATTGGGTGGAAATGTTACCGGCGGAATCTAAAATCATCGGTTGAAATAAAACCAAGATGATGACGGTTTGTAAAGTCGCTTCAAAGAACGAGAGTACGGAAGCGGTGATCAATGATAACCCCAGCAACAATAACAGCCATGGTAATCGTTTTTTACTTCGAATCAATGGTTTTGAATGCACATCGTATTCGTTTAAGGATGCGAGTTTATGGTAGTCTTCTAAGGTTTCTTCAGCGAGCAAATCTAAAGCCATTTCCGCGGTGATGACACCTAATAATGTCTTAGTCTTAGATAAGATTGGAATCATGATTCGGTCATACTTTTGAACGGTATCGATGGCCTTTGAAACTGGTTCATCTTCAAAGACAAAATGATAGTTCTTACGCATGATTGCTTCAATTGTGATTGGGCTTCTCGCAATGATCAATTCTTTTAAATCCACAACCCCAACCAATTGATCATCTTGCGTGACATACAAAATATCAATCAATGTATCGTCATTGGATTGTTTGACAACCTTCTTCATCGCATCCTTCACATCCATCGTTGGACTTAAAGTAAGGATGTGGGTATTCATGACTTCTCTTAGTTTCATAATAACACCCCAATCATGAGGGTTGCGATCCCGTAATAAGTTAATATGGTTGTGATGTCAATCACGGTGGTTAATAAGGGTCCTGAAGCACTGGCTGGATCCAATCCGGTCTTGTTGATTAAAACTGGGATGATCGCTGAGAAAAATGTCCCAATGATTAAAGATAATAAGACACTTAACCCCACGATGGTTGCGAAAATAATCGGGTCTTCGGATAAACTCGGGTTCAAAATGATGAATCCAATCGTAACGATAAAGGAAATGATTGAAAGTAATATCCCGGAAAAAGCAGCGGCAGAGACCTCATAGAATATATTTCTTTTCACGACATTCGATGGTTCATTATCTGCAATCATGATTAAGCTAAAGGTTAAGGTCTGTGTCCCCGCATTCCCAATCATCGATAGGATGAGGGGTTGTAAAATGATGATGATGGTATAGTCTTTTAAGACCCCTTCAAATTGTAAAGCTAGATTGGCGATGGGTAGGGCTAATAATAACAATACCACCAGCCAGGGCAAACGCTTCAAAGCACTGAAGAATGTCGAATCGGTGTGTTCTTCTCTTAAAGCAGTCATTTTTTGGAAGTCTTCAATCATTTCATCTTCATAAGTATCGATCGCATCATCGACGGTAACGATGCCTTTTAAGATGTGGTTTTCATCCAAAACCGGTAAGATGTTAATCCCTTCTTCTTGGATGAGGGTGGCTGTTTCTTCTTTGTCATCGGTATCTAGAACAAAGAGGGCTGGTTCATATATCGATTCGATATCACAAGGTGATTTCGCTTTGATGAGTTTCTTTAAAGGCACAATACCCAAAAAGGTATCGTGTTTATCGACCACAAAAAGGGTCGAAATCGTTTCAACTTCAGGGGCTTCTGCGATGAGCTTCTTCATCGCTTCTTTGACATCCAAATCCGTTGAAAGTGTTATATAATCTGTGGTCATAATAGATCCAGTTTCATAATCTTCATAGGATCTTAATGAAATGATGTCTTCTTGCATTTCAGGCTCTAACTTATCGATGAATTCTTGAGTCGTTTCTTCTTCAAGCTCATTGATGATGTCCATCGCGTCATCGGGATCCATCTCATTTAAGATGTCCGCGGTTTCTTCAGCATCTAAGGTTTCAACAATTTGGGCTGCGTCATCGACATCTAGATATGAAAGTAAGTCTGCCTTTTGGGTGTCATCTAGCAAATCAAATAAGGATTCTTGGTCAGATTCACTTAGGGATTCATAGAGTTCTTTCAGGTCATAACCATGAAGTGTTTCTAGATATAATTTTTGTTCATCGATTGACAGTGTTTTGAAATCTAACATAGTTATGCCCTCCTTTTTATAGTATAACTCAAAACACGCATAATTGCGCCAAGAATGACAATTATGCGTGTTTTATTAAGTTTGATTAACGCTGATGTTTTTAACTTCTTCGAGAATAAATCAGATCTTTATATGGTAGTGTTTAAACGTATCTCTTATCCAAAATGTTCTCATATATCGTGTCCACTTTATGGTATTAAAAGCATCATTAAAGTTGAAATATAACTCTTTTATGGACTTTGTAAATTATTTTTTCACTATTTATAAACTCAACTATTGCTATACAGATTATTACAACGATTAATGAAGCATTAAATTTGATATGATTGGTTACATCATTGATGAAATAACTGCTATTCAATGCAAGTAAAAGCAAGGCAAATGGTACTAAAATCCTCCAAAATTACTTTAACTTCATCATATCTACCTCAATTGGCAAATCTTTCATACATTCATTAAATCAAATATAAAAACAAATGATACATTCAATAATGAAACTCGCTGTATAAAGTGGTGTAAGCAATCTCTAGGATGAAAGTGTAAAAGTTGATTATACTTAATTGTTCTTTATGAACTCGTTAATTTTAATTTTTTCATAGTGGCTTACACTCATGTTGTCAATAGGAAAACCATAATTTTTATGTTGGATATCCTCACCAGGTTGAAAGATTTTATAGTTACCAATATATATCAGTTTCTTTTGAATATTTGGTGAACTTGTGTCATTAGCAGTTCTATATTGATAAAGGCGCATTTTATTACTTAATAAATATCGAACAAAATCACATGCATGAAAATCAGCTTCTGTTTTCGGTATTTCGATCCCTTTGGTAATCTTAGTATACACAATTGGCCATAAATCAAAACCATCTCCCTTTTCATAACGATACTCATCTATTTTTTGAATCAATAAATAACGCCCCTCAAAAGAGTGTTCTTTTGCATAATCACTTTCTAATCGATAGGCATATACATCACCAATTTTCCAAGTACATTTAAAGTATCGATATTGGGATACCTTCTTTTCTGCAGGCATTGGTGATTTGAGTTTAACTTCCAGATCAAACAATACTTTTTCTCGTTGTTTATAATCCTTAGGGGTTGTATTCTCCCATTTTTTTAGATCTGTCTTAAGTTCTATATACTTAAGTGCTTGTTCTAATACACTTGGTAAAAGTCTCCCATAACGCCATTGTGTATCCGCTAAAGCAAACCAAAATACTGGACCATCTGCTTCATCTTCAATCAAATCTTTGTTAGACTGCATAAGTAGTCTAGTTGCTTCTTCGTTTGACTTACCTTGTTTTAATAAATCGATGTATTCACTTTTGATATCTTGTGCAACATCATCTGAATATAATCCGGTACCCCATGCTCCCATGTGTTCCTCTTTCTATGGATTAATCAAATTCCATATTTCATTTTCTATATTGTTTGTAATATATCGATATCCTGCTTCTAAGTAATAATCTTTAAAAGGATTTCTTAAGCTGATACCGTTAATTTTTATTACCATTCGGATTAGTTTTAATGTCAAATACCGATGTAGCTACTGAACCCATTAGTATTTGCTCGAGTCCTCTACATTCCCAATAGTTTAAATGATCAATTTTCATACCAGGTCTTAATCCTTTCGCATTGAAATGTTGATTCATTCGCGTCCTATAATTAACTGTTTTTACCCTACCAACATATTTGACAGTCCCACTATCATCGATTAGTGTATAAACAGTATATTCTTTAGGAGCATTACGATTATACTCCTCAACTATTGTTACAATTGTATCTAAAATTTCGTATGCGAAATATAGAATAGCTAAGACTGCTACAATGAAGACAACTGCTGGAATTAAATCCTTAAACAGGAGAGTTCCATCATTTCCTAATGGATCAACATTCATAATAGGATTATTCTCAGCGTATGCGTACATATTTTCACCGAGAATACCATCATTTACTTGACCATCCGCGCTAATAAATCTACCAATTTGTGGATTGTAATATCTTGATTGTAAGTAATAATACCCAGTTTCAACATCAAATCGATATCCACGATATCTATATGGGTTGATATCTGCTAGTGTGCCACCAAATTGGTACACTATGTTTCCCCATGCATCATACTTATATTTTACAACAACACTTCCACTCATGTCACGAAGTTCAATGACATCGCCTTGTAGGTTGGTAATATAAAATTATTCTGTACCATTGTAGTTCATACTGAGTAAACTACCATCTACATCATAGGTATATTAGATCGTAATCCCATTACTTCTGGTTTCAACCAGTACCTTATCACCATCTAAAACATAATTGGTGGTTATTAAAGATCCTGAATTTTGGACTTTTTGTTTTCTAATGCCTTGGTCATTATATTTAAAAGTTAGTGAGGTACCATAAGAAACTATTTGAGTTAATTGTCTGCCCTCCCATTGGAATAACTTGTTAAGATTAGACACTCTTGAATCGATTAGGTTAATGATGTTACCACTATTGTCATAAATCATGGTTTCATAATAACTTAAGGTACCATTGGTATAATACTCTACTCTTGTCAGTTGGTCTTTCCAAGTGTTTTGGTAGTACATCTTCTTTTCACTTAATGGCGTACCCGATATGGTTTGATAACCATAAGTCTTAATTGAGGTAATGTTGTTTTGTGAATCATAGTTATAAACCAATGTTTTTGGTGATTGGTTAAGAATCTTAATATCTTCTCTTATCAATTGGTCCAAATGATCATAATAATAATTGTATTGTTCTATGGTTGTTCCAGATTGAATAATTTCAATCTATAAAATGTTGTATAACCTCTTTAGTGAATCTGTACCATAGTTAAAGTCCTTTATGGCCTTACGTGATTATTCGAATCTTAATAGCTCAATCAATTCAGTATTACCTGTTTCTAATGCGTAGTCAAAGGCTGTCATGCCATCTTCGTTAACGAGTGTTTTATTAGCACCATAATCAATTAGAATTTGAATCATATCCAGAGTAACCTGTCCGAGATAGACTCGTGCTAAATACATGAGTGCTGAATAACCACCATCATTTAACACATTGACATCAAAAAGGTCATTCTCCATTAAATAAACCATGATTAATTTATTACCAGATGCTGCGGATTTTAAAAATATGTTTCCCGGATTTGTTCTCACATAAGGATCACAACCAAGATTAATCAATCTTAGAAATAATGCATAACTTTCTTCTATGTCTATTCCAACATAATCAATAGATTCTGCCAATGCATTGCCTGTTCCGCCTTGATTTGGTTTGTGATGTACATCTGCGCCATGATCAATGAGGTAATTAGCAATAGTAATTCGATTTGATTTGCTCGTAATAAGTGCGCTTAATAGTGGCGTAAAATCGGTAGTTGGATTAATGAAATTGACATTCGCACCAGCTTCTACTAAAGCGACTACTGCGTTATAGTTTCCTATGGCAGCGGCTTCTTGTAACGGATTATGGTTATCACCATCAAGAATTAGTATTCTTATGTCAGATGTTGAGTCAATGTTTTTAGGTTTTTCAAGTAGTCTGTTTAATTTTTCATCATCGAAATCTCTAATCGCTCTAATAAGTGCTTGTGCATATCCTTGATTATAATCATAATGTTGATAGCCTACAATACTTAAATATCCAACAGAACATATTAGTATTACAGATAAAACTACTTTCAGTATTTTATTCATATATTTACTCCTATAAGTTTCTTAACCACAATATAAATCTTTCAGAACAGGTAGTTTTATCCTCATAACTATTACCCCACAGTATCCATGGTAATACATCAACGATACCATGACCAATTGAAGAAACTTCATGAGGGATAAAATTATAAGTGCCCATATCGCGATGGTCATTAACTATTCTATCTTTATTATCGAAAATAATTTCTTTATGTCCATCACTTGAAACCCATTTTTCATTCTTTGGATTTGAAAATCTATGAAAAGTAGCCTCATCTTTCTTAACCCATCCATTTGTTTTTGCAATAGTTGGATCTGATGGCAAATCTGTGTTTAAGTAATTCCTATCATAATGTCCTTCACGAACAAAATATAATCCTATATTTATAAATGAATTACTATTATTTGTGCCAATATTTATTACAGAACCAATAAACATTAAAGAGAATCCAACGACAAAGTGCCAGACTTTTGTTCCCTCAGGATCAATATTCATCACTGGAATATTCTCAGCGTATGCGTACATATTGCACTGCCCCATAAATTCTTCCATCATCACTAATTCAATGGAAACTCTGTCTCCATAAATTTATTCATATCAGTAATCCCATCACGTTCACTATCAAAATACATAAAGAGGACAATTTCATAATTATCATCTGAAAATCCAATCATTCCAAAGTTCATTGGGTAATAGAAATCATCATTATCTACAACTCGTATCGTAAGATGTGAGTAGTTAAACTCAACCTCGGGGATGCGTACCCATTCGTCATCATCTATGACTGGATCATTTAAAAACACGTAGTTACTGAATAAATTATCTTTATAGGTGAAATAATCGTTTTCAGAAAAAGATAATGTGAGCATAAGATTCTTACTGCGTGCCATAAAAGCCGTTCTTTCAATATATTTTACTGATATAGCCGCCGTGTCTGGGATATCATCCAAATTCGGAAAGAACACACAATTTGTACTAAAGGAAACGTTTGCAATATATTCTACATATTTTGTTATATCAGTTGAAATAGTATATTTTGGGCTACTACAGGCACTCAAAAGTGAAACCAAAAAAATGGTTGATAAACTTATCAACTTTTTCATTTTCAGTCCCTCCTTACATATTCTTTGTAAAAATCGTATACCAAAGACACTGGAGATATTAAACCCTCAATGACAAGAGATGGATAAACTACTTCAGGTCTCGATTGATTGTCAATTGTATCCCTAAATACGGACGAACCAAACCCAGCAGTCTTTGCAGAATTATTAATATCTGAAACACTTACACCAAACATACTATCTATTCCTAATTTGCTTAATACTACAGAACCATCAAATAGAGTGTTATGCCATATCCATTCTGCAGCTATTCCTCCAGCACTTCCTTCAAAGTAGTCCTTATAGTCGCTAGCATATTTCATGTATAAAGAATAACCAAATATGACAGATGGATTTTGTACTTTATTTGAATTATTCAAATTACCTGTTTCCTCATCAAATGACAACACACCATTAAATACTTTGCATAGATCAACTACTGTCCAAATAGCATATGCTACAACAAGTTTAGTTAATAAAACTGGAAACTCACCGCTTATGTCTGAATACATCACTGGAGTCATGTGCCTGTAACCCAGCATAATCATTAACAAGTGCTTTTACACCTTCATTATATCAATTCATACCTTCTTTTTGTATTAAAAACGAGAAAATCAAGTGTTTTGTCACTTATTTCATAGTATTCCCACAAATTTGTAATAGATATCAATTCTTTGTTGTTTTTCTCCATCTACCATTTCTGTATCATAGATCAGTATCTTTTCAATCATTTCATTTAAGCTACTTGCATCTAGTTCTTTAAGATTTGAATATTTTCTGATAATACTTAAGAACTTTTCGGTATCGTTTTTTTTGTCTTTGTATTCAGTTAACTGAGATCTTAAATCATTGATGCTTTCTTTGATATGCTTTTGTTCAACTTCATAATCATTCAAAAATATCATAAAACGTTCTTCACTAATCTTTTCATGCATCCGGTCTTCATAGATCTTTTTAATCAAAATGTTGATTTCTTCAACTCTTTTCTCAAATCTGGAAACATCTTTTTGATGCTTGTTTAAATCCTTTTGTTGTTTAACTTGATTTGATTCAAGCATCTGTTTCAAAATGGATGCTTCACTTAAATTTGCTTGTTTCAAGTGCTTATTAATATCTTCTAAGACAATACTATAAAGTTTCTCATAACTGATATAGTGGGTTGTACAATATCCTTTACCAAATCCTCGGTAAGTTGAACAAGCATAAGCTCCAAAACTCTTCCTATTGTTGTATCTTGAAAATGATAATGTTTTCCCACAATGAGGACATCTAAGTAACCCTACAAACATTTGATAGGTGTGAGTTTCTTTAACGTTCGTTCTCTTTGCTGTAATCATTGGTTGAATCATATCAAATGTTTCTTGGTCTATAAGTGCTTCATGGGTATTTCTAACAATGATCCAATCTTCTTTTGGTACATTGATTAAAGTTCTATCTTTAAATGATTTTGAGGTGTTCCTATTACAGACAAGATGTCCAAGATATTCAATATTCATCAATATGGCATGAATACTTCTTGAACTCCAATCATAAGGATACTTAACAAACTTATCCATGATGTATTTCCCATGGTCTTTAATAATCTGTGCTCTGGGTTTTAGAATTTTTTCTTTATTCAATACCATCGATATCTTAAATGTTGTTAATCCACTTCGTGCTAACTCAAATATTCGTTTAACCACTGGTCCGGTTTCTGGATTAATAATAAGCTTGTGTTTGTTGCTTGGATCTTTCATGTATCCATACGGAGCAAAAGGTCCAGTAAACTTACCTTCAAGTGCCTTAGTATGATAAGCTGATTTTATTTTCTTACTGATATCTTTGGCATACCACTCATTCATAATGTTTCTAAAAGGTGTAAATTCTTGGTGTTCCTTGTTGCTATCAACACTATCATTAATTGCTATGAAACGTACTTTGTGTTCCGGAAAATAGTTTTCAAGATAATAACCCGTTTTTAAGTAATCACGACCAAGTCTCGATAAATCTTTGGTTATCATTGTGCTGACTTTACCCTTTTCAATATCATTGGTAAGTTCTTGAAAGCCTGGTCTTTCAAAACTCGTACCAGAATAACCATCATCAATGTAGAACTTTGTATGTTGAAATTGATTTTGTTTAGCATACTGTTCCAGCATCTGTTTTTGCGTTTGAATGCTCGCACTATCACCATGATAATCATCATCTCTTGATAATCTACAATAGAGTGCTGTGATTTTATAATTTGTTGCTGTCAAGTTAAAACCTACTTTCTGTCATTGATTTCTTTTTCGATTAGTTTTAAAACTATTGAATCAATAGTTTTATCCTCTTCATCTTCATAATAGACAGCAAGTATCGTTTTTACTTTTATTTTGTTGGATTTTTCTTTTTTCATATATTTTAGCACCTCTTATACTTCAAGTATATGAAGCACTTGTGACATAATGTGGCATTGAGTAAAATTTTTTTGTACATTTTTCATCAAAAAAGGAATGTTAATTTCAACATTCCTAAGTCTAAATATTCTATCCTTTTAAATCACATATTGTTTAGTCACACTTAACACCAGCACAGTTTAGTCCGCGATAACGTGGCTATTAGTATAGCCACGTTCCGCGTAACAGTGAAACTAAACTCTTTTACTTTTGCTGTATTAGCAATATATTAAAAATTGATGATTTATTTGTTTCTTGAAAACATTCTTTTTTTGATTATTTTAGAGATAAAATCTAATATGTGGGATCTTCAAAAACAACTCATTTGCTGAAACTCAGCTTATTAATTGCTTTAATCTTATTTTTCAATCAACTTCCTTTTGATTTTTAGTTTTAAAATAGTAACTCTAAGTAAAGTGAAATTGCCACTGAATAAAAATTGATTCATATTAATATTGAGATATGTTCCATCCTTAAAATGGAGCAACAAATATTCTTTTGCACCAAAAATATTTCTATTAGGAAATAGTTTATTCGATTTTGGCATTACAGTACACATTTCACTTTTGTTTATGTCTATGGAAGAAAATTCAGCCAAAATTGGTTTAGCAAGCAACCTATATACTACAAATGATGCATCTTTTATTTCCAAGTGTTTTTTTGTACCAATAATAACAAATGGTGTAACTAAAAAATTACCAATATTATATACTGCTATAATTATCAAACTTTTATCACTCGGACTATGCCATGATTTTCCAACAAAATCAGTCATGAATAATGTAAAGTTTATCAACAAAGCTATAAATAGACTGGTACCAAATACTATTCCAGAATAATACAACACATTCTGGCTACGATTTCTTCGCTGTAATACATATTTCACCATCAAAAATAAGTCAATAAAAATAAATACTAAATATATTACGCGAAAAATTATTATTATTATTACTTCCATTATTAATATGCCCCTAACCAATCCAATCCATATGATATTGCTGATGATCCAATTGTTGATGCTATATACCCTATAGTACCTTTAATAATTGTGCTTTTAACCAAAACTTGTTTTGCTTGGTACATCGCTATTTTTTTGGCAGATTGGGCAGTAGCTAGTTTTGTTGCAGATGTTCTCCAAATTCCAGAAAGATTCCTAGCATTGAATCCTGATGGAATAAATCCTCCTGCAAAGCCTAACCCCATAGAAATCCACGCCTCAGTAGAATTGATTTGTTGTCCTGTAATGGCACTTTCTATGAGAAGTTGAAATCCGTTTAATAATCCACCAGTAAAAGCTGATCCAAGCATGCCTAGACCACTAACGGCTAAAGCACCACTAATTCCGCCAAATATTGCATCATTAATAACAAGCCCATAATTAATATTAGTAAAATCCCAATCATTAGATGCTGCTTGAGTAACCACACTAGTTCCTGCGCCAATAATCATACCAACTACAACACCAATAATAAGTGCACTAATTGCGAATTTACCGCTGGGGTCGGAGTACATCACTGGATTGTTAAAGGAATAAGCATACATATTTTGGGTTAATAGATTTCCTGTTTCACCAACTAATCCATCTGCACTAATAAATCTACCGATTTGTGGATTGTAATATCTTGATTGTAAATAATAATACCCTGTTTCAACATCAAATCGATATCCACGATATCTATATGGGTTGATATCTGCTAGTGTGTCACCAAATTGGTAAACAATATTACCCCATGCGTCATACTTATATTCTACAACAACACTTCCACTCATGTCACGAAGTTCAATGACATCGCCTTGTAGGTTGGTAATATAAAAGTATTCTGTACCATTGTAGTTCATACTGAGTAAACTACCATCTACATCATAGGTATAGTAGATCGTAATCCCATTACTTCTGGTTTCAACCAGTACCTTATCACCATCTAAAACATAGTTCGTCGTGACATTGCCACCACATGTACTTTGTATCTTTTGGGTTCTAATACCTTGATCGTTGTATTTAAATGTTAACGAGTTACAATACGATCCATAATTGGTTAATTGCCTGCCATCCCACTGAAACGTTTTATCATTATAATAAGTTCTTGAGTCTTGGATAAAAATGATATTACCACTATTGTCATATGTCATGGTTTCATAGTAGCTTAAGGTACCATTCGTGTAATACTCTACTCTTGTCAGTTGGTCTTTCCAAGTGTTTTGGTAGTACATCTTCTTTTCACTTAATGGCGTACCAGATATGGTTTGATAACCATAGGTCTTAATTGAGGTAATGTTGTTTTGTGAATCATA
>Ga0074195_1001337_pt1 | contig 35488 bp, 29 predicted proteins | sample EPASupsiteHSE623_FD_64525 | JGI IMG/M metagenome (GOLD analysis project Ga0074195, IMG submission 64525) | Bioremediated contaminated groundwater from EPA Superfund site, New Mexico - Sample HSE6-23 | ecosystem: Environmental > Aquatic > Deep subsurface > Groundwater > Contaminated ... | reverse complement strand
ATATTATGGCGTATCTGCCAACAATAAACGATCTATGGTTCCATAAAAAACCGAGCGCCAATATAAAGTCCTATCTGCTTTGGACCACAACAGCCGGAACAGCATTCTTGTATAGTTTACTAATTCTACAAGACTGGCCATTTAGACTTGTTTCCGGAACAATGTTTTTTTCAAATCTCCTGATATTAATTTTAAGAATCAGACTAAAAGGCACAGAATCTCTGAAAAAATAAATAATCTTCCAAAGTTCACCACCCGATCAGGATTCCCATTATATTGCCACAAATTGTATCTATAAAAAGAACACCAAAGGTTTTTTTAGACATATGACGGAGATTTGATACTATCGACCGGCGATTTTATTTTTTAATCAACAGGATTATGTCAGGAGAACATTTAGCAGATCAATCATCAGGAGATCAACCAGTTGCCATAGCTCTCGCGGAAGCTGCAGCAGAAGGTGGTGTCGATGAGACACCTGGAATATTACCAAGATCATCGGATGCTACACTCAGGGACAGAAAAACTTATGATTATCCGGTCGACGCAATTGTCGCTGGTGTGCGCAGAGTGCAACAAAGATCTCGTCCTCTTAGAGCCACACCACCACAAGGAGCTACAGACGATGATTGGAGAAATCACGGGACATGGGAGTAGGAGTAACCACCATTCTTCAACAAAGCGTACAAGCCATAATCAATGGATAATGGATAACGTGACGGTAATTGCGCACAATTTATAAATTCACCACTTGACACGAGGGAAAAAATGAGTATAATCATTTCTCGTGTAATTTAATATAAATCTAAAATTATGACATACAGATCACCGGATTTACTATTTAGGAACAAGAAGGAGAATAGATTGGACAGACTAGATCCAGGAGAGTTTTCTGCACATCAAGCCTTACCTAGATTTATGGTAAGATGGGGAGCAGAAGCAATGCCAACATATGGAGTAGAAAGAATTGTAAATGCCACGGTCAATGCATGTAACAGATGCGTTATTGGAGACAGTGCTTTATGCGGACAGTTTTGTTTTGCTCATGCGGAAAAAAGCGGGATTAGTTCTCCTCGTCAATTCGTGCCAGATTCATACGCACGCGAACACCAGAGATTAGAAGAAATGGGATACGGAGCCTCTATTTTCCTATCAACAGATACAGAGCCATTACCAGGAGATAGAAGTAAAGAGGCGACAGAAATTACACGAATTACACGTCAATTACTTAGAACAATGGTAGATCATCCTCCGGAAGGATTAATCTTACATACTCACACAGATGTGTCTGCTGACGATGAAACTCTAGCAATACTAAAAGATGTTCGAGATGCAACAAACCTAATAGTTGGAATAGGATTTGAAACAGATACAGAAAACCTACCTAATGATTTACCTCCTCCTTGCACCTCTATAGTGGATAGACTAAGCGCAATCGAAACATTGGCTAAAAATGGAATAAAAACGCAGGCAGCTGTTGCACCATTGCTTGGATTCAGAGATTTTGAAAGATTCGCAAGAAGATTTCCTGATATAGGAGCGTACAGAATAATGGTTGGAGATTTAAGACTAGATTTTGAAGTAGGTGGAACGAGCAAGGCTGCAACATTGAAACAACGATTGGGATTAGCTGCTCCGTCTCAAGAAGAAGCTAAAGCATACTTCGAAAGCCTAGGATTTCCACCAGAATTAGTAGGATACAGAGATAACTTTTACGTGGTTCTTCCTGAAGCTGCTTAAATCTGCAGCTGAAAAAACTATTGGCTAGAAAAGAAAATTCTGTAATATCGGAAGGCACACAAAGCAGCTTAATTTCTATCCGTAATATTAATGAGTGATCCTGAATCTCCAGAGACATCTGGAATATGCTATGAAGTGAAAATGGGAAGAATGGGAAGAGTTGAACATCCTGACAAATTAATCACGGGTGCTGTTTTAACATGTCATGCAATAGCAATCATAAATACCAAGAAAAGAATTGCATATCTGGGACACTTTCCAAATTTTACAATGCATGGCCAGCGTCTGCTCGATGGAGCCATAAAAGAAGCGGATAGTCCGGAAGATCTCAAAGTTGTGGCGGTGGGAAACATACCCATATCAAAAGAACTTGCAGCCATCGTGAAAATGGATTTTGAAAAAGCTCTGGAACAATATCGTGAACACGGAAGAAGAATTATGGACATGATAAGATCAAAAGGTATACCGGAAGGAAATATAAGGAATGCCCTGGAGGAAAACCCGCGAAAAGGCTCATTCGAAGTGGAAGTGGACACAGAGACATGCGAAATAGCAGTGAGAGAAGAATACTTCGAATGTGATTTTGACGAAGAATTAAGGTAGGATCCTTTCGAGTTCATCCAGATTCCTGTATTCGTCCTGTGCTTTATTGATTTTCTTTTCCAATAAATCCAGATCAGTTTGCAGAGCTTTATACAGGTTGCAGTTTAAAGATATAAATTCCTCAGCACTCATTGCCTTTGGATTACTACCAAGTTGATCGAGTAGATTATTTGTAACGTCACTGGTGACATCCCACATAGTTTTTGGAAGCATTCCAAGCTTAGTTGCAGAATCTATAATAAGTTTATTCGTAACCTCAGATAACGCTCCAAGACAATTTTTATTTGATGTCATCATTAATGCAGTGGCTTCCTGTCTGGCAGCTAACCACTCTTTTACCTTATCGCTCAGCTGTTTCTTCTGATCAGAAAGTTCCTTCTTTTTATTTTCAATGGCAAGTGTATTTGTTTGGCATCCATCACTTTTACAAACCTTTCCTATACTATATGTGCCGAAAGTCTCTTTCTCTTCAGCACAATTTGTATCAAAAGTTTTCTTACAAGTATTAGTTTGTGCATCACATCCTCTTTTCCAGTATGTATTATTTTCGCAAATCCCGGAACAATCGCTATCAAACTTACATTCACCATTATTCGATTCACCGGCTACTGTAGAAGAAGTTGTCGTACCATCTGCCACAACACTACCTCTAGCCTTTAATTGTGAAAGACACACCTTGCTATTCATTTCAATTCCGGCACGACTTTGGGTTTCATCTCCTATCAAGCTACAAGCAGAAGAATTATTATTTGAACGAGCTACCGCATATAGACAATCAATTCTAGTAGCGGCAATTATGAGTCCTCCAACCTTATCACATAGAGCCGTGTTGTTTGTGTTGGCAGCAATTTCTGTAAGACATTGCATCATTGGAGGATTTTCAATTTGCACTTTCTGCCCACCTATATTGGAAGAAAAAGCTGATCCGGTTATCATTCCACACATCTCAGAATCATTCAGAGCGACAGCTACGCCCTTTATACAGTGATCGGCATCTAAATCAGCAAAATATTCAGGAACAATATCGCACACCTTTTTTACAAGTTTTTGTCTCATAGTGTATGCAACACCAGATCCGGCGGCAATAACTACAACAGTGGTCACAAGACCAACAATAAGCTTTTTCATGATTAAAATTTATTAATTTTATTTTTTGATAGATCCATAAATTGCCTTGTTTCCGGTTATTTTTCCCCAGTTCTGGTTACCGTAATCAAAGTGCCACCATTCATGAGGATAATTCGAAAATCCAACAGAGGTCATAGTGTGATACAAAAGACGCCTATTCCTCAAAAACCCAAGTTGATCATCTGTAAGTGGTTCATTATTTTCCAGTTTCTCTTCATAGTACCTAATAGCAGATTCTGCGAATGCCGATGAATCGGAATCCATCGGGACTCGATTCCCGGAAGCATCAATAATAGCAATATCAATTGCTCCACCGGTATTATGAGGAGCAGGTTTAGTTACATCCCGTGACGGAAACGCACAGTACTTTTCTACAAGCTCCTGAAGTTCAGACTCGCTAATCTTCGGATTTTTATTTCTAAAACTTTCTAGATAACTGTTAAAAAGCTCCTCTTGTACTTCAATCGGTCTCCATGCGTCGAGAATCACAAACTTAAATTTATCTGGCAACGACTCAGCCGCCTTGGATAACATATCGGATACAGTCTCACGTACATACATGTCTTCGATGGAATGTTTAACCTTTCTGCGAAAAAACACAGGCCTGATAGAAAAAACATCGTCACTGAGTTGCACAAGTTTCTGACCACATTCTTCTATATCTACGAGTTTCCATCCGGATATGTCGCCTGATTTTGGAATTGGCTTATCTTTTATATCCATAAAAATTAAATTATCTTGAGGCTCATGTCTAAACTCTTTACGCCATTCGTAATACACCCCATCGAAACAATATCCACACCGGTCTCGGCATATCTTTCTATATTCTTCTCATCTATTCCACCGGAAGCCTCAAAAAGAAGATTGTCATAGAGTTTTTTATTTTTCATCTCATCTAAAGCTTTTGAAATTTCCTCGGGTTTCATATTATCAAACATAATTACCCCAATATCCATTAGACCAGATCCTTTAAGCAAATCGTATAATTTTTCTGCAGCAATTAGCGCTTCTTTTTCATTCAGAACCTCCACTTCAACGAATTTACAATCTGGCTTATGATCAATTACGCGTTTCAAGACTTCACCGAAATCTCGATCCATGACATCAAGATGAGTATCTTTGACAATAACCGAATCGGCCAGATTTAACCTGTGAGTTCCTCCACCGCCAACGCTAGCGGCCTTTTTGTCCAGAAGGCCCCACAGGGTCTTTCTGGTAGGAGTGACCAATGTCCCATATTTTTTTACCTTATCGGATAAATTTCTTGTGAATGTAGCAATCCCACTCATTCTCATCAGCAAATTCAACAAAACTCTTTCAACGGCAAGCAGGTCATGAATATCTGCGGAAATCTCCATCAGAATATCACCCTGCTCAACTCTGTCACCATCCTCAACCTTAAACATTATTCCGAAATTTCCTCTGATATGAGGTCTAAAGTTAGGATCGGCATCAACCAAAAAATATTTCACTTCCTCTATTCCGGCCACAACGCCGGCCTCTTTCGCGATAACTTTAGCTTTCACGGGACGTTTTTCATTTCTATCAAAAATATAATTTGTAGTAATGTCACCTTTTGTCCCAAGATCTTTTTCTAACTCCAAAAACGTATATCGAAAAACCCACTGCTTATAAAGGTTGTTTTCCAGAGAAAGAAAACTTTTTGCATTGTGAGTGAATTGTTTGATCGTGTTTCTGTCCATCTTTTTATTTTACATCAAACATTCTATCAAAAGCCTTCCTGGCTTTCATAGCTATTTTCCTGTCTACACGTACAACGGGCTTCTCGGTCTCAAGTGCGCGTAATACTGATTCGAGTGTAGTTTTCTTCATGTCGAAGCACATATTGCAAAGTCCATAGAATTTCTTTGATGGGACCTCTCTATTCAATCTCTCGGTCATGCCGCATTCGGTTAATACGAAAAACTCTTTAGCCGGATCACCTTTAGCACAACTTATCATCTGACTTGTACTTGCGATATGATCTGCCATTTCGAGAACATCTTGTCTGCATTCGGGATGTGCGAGAATTTTAGCTTTCGGATAAGTATGGATAACATCCTTTATATATTCCGAAGTTAAGCTGTGATGTATGGGACAGAATCCATTCCAAGGAATAATCTTTTTGTCAGGAACTTGAGAGGCTACGTACAGAGCTAAATTTTTATCAGGAACAAAGATAATTTCTTTCTCTTTTATGGATTGAACAACTTTCACAGCATTGGCAGAGGTACAACATACATCTGACTCAGCCTTCACTTCGGCGGAAGAATTTACATAGCAAACAACAACAGCTTTAGGATGTTTCTTTTTGAACTCCTTCAGTCCTTTCGCATCTATCATGTCAGCCATAGCACATCCGGCGTCCGCATAGGGGATTACGACTTTCTTGTTCGGATTCAAAATGGCTGCACTTTCGGCCATAAAATGAACTCCACAAAAGACAATCATTTTAGCTTTTGTAGTGGCAGCTCTCTTACACAAGTCTAAAGAGTCTCCGATAAAATCGGCAACTTCATAAATTTCCGGTCTTTGATAATTGTGCACCAAAATCACGGCATTTTTTTCTTTTTTCAGCTTAGAAATCTCGGAAATCAATTTTTTTTGATCCTTTGTAAGCATTGTGCTTTTGTTAGTCTCTGACTAGAGATTACATGATTCCATGAACGAAACGCAACCAAAGAGTTTTCACATTATCTAAAGACATCTTTATCAAAGTAATCAAGAGTCCTTTCAACTCTCTTATCCTTCTCATCAAGTTAGACATCTCAAAAGGTGTAAGGTTTTTTGGAGAAAATATACCCATAGCTTTATTGTGCAGATATTTCACTTCTTTGCGAATCTCGTGAGTTATCTGTTTTTTCATAACAGCCTCAGAGGGCATTCTCTCAAGCAACTTAGCCTTTATATCGGCAATACTGGACTTCCTTTTAGCAGCAGCGGATTTCTTGCTCATTCCGCCGGCCTTGTCTTCACTTGTAGCATCACTCATAACTTCTGCGACTTCACCAGAAGTCTCAATAGTATCTTCGATACCCTGAACACCTTCTTTTACACCCACATCAAACTTAATATCCGGATGATCAGTCCTTTCTTCTTTATTCGACGTCTCAAGATTCTCATTCTCAAAGTTATCATGAGAATCAGTGGACGTCCTGGTTGTTTGTGGCAAAGTGCTCATTTTCAGCTAAGGAAATATATAAATATCTTCATTAAATTATAAACTATTGAGTCTGAAGTGTCAAATTAAGTATACGTGGAAATTTGATAAGAATGCAATATTTATTTATTGAAATTTATTTGTAAATAAGCCATAAAATATGTAATATTAGTCAGCGAAATTTAAACAGTACAAATGAAAATAGAACTAGAAAAAGCTTACGAATCACAAAAATACGAAGATTCTATATATGCGAAGTGGGAAAAGAATGGGAAATTCATAGCAAAAATAGAGAAAGGCAAAGACCCGTTTGTCATATCTATGCCTCCACCAAATGCCACAGGAGTCTTGCACCTTGGACATGCGGTAATGTTGGCAATAGAAGACATATTGATAAGGTTTTATCGTATGAACGGCCGACCATCTCTATGGCTGCCAGGAACAGATCACGCATCTATCGCCACTCAAAATAAAGTGGAACAGCTTTTAGCGAAGAAGGGACTAGACAGGCACAAACTTGGAAGAGAGAAATTTTTAAAAGAAGTTGAGTCCTTCGTAGAAGAATCAAAAAGGATTATTAGAAATCAAATCAGAAAAATGGGAGCCAGTTGTGACTGGAGTAGAGAAAGATACACTTTGGACAAAGGATTAAACGACGCAGTTCAGGAAGTTTTTATACGAATGTTTAATGACGGGTTAATCTATCAAGGACATCGAATTGTAAACTGGTGTCCGCGTTGCGAATCAACTCTCGCAGATGACGAAGTAGAATACAAAGAGAAGAAAGAAAAACTATATTGGATAAAATATGGACCTTTTTCTTTAGCTACGGCAAGACCGGAAACAAAACTTGGAGATACGGCAGTAGCAGTTCATCCAAAAGACAAAAGATACAAAAAATGGATTGGAAAGAAAGTAATGATACCAGGAGTACTTGGAGATTTTGAAGTTACAGTAGTTGCAGACGAAGCAGTAGACCCTGAATTTGGTACAGGAATCATAAAAGTTACTCCAGCTCACAGTTTCGTAGATTTCGAGATAGCTAAACGCCACAAACTTCCAATAAAGTCAGTGATTAACGAGAAGGGAAGAATGATGGAGAACTGTGGGAAATATGCAGGCATGACAACTTTAGAATGTAGAAAAGCCATATTGGAAGACATGGATCGTCTTGGAATGGTTGAGAAAATCGAAGATTACGATCACAACCTTTCAGTCTGTTACAGATGCGGACATCCAATAGAGCCACTTGTTTCAAAGCAATGGTTTATCGACGTAGATAAACCGATAATTAAAGAAGGTAAAAAGAAATTAACTATAAAAGAAAAATCAATAGAGGTCGTAAAGAGCGGAGAGATAGAGATTTTACCTACTCAATTCAAAAAAACATATTTTCACTGGATGGAAAATCTCCACGATTGGTGTATCTCCAGACAGATATGGTTCGGACACAGAATCCCAGTATGGTATTGCCAAAAATGCGGACAATTGGAAGTTGCGAAAAGTAATCCAGGAAAATGTAAAAAATGCGGAAGCACGCAATGGAAACAAGATCCGGACACATTGGATACGTGGTTTTCATCAGGACTGTGGACATTTTCAACGCTTGGATGGCCAAACAAAACAGACGACTTAAAATATTTCCACCCGACATCGGTTCTGGAGACCGGATACGACATTCTATTCTTTTGGGTTGCTAGAATGATAATCATGACAACTTACACGTTAAATCAAGTACCATTCAAGACTGTATATCTCCATGGACTCATAAGAGACAAGTACGGCAAGAAAATGAGTAAATCTGCAGGAAACGGGATAGATCCACTAGAGATGATCTCCAAATATGGCACAGACGCTGTCCGTCTTAGCTTGATAATAAACAACACCCCGGGTAACGATATGCGTCTTTACGAAGAGAAGATAGCCGGATACAGGAACTTCGTAAACAAAATATGGAATGGGGCAAGATTCGCATTGATGAATGTAGAGGCGGAAGATTTAAAAAAGAAATTCAATCCGAAAGATATAAAAAACCTGGCGGACAAATGGATAGTTACAGAGCTGCAAAAATTGATAAAAGAAGTTGATAAAGAAATGAAAGATTACAGACTGTCTGATGCCGGACTAAAGATCTATGATTTCTTCTGGAAACAGTATTGCGATTGGTATTTGGAAATCTCAAAGGGTGAGGACAAAAATCCGGCAGTTTTGGTATACGTATTGAAGACGACACTAAAATTACTCCATCCATTCACACCGTTCGTAACAGAAAAATTATGGGAACTGATGGACGAGAAGGAGATGTTGATAACTTCAAGCTGGCCAACGTACGACAAGAAACTTGTATTCGAAAAAGAAACGAAAGAGATGAATATTATCCATGAAATAATAGGCGGGATCAGAAGTACGAGATCGGAATTAAAAATTGAACCAGCAAAGAAGATAAAAGCTATAATTTATGCAGGATCTCACAAAGACATCGTGATAGAAAAGAAAGATGACATAATGAGACTATCCAGACTAGACTCGCTGGAAATAAAAGAAAAAGGCACAAAGATAGAGAATGCAAAAGTGCTGTTTGTAGGAAAAATCGAAGTATTCCTCCCACTTGAAGGACTTATTGATAGAGAAAAAGAATTAAAGAAAATCCGTACAGAAATAGAAAGAAAAAGCGCATTCATAAAATCTCTAGAGTCAAAATTGGTAAATGAAGGATTCTTGAAAAATGCTCCAAAAGAATTAGTCGAAAAGGAAAGCCTAAGACTGATAGAGGAGAAAGTTAGTCTCGAAAAGCTTCTGGAATTCGAAAAAAGCCTAAAATAAAAGCTGTTTTTGTGGTATAATTAAACCAACAAAAACAACAAAACATTTACCTACCGGGAAGAATGGAAGACGATAATTTTTTTCTTCAACAAGCGGAGAAGAACGTAAACATCCTTTTGATCGACAAAAAATACCAAGAGGCTTACATTTTGTGCAACAAAATTATAGCAAAATATCCGAACTACAAAGTATTCGAGAAATTGAAAAAGAAAATAGAAGAGAATGTGGAAAGAGCCAACAAAGAAGTAGTGGAAAAAACCCTGGAAGAAATGGAAATATTATGGAGAGAGGAGAAGTATGCAGACATTTTACTGAAATTGAAACATCTGACGAAACTGGATCCAGACAGCTGGAAACTGCAAAGATTATACAAGAAAGCCCAACAGTATTACCTGGAACAAATCGAGGAATCAAAAAGAAAATTTAAAAAGGAGAAAGCTGAGCAACTAAACAAATTACTACAAGATAACCCGGATCAATTACTGAGAGAATTGACAGTACTTGAGCAAGCAAATACAAAAGATGGAGAAATTGCTCAATTCCTGGGTGGCTTCAGAACAGAATTAATAAAAAAGAAGATTGCGGAAAAAAGTGATCTACTCAATTCGGATAAATACGACGCCATCGCAAACTTAATACTGTCATTGAAAAAAATAGACTCCACTTCGCCGGAGATAGAAAAACTACAAAATAGAATACAAGCCAAAAAAGCAGAGGCTCAATTGGAATCAAAGAAAGAATTTATATATAAAGAAAAAGAATACATCAAGACACTGATACAGCTGACCAAGTACGATAAAGCCGTACAGGCTATCGAAGAATTACTGAAATATATACAACTAGACGATGAGATGAAGGTTCTATTAAAGGAAGCGCAGAAGAAACTATATTCTCAATCGAAAGAGCAAACTATAGATTCAATAAAACAGTCTTTTCCTGCACTGAAACAGAATTACTCGTCCAATAAAGACAATTTCGTGAAACTATAACTCCTCAGAGAGATACTATCCTTTGAGCTTATAAACTTTTCTACCGACTCTCTCAAACTGAGAGTTGTTTTTTAGAGCAAGAATTATTGTGATTCTTTTGACCTGACGTTTATTTAGAACAGCTTTCACTATTTCTTCCTGATCCATCTCACCCTTTTCTCTCAAAATTGTCTCGATAACCTCGCTTACTGTCCCTCTCTCGTATCCCCATTCCTTTAGAGCGTAAATACCTCTGCCGACCAAAATAAACTCATTATGTCTTATCAATTCATTATGAACAGCCTGAATATTCACAGACTTATTGTCGAAGTTGGCTTTCTTAATATTGTCGACAATGTAAGTGAAATGTAATGGTTTCTTTTCATTTCGAAGCACGTACAAAATCTTGTCCTTCAGAGTTCGTGGACGGATGTGTCTCCATTCCATAAGCCCTATCAAATCTTCGTCCAACATCGTAAGTCTCTTATCAATTTCAACAAGAGCTCTGGCACTGATCAGATCGAATTTATTTAAATCAAAAACCGTTTTCAGTTCACCATGAAGTTCATCAATCTTTTTTACATCACCGCTTTTTTGTAGACTATTGACCAAAATATTCGAAGCATACTTGAGTGAATAATCAGTCAGATTTTTCTCTTTTACATACGGATAGAACGTAATGGTGTTTCCTATACAGTCAAGATTCTCGTGTAATACAAGAGCTAAATGCACATGATCTTCATTGTACTTAAAACTGGCTGGCAATTTACCTCTCAACGATTCTTGAAGGATATTTTCTCTTACAAGGCCCCCATGAGTTCTAACCGCTTCACTCACAAAATCGTGTAAATTTCTCAGAGAAGTATTGAATACATTTCGACGCATCTTTGCCAAAGCGTTCTTTTCAATCTGTCTTACTCTCTCTCTGGTCACAGAAAACTCCTCTCCTATCTCTTGGAGGGTGTTTCTATGAGAACCGTCAAGATTGAACCTTTTCTTAACAACAAGTTTTTCCTTATCAGAAAGAAGAAGTAATAAATTATCAACAAGGGAATCCAACTCCATAACAGTCTGAGCAACCGGACTTATAGTAGTTGACATAGGTAATGAGGTTACAAAGTTTTTTCAACTTGATCGAATTATAAAAAAACTTTGCATAGATAGCAAAAAAAAGATGTTGTGATACTTGTCAAAATAGTATCTTGTTTAATAATTAATCGCCAAAGATATATCCAATACAATGAATCGTCTTGATAATAGGGAACTTCATATACCTGTTAATTTTTCTACGAAGTTTGCTTATATGTACATCCACTGTGTTCGTGGAACAGAAAATATTCCTATCCCATACCTCTTCCAAAATCTGTGTACGAGTTACAACTCTGCCAATATTTCTCATGAAAAACTCAAGAAGTGAGTATTCTTTATTCCTCAACCGAATAGCCCTGCTGTGGACAAAGAGTTTTCTAGCATTAGTGTTTAACCTTAAGTTATCGAACTTTAATATCTCACTAACGTGATTTGGCATATTAAAACGTTGAAACTTACGTATCTAATTCTCGTATAACCGTAGGATTAAGCAATCGGCCGAGAATAAAACTCAGAAAACTCTCTTAGGTGAAGCCAAAAACGTCAATTGCAAAGTGTTGTTGAAAATAAAACGACACCACTATAAACTTGAGTCAGTCAAAAATCGCCTAACAAAACAACTATATGGCAGATCAAACAAAGAAAAATTACACAATAAAGATAGATGAAGCTATCGAACATGGCGTATTCGCAAACGCAGTTTCAGTACATTTCAATAACAACGAGTGTGTAATAGATATGGCATACACAATCCCGAACGCTCCAGAACCAACAATAAAAGTAGTTAGCAGAATAAACATGACTCACAAAACAGCGGAATCTTTTTTGAAAGTTTTGTCGGATACGTTTCTAGACTGGAAAAATAAACAAAAGAAAAATTAACGATGAAAGCAGTAATTCAAAAATCAGGATATGCGAAAGTGGAGGTGGATGGCAAAATTACAGGGGAAATAGAGAAAGGATTGGTAATCTTGCTTGGAATAACAAACACTGACACAGACAAAGATTTAGATTTCATGGTAGATAAAGTAAAGAATCTACGTCTGTTTGATGATGGAGAAAAGTACTTCGAGAAATCGATCCTGGATACTACGAAACAAGTTTTAGTTATCTCACAGTTTACACTGTATGCAAGCTGCAAAAAAGGACGTCGTCCGGACTTCATTAACGCAGCTAAAGGAGATTTCGCGGAACCGATGTATAATAAGTTTGTAGAGAAACTGAGAGCTGACGGAATAGACGTGAGGACCGGGATTTTCGGAGCAATGATGAATGTTAGCTTGACCAATGAAGGTCCAATAACAATAATCTTGGACAGTAAGGAATAAATTAACACTAAAAATTATATCAAATGGAAACTCAAATGGATCAGGTGGTGGCTTTATGTAAAAGAAGAGGATTTGTTTATCCTGGATCTGAAATATATGGAGGACTCGCAAATACATGGGACTACGGACCTTATGGAGCACAATTGAAACAGAACGTGAAAGACTACTGGTGGAGAAATTTTGTCAGACAAAGAGAGGATATAGTCGGATTAGACTCAGCTATTTTAATGAATCCAAAAGTATGGGAAGCGTCAGGACACATAAGTAATTTCTCGGATCCATTGATGGATTGCAAAAACTGTAAAGAAAGAATCCGTGGAGATAAATTGATTGAAGAACATCTGGGAGTAGAAAAAGCAGTAGGAAAATCTTTGAAAGAAATCGGAGAAATAATAAAAGAAAATAAACTAAAATGCCCAAAATGCGGAAAATCTGATTTTACGGAAGCTAGAGCCTTTAACCTAATGTTCAAAACCCACCAAGGAGTAGTTGAGGAGACGGCTAACGCAGTGTATCTTCGCCCGGAAACCGCTCAAGGAATATTCGCGAATTTTAAAAGCATCATTCAAACATGTAGAGTCAGAGTTCCTTTTGGAATAGCCCAGATAGGAAAAGCTTTCAGAAACGAAATAACTCCTGGGAATTTTACATTTCGAACTCGTGAATTCGAACAAATGGAAATAGAGTATTTTGTTTCCCCAAAGGATAAAGCTGAGATAAAGAAATCTTTCGATCACTGGAAAGAAGTTTGTAAAGAGTGGTATTTATCACTAGGAATAAAAGAAGAAAATATCCGATTTAGAGAACACGAGAAAGATGAACTTTCTCACTATTCCAGCATGACTTTTGATATAGAATACAAATTTCCATTTGGGTGGGGAGAATTGATGGGAATTGCATACAGAGGAGACTTTGACCTAACTCAACATCAGAAATTCTCAGGGAAAGATCTTCAGTATTTAGATCCGATTACGAATGAAAAATATATCCCACATGTAATAGAACCTTCGTTTGGAGCGGACAGAGCAGTATTGGTGATTCTCCTGGATGCTTACGCGGAAGACGAGATAGGAGGCGAAAAACGAACAGTAATGAGATTCGACCCAAAAATAGCTCCAGTAAAGGCTGCGATATTCCCATTAATGAAAAAACCTGAGCTCACGGAAGTCGCAAGAAAGATTCAGCAAGACCTAAATAAAAGATTCAGCGTAGAATACGATGAATCCGGAGCCATAGGTAAACGTTATCGTCGCCAGGATGAAATCGGTACTCCATACTGTATTACGGTCGATTTTGACTCACTGACAGATCAAACGGTAACTTTGCGCGACCGAGACTCAACAAAACAGGAAAGAGTCAAGATAGTGGACCTCGAGGCCATTCTGGCTAAGAAAATAGGTTAAGAATCTGGCAAGTCCCATGTGCCACTAAGCCGCTTGTAAAAAGGGCTAATTTCTGCTAAAATATAGAGAAAAATAAAAACATTTACACGACTGGGAAATGCAAGATCAAGCGACAAAATTCTACAATTCGGCAAAGGACTTCATTGTTCCATACATTTCTCAATTGTGGGAATACATCAAGTCTAACCCAAAAGGAGCCTTACTATGGGCGATAGGATTATACGTTGGAATAAGATTTGCGTTCTGGCTATTTAGGGTAACTATCCAGTACGTACAGTCCAGACACCTAGTTTACATGAAAGTGACTCTAGCTAGAGAAGATTCACAAAAAGATAAAGAAAAAGAGACGCAGAAAGACTTCAGAGAGAAAATATCGATAATGGCACAGTTCTTCAGAAATATACATGAAACAAGAGAATTGAATCTGTGGAACAGCATAAAGACAAGCATTTTGGGAAATAACCTTTTTTCTTTCGAGCTTGTTGCACAAAACAAGATTTTGGAATTTTGGGTTGTTATGCCCCCATATTACAGAGATATCGTAGAGAAACAGATAACTTCATACTATCCGGACGCAGACATACAGATGTTAGACAGATATGAGCACAACCAGAAAGGGATGTATTTCAGATGTACGTATGCATTCCAGGGGAAAGATTATTGGTTCCCACTCAAGACTTACAAAATAATTGAGAATGATCCATTAAATGACCTTACGAATATCTTTTCGAAAATGGAAGAAGATGAACTCGCCGTAATGCAAATGATCATAAGACCTTGCGGAAATCGTTGGGCGAAAAAAGCCGCATCATTCGGAGATTCATATTTCAAAGGCAAGAAAACTGAAGGATTCAGGATCCCATTGATCGGACCGATATTGAATGTTTTCAAAGGAATATTCCTTGGATTCGACAAAATGGAAATAGAGCCAAAGCAAGGTGGTGACGGATATGTACGTATGCTACAGGCAAAAGAAGATGTCGCTAAAAGATTAGGAGAAAAAGCTCAACAATCCGGATTTGAGACAGTGATCAGACTTTTGGCATCTGCAAAAACGGACAGAAGAGCTGAAGAGATAAATAATAACATGATTATCTCTTTCAACTTGTTTACAGACAACATGTCCAACTTAGTACAGACAAAAAGAATATTACCTATAGATTTCATAAACAATTTAATATTCAACTTCAATTTCAAACATAGACTTATAGATAGTAGATTCATGCTATTTGGAGAAAAGAAATCGCTATTTGTTGAAGAAGAATTAGCTAGTATATACCATTTCCCATGTAGTATTTATAACTACACTCCAATAATCAAATGGCTTGACTATAAGGTTCTTCCTGCACCAGTAGAACTTCCAACAGAAGGAATACTTCTTGGACACAATGTTTATAGAGGAGAAAAGAAAGAAGTAAGATTCATGAAAAAGGACAGATCCAGACATCATTACATAATCGGAAAATCCGGTTCAGGTAAATCTGTACTTTTAAATTTCATGGCTCGTCAGGATATCCAAAATGGAGAAGGAGTTTGCGTAATAGACCCGCATGGAGATCTAGTCGAAGATTGTTTGATGTACATCCCAAAAGAAAGAGCAAAAGACGTAATAGTATTCGACCCATCAGACACAGAACGCCCAATGGGATTGAATATACTGGAGGCTAATACTCCAGCAGAAATGGACCTGGTTTCATCTCAAGCCACAGAAATATTCATCAAACTTTTTGGTGACGAGATATTCGGTCCTCGTATTCAGCACTATTTTAGAAACGCGTGTCTGACATTGGCTGAAGACCAAGAGGAAGGAGCAACGCTAATCGATGTTCCTCGTATATTCACAGATGATGGATTCTTGAAATACAAGGTTAAGAAAGTAAAAAATCCTGTAGTTAGATCATTCTGGGAACATGAGTATGCAAATACAGGTGAACGAGAAAGACAGGAAATGATCCCGTATTTCAGTGCGAAATTTGGACCTTTCATCACAAACTCAATAATGAGAAATACTATCGGACAACCAAAGTCCGCATTCGATTTTAGAAAATGTATGGACGAGGGGAAAATATTACTTGTAAAGCTTTCAAAAGGTAAAATCGGAGACTTGAACACTCAGCTGCTCGGACTTATCATAGTTGCCAGAATACAAATGGCGGCCATGAGTAGGGCAGACACCCCTGAAGATAAACGTAAAGATTTTTTCCTATACGTGGATGAGTTCCAAAACTTTGCTACGGATAGTTTCTGCTCAATCCTTTCCGAGGCCAGAAAATACCACTTAAGTTTGATAATGGCTCACCAATATATAAATCAATTGGTAGTTTCGAAATTTGGAAACTCATCAACCCAAATACGTGACGCGGTATTTGGTAACGTTGGTACGCTGTGTTCGTTTAAAGTTGGCGCTGAAGATGCGGAATATTTGGCAAAAGAATACGCCCCAATGTTAAGTGAGCAAGACGTACTAGGTATCTCAAACTATAAGATGTATATAAAATTAAACATAAACAATACAACTTCACGTCCATTTTCAGTAAATACTGTTTGGGACCAAACTGGTCAAAACAAGAAAATCGCTGAGATTATAAGAGAATACTCTAGATTAAAACATGGTAGAAAAAGAGAATTCGTAGACCAGGAAATAGCAGCACGTCTAGGCACAGATATGAGCGATCGTGCTATAGATCCAGATGCGATTATTGGAGGAAACAAGGCGGGAGGAGGTGGAGGCGGAGGAGATCCGATGGCAGCAATGATGGCACAAGCCCAAGCAGCACAAGCTGCAGCTCCAACGCCCACACCACAAGTAGGTACTCCTATAGCACAAGTGGCAACAGCAAAAGTGCCAGCAGATCAGGCAAAATAGAGAAACCTATCCTCATAACAGAACTTGCCTTTTTCTTTTCGAAAGCGAAGAAAACCTTTTTCTAAAAGGTTTTCTTAATATTTAGCAGGGAGCGGAATCGAACCGCCGACCTTCGGGTTATGAATCCGACGCTCTCACCAGCTGAGCTACCCTGCTATGTCAAAATGAACAAGTGGCATTTTAATGGAATTATCTTTAAAATCAAGATTTTCCATTTCTATCCAATAAATTCAAACATACAGCTGAAATGACGAATCCCAATCTTTGGTTCAGTCCTTTCTATAATTTTCAAACCTTTTGCTTGTTTACGATGTTTATACAAGAAATCTAAAGCCTTCACTACGGTATCCATATGAGCCTGATTATATTTCCTTCTTGGGATGGTTAGTCTCATTAGATCCATTGCAGGAATTTTATTTTTCCCTGTGACTGGATCTCTTCCAGCAAGAGAGGATCCTATTTCCACGGCCCTGATTCCACTTTCCATATACAAATAAGATGTAAGAACTTGGGCAGGAAATTGATCTCCGGAAATTACGCCTTTATAAAAAGCCCTGCCATCTACAAAAACAGCATGCCCTCCAATAGGTTGAACTATAGGGATTCCTTTCTCTACCAATTTATCGCCAAGATATTGGATAACAGAAATCCTATCACTTAAATAACTATATTCCGTAGCCTCCATTAATCCCTGTGCAAGAGCTTCCATCATAAGTCCGGAAATTCCACCATATGTTTTATACCCCTCAAAAAGAATATTTGCATTTGCCAATTCCTCATATAATTTTTCATCTCTTACGGCGATGAAACCACCCATTGGAACGATGGCATCTTTTTTTGCACTCATTGCGCAACCATCTACTTGATCAAACATTTCCTTCACAATTTCCTTGATAGTTTTTTTGCCATATCCGGACTCTCTCTCTTTTATAAAAAATGCATTCTCTGCAAACCTGGCAGCATCAAAGAACAAAGGAACTTTATATTCTTTACAGATTTTTCTAGTGGCCTTGATATTTTTCATAGACACAGGCTGCCCGCCACCAGAATTACAAGTAATAGTCAGAAGAGCGAATGGAACATGCTCCTTCACATTCTCCTTACCGAATTTTTTCACAAGGTCCTTAAAAAATCCATCAAGCTTTTTTACATCAATATTCCCCTTAAAAGGATGATGTACTGCTGCACTTCTACCTTCTTCTATAGTAAGATCAACAGGAGTAGCGTGAACAAACTCAATATGGCTAACAGTCGTATCAAATTGAGTATTTCCGGGAATATAAACCTCCGGAACAAAATCGCCCTTGCAATCAACCAGGTTCAAAACTTCATCATTTTTGAAAGAACCTTTGTGTAATTTTATAAGTCTCTCTAAATCCTTACGAACAAGAGGAGCTGTCATTACAGCATTTTGAGTTTTCTCAGCACCACGACCTTGGTGAGTAGGAATAGTGTAAGGTAGCCCTGTCAGAGAAAACACAGCATCTCTCAATTTATAATAACTCGTAGCTCCAGCATAAGACTCATCTCCAAGCATCATCTTGGACAATTGAATGTCTGAAATCACTCCGGTTCCGGAATCAGTAAGCAGATCTATGGTGACATCCTTTGAATCGAGCCTGAATACATTATAACCGGCAGCTTTAATTCTCTTCAGCCTCTCTTGTTTGGAAATAGTTGAAGTAGCCCGAACAACCGTCGGCACATAGAGCGGAGTCTTGTAATCCTTATCTCTGTCGACTAGCAAGAAACTAGGGATGGACATGTTTTTTAGGATTAAAATGCGGTTACTTTCTGGTTGCGGGGGGAGGATTCGAACCTCCGGCCTCCGGGTTATGAGCCCGACGAGCTGCCTCTGCTCTACCCCGCGTTATTTAAAGCTTAATGCGGAAAGAAAATACTCAAGTTTTAGACTAAAGTCAATCACCAAAGAAAAATTTCAACCACCTGTTTGGATTAGTATCTTGATATTTCTTAGCATTAACTAAAGAGTCTGCATCCGTCTGAACGTTGTCAGCCAGAGCATCCGGCGACAAAATTATCACTTCTTCTCCCGGATTTATTAACCCAAGATTTTGCTTAGCCACTTTGTCCAAATATTCCTCAGATGTAAAATACAAATAGTCGTCCATCTTCTGCTTATTTTCCTTTTCTAGAGCAGCATTTTCTTTTTCAAAATTCTCGATATACTTATCAACTTGATAGCTGTTATAAACATTTTTAGTCAATGAATACATCAAATAAGCCACCAATAAAAACTCGATAACTATTATAAGTTTTGTTAGACTAGATGTTTGTGAAAGCCTGGAAGTCATGCAAAAACGCTTAAGAACGCCGGAAGTTTAACATAGTTTATTTCTCAAATCAATTAAGGTAAAATGTCATCGAACTTTAACAAATAAGATGAAACTTTCAGAAGCGAAAAACATACATTTCATAGGGATTGGTGGGATAGGATGCTCAAGTCTTGCACAGGTTTTATTCAATAAAGGGAAAAGAATCTCTGGATCAGATACTACTCAGTCAGCACTTACAGATCATTTAAAAGAAACGGGAATAAAACTTTCAATAGGGCACAAGAAAGAAAACATTACAAAAAATCATGATTTAGTAATCTATTCACCAGCCATTCCAAAAAACAATCCAGAGCTTCTAGAAGCAAAAAGATTAAAGATAACCTGTCTTACATATCCAGAAGCATTAGGAGAGTTAACAAAAGATTATTTCACAATTGCAGTATCAGGCAGCCATGGAAAATCTACAACTACAGCAATGATTTCAAGATTACTAATGGAAGCCGGCCTAGACCCAACAGTAGTCATAGGCACAAAAATGAAAGAGCTGAAAAACGAAAATTTCAGAGTGGGGAAAAGTAAATATTTAGTAATTGAAGCCTGCGAATACAAAAGATCATTCATGCATTTCTTCCCGAAGATCTTAGTAATAACAAACGTAGAAGTTGATCACCTGGATTATTACAAAGATTTAGAAGATTACAAAAGCGCATTCAGCGATCTAGCAAAGAAAGTTCCTAAAACTGGACTAGTAATAGTAAACATAGACGACAAAGAAAGCTTAGATGTAATTAAGGGAATAAAAGCTCCATCAATTTCACTAAGCATCTCAAGTAAAAAGGCAGATTTTTCTCTTGATAGATGCTACTTAAGTCTGAATAAAAAAAGTGAACAAAAGATTAAAATCCAGCCACAAGTTCCGGGCAAATTCAACATAATTAACGGAGCAGTGGCGGCTATTGTTGGCCTAAAACTTAAAATTAAGAATAAAAAAATAGAACAAGCTTTGAAAGGATACAATGGAAGCTGGCGTAGAATGGAATACAAGAAGAAAATGGGCAAGACGATAATAATAGACGACTACGGTCATCATCCCACCGAAATTCAGACAACTTTGAAGGCAATCAGGGAAATATATCCAAAGAAAAAAATCCTCTGCGTCTTCCAGCCACACCAATACAACAGAACCCTGATGTTATTAAAAGACTTTGGAAAGTCCTTCAGTAATGTAGACGCTGTAATAATCCCAGATATCTACGAAGTACGAGATACAAAAGAAGACGTAAAAAAGATGCCACCAGAATTACTAGTAAAAGAAATTAGCAAACATCACAGAGATGCAAGGTTTGGAGGGGGACTGGAAAAAACAGCGGAATACATAAAAAAGAATCACTCCAAGTTCGACGTCATAGTTACGATGGGAGCAGGAAATATAGATGGGATATACAAGATGTTCTAAGCTTTATACTTTAGTGCTTCTTCCAAATCGTTCCATGCGCAGTATCCTCAAGAACGATACCTTTTTCGAGTAACTCGCTTCTTATCTCGTCAGATCTTTTGAAGTTTTTATTTTTACGAGCCTCTTCACGTTCTGTAATCAATTTTTCAATGTTTTCACCTATAAATTCATCCTTCTTCGGGAAGATAACTCCTAGAACGGAATCGAATTTTACAAGCAATTTTTCGATCTCAAATAGCTCTCCAGTCGTCAATTTTCCTTTCCAACCCTTTACAGAATCCCTGAGATCAGAAATAACTCCAAATACCCCGGAGGTGTTAAAATCATCATCCATAAAACTCTCGAAATCAGCAGTGGTCTTAGCCAAAAGATCCTTCATCTCACCCGAAACATCCATCAATCCATCAATCGCCACTTCTGCAACAATTTCAGATTTGAAGTTTTGAAGTCTTTTTAGTGCATTCTTCGCCTGATCTAATAATTGATCGCTAAAATTAATCGGGTTCCCATAGTGCGTCTGCAAAAACATAAATCTCACAACTTGCGGATCATATACTTTAAAAATATCTTCCAGCGTAAAGAAGTTCCCCAAACTCTTACTCATTTTCTCATTATTCACCTGGATGAAACCATTATGCATCCAATGTTGAGCAAACTCCTTTTCACCAAAAGCCCCCCAAGATTGCGCAACTTCACACTCATGATGTGGGAATTTCAGATCTAATCCTCCTCCATGAATATCAAACTTCTTTCCAAGATGTTTCCATGTCATCGCACTACATTCTATGTGCCATCCAGGCCTTCCTTCTCCCCACGGACTTTTCCATGAAGGCTCTCCTTCTTTCTTAAACTTCCACAAAACAAAGTCATATGGATTAACTTTTTTATCATTCACGTCAATACGCGCACCCATTTTCAATTCATCTAGACTTTGACCGGAAAGTTCACCATAACGTTTGAATTTAGAAACATCATAATAAACTCCATCATCCAAAATATAAGTATATCCGTTTTTCTCAAGATCCTTTATAAGCTCAATTATTTCTTCAATATGGTCAGTGGCCTTAGGTTGAACTGTAGGCTTGGCAATACCAAGCAAGTCATAATCTCTTTCGTAAATTGGAATGACTTTATCGGAAAGTTCTTTCACGGAAATACCTTCTTCATTCGCACGATTTATCATCTTATCGTCTATGTCGGTATAGTTCGAAACAAAAGTAACTTTATACCCTTTATATTCAAAATATTTCCTTACGACATCAAAAGAAACAGCACTTCTTCCATGCCCAAGATGTGCCTTGTCATAAACAGTCGGTCCACATACATACATGGAAACTTCGCCTTCCCTTATAGGCTCAAAATCGACTTTCTTTTTTAATCTGGAATCGTAAATCTTCATTTTATACGAACTGTAACAAATACAGACAAAGTCTAACAAACAAGTCTATTCCTAGCAAAGCAATTAGAGGGGATAAATCTATCATTCCGATTCTGTGCGGCAATCTTCTGGCAAGATTGAAAACAGGCTCAGTAGTATCAACCAAGATTCTAGAGATAGGCCCCTGGACTTCACTTCGCCCCATTCTAAACCACGAGAGTATAATTCTAGCAATGATAGCGTAAGTAATTATCTCACGAATGATGATAAGAAAATTGGCGGTAAAATTTACAACAACAGCAGTGTTCATGCAAAAATATTATTCGCAAAAAATAGTATCAGAATTAATCGAATAAACCAACTAAAATAAAATCTACTTATTCAAACCTTCTCTCATCTTCTTTGAATATCTGTATCTTCTAAATTCGTTGTAACAAATACCACCGAGAGAAGAGAGTAGAAGTAATATTGATGCATCAGGACCGGTCTTGCTGACATCTGTCTCCATTTCTTCGATTTGATCTCCGCCTACAGCACCATTCTCAACTGGAGGAGGATCAACTTCTATAACTATAGGATTAGGAGTGGCACTGACAATATTACTATAGTGTTCACTAATGTTTCCCTTTTCATCCACCGCTACAACAGCGAAGAAATATTCAGTACCATTCTCAAGATTAGGTATGTACCAAGTGGTAGCGTTAGTAAAAGTATCAACAACGTCTATAAGTTGAGACTGAGACTTTCCATAATATACGCGATAGTTCTTAATCAAATTAATCGCCACTGTTGGAGCATGCCAATTTAGAACAACTCTTTTGTCATCAGGTATGGCAATAAGACCAGATACATCTCCTATAATAGTTGTAGGTGGAGAGGTTAATTGTCCCTTTACTTTCAATACCGCAGCATTATCAATCTTAGATTCATTGTTCAATTTATCGGCCAAAATAACAGTGAATGAATAATCTCCAAATTCCTGCGGCGCGATAAATTTAACCTCGAAATGGTCCACAACAAGAGTACAGTCATAAATGTTATCAACAAGAACAATAGAAGCTTTTTCAACATCATTGCTCTTAGGATAAATTTTTACAGTAACCTCGCTATTTGCCTCAACTTCAACAGCAGGCAATATCTCAATGCTGGAAATTTCAGGCTTAGAGTTCTTTATTGTAATTTCAACGGTAGCACTACTTCCAAGAATGGTACCGACATCATTCACCTGAGCAACATACATTTTATAAGTTCCTTCAGGCAGCGGAGTAGTAATAAATGAAAACTTTCCATCGATATCGGCAGTAACGGACCCGATCTCTACTTCATTGCTGAATATCTTCAACTTAGCCCCCTTTGGAGCAGTTCCTTCAACAGTCTGAATATTGTTACCATACATCCCGGCAATAGGGCTTGTTAAAGTAATAACGGAATCGGACGGAGCTTCACTGGAAGCCACAGTAAATATCTGCTCGGCATATACATCCGGATCGGTAGTATCACTTACCTTTAAAGAATAGGTCCCAGGTAATTTGAATAATGTAGCTAAACTGAAAACATGTTCTCCTAAATCTGCAGCACCAAAAGTGTAGTCATTTGGTAAAATAACAGCTGTAGGATCGCCACTTGTAATTTCGAAATGTATTTTCCCATTATAGTTAGTGACGACCTGATCTGCATTATCGTAAGCCGAAACTTTAAGATCCACAGTTTCACCCTGATTTATTACAACCGGAACCTCAGTAAATTCCAGGTGATCTACAACTCCGGATGGAGCACCGTAAGCGGCATATTTATAATCAAGAGCAGATTTCTTATTAGTAAAAATAGACCCAGGTGTATCAAAATAAAGTATCTTGGTTCTTTGAGTAAGAATAAGATTAGAAGTCAAATCGTAAGCAGTATAAGTAACAGGTCCAGGAATAGGAGAATTGACACTAAAACTAACTCTGCCGTTTACATCGGATATTCTGGAAGCAGATGGGTTGACCTCACCAACAGAAGAACTAGAAATCATTTCAACTTCATGACCTTCAACCGGCCTTCCATCATAATCAGTCAACGTAACAGTTAAAACAGTTGGTGTATCTCCAGTCTGAGCTATCTGCTCAGATGGATTAATAGTAGATTTTGTCTCGGAAACCTCAGAATAAACTTGAGAAGCATAAGTGGTTTTAGCAACAGATGAATGTTCATGTGCAGGCGACACACTGTTTGCAAAAGAGCTCACAGAAAAGACCAACGAGAACAAAACTATCACCAAAAATACTCTAGATACTGCTTTATTTAACACTTGAGTTAACATTTTTTGTCTTTAATATTTGTTTTTTTATCTGTACATAATACTCCAAAATGACAATTTCTTCAATCCAGCAGGACCATGACGAGCAGAGTATGTCAAGTTATATTAAAACAGCTTACACCTGGAAAACATAAGCAAAGTTTGATAATGTTATTAAAGAAATCCTAGCTCTTAAAAAGTAATATTCATGATAAAAAAATTATCAATATTTTTCCTTGGATTGTTTTCAATAGCTTTACTAGCGCCATACTGCTTCGCTGAACCAATAACAACAAGCGAGAACACAGCATTTCTACAGGCGGTTATTAACACTGAGGAAGCCGTTCAAGTAAACAAAAGCACAGTATTTGACGCCTCTCAGTCATTTATAGGGACTAAAGATAGCAAAGACATAACTTATGAATGGGACTTCGGAGACGGCATAAAAAAAGACGGAAGTGAAGTGCTCCATACATATAAAGATCCCGGGAAATACAACCTGTCTGTAAAAATATCAGATGGCCTAAGCACTTCAGAAAAGACAATAGAGCTTTTTGTTTACAGAAAACTGTTAGTATTGATAACAGATCAGACTGATGCACAAGACAGAATAGAAATAGTTAAGAACTATGCAGAAAAAGAGGGAGTTTTTATAAAAGTTTTCGAAAGCTTTGGTAGTGCTACAGAATTCATTTCCGAAGAGATTCTTGCAAAGAAACTAAATGAGTCCACACAAACGGTACAAAAAGCAGAACAGCTCATTATATGGACAAAAGAAAACACAGGTCTCAATGCAATATCCAGATATATCCAGAGTAACTTCAAAAAAAGCCCGGTTAACTTCTCTCAGAAAATGCTTGTCATAGTAAGCAACGACGTTCAAGACAATAAAATCCGCATCCAAAATCAATTCAATCTGATAAAACCAAAAGAAATAGTTGTCGCAAAAGAAGCAGCAGTATATCCGTTGATAGAGAACTCAGACCCAACAAAGTTCATCTCCACTCTCAAACAAGGCGGTTATGAATATAAGATAATAGATACGAGCAGCGGAAGCATTCGCCCATGGAACTTCATGTCATACTTCGTCAACTTTTTGATAAATCAAGGTATTCCGGACAATACGATAGCCCTACTCTTACTTTTACCGGTAATTGCCACAGTAGTGTCATTCATGAGACAAGTAGTTGGAATAACAACTTTTGGAGTCTATACACCGTCCATCATAACACTCTCATTTTTAATCATAGGACTGCCGGCGGGTCTTCTGACATTATTTACAGCGATTCTAATAAGCGGATTGATAAAACCAGTATTCAAGAAAGTTAGAATGTTATTCATTCCACAAATGGCGATAATAATGACTATCGTTTCTCTAATACTATTCTTCGTACTTATTTTCGGAATATACCTAGGATTGTTCGATGCGGAATTCTTGTCTCTAGCAATCTTCCCAATGTTGATTTTAAGCACGCTCGCGGAAAAATTCATAAGCATCAAAGCCGAAAAAGGACTTACCTCGGCGATTTTACTTATGACGGAAACGGTTATAGTTTCAATAATTGCATTCATATTCGTAGGAGGAGAAATAAACGCAGGAATATTCCAATTCAAATTCGAATTCATAAAAAATATACTGATTTCGCTGCCAGAATTAGTCTTCCTTTTCTTAGTCATAAACGTAGTCTTGGGACGCTGGAGCGGACTCCGTTTACTTGAGATCATTCGCTTCAGGGAAATATTTAGAAACATAGAAGAAGAATAATATGATTTTCAAAAACCATGGAATCTTAGGCATAAACGCAAGAAATCTACTTTATATTCGCCCATACAATCCAAAAAAGGCGATAAAACTTGCGGACGATAAATTAAAAACTAAACAGTTTCTAGCTGCCAGAGGAATCCCAGTGCCAAAAACCTATGGAATAATTAAGAATTGGGGAGAACTAGAAAAATTCGACTTCAACTCACTGCCTCACAGCTTTGTAATAAAACCAAACAATGGTTTCGGAGGTGAGGGGATTATCCCAATCGTAAACAAAAGAGACAACTACTGGATCACGGCAGGTGGTTCTAAAATTACAAGAGAAGAAATAAAAGATCACATAAAAGATATCCTGGACGGAATGTTTTCAATATCAAATATCTCAGATACAGCGTTTTTCGAGCAATACATAGTCTCGGATGATTCACTTGGAAAATATTCATATCAAGGCCTCCCGGACCTTAGAATTGTCGTTCACAACTTGATACCGGTTATGGCAATGTTAAGACTTCCAACAAAAGAATCCGGTGGCAAAGCAAATCTGCATCAAGGAGCAGTTGCGGTAGGAATCGATATTGCAAAAGGAGAAACAACATTCATTGCCCACAAGAACAAAATTATAAACGAACTGCCAAACGAACTGGGTGAAATCCATAAATTAAAAATTCCATTCTGGGACGATATCCTATTCATATCTTCAAAAATTCAACTGATAACTAACCTGGGATATTTAGCTGCAGACATAGCAATAGATAAACACACAGGCCCCGTATTGATCGAAATAAACGCCAGAGCGGGACTTGGAGTACAAATAGCAAATCTAGCTCCACTTAGAAAACGCCTGGAACGCATAGAAGGCATAAAAGTAACAAGTCCAATGAAAGGTATCCGTATAGCAAAAGACATGTTCGGCAATGTGGTTGAAAAAGAGATAAAACAATTATCGGGGAAACAAATAATAGGATCGGAAGAATACATAGAAATAATACAAAAAAACGGAACACTGAGAATCCTGGCAAAAATAGACACCGGAAAAGAAAGAAGCGTTTTAGATGAATCCTTCGCAGTCGCATCAGGCATGCTAGAAAATCCGGAATCATACAACGACGAACAATCAACCCTAAAAGTGAAATTTTCAATAAAAGAAAAACGTATACAAACAGTAGTAGACCTAGAAAAGATACCGAGTGAACATTACAAGATGATAATAGGGAACAGAGACCTGAAAGACTTCTTGATCGACACAAATATAGTAAAACCAAAAACAAAGCAGGCTGCAATAAAACAAGAACAGGAGGCAATAAAACCATCAACACAGAGTAGATCTATTAACTACTACGAATTAGACCAAAGACTCATTCAGATAGACAACAAGATCAAACTTTTATATCACTTAAGACCAATAAACTTAGAAAGCGAAAAGGCCAGATTCTTCAAAAACTTTAGCATAAATCCTCAATTCGAATATCCAGACTTAAAGTTCGATCCATTAGAATTAATCGAAGAGTTAAACAAAATAGAACTGGACAACTCTCCACTAGGAGAAATATTCGAAGAGAAAAAATCCGAGATCCTCAAAAAAATAGAACTATTAGAATCCATCGACGAGGAAAACTTCAGCAATATTTCCATAGATCTATTTGGCAAACCAACTCCAGAAGACGTCGAATCATGCGATAAACACATAAGAGATTTGAATATCAAGTCTTTACGCAAAGATCAGCAAAATCTATCGGCACTAGACGTAAAAGAGATCTTCGAAGAAGTATTCAAAAAGTATAAACTCAGCAGCTGGAAAGTAAAAATAAAAGAGGGAATTGTAGCAGATTGTGTAGCAGGAAAACACAACACGTTATTTGTGAAAAGTGACTCTCGTTTTTCAGACAAGAGAATAAAAAGCCTAATAATTCATGAAATAGAAACTCACATTCTGACAGCAGAAAATGGGAAGAACCAACCATATGAGATATTCAACCGTGGACTAGCAAACTACTTGATAACTCAAGAAGGATTGGCAATTTATAACGTAGAACAGCAAGACCCCGAAGCATTCAAGCAAAACTACAAACCATACCTTCACGTAATAGCAATAAACAAAGCATTGCAGAGTTCTTTCGTTGAAACATTCGAGACTCTCCTGAAATACGGGATAAATATGGAAGAAGCATTCAGGTCAGCATTAAAGGCAAAAAGAGGGTTCTGTGATACAAGCCGCAAAGGAGCATTTACAAAAGACTATCTATACTACAATGGACACAAAATGATAAAACAATTTATAGAAAATCATGGAGATATAAAAGAGCTATATATAGGAAAAATAAACATTAGAGATTTAGGTAAAATAAAACTGATAAATGGAATCGTTAAGGCAAAGCATCTCCCATTTTGGCTAAGAAGAGAAATCAGTAAATAAACACAGCATCACCAAAACTGTAGAATCTGTATTTGTTCTCTTTAGCAATTTCATACAACTCTAGAAGTTTCTCGGTAGGATTTTTTACACCCTTATTCTCAAGAAATGAAGAAACGAGCATGAGCAAAGTGCTTTTTGGCAAATGGAAATTCGTGACCAATGCGTCCACAGCCTGCCATTTATGGTGTCCGGGATATATGAAAATGTCAGTATCTCCGGATTTAGACACAAATCCTTTCTTTGAATCATAAGTGGATTCCAGGACTCTCACAGAAGTAGTCCCAACGGCTATAACTCTACCACCATTGCTCCTGACAGAATTCAGATTATCAGCAGTTCTCTTGGATATAACAAAAAATTCACTATGCATCTTGTGATCCTCGATAATATCACTCTTAACCGGCATAAAAGTCCCGAGCCCAACATGAAGGATAACTTTCTCTATATCAACACCGTTATCTTTCAAATCATGTAAAAGCCCCTTGGTAAAATGTAATCCTGCGGTGGGAGCAGCAACACTCCCTTCCTTAGAAGCATATACGGTCTGATAACGAACGTCCTTTGCGGACGTATTTTTGATATAAGGAGGAAGTGGCATATGTCCAAGTTTTCTAATTTCGGAAACAACATTCCTACCATGGAATTCAAGAATTCGACCACCAAACTCAGTTATAGAATCAACCGTAATGGAAAGATTGGCATTGATACGTACTTCCACTCCAACTTTAAAAATCTTTCCAGGCCTAACTAGACATTCAAAACATACTTTATTTACCTTCTTTAAAATAAAAATCTCACACTCTTTGCCTTTGTAGTCAAATAAAATCCTGGCAGGAATAACCTTGGACTCATTCAACACAAGCGCATCATTCTTATGCAAAAACTTAGAAATATCGCGAAATCTAAAATGCGACACAGTGTCTTTCTCGGTATCAAAAACCAGGAGCCTAGAAGAATCCCTGGGAGTTGCAGGATTTTGAGCTATATATTGTTCGGGCAAATAGTAATTAAAATCTTGAGTTCTCATTTTTAGAAAATTTTATCAATCTTTCCAAGCAATATCTTTCTTTTCAGATTTGTCTTCAGTATTAGTACTATCCCTTTTGAGTACAATCAAGGTCATATCATCAGATTGCTCGGCATCAGCAACAAACGCAGATACATCCCTAGCCATATGATAATTAATACCCTCGGCAGAATAATTAGGAGCATGTTCAAGCAACGAATTCCTCAAATTTTCCAATCCGTACAATTCTCCATTTTTGTTCCTAGCCTCAGTAAGTCCATCTGTATATAGAACTACACAATCACCATCTTCAAGAACAATATCTTTTTCTTTAATGATCTTGGAATTATCACTAACCATCCCCAGAGCTATACCACCTGTAAGAATAGCCTCGCATTCACCACTTTTTACTCTGTACACAAGGATATGTTCATGTCCAGCACCTACATAACTCAACTTCTGTGTCTTAATATCCCAAGAGAGCATGACCAGAGTCATATACATAGCCTTTTTAACCCAGCGCTTAATATACTTATTCGTGTTGACCAATACTTCATATGCAGAAGGAAACGTCTCGCTGAAAACTATGATAAGAGTATTTACGATAGCCATCATCAAGCTTGCAACAGCTCCATGGCCAGTAACATCTCCAACATATATATAGACCTTATCTTTTGCGTTAATGAAATTGAAACTATCTCCACCCAACTCAGATGCAGATCTATACTTAGCCTCAACCTGAAATCCAGGAATAAATGGGTTCATGGAAGGGAATATGTCTTTTTGCAACTCAGCTGCGACAGTTAATTCGCCCTGCATTCTCTTCTCGTTTTTGATCTCAGTTTTCAATTGACCAAACCCTTCAGTAACTCTATTGAAAAAATACGCAATAATTCCTATTTCGTCTGATCGATCGGTATAAATTTTCTTAAACGCCTTTCCTGTTAGCAGAGCTTGCATCTGCATCAGAACTACCTTGAAAGGTCTAGCAATATCAATCCAATAGAAAATACCAACGATAAGAAAGAAACCGCCAAAAACACCGTAAAGCACATAGAGAGGCACAAGATCAATCTTTTGATAATAGTGATAATAAATATATACTCCACCGACAACAACAGCCGCTAGAAAAAGAAGTTTTAAGAAGATTTTCCTAACTATGCTTTTTTGAATCCACCTCATATTATTTCTTTAAAAAGTCTTCTAACGAATCATAAATTGAAACTATCTCGTTAATTCCAATGGTCTCGAACACGTCTTTTACATGGTCATTGACACCAATGATTACAAGCTTCTTGTCCTGTTTCAAAAGATGGGCGTGCACTTCCATCAAATAGCCAATACCTTCGCTATTTATAAACTTCAATTCAGTAAAGTCGAAGACCAAAAATCTCTTGTCGAACGCCCTGACTTTTGAGTTGAGATCATCCCGAACATCCGCATGTCCAGCCTTATCAAATTCACCGACAAACTTTATGATTTGATAACTTGGATCTGTAGAATCTAAAACGAAAACCTTCAAATTTGTTTGCATATTTTTTTATTTTAAATATTACTTTTAATTAATGAATCAATCACCTCAACCTCATCATATTCACCAACAAGAGAATATAGCCACCTCAACGTGAGAAGATCTCTATGCTCTAAGTCTTTCAATATTTCAGCCTTCTTTCTATCCAATAATTTCTTTATTTCCTGTGCTACCAAATGCTTAAGTATTCTATCAACATTTTTAAAAATTCGCACGTCAATGTTCTTCAACATATTTTTGACTTTCTTGGCTATGTTTTGATTCTTGGAAAATAATAATTCTATTAAATGGGGGATAGCTATATCATTCCCCATCTTCGCTAGAGCAATAGCGGCATACATTCTAAGGTTAAGATCTCTAGAATTAAGATGTTTTACACAAATATTTTGCATCCTAGATAGATTCAACTCACCTATGGCATATAGGCCATAAGCCATTTTTTCCTTACTGCTTCCATAGATAAATGAAGAGATAGTATAAATAGCCTCATCGTAATAGTTGTCAAACTTAGCCAACGCGATAGCGGCATTGATTTTCTCTTTAAAATTACGAGATTTAAGATAGGGCTTAATATATTCCACGACGTACTCATCTTCATAGTTACCAAGAGCGTATATCGAATCCTCTCGCAGAGTCCCACTCGATTCATGCAAAATTTTAAGCAGAAATTCAATAGTGGACACTGTGCTAACTTTCGAAAGAAGAAGAATGATCCTAGAACGGAGATCTTCATGGACCTCTTTCTCATACATGTTCTTCAAATTGTTCACCAATTGATATCTTAAAACCGTAAGCCCCTTAAAAGAAGCGTCAAATAGGTCTTTATATCCAAACAGTGCATCTATGGCTGCTTCTCTGATAGCAGCCTTGGGAGCATCAAAACACTTCATTATTTCTTTAATCGCAATCTCTTCTTTCAGCTCTCCCAACGCTTTCAGTATCCTTACACGGAGAGAAATAGGCTCTGCATTATTCAGTAATATTTTAGTCAATATGACAGAAGGATCTTTATGTCCTTTCTGAGCCAAAATATCAACAGCGTTAATTCTCATTTCTTTCTCATTAGAGAGCAAATGATGAGTGGCGTTTTCGGTATATTTACGCTGTTGTATGTAAGAGAACTGGAGAAGCAAAAGCGCGAAAACCAACATGACGATATTTAAATAGAAACTTAAATCCTGTCCTTGGAAATAATACTGCAACAAAATCAAAACTAATGTACCAATCAATGCCCCAACCGGACGAACTATCCCCTCCAAAAACTCACGGGTATGTTCACGTAAACTCTCCTTGATAGCATAATAAGAGCTATGATAAGCATTGGTAAATATAGCACTAGTTACACCGAAATTATTCTTGGTTAAAACAGCCATATTAAAATTACCAGGCATGGCCATAAGTCCGAGCAGACTCAAAACAGTCACCACGGGATGCAAGATCATAATCCCAGTAATACCAAAACAATTAAAAATTCTTCCGCCTTTGCCCTGAGAGAATTATCTACCTCATCAAACAGGCGGTAGGCCACATAGCCGTATACAATGGCGCCAAAAACAGCAAAAATCAGCAGAAAAACCAAAGAATTCAGTGTAGCAAGATTCCGTAATATTTTTTGGAGCATTTTATTTCTCCTTAAGGATAAAGCCTGCACCGCGAATGGTCTGGATAAGCGCATCCCGCCTATAGGGAGCAAGCTTCTTACGCAGATAGTGAATATACAAATCAACAATATTGAGCGTAGTATTCGATTCCAGTCCCCAGATGCGGTCATAAATTTGTTCCCGTGTCAGGATTTGCTCCCGGTTAATGAGTAAGAACTCCAGCAATTCATATTCCTTCACCGTTACATGCAGCGGTACTTCATTAATAAAAGCATCTTTTACCCTTGCATTAATCGTGATGCCGCCATATGACAATTCTCCTTCGTTTCCTACACTGCCGCCCCGGCGCAGCAAGGCTTTGACCCGGGCCAGAAGTTCCGGCACGGCGAAAGGCTTGATCAAATAGTCATCCGCTCCCGCCTCCAAGCCGATAACCCGGTCTTCCACGCTATCCCGGGCGGTCAGCAGCAAGACGGGTATACCGATGCCTTTTGCCCGTATTTTTTTAACAATCATTAAACCGCTTATTTCAGGCAGCATAATATCCAGTACCACCAGGTCATAGATTCCCTGCAGCGCTTTATACAAGCCCTCACTGCCGGCAGCGGCCTCTTCCACCAGATAAAATTCCTCCTGCAGCACCGCAACTACCGCTTCACGCAGCATATCGTCATCTTCTACAACGAGAATTCGCATGTAATCTTCTCCTTGTATTTCTTAACTTAAGTATGTGCCGATGCAACTGGTGCGATACGGCAATAATAAAAAAAGCAGCCCTCTTCACTTACGGACTGCTTTTGTATTCCTAACTATATAACTGGGCTAACAGCTTCTTGACTTCGGCATTTTCTAAATACTCGTCATAGGTCATGCGCCGGTCCACAATCCCTTTGGGGGTGATTTCGATAATCCGGTTGGCAACCGTTTGAATAAACTGATGGTCATGCGACACAAACAGCATAGTTCCTTCATAGTTCGTCAGGCCATTATTCAAAGAAGTAATCGATTCCAAATCCAGATGGTTTGTCGGTTCGTCCAGTATCAATACATTAGCGCCGCTCAGCATCATCTTAGCGAGCATGCACCGCACTTTTTCGCCGCCGGATAAAACATTTGCTTCTTTTTGCGTCTCTTCACCGGAGAACAGCATCCGGCCCAAAAAGCCGCGAATAAACGATTCTTCCTGGTCACGGGAAAACTGACGCAGCCAGTCCACCAGATTGAATTCCACGCCATCAAAATAAGCGGAATTATCTTTAGGGAAATACGCCTGCGAGGTAGTAACCCCCCATTTGAATTCACCGCTGTCGGCAGGTAATTCACCCATCAGGATTTTAAACAGAGTTGTTTTCGCTAAGCCGTCAGGACCAACAAAAGCAATTTTGTCGCCTTTGGCAACCAGAAAGCTAATGTCATTCAGGACTGTTTCACCGTCAATTGCTTGTGTGATGTTTTCCACATTCAGCAATTGAGCGCCTGCCTCCCGGTCAGGCTTAAAAGCCACATAAGGATACTTGCGGGACGAGGGCTTAATATCATCTAAGGTAAGCTTCTCCAATTGCTTTTTCCGCGAAGTAGCCTGCTTGGATTTCGAAGCATTAGCACTAAAGCGCTGAATAAAGTTTTGCAGATCTTTAATTTTATCTTCTTTTTTCTTATTCGCATCCTTGGCCAGTTGAAGCGCCAATTGGCTTGATTCCAGCCAGAAATCATAGTTGCCTACATACAGCGCAATATTTTGGAAATCAATATCGGCAATATGCGTACAAACCTTATTTAAAAAGTGGCGGTCATGGGATACGACAAGAACCGTGTTAGGGAAATCATAAAGGAAATCTTCCAGCCAGGTAATCGATTCAATATCAAGATGGTTTGTCGGTTCATCCAGCAGCAGAATATCAGGATTGCCGAAAAGCGCTTGCGCCAGCAGCACGCGTACTTTGTCGTTGCCGCTCAAGTCAGCCATTTTTTGATAATGGACTTCCTCACCGATTCCCAGGCCATTCAGCAACCGGGCTGCCTCTGTTTCGGCATCCCAGCCGTTAAGCTCAGCAAATTCGCATTCTAATTCAGACACCTTCATGCCGTCTTCATCGGAGAAATCAGGTTTGGCATATAACGCGTCTTTTTCTTCCATAATAGCATAAAGCCGGGCATGACCCATAATAACGGTCTTAAGCACTTCAAACTCATCAAATTCATAATGGTTCTGTTTCAGGACGGCCAGCCGTTCCCCTGGAGTAATTGCCACCTCTCCCGCGGTTGGCTCAATTTCTCCTGATAAAATCTTGAGGAAGGTCGATTTGCCGGTACCATTCGCGCCAATCAGTCCATAACAATTGCCAGGAGTAAATTTTATATTGACGTCTTTAAAGAGAATTCGTTTACCGAACTGAAGGGTTAACCCATTTGTACTTATCATATTTTACAACCATCTTTCATAATGTACTTGCGAGTTATAATTTTATCATATATCCATACATATGTCTAATTTTAGCAGGAACATCAGCAGATAAAGCAGTTAACATAGCTAGTACCTCGTCAGATCCAATCCAGTGAATACTGACGGTCTGTTTTCCGCAACCCTTCGTTGTCGTCAGTCCACATACATCCCCTATTCCTCCCTCCCCCCCCCTTTTTTTCCTAAAACAAACC
>Ga0074195_1001336_pt1 | contig 35490 bp, 24 predicted proteins | sample EPASupsiteHSE623_FD_64525 | JGI IMG/M metagenome (GOLD analysis project Ga0074195, IMG submission 64525) | Bioremediated contaminated groundwater from EPA Superfund site, New Mexico - Sample HSE6-23 | ecosystem: Environmental > Aquatic > Deep subsurface > Groundwater > Contaminated ... | reverse complement strand
GGTCCACATACTCGGCGGCCACGTTGAGGGGGCCGATGACCGCATCCAGGGTATTGTTGACCCCCTCGACGATCTTCCGGAAATCGCCTTGATGCTTGGAGGCATCGGCCCGGGTGGCGAGTTTTCCTTCAACCGCTGCGGTCACCAGCATCCCGGCGTCCGCAACCAGATTGCTCACCGCGTCGATGCAAACATTGAGGTTGTTTTTGATTTCGTTGAAATCGCCTTCGTAGGAATCGGTGATCCTGGGCGGAATATCGCCCTTGCTGATCCGGTCGACGTATTCCGCCGCCACGTTCAGGGGGCCGATCACCGCATCCAGGGTCTGGTTGACCCCCTGCACGATTCCGCGGAACTCGAAGTTGATTTTTTCAAGATTGCCTCGGGCGGCAAGCTGCCCCTTTACCGCAGCCTCGGTTAACCGGCCGCTCTCGTCGAGAAGCGATTTGATGATTTCGCTGATATTTTTCCTGAGGTACAAGCCGATGGCCAGCGCCAGGACGATCACCAGGCAGACGATCGCGACCATGCTCGTCTTGATTACTCGGGCACTGGCATGGGCTGCCATGACGCTGTCTGCCGCCACCTTTTCGTTGATCACCACGAGTTTATGCAGCAGTGACTCAGCGTGGTTGAAGGATTTTGCTTCGTTGTCCATGGAAAAGGCAAACATATGGTCATGGTCCGCCTTGCTGTTGCTGGCCTGATATGCCTTGAGATTTTTTTCCGTTTGCTTGACGTCTTTTACCCACGCCTCCCAGGCGGGAACAAATTCCTTCCAGAGCGCGGCTTCTTCAGTGGTCTGGGGAAGCGGTTCGTAAATTTTCCAGGCCTGGTCGGCCCTGGCAAAGGCTTCCTTCATGTACTCGAATTGATGGTCAACCCTGTCCGCCGCGAGTCCCGGGATGAGGAGGCTTCTGGTTGCGGCCTTGACCGAGGTCTGCGCCTCGCTCATGATCAGCAGGTTCTGAACGCTGGGCAGGCGGACGTCGCCGATTTCATCCTGAAGCGCCATGATCTGGTTGAGCTCGATGTAGCTGAAAATTCCCATGGCCGCCGAAAGAACGGTTACCAGACAGAACCCGGAGATGATCTTTTGTCCCAGTAGCATGTTTTTGAACATGATGTGAATCCTCCTGTGTTGTTGAAAATTGGACGGCGATGAACGCGTTTTCCGGCAACGGCCCGTGCGGCCAATGGTGTTGCGATGGTTGTGTGTCACTTCTTCAAGGTTGAATCGGTCAGACAGTCTGGCGTGCTGTTTTTTTTGTAAACCTGGGCATCCTGAACCACCCGGGTAAAAAGATGGGATACCTCGTCGGGCAGCTTTTGGGTGTTTTCCGTTGCCAGATAGCCGCCGGACGCCAGAGCCCCGTGAAATGTCTTGAACACCTCCACCCGTTCCCCGGGTTGAAAATGCAGGAGTACGTTCTTGCAGACCACCAGGCAGTACTCATTCCCTGCTGGTGTAAGCGAGAGCAGGTCGTGGTAGCGGAACCGCACCCGGTTGCGCAGCTCATCCCTCACCTGGTAATGGCCAGGTTTGGCCGCCGGTTCGAAATATTTGGCGAGCAGGTTCGCAGGCGTACGTTTCAATTCATCGCCGTGATAAACCGCCTTGCTGACCACTTCGCCGAAACGGTTGGCGCTGTCATGGTCGGTGGCATCGATCTGCACGTTCTTGAAACCGAAGCGATTCATCCGTTCGGCCAGGATCATGGCCAGGGTGTATGTCTCCTGGCCTTGGGCGCAGCCCGCATCCCAGATCTTGATCCTGCTTCTCCCGCTGGCGTAGGGGATCATCTGGTCGACTGCATGCTCCAGGGTGGGCTGGTCGCGCATGAAAAAGGTGAAGGCCATGGCCGCTCCTTAGCGCTGGCCTACGGCCGCCTGATGGTGGTGTAGCGGCGTTCTTGGCCGTTGTATCGCCGAGGCGGCGGATCTCCCATGGCAAGCCATGATCACCTGCTGCAGACGATTCCGGTAACACGCCTCATGGGTTGTGTGGACACTCTCCCGGCAACTGGGATGTCCGGCCATCTGCTCGGCCAGTTGAAATTTCAGCTCCAGGCTGTCCAGCTTACGGATATCGAGGAAGGGGCAATCCTGGGCTGCCTCGCGAAAGGGGCATTTGATGAACAAGCCGAAAAGGCGCATGGTAAGCAGATACTGTTGGTTGTTGGAATGCACTGGTTCTCCTCCCTGAAAGTGGCTCCGGTTTGATCGTGTGTTTTTTGGGTGGAAACTTGGGTACTTTGATCGTTGATGTTTTGATTGTAGAGAAAGACGGAAGAAAAAATATATACGAGGAGATACGTATTTGTACCGAGGGGAATTACGCGGGAGTGGTACGCGTTGAGCGGAGAAACTGTTTTACTCCCTGACTTTTCGACCAGACCCGCTGGTTGTCATACCTTGACAGCGTATTTTTTTTCATCGATACTTTTTGCAGGTGCTGCCGGAAACGTTGCCACGGTTTCCAATTCGGATACATGAGGATGTTCATGACTGGAAAGCCGACCTACGCAGAACTGGAAAAACGGGTGAGGGAGCTGGAGGATTGTTGTTCCCTGCTCTCGGTGAACCTGGGTTCTTTTTTTGTGGAGGCGCCGGCCGGGATTGCCTTGTTCGACAGGGAATGCCGGTATGTCAGAATCAACAAGACCCTTGCCGAAGTCAGCGGGTACAGCGTTGCGGACCACCTCGGCAGGCAGCCCTGTGAGGTGTTGTCCGCCCCTGCTGCCGCGGAAATCGAGGAGGGCCTCAGGAGGGTATTGGCAACCGGCGAGGCGGCCTGTAATAGAGAGATCAGCACCGAACTGCCCGGGCTGCCGGGAGGGCTGCGTCACTGGTTGCATTCCCAATTTCCCGTTCATGATTGCCAGGGGGAGATTGTCGGGGTAGGGGTGATTGTCGTCGAAATAACCGAGGTGAAACGGTTGCATGCCGAGCTGTTCCAGAAGGAACTTTTTCTGCAGTTGCTGTTTAAAAATCTTCCTCAGAAGATTTTTGTGAAGAATGTCAAATCAGTCTATCTGTACTGCAATGAAAATTTTGCCCAGGATCTGGGGATCACCCCTGACGAGATAGTCGGCAAGAGGGATTTTGATTTTTTCCCCGTCGACCTTGCGGAAAAATACCGGGCGGATGATCTGCGGGTCATGGCTTCCGGCAAGACAGAGGACATGGAGGAGTTGTATCGGGTCGGGGGAGTAGAACAGACTATTTACACGGTTAAAGCCCCGATTGTCTCCGGGGAGGGAGAACCTGTCGGCCTGATGGGAATTTTTCACGACATCACGGCCCGCAAGCAGACTGAAGCGGCGCTGACGCAATACCGGGCCGGATTGGAATGGTTGATTGAAGAGCGGACTGCCGAATTGCAATCAATCAACACAATGCTGCTGGACGCCGTTGCCCGCAGCCATGATCTTCAAGAAGAATTATCCCGGAGCGAAAGAAGATACCGGGAGGTAGTCGAGGGAACCGAAGACCTGATTCTCCAGGTGGATTCCCAAGGCAGATTTCTCTTTGTCAATCATGCCGCCCAGAAAATCTTCGGCCTGGAACCGGAGGAATGTCTCGGCCTTTCGGCATTCGAATTCGTGCATCCGCAAGATCGCGCGGAAACGCAACTGGCTTTTCAAGACTGGTTGCGGGAGCGTCGTAACGTTGTGGTTTGGGGCAACCGTCAGTTGGGCCGGAATGGTCAGGTGCATTTTCTCCACTGGAAATGCATTTTTCATTATGACCCCAGCGGCACGCTTCTTTATGTCAACGGCATTGCCCGGGATATGACCGAGCTGCAGAAGGCACAAGAGGCATTGCAACAGGCCTGCGACGAACAGGAAAAGAGGATTGCCGAGCAGACCAGGGAGTTGGAGGAGAAGGTTGCAGAACTGGTGGAGGTCATCGAAAAACAAAGGGAAACGGACGCGGAGCTCCGTGAAAGTGAGGAACGGTTCCGGCAGATAGCAGGGAACATCAATAGCGTTTTTTGGATACTTGATCTGCCTGTCGAGCAGATACTGTACGTCAGTCCGGCCTATGAAACGATCTGGGGCAGATCCTGCGAAAGTCTCTATTTGAATCCGGACTCCTGGTTGGATGCCGTGCATCCCGAGGACCGTGATTGGGTTCAGGCAAAACATCTTCGGCGAAAAGCACGGGAGCAAGGGCTTGAGTTCCGGATTATCCGGACGGACGGAGCCATCCGCTGGATTCGCGTCAAAGTGTTTATGGTCTGCGATCAGACCGGCAGAAAATACCGCAAGGTCGGGATTGCCGACGACATCACGACCTATATGGAAATCCTCGACAGGTTGCGGGAGTCGGAATCCCGATATCGCACGTTTTTTGAAACCAGCACCGATGGGATCAGCATCTACGAATTGCCCAACGCGGACGGAAAACAGAAGTTTATAGACTGCAATGCGAGCTATCAGCGGTTGGCAGGGCGAGATAAAACCGAACTTCTTGATCTTGCCGACATCAGAGCCCTTAAGAAATTTTTTAATAAACAAACCGGCGATGAAAGGCGCAGCCCCTCTCCGGAGATTACTCGCGAAGATGGCCGCTGCGCCGGGTTGTATTCCTGGGTGCGGCAGGATGGCCGGGTAAATTTCATCGAATGTCTGGGAAATCGGCTCAACATCAATGGCACGGAACTCATGCACTGTGTGCATCGCGACATAACGCAGATGAAACTTGCGGATGAAAAAATCCGGCATCTCTCCCGAAGGATAATCGAATCGACGGAAGAGGAACAAAAACGAATCGCCAGAGACCTGCACGATGAATTTGGGCAGAGCCTGCTTTCCATGCGCCACAAGGTCGATACTCTCCAGAAGAAACTTGTCTCCGCCGGGAAGCCCGACTTGCCTGAACTCGCGGAAATAGACGGGTTGATCGATACAATTGGGGCTGCTGTTCGTGGCGCCACAAACAGACTCAGGCCGGACCTGCTTGACACTCTGGGTTTTCTGCCGGCCCTGAAATGGGGAATGCGGAATTTTGCCGAGTGCTACCCGTTGATCCGAACCTCCATGGAAATTGTCGGGGCAGAGAAAAAAATAATGCCCGAATACGAAATCGTCCTGTACCGGATATTTCAGGAGGGATTGACCAATATCGCCAAACATGCCGAGGCGAATGCCGTCACGGCCCGGATGATCTTCAGCTACCCCTCTCTCATCCTTACTCTTGCCGACGACGGGCGGGGCTTTGATCAGGATCCCCTGTCCGGGTTGCCCCTGAAAGCCCATGCTGGTCTTGGCTTGCGCAGCATGCAGGAAAGGATGCTGGCGATCGGCGGGACTCTTACCTTCCGTTCACGCCGGGGCCAGGGAATGGTGCTCCGGGCGGAAGTGTGTCAGCCGACCCTTGGGCAGGAGACTCCTTTCTTTTTTCATGATAAACGCACGCATGCGGAGCTAGACCATGAACGGTAAGCGTAAACTCAAAGTACTGGTGGCCGATGATCATGCCGTTGTCCGTGAGGGCATGTGCCAGCTTTTGTCGGACCATCCGGCGATGGATTTGGTCGGCCAGGCTGTGGATGGCCAGGATGTCGTGCATAAAGCCAAGCATCTGAAGCCAGCGGTTATCCTGCTGGATATTGCCATGCCCGGTTTGAACGGACTTGAGGCCTTGACCTTGCTTGAGGAGGTGGCGCCGGAGACAAGGGTGGTGATTCTCTCCATGTACGACAAGGAGGCCTATGTTCACAGGGCGTTGTGTGCCGGCGCCAGGGGATATGTTTTAAAAACCGACTCGGGCAGGGAGGTGATCGAAGCCATTCTCAAGGTTGCTTCCGGCCAATATTATCTGAGCGCCAAGCTCAATGCCCAGGTGATTAGAAAATACCTGGATCCCGTGGCGGAGAAAAAATCCGCCAGCTCCGGTTATGACTGCCTGACCGAACGGGAACAGCAGATTTTCCGCCTCATGGTCGAAGGGCATCCCACAAAGGGCATGGCCCAAATGCTCTATCTGAGTCCGAGAACCGTGGAAAAACACCGGTCCAATATCGTCAAAAAACTTGATCTCCATGATCCCATGGCCATGGTGCGCTATGCAGTGAAGATAGGCGTTGTCGATCCGGAACTCTGGATGTGATTTTTTTGGTTTGCAGACTGCTCCGTCAGAAATCGATCTGAAAGCTGTAAACGTCTTCCTCCAGGCTGCTCTTCACCGTGAAGCCGCAATGGAGAAAGATGGCCTGCATGCGTTTGTTGTCCCGGAGCACCTCGGCGGAAAAACCTCCAATGCCGTTTCGTTTGGCGATGGTGACCAGATGCCGGAACAAAAAGGAGCCGATCCGCTTGTTCTGCCATTCATCGCGGACGATAAAGGCCACCTCGGCCCGGTTGGTTTTTTCGTCCAGGTAGTAGCGGCCCACGGCGATGATCTCTTCGCCGTGCGCCTCGGGCACGGTGCCGACAATGGCCGCGTCCTTGCGGTGGTCGATGTAGACGAAGTTCTGGATCTGCTTGTGCCCGAAGCGCTGGCTGTGGGTCATGAAACGGTAATAGAGGGTTTCCTGGGATAACGCGTAGAGGATATCCCGCATCCTGGGCTCATCGGTGAGATGCACCGGCCGGAAATTGATCTGGGTGCCGTCTTCGAGCAGCATGGTGGTGTTCATCTCCTGGGAGGCGATCATGAAGCGGCCCTCCACCTCGCCGAGATCCTGGCGGAGATACTTGGCCTCGATGGCCTCCCGGAAGAGCTGTTCGCGGAAATTCGGGTGGGCGATGCTGATCAGGGCAACGGCCCGCTCCTGCACGCTCTTGCCGTGCAGGTAGGCAACGCCGTATTCGGTGGCCACGTAATGCACCTCGCCCCGGGTGGTGACCACCCCGGCGCCTGGGGTCAAACGGGTGACGATGCGGGAAATGGTCTTGTCCTTGGCCGTCGATTCCAGGGCGATGATGGGCTTGCCGCCGATGGAGCGGGCCGCGCCCCGGTTGAAATCCACCTGGCCGCCGATGCCGGAATAGAAGAGGGAGCCCAGGGAGTCGGCGCAGACCTGGCCGGTGAGGTCGATTTCCAGCGCCATGTTGATGGCCACCATCTTGTGCTGCCTGCCGATGATATGGGCGTCGTTCACATATTCCGTGGGCCGGAAGCAGAAGAGGGGGTTGTTGTCGATGTAGTCGTAAAGCCGCTGGGTGCCCATGCAGAAGCTGGCCACGATCCGGCCCTTGTCCGTGGTTTTTCGTTGGCCGGTGACAGCTCCCGATTCCACCAGGTCGATGATGGAATCGGTGAGCATCTCCGTATGGATGCCGAGGTTCTTCTTGTCGCGCAAAAATTCCACCAGGGCGTGGGGGATGCGGCCGATGCCGAATTCGATCGTCGATTCGTCTTCGATCAGGGCGGCGATATGCTCGCCGATGCGGCGGGTGTCCTCGGAGACTTGCGTGGATTCCCGTTCGATGATGGGGCTGGCCGCAGGCACCAGAATGTCGAGGTCGTAGATGTCGAGAAAGCTGTCGCCCAGGGTTTTCGGCATCAACGGGTTCACCTGGGCGATCACCAAGGAGGCGTTTTCCGCCGCGCTTTTGACGATGTCCACCGAAACCCCCAGGCTTACCTTACCGCGCTCGTCCGGCGGCGTTACCTGGATGAGGGCCACGTCGATGGGGAGCTGGCCGGAGTTGAACAACTGGGGGATGTCGGAGAGCAGGGTGGGGGTGTAGTTGCCCAGCCCCTGCTGGATGTGCTCCCGGATGTTGGCGCCGATGAAAAAGCTGTTCACCGAAAAGCAGTCGGCCAGGCTGCGGCTGGCGTACGGGGCATCGCCCTTGGTCAGGAGCTGGATGATCTCCACGTCGGCCAGTTCGCAGGCCCGCTCGGTAAGAGCCTTGACCAGCAAGACCGGCTCGGCGCAGGCCGTGCCGATGAAGACCCGCTGGCCCGGCTTGATCTTGGCTGCCGCCTGGTAAGGCGTGGCGATCATGTCGCTGTATTTCTGCTGCCAGTCGGGATCGTAGTTCTTCGGACTGGTCATCGCGCCACCTCAAAGCTCTGCAAGGTCATTCTCGCATCCGCCACCACCGGCTCGGTGCCGGTCTCCCCGACGATGAAGGGGTTGATGTCCAGCTCGGCAATCTGCGGAAAATCGGTGGTCAACTGGCTGATCCGCTGCAGGCCGTTGGCAATGCCCGCCAGGTCCACGCCCTTGTGGCCGCGCTTTCCCTTAAGGATTTCGTAGGAGCGGGTGCTCATCAGCATCTGGATGGCCTCTTCGTTGGTGATGGGCGCAAGATAAAAGGTGACGTCCTTCATTACCTCGACAAAGATGCCGCCCAGGCCGAACATGAGCATGGGGCCGAACTGGGGGTCGCGGTTCATGCCGATGATTACCTCAAGGCCGCGGGAGAGCATCTTTTCCACATAGATCCCTTCGATCCAGGCTTCCGGCGCCCGCTGGGCAATGCGGAGCATCATGAGGTCGTAGGCGTCCGCCACCGCATCGGAGCTGGTCACGTTGAGCCGGACCCCGCCGAGGTCGGATTTGTGGATGATGTCCGGGGAAACGATCTTCATGGCCACCGGATAGCCGATGCGTTCGGCTATTTCCATGGCCTCGCCCACATTGGTGGCCAGATACCCCTGGGGGATCTGGAAGCCGTAGGCCGCCAGGATGCTCTTTGCCTTGACCTCGCCGATCTGCAGCCGGTTGGTCCGCAAGCGGCGGGTGATGATGCGTTCCACCCTGCGCCGGTTCACGGGAAAGCGGGCCACCATCCTGGGCGGGCGCTTGCGCCAGGCCGCATACTCCACCAGGGCCTGAAGCGCGGCCACGGCCCGTTCCGGGGAGGGATAATCGGGCAGACCCGCAGCCACCAGCTCATCGCGGCCAGGCATGACATCGGCCCCGCCCATGAAGGCGACAACCACGGGTTTTTCGCCCTTGTTGCTTCTGGCAATGGCCCGGGCGGTTTCCGCCGGCTTGGTCATGGCCTGGGGGGTGAGGATGATGACTACTGCGTCCACGGCCTCGTCTTCCTGGGCCGCTTCCAGGGCCGCCACATAGCGGTCCGGTTCCGCGTCGCCCAGCACGTCGATGGGGTTGCCGATGCTGGCCGCACTGGGGAGTTTCTGGCGCAGGGCGCTGGCGGTGTTGCGGTCCAGGGTGGCCACAATCATCCCTGCCTTTTCCACGGCATCGGCGGCCATGGTGCCCGGGCCGCCGGCATTGGTGATGATCAGCACTCGCTTGCCCTTGGGCAGGGGCTGCATGGCAAAAAGGGCGCCATAATCGGCCAGGGCCTCGAAGTTGTCGGCCCGGATCACGCCCGAGCGCATGAAGGCCGCGCCGTAGGCGATCTCCTCTCCGGCCAGCACCCCGGTGTGGGAGGAGGCGGCCTTTTGCCCGGCCACGGTGGTGCCGGCTTTCAGGATGATCACCGGCTTTTTGCTTGAGGCCTCGGTGGCCGCTTTGACGAACTCATCCCCGCAGGCAATGTCTTCGAGATAGGCGATGATCACCTTGGTCTGCGGGTCTGCGGCCAGGGCGATCAGCAGGTCGCCCTCGTTGAGGTCCGCCTTGTTGCCCATGCTCACCATCTTGGCGATGCCGGTGTGGCGGGCGGCGGCCAGGTCAAGCAAGGCGGTGCAGATGGCGCCTGATTGGGAGATAACCGAGATGCACCCAGGAGAAGGCATGCGGCTGGCAAAGGAAGCATTCATCCGGTGTTCGGTGTTGATCAGCCCCAGGCAATTGGGGCCAAGCAGGGGCACCTTGTGGCTTTGGCAGAGTTCGGCGATCCTGCGTTGCAGTTCCGCGCCTTCCGCCCCTGTTTCCTTGAAGCCGGAACTGATCACGGCGATCGCCCCGGCCCGGGCCTCGAGGCAATCCCGCACCGACTCCAGGACCATGCTGCTCGGCAGGGCGATGATGCAGAGGTCGATTTTCTCTTTTGTCTTCCTGATCTCGGCCAGGCAGGGCAAGCCCAGGACTTCCGGGGCCGCAGGATTGACCGGGATGATCCGCCCGGCATAGCCGCCGGCCAGGAGGTTGGCGACGATATCGTGGCCGACCTTGCCCGGAGTGCGGGAGACGCCGAGCACGGCGATGGATTCCGGATAGAAAAGGGGGGTGAGCATGTTGTGCATCCTTATAATATAGATGCTTCGACAAGCTCGGCATGAACGGAGACTGTCTTAATGGATGTAATTCCGTTCACCCTGAGCCTGTCGAAGGGGAGTCGTTTAAAGTCTCCAGGGTTACATTATCCGATAAATTCGGGGATTTCCGGCAGGACCACGGAAAAGCCCGCCTCTCCGAGGGCTTGGTGCACGGCGCTGATATTGTAAGTGTTGACCCGCAGATAGATGCGTTCCGGCGCACCCTCCTCCGGTTCGGTGCGGATGAGGCGGGTGAAGCGGATGCTGTGTTCCTCAAGCACCTTGGCGATGCGGGAAAGCGGTTTGCGCTTGCCGTCGTGTTCCACCACGATCATGGCGCTGCCCCGTTCTCCCAGGCCGAAAAGGCGGCGGTAGGCTGCCATGAGGTCGCGCGTGGAAAACATGCCGATGACCCGTTGCTCCTGATCCACCACGGGCAGGGCCCCGATCTTCTCCCGGTCGAGGAGGATCAGGGCGTCGTCCAGGGTGGACATGGGAGTCAGGGTGAAAAAAGCGCGGCTCATGATGGCGCTGACCTGGGTCTGATCGAGCTCCGAAAGACAGGCCTTGATCCGCTCTTCGGAAAGCACCGAGGAAGGGGAGGCGGAGCGCAGGTCCCGGTCGGTGACAATGCCGACCAACCGGTTTTCGCCATCCACCACCGGGAGATGGCGGAATTTGCCCTTTCCGAGAATTTCCCGCACCGCGGGGAGGGTGGTTTCCGGGGAAACGGTCACCGGGGTTCTGGTCATGTGCTGGGTGATGAACATGGTTCTTCCTCAATACTGTGGTTGCTTAAAGCGGTGAGATAGGTGGCCGCGCTGCCGGCCAGGCTTTCCAGGTGATAGCCGCCTTCGAGAATGGACAACAGCTTGCCCTGGCAGAATTTTTTCGCCCAATCAGCCAGGTGTTCCCCGAGCCTGCCGTAGAGTTCCGTGGAGTAGGCAAGGCCGGACATGTCATCGTCGCGGTGTCCGTCAAACCCCGCGGCAACGATGATCCGTTCCGGTCCGAAGGCGGCAAGGGCCGGTTCAACCCTTCGGGCAAAAGCATTGAGCACCATCTGGTCGTCCGCCCCGGGAGGCAGGGGGATATTCAGGGTGGCTCCGCGCCCCGGCCCGGTGCCGGTTTCTTCCGCATAGCCGCTGCCGGGAAAGCTGAAGGTGGGATGCTCGTGCAGGCTGAGGTAAAAAACGTCAGGGTCTTCCTCAAAGGCGCTTTGGATGCCGTTGCCGTGGTGGGCGTCAAAATCGAGGATCAGAATACGCTTGCGGCCATACTGCCGCTGCCAGTAACGGGCGGCCACCACGCAGTTGTTCAGGAAGCAGAAACCCAGGGCCAGGTTGCTTTCCGCGTGGTGCCCAGGGGGGCGCACCGCGCAGAACACCAGATTGTCCTCGCCTTCGAGCAGGTCGATGCCGGTGAGCCCCGCCCCCGCCGAGAGCAGAGCAGCCTCGTAGGATTCAAAGCAAAGCTGGTTGTCCGGATGGTCTATATGGGTCTTGCCGGAAAGGGCGCATTCTTCCAGGCGGAAAAGGTAATGTTCGGCATGAAAGGTTGTCAGCCAGCACCGTTCCGCCTTGCGGGGTTCGATAATGGTGAGTCGATCCTTGAGCGGTGAAGCCTGCAGCTTGGCCAGCAATGCAGTGAGGCGAGCCGGTGTTTCCGGATGCTCTCCGCCGCCGGTGTCGTGGGCAAGATACAGGGGATGGGTGACAATGGTTATCGGGCGGGAGACAGGCACAGGGTATCCTTCCGAAAAATTCCCCCCCTGGCGGGGGAGGGTTAGGGTGAGGGGGAGCCTTGGGTATAAAGTTAAGCGCATAGGCTCTCTAGGTATTGTTACCTAATTATGTGAAAATCGCACGGGGAAAATGCTCAGGTGGAAATTTGCAGGCCTATTCTTGCGCAAAGACGATACAGCATTGTGTCACGGCATTGAACGGATGGGATGCTGGAAGATTGTAATCTTTCGTCACCCACTGCCACGATGGCGACGACCGCGAAGACCTCTGCAAGGATGGGTGCCAATTCCTCCTCACTCATCGTTGCCACAGGATATGGGCGGCTTCCAAAGGAACCGCAATGCCCGCGCGGTGCGGCACCACGCGCGTTGTATAGTCCTGGGCCGGTCGTTTTGCCTGAACCTGGGCGCCATAGACGTAGCCGTTTTCCGCGCCAACCAATTGTGGCCCGCGTGTCATCTCTTTGCGCACATGCGCAAAGCCGTTGCCTCCTTCCGCATATAACTCGACCCGTACCGCATTCGGGTCGAGGCCGTTCAGATAGACTTGAACCTCGAAGACATGCCGATTCCCTTTCTGCGTAATCTTTGTCTCGCCGAAGCGAAGATTGCTCCACCCTCGATCAAGGCCGTCCCGCCAGCTCACCATCTGTGCCCCCATTTTTCCCTGATCCGCGGCGCGTTCACGGTAGGCCGCGGCGGCAGGGAGATAGTAATCCTCGGTGTACTGGCGTACCGTGCGATTACTGGAAAAATGGGTTGTCAGGTGTGCCATGCTCTCGCGTATGCGTGCTACCCAAGCAACAGGAATACCGTTCCGGTCACGGTTGTAAAACTCGGGAATCACCTCTTGTTCAAGGAGGGAGTAGAGTGTCTCGGCTTCGGCTGCATCCCAGTCTGGGGCGCTGTCGTGTTCTTTGCCGTCACCCAGCGCCCACCCCACCTCAGGCGTGTAGGCCTCCGCCCACCAGCCGTCCAATTCCGAGAGATTGAGGCCGCCATTGACGAGCACCTTCATGCCGCTGGTTCCACACGCCTCCCATGGCCGCCGGGGAGTGTTAATCCAGACATCGACCCCCTGGACAAGGTGCTCGCTCAAGAGCATGTTGTAATCACTGAGGAAGGCCACATGCCGGCGGGCTTCGGAATGCCGGATAAACTGCGTCCACTTTCGAATAAGGGCTTGGCCTTCCACGTCGGAAGGGTGGGCCTTGCCAGCGATAATGAGCTGTACCGGACGTTGCGGATTAGTCAACAGGCGCAGCAGCCGCTCCGGATCGTGCAGCAGCATATTGGGTCGTTTGTAGGCGGCGAAGCGACGCGCAAAGCCCAAGGTCAAGACGTTGGGATCAAAAAAATGCCCCGCCTCCGCCACCGCTTCGGGCGATGCGCCGGAGGCAGCCAACTGTCTCGACAAGCGGTCGCGCACATAGGCCACAAAAGATTGGCTGGCAGCGAAGCGAAATTGCCAGAGTCTGGCGTCGGAGACGCGGCGTATTTCGTGCCCCAGGGTTTCCGTTGTCCCCAACCAGCGGCACTTGCCGCAGGTTTTCGTCCACAGGTCATCCGCCTCTGGGGAGTCCCAGGTCGGCATATGAACTCCGTTGGTGACGTGGCCGATGGGCACTTCCTCCCCGGGCCAGTGCGGGAAGAGCGGTTCAAAGAGGTGGCGGCTCACCTGCCCATGCAAACGACTAACGCCATTGACTGCCCCGCTCCCGCGGATCGCCAGATAGGCCATGTTGAAACTCTCCGACGGGTCATCCGGATTCCGGCGGCCGAGCGCCAGCAGGTTGTCGAGCGTAAGGCCGAGCTTTGCACCGTATCCTCCAAAGTACTGCTCTATAAGGGCCGGAGCAAAGCGATCAAAGCCGACCGCCACCGCAGTGTGCGTGGTGAACAGGTTGCCCGCTCGCGTAACGGCCAGAGCCACATCAAACGGCTGATTCGTTTCCGCCATGAAATCCCGGGCGCGTTCCAACACGGCGAAGGCCGCATGGCCTTCGTTGAGGTGACAGACTTCCGGCTGGAGGCCGAGCGCGCGGAGCAACCGCCATCCGCCGAGCCCGAGCACCAGCTCTTGTTGCAGCCGCAACTCCGGTCCGCCTCCGTACAATTCGCTGGTAATGCCTCGATGCGTGGGGCAATTAGCCGCGTCATTGCTGTCCAGCAGATACAGCTTCACGCGACCGACCTGAACCTGCCAGGCACGCAGCCAGACCGAGTAACCGGGTAAGGCGATCTCTAATCGCAACCACTCCCCATTCGGTTTCCGCAAGGGGATGATCGGCAATTGTCCGGGATCGTTGTACGGAAAAATGGCTTGTTGCGCGCCGTCCTTGTCGAGCACCTGGCGAAAATAGCCCTGCTGGTAGAGCAGCCCCACGCCGACCACCGGAACGCCCAGATCGCTGGCGGTTTTGAGCTGATCGCCGGCCACATTGCCCAAGCCGCCAGAATAGATTGGCAGGGCTTCGCTCAACATGAATTCCATGCAAAAATACGCCACACAGGTCAGGGGCGTCTCGGGATGGTCGTGTTGAAACCAGGCAGGCGCCTCCGCCGCCTGTTTTTTGGCCTGCACCAGGGAATCGATCTTCTTGCGGAAGATCGGATCGGCCAGCACTTCCTGGATCTTCTCCCTGGAGACGGTCTGCAGGATATCCCAAGGATGATGAGTCAGTTTCCACAGCACCGGATCAAGCTGCCGCCACACCTCGTCGGTGGCATGATCCCATGACCAACGCATATCCAAGGCAAGTTCGGTCAAGGAATCGAATCCCGCGATGTCCGTGGGTAAAAAACTGTAAACCGGCTTGTTGACCGGTATTTCCTTGGTCATGGATTTTCCTCCAAGACTTCTCCTCTTACCTGTTAGGGAGAAGCAAAGACGATGACGTTGTGCCGTCTGATGGTGTAGTGGGTCTCAATGTCTTGTATTTTCCGGCAATTCTGCATGCCTTGTCAAGGGAAAGCAGGATTACGGGACGAAGGTGTTCAGCCTTGATGTCTTTTGTGGAATCGGGCCAGCTTGCCGGATGATTTTTTTTTTGTGCGATTGGGAGGCTGATTCCAGCGTAATCACGACAAGGCATTGTGTGGATGGGATTGCTGGGATATACTTCACTATCTTTTAACTTATGACACCATGGGATCATCCTGCCATGCGCCATGTTGCAACCCCGCATTTGCTTGCCTTGAAAAATCAGTTGGACGCCCTTGAGGCCGAACGTTTGTCGCCGCTTGCCAGCCTGAGCAAGGATGGGCTCCGGCGGCGCCTTGAGGACGGGCAGGCCGAGGACCACCGCCAAGCCTTTGCCGTGGATGGCGACCGGATTCTGCATTCGCATGCCTATACGCGGTATATCGATAAAACCCAGGTTTTTTACATGGTCAGGAACGACCATATCACCCACCGGGTCTTGCATGTGCAGTTGGTCTCAAAGATCGCCCGCACCATCGGCCGCTATCTGCGGCTGAACGAGGATCTCATCGAGGCCATCGCCCTGGGCCATGATATCGGGCATCCGCCCTTTGGCCATGACGGGGAAAAAGTTCTGGACGCCCTGTGTCGCGAGCATGGGCTGCCCTCGTTCCAGCACAACCTGCAAAGCGTCCGGTTTCTGGAGCGCATCGAGCGGCAGGGCAGGGGGTGGAACCTGACCCTGCAAACCCTGGACGGCATCATGTGCCACGATGGGGAGATCCACAATCGCCAGCTTGCGCCCCGGCGCGGCAAAACCTTTGCCGACCTTGACCGGCATGGCGCGGCCAAGGCCCAAGATCCTCGCCATGAGCTGGTTCCCATGACCATGGAGGGCTGCGTGGTCCGTTTTTCCGACACCATTGCCTATATCGGCCGGGATATCGAGGATGCCATCGAACTGAAGCTCATCAGCCGGGAGGATATCCCCCTGCGTTGCCAGAAGCTCTTCGGCCGGACCAACGGCAGCATGGTCTATCGTTTGGTGACCGACCTGATTGCGGGCGGCATCGAGGATGGCGCCATCGCCTTCAGCGAGGAGGTTTCCGAAGGGCTGAAGGAACTGAAGGGATTCAACTACGAACGGATCTACCTGAACCCGGCCATCAAGAAGGGGCTGGGCAAGATCACCACCTGTTACAGGGTGTTGTTTGATTCCTGCCTTGACCAATTTGCCAGGCCGGAGCATCATGGGGAAATGTTTGCGAATTTCTTGCTTGAACAGGGGAGGGAGTATGTCGAGTGCAGGCAGCCTGCCGCCCTGGCGCGGGATTTCATCGCCGGAATGACCGACAAGTATTTTCTTCGTCAGGCAAGGCGGTTGGGGTGCGAAACCCCGGAAAAAACATGAAAACGAGAATCAGACGAATACTGCCGGGGGAGAGTTTTCGGGTGCTCGCCATTGCCGCCGGTATCGGACTGATGGCCGGGGCGGCGAATATCCTTTTTCGCACCACCGTCGATCTGGTCCACGACACGATTTTTGCCGGCGGTTCCGAACTGCTCGGCGTGGCGCAAGGCGGGCTGTATCTCCTGCTCCTGCCCCTGATCCCCCTGTGCGGCATGGTGCTGCTCATTCCCCTTTCCCTGCTGTTTCCCGGCGAGATAAACGGCTACGGCTTTCCGAAATTTCTCCGCCAGGTCAATCTGGAAGGCGGAATTGTCCGGTTTCGCACCATTCCCCTCAAGATCCTTTCCTGCGCCCTCACCATCGGCTCCGGCGGTTCCGCCGGGGTCGAGGGACCCATTGCCCAGGTGGGCGGAGCGGTGGGCTCGCAGGTGGGCCAGTTCTTTCGGGTTTCCGGCAGCCGGATGAAGGTGTTTATCGCCGCCGGCTGCGCCGGCGGGGTGGCGGCCATGTTCAACGCCCCCATTGCCGGGGTTTTCTTCGCCGCCGAGATCGTTCTGCTCGGCACCTACGAAATCGGCTCCTTTGCCGCCCTGGTGATCTCCTCGGCCATGGCCACCGTTGTCTCCCGCGCGTATTATGGCGCTTCTCCGGCCTTTCCCATCCCCGCCTACGAGATGGTCAATTCCCTGGTCGAGATCCCGCTCTATTCGCTGATGGGCGTGGTCATGGGCTTGGTGGCCGTATTGCACATCCATGTGTTTTATACGATCCGCGACCGCTTTGCCGCGCTCTCCCTGCATCCGCAGCTTAAGCCCCTGGTCGGTGCCCTGGGGCTCGGCGTGCTGGCCATGGGCTTTCCCCAGATCATGGGCGACGGGTACCATTATCTGGAAGAGGTGCTTGCCGGGCAGGGCGTGTTCTGGGTGATGGCAGCGCTGATTTTTTTAAAGATCGCGGCAACCGCCCTTACCCTGGGCTCCGGCGGCGCGGGCGGGGTGTTTGCTCCGGCGCTTTTCATCGGCGCCGTTACCGGCGGGGCCTTCGGTTCCGCGGCCCATTCCCTGCTGCCCCAGTATACCGCCAATCCCGGCGCCTATGCCGCGGTGGGCATCGGCGCCTTTCTTGCCGCCGCCACCCATGCCCCGCTCACCGCCATCTTTTTGCTCTTTGAGATGACCGGCAACTACCTCATTATCATCCCCATCATGCTCTCCAGCATCATCGGCACCGTGGTGGCCTCCCGCCTGAATCCCGATTCCATCGACACCGTGGATTTCAGCCGCGACGGCATCGATCTCCATGAGGGGAGGGAGATCTCGGTGATGAAGTCCATCAAGGTCGGCAGGGTTATCAGCGAGGATGTCGATTTTATCAGCGAGCAGGCCAACGTCAACCAATTGCTGACCATCTTCAGCATGGCCAGGGACAGCTTCTATTTCCCGGTGGTGGATGAAAGCGGCAGGATGACCGGAGTTGTCTCGCTGCAGGATGTGAAGAGCATTCTGCACGACGAGGAGCTGCGGCTCTCCGCCCGGGTGGGAAATATCTGCACCCGCAAGGTCGTGGTGCTCACGCCGGGAGACAACCTCCACACCGCCATGGGTTTGTTCGATACCAAGGGACTGGAAGAGATCCCGGTGGTGGAGGCGAAAGACAACCGCTGGGTGGTGGGAATGCTCAAGCGGCGCGAGGCCATCGCCGCTTACAACAAGGAGGTTCTCCGGAGGGGAATCAGCGAGCGGGTTGCTCCGGCTTCCTCTGGTTCCGCGGAATAGCGAGGGTTGGTCAGGCTTTTTTGTTCTTTGACTTTCCCGGTCAAGGGCTCCTATAATCACAATACAGTGTGTTGTTTTCTCTGAGAGGGAAGGCTGTTCTCATGCGTTTGTCAGACGGGAGAAGCGCCCCATGCCCAAAAAGATTCTGGTGGTGGACAACCATCCGCTCATCCTTGAACTCCTTGCCAACTTCCTGGGAAAGGAGGGGCATGAAGTACGCGTTGCCCAGGATGGCCTCTCGGCCCTCGATGTCCTTGAGGGGTTTGTCCCGGACATCATGTTTGTCGACCTGGTCATGCCCAACATCAGCGGGGACAAGCTGTGCCGCATTGTTCGCGCCATGCCCCGTCTTCAGGATGTTTTCGTGGTAATCCTTTCCGCCATTGTCAGCGAGGGGGAAACGGATTTTCTTTCCTACGGCGCCGATGCCTGCATTGCCAAAGGGTCGGTCAAGAACATCTTCCTCCATGTGCAGGAACTCATCTCCAGCTCCGGGAAACGGGCAACGCGGGAGTGGGAGCCGCGGATTCTCGGGCTTGACGGAATCTGTCAGCGGGAAATCACCAAGGAACTGTTGCATTCGCAACGGCATCTTGAGCTGGTTCTTGATCACATGTCCGAAGGCGTGGTCCGGATTACCCGGGAGCAGAAGATCATCTATGTAAACGCCAGCGCCACCGGTTTGTTTGGGCTGCCGGAAGAAAAGATCCTGGGCGCGAATTTCCCCGGCCTTTTTCAAGAGCCGTATGCCTCCTCGGTGCGTCATCTTGTTGAGAATGTCAATCATCACCCTGTTCATGTCGGGGAGGATGAGGAAATTCTTCTCGGGCACAAGCGGCTCCTGCTCCATTTTCTTTCCATTCCTGAAGACGAAAACGGAGCGATTCTCGCCCTTGTTCGCGATATTACCAAGAGCAAGGAGGATGAAGCGCGGATGCGGGAGTATGGCGAGCATCTCTCCAGGCTGGTTGAGGAGCGGACCCTCAGTCTGACCGAAACAAACAGACGGTTGCAGAAGGAGATTGTCGAGCGGACCAAGGCTGAGAAGAGCCTGGGCAGAGCGCACCGCCGGCTGCTCACCGTGCTCGACAGCCTCGACGCCATTATTTATGTGGTCAACATGACCAGCTATGAAATTCTCTTTATGAATCGCCATGCCCGGGAGACTTTCGGGGAAGGGGCCGGGCGGATATGCTGGACGGTGATGCAGTGCGGCAAGGACGGGCCGTGCGAGTTTTGCAGCAACGAAAAGGTGCTGTCCATCAACGGCGTCAAGCGGGACAGGGGCGGCGGCGTCTTCGTCTGGGAAAATTTCAACAGCATAACCGGACGCTGGTATGAGCACCACGACCGGGTTATCAAGTGGATTGGCGATCTTCGGGTAAAGCTCAGTATCGGCACGGATATCACGGAGCGGAAGAGCGAGGAGAACCAGGAACGGGAATTGCGGGAATTGTTGGAGGAGCGAGTCAGCCAACGCACGGCGGAGATAGAAAAGATTCACCGGCAGTTGCTCCATGCGGAGAAGTTGAGCGCGGTGGGCAAGCTCGCCGCTTCCATCGCCCACGAATTCAACAACCCCATCTGCGGTATCCGCAATGTGCTGGACGGCTTGAAACGGCAAAGCTGCCTTGAGGGGGAAAATCTTCAGATGGTGGAACTTGCCATCCGGGAATGCGAGCGCATTGCCAAGCTCACCAAGGATCTGCAAAGTTTCAACCGGCCGACCAGCGGCATAGAGACTCCGGTGGATGTGCATGCCGCCCTGGAGGATATTCTCTTGCTCTGCCGGAAGAACCTCAAGAACAAGGGGATTTCCCTGTTTAAGGAATTCGCTCCGTCATTGCCGAAGGTGCGGGCGGTTGAGGATCAGCTCAAGCAGGTTTTCCTGAATCTTCTCACCAACGCCGATGAGTCTATAACCGGGAAAACCGGCACAATAACGGTGCGGACCGAAGGCAGGGAAGGATGGGTCGCGGTGCAGTTTCAAGACACCGGCCACGGTATTGCCCAGGAGGATCAACCCAGGATTTTTGAACCGTTTTTTTCCACAAAATCAGCGGCCAAGGGCACCGGGCTCGGGCTGGCGGTAAGTTACGGCATCGTGACCAGGCATGGCGGAACAATCGAGGTTGAGAGCGCCATTGGCATCGGCTCCATCTTTACCGTTCTTTTGCCGGTGGAGGGGCGGACATGAACGAAAAAACAGGCCAATGGCGGAAAAACATCCTCCTGGTCGACGATGAAGAGATCATCCGTTGCACCCTGCGCCGGGATATCGAGGAAATGGGGTATGGCGCCACGGCGGTCGCCGATGGGAAAACCGCGCTTGCCGCCTTGCAGGAAAATTACTACGATCTGGTGCTGACGGATCTGTGCATGGAAGGCATATCGGGGATCGAAGTTCTTAAAGGGGCAAAGGCCAGGAGCCCGGAGATCGGGGTAATCATTCTCACGGGCTTTGGGGATATCTCTTCAGCCATTGAAGCCCTGCGAAACGGGGCTGATGATTATCTGCTCAAGCCCTATGTCTTTACGGACCTGGCTCTGCGTCTTCGGAATTATTTTGAAAAACAGGAGATGAAAAGACGCCTGAAGGTCTATGAAGGCTTTCTGCCCATCTGCTCGGTATGCAAGAAAATCAGAAACGACAAGGGGAAAGAGCCTGGCAGCGGTGACTGGCTGAGCGTCGAGGAATATATGCAACGGGAAGCCGGGGTTCTGGCTTCGCATTCCTATTGTCCTGATTGTTACGAGAAGGCCATGCAGGAGCTGGAATCCTACCAGTCTGCCCACAAGAAATAGGGAGGGTGTATCCGGCAAGAGCGTACTATTCTTGTCTGTTCGTGAAAAATTTTCCTGTGCCGGCCTCCCTGCCAGGGGGGTGCCCCGTATTTTTTCCGTATTGTGTTTGGTGGGCGCCATGTGATAGGGTTGCGCAGTTCTGCAACCTAAGCGGTCGGCCTCAAACGGCAGGGAAAGTTGAATGGATGAAAAGAAGAAGCCCCTCGCCCCTCTGTGCAAAAAAGCGTATGCCTGCCGGGATGCGTATAGCTATTGCCGGCCGGCTTTCCCCATTGACGGCGATACTTTTTATTTTGTCGGCCAGGGGGATACAGATTGCCCCTACCAGCGGAAATACGGCAGCCTCTACACCTGTGACTGTCCGGTGCGATTGGAAATCTATCAGCGCTACAAAATCTGACCGTCCGCCCTCGCCGCCTTCCCCTTCCCGTTTTCGATTGAGTCCCCAAAAAATTTCGTAAGCCCAGCCTCCTGTTTGCCGGAATCTACGGAGTTCGTCCCTGCACCAGGCAGCGGCAGACGTTCTCCTGCCACTGTTCGATCTGTTCCCTGTAGAGTTTCGCCGAAGATTTCATTCCGCACACCGTGCAGAGTACTGTGGCGTTGTGTCAGCGTCCGCGAAGAATTGCTTCGCCTCCGCAGAAGAGGCAGGCAAGGCGAAGTTGCTGATATTCTGTGGCGGAGGCCGTGGTGTTTGCCAGGTCGTTTGGGGGCATGGACGCGCTCTGCGGATATGTTTCAGGGCCTTGGCAGGGAGAGGATGCGAAAAAGATACAATATGCCAGGTCTTCAAGAAAGCCAATGTGTTTTTTGTCTTTCAGTGAAAGCAGCGCACCAGTTCCTTCCCGTAAAATTCGCTTTGCAAGGTGACGGGGAGCGTGCTAGTCTGGCCAAGTCTCTGCTGCTTGAGATGCGTAAGTCCGCCTCCGCTACTTTCTTGGGAAAACCTGGCTCATGACAGAAAACGTCCCGCAAAAAATCCGCATCTACATCCTTGACGATGAAATCGTCACGGTCCGCCGTCTGGTGCAGGCCTTGGGCAAGGATGGCTATGAGGTCGAAGGCTTTGTCTCCGCTTCCGAGGCCATGGCGCGGTTTTCGGAAATACCCGCGGAGGTTTTGGTCACGGACGTCCGCCTCAACGATGCCGACGGTCTCGACATTCTCCAGCGGGTCATTGCTCTGGCTCCGGCGACCAAGGTTATCCTGATGACCGGTTATGCCTCGGTCGACCACGCGGTCCGGGCCATGAAGGCCGGCGCCTATCACTATCTCGCCAAGCCTTTCCGTCTTGAGGAGCTTCGCCACGCCGTGCGTGACGCACTGCAGGATGCCGGCGCGGGCGGAGGTCTCGAGCCTGAGCCGGGAAGAGGCGACCGCTTTGCCGGGATCATCGGCTGCTCCCCGGCCATGCAGGAGATATTCAAGACCATCCGTCAGATCGCGCCGCTCAACTGCAACGTGCTCATTCAGGGGGAGTCCGGCACCGGCAAGGAGCTGGTGGCCAGGGCGCTCCACAGCGCCAGCGGGCGAGGCCGGGAGCCCTTTATCCCTTTCAACTGCGGGGCCTTCAGCGAAGAGCTGGTGGCCAACGAGCTCTTCGGCCATGAAAAGGGGGCTTTCACCGGCGCGGTGAGCACCAAGCTGGGATTGCTGGAGGCGGCCAACGGCGGTACGGTTTTTCTCGATGAGGTTGGCGAGATGCCCATCCCCATGCAGATCAAGCTGCTGCGGGTTATCCAGGAACGAACGCTGTTGCGGGTGGGGGGCATCGCCCCGGTCAGCATCAATGTGCGGCTCATTGCCGCAACCAACCGGGATATCGAGAAGATGATCGCCGCCGGTGAGTTCCGCCAGGATCTGTTTTACCGTCTCAAGGTGGTGATGATCAATATCCCCCCCCTGCGCAAGCGCCAGGAGGATATCCCGTTGCTTGTGGAGCATTTCGTCTCTTTTATCGCCGGGCAGTTCGGCAAGCCCGTGCCGGAAATCGGTGCGGATTTTCTGGGGACGCTCGCATCGTATACCTTCCCCGGCAACGTCAGGGAGCTGCAGAATATCGTGGAGCGGGCGGTGGCCCTTTCCCGGGAATCGGTGCTCACGGCCAGGGATCTCCCGCCGGATATCTTTTTTTCCGAAACCAAACCCTCGGTTCCGGAAAAAAACACTCACCACCTGAAGGTGCTGGAGCAGGAACACATCACCGAGGTCTACCGCCGCACCGGCTTCAACCAGACCGAAACCGCCCGTCTGCTCGGCATCTCCCGCACCACCTTATGGCGACGTCTCAAGGCGCTCAACCTGTTTTCCGGGAAATAGCCGCTCTTCGCATTCGCTTTCCGCAGTGCTGTTTCCCTTTGAAACATCTGTTGCACCTGTTAAAAATCATTTTAAAACAATGAGTTGCATGCTTGTCGTTTCAAATGTGAACAGTTTCCTTCTCTCCTTTTTTGTATTTTTTTTCAAAAAATACACAGAAACAATAAGATGATTGTTGTGGCATGATTAATGCTTAGGTGTGATGCCGTAAGGATTGCCTGAACAGGCATCCGAGGAGCATCCATGGAAGCTGGTATCACACTCCTCCTGACTGGCGCCGCCGGTGATCCATCCGCCGTTGTCCATGCCGTTGAGCTTGCCCGGCGGATCACGGGAATTCTGCACACCGCGTACAAGGCGGAGCGGAAGGGTGTAGCTGCCAGCGAGACTCAGAAACAAGCTGTTTCTTTGCTCTCAACGCTTGGCGACCAGGCAGGGGTAAGGATTCATACGCACATCCTGGAAAGGTTGACCGGGGAGCCCCTGATCCGCTTTCTCTGTGCGCACCGGATATTTTGCCTTGTTCTCGGGGTTACTGACCGGAAAGGCTTGAAGCGCAAGAGCGCTTGGGTCAACCAGCTTCGCAAGCAGCTTCAGATCGAGAAAAACTGGTATCTGCCGGTCCTGTGGTCTGTCATCATGACTCCATGGGATGCATCTACCCTTGAGTACGTTATTTTTGAAGTCAACGGCCGGTCGCGGGCTGTGACGCCGGGGGGATCTTCCCTGGCGGATGGTGAAAGGGCCGACATTTTTTCAACGGTATTGCAAACACAACAAGAATGAGCAAGGGAGGAAGAAGATGTACATGTATCTGCCGATAGCCCTCACCAGCGTGAATTATCTGGTGGTGATGGGTCTGGGACTGGCGGTCGGGTTGTTGTCCGGCCTCTTTGGTGTGGGTGGAGGGTTTCTCATGACTCCGCTCCTGATGATGATCGGCATCCCGCCGACAATCGCGGCGGCGACGGACGCCAATCAGATCGTGGCTGCCTCCGCGTCCGGAACATTTTCCCACTGGCGTCTCGGCAACGTGGATTTCAAGATGGGCCTCTATCTCCTGATCGGCGGTTTTGTCGGCGGTGCGGCCGGGGTACAGGTGATCAAGATCCTGCGGGCCAGCGGCGGCGCTGATTTTCTCATCAAGATGACCTATGTGATCATGCTGGGGTTGGTCGGCAGCTTCATGTTCGTTGAAAGCCTGCACGCCATGCGGAAAAGCAAGAAACGCTCCGGCTCGGCCGCACCGGCAGCCGCGGCGAAACAGAAGAAGGGCGGATTTTTCGCGGCCCTGCCCATGCAGACCTACTTTGAAAAATCCGGGGTTACCCACTCTGCCTTGGTGCCGCTCGTTTTGGGAACCTTTGTCGGCGTCCTTGCCGCGATCATGGGGGTCGGCGGCGGCTTTCTCATGGTGCCGGTAATGATCTACATGCTGCGGATGCCCATGCATGTGGTGGTGGGAACCAGCCTTTTTCAGATTCTCTTTACCTGTATTGAAGTCACCTATCTCCAGGCGTACTCCAACCAGACGGTGGATTTCATTCTGGCCATTATCCTTCTGGTTGGTTCGGTGTTCGGGGCCCAGGTCGGCACCGTGCTGGGGAAAAAGCTCCACGGGGACCAGTTGAAAATCCTTCTTTCCATCATTGTGCTTGCGGTGACAGTCAAGATCGTGCTGGAACTGGTTATGGAGCCTTCCATTCTTCTTTCCTACGCGGGAGGGCACTAAGATGAAACGCATGTTCATGAATTCCGCACGGTGTGCGCTGGCCGCGGCCGTGGTTTTTTCCGGCCTTGCCGCCTTGCCTGTCCAGGCAGCGCAAGCCCTTACCTGCTCGGTGACTCCGAACACCATTCCGATCACGTTCTCCTATCATGGGGCGCAACTGAAGATCACCGGCCGGAGCGCCGACCCCGACGACCTGATCGTCACCATCACCAGCGAACCGGTTGATACCGCCTTGAAATACAAGGAAAAGGTCGGCGGCCTGGTCTGGATGAAAAAGGGCACCCTCGAGTTCAAGGGGGCGCCCCGGATATATATGTTGCACAGCACCGCCGCCCTGGATCGTATCCTCGGCGCGGTGGAGCGCGAGCAGCATCTGCTCGGTTATGACGCCCTGCGCGGACACATCCGCATTGAAGACAGCACGGGGAGTCCGGCGGATGAAAAATGGTTCGACGAATACCTCAAGTTCAAGAAGGAAGAGAAGGTGTACGACCTCCAGGAGGGAACCGTTGTCCGCCAGCATGGGGAGGAGGGCAACACCTATCAGGTGGAGGTTGCCTGGCCCTATCAGGCGCCTCCCGGGACATACACGGTGGCGGTGGTCGCCGCCAGGGACGGCAAGGTGGTGGATCGGGCTTCGGCCAATTTTGAGATCAAGAGCGTCGGCGTAACCGCGGCCCTGTCAAAAATGGCCTTTAATCAGCCGGGATTGTATGGCATAATGGCGGTTGTCTTCGCTCTGCTCGCGGGTTTAGCCGTGGGCGCAATCTTCAAGAAGGGCGGCGGCAGCCACTGATTGCTTTTCCCCGATTGTCTTACGAGGCGCGTGGCGGAAAAGGGCAGCCTGCTCCGCCATGCGTCGCGTTCTTTTCTTCAGGATCCCAGCGCATGGACTTTCGTGATTTCCTGAAAGGATTTCCCTTCCAACGCTGGCTCACGCCCAAGGCCTGCCGGCCTCTGTCCCTGGTGTTTTCCCAGTTTCGCGAGGTGCTCACGGCGAACAACCAGGCCCTTGAGATCATCGCCGACATGGGGGAGAAACTGAGCGGCGAGTATCTTTTCGATCTCCGGTATGTGGAAGCCACGGTTGAGGAGTTGATCGCGGCCATGCGTCGGGCCATTGGTGCGATCAACACCCTGACCCAGGACCAGTGCGCGACACTCCATGAGGTCTTTGTCTCCATGGAGGCAAGGGTCCGGGCCATTCTCACCAAGCGCGACGACAGGGAAGGCCCACCCCTGCTTTGGCTTGCGGAGGTCGAGACCCGGCATTGGCCCCTGGTGGGCGGCAAGGCCGCCCATCTTTCCGAGTTGCTCAACAATCCCAAGGTTCGCGTCCCGGAAGGGTTTGTCATTACCAGCCGCCTGTTCCACGACGTGCTTGACCTGAACGGAATTCGCCCCGAATTTGACCTTTTTGAACAGGCGTTGGCAGAATCCGACGTCAACGAAGCCCAACTTGACATGCTGCGTCAGGCCTTGCAAGAAAAGGTGCTCAGCGCCGAGCCGCCCGCAGGATTTCTTGATGCCCTGGCCGGGTTTCTGAGGCGTCTCGCTGATCTGGGCGGACCCCCGCTTTTTCTCGCGGTTCGCAGCAGCGCCCAGGAAGAGGATATGGATTTCTCCTTTGCCGGGCAGTTTCATTCCGAGCTGCAGGTCCCACCCCAAGCAGAGGCGGTGTATCGCGCCTATCTCCAGGTTGCGGCCAGTTTGTTTGGCGCCAAGGCCATCCGTTACCGGCGGCAGGTCTTCCCCGAAGGCGGCCCCATGTCCATTGCCGCCTGCTGTCAGCGCATGATCCCTGCCCGCGCCAGCGGCATCATCTATTCCGTTGATCCCATGGAGCCCGGTTCGCAGAAAATGGTGGTGGTGGGCGCTCTGGGACAGGGTCAGGCGGTGGTCGAAGGGCAGGTGCCCACGGATTTTTTCAGACTCAGCAAGGACGAGGCGCCGCAGATTGTTGAACAGATGATCGCCACAAAACACGAAGCCTTGCTGGCGAAGGGGGGGATGGACGGCGGGCTTGCCATGCAAGAGGTGCCGGAGGGGCAAGTCGAGGCCCCGTGTCTTGATGAGCCGATCCTTCTGGAGCTTGCCGCCGCTGCCATCCATCTGGAAACCTTTTTCAAAAGGCCGCAGGACATCGAATGGACCGTGGGGGAGGATGGCGTTCTCTACATTTTGCAATCCAGGCCTCTGTTGATCACGGAGAGCGCAAGGGAGAAGCATCAGCTTTCCGAAAAACTCGAAGGCTATGAGCTTGTCGCGGCGGATTCCGGACGGGTGGCCCAGCAGGGCATCGGCGCCGGTCCGGCCTTTTTGGTGGAGACACTGGCCGATCTCAAGGAGTTCCCCGAGGGCGCAGTGCTCATCAGCCACCGCGACTCCTCCCAATTCGTCCAGGTCATGCACCGGGCCTCGGCCATTGTCACCCAGGTGGGCAGCCCGACAAGCCACATGGCCACCCTCTGCCGGGAGTTGCGGGTTCCCTGCCTGGTCGGGGTTCCGGATATCCTGGCCAAGGTGGCGAATGGCGAGGAAATCACCGTGGACGCCGAGGACCGCCGGATTTACCGGGGCAGGGTGGTGGAACTTCTCACCTACCAGGCGACCACCAGCATGGACCTGCACATGGCCCCTGAATTTCGCATGTTGCGCCGGATTCTCCGGGAGGTTTCCCGGCTGAATCTGGTTGACCCGCTGATGCAGGAATTCAGGCCCGAAGGGTGCAAGACCTTCCACGATGTGCTGCGTTTCATCCATGAAACAGCGGTGCTGCATCTGGTGGAGCTGGGGCGGGATGACCGCTGCCTGCCCGGCGGCCTGGCAAGGCGGTTGGACCTGCCCATTCAGGCCGGCATTCTTGCCATCGACATCGGCGGCGGCATTGCCCCGGACGCCCCGCGGGATCAGATTCCCTTTTCCGCTGTCCGCTCGATTCCCTTCCGGGCCATTCTCCAGGGCATGCTTTTCCCGGGGGCCTGGCACCAGGAGGCCATGCAGGTGAGCTTTAAGGACATGATGCACAGCATGATGACCACTCCGCAGGACACCCTTTCCGGGCAGTACACCGGGCACAACATCGCCATCATCAGCGAAACCTATGTGAACCTCTGCTTCCGCTTTGGCTATCATTTCAACATCATCGACGCCTTCTGCCATAATGTGGAGCGCGACAATCATATCTATTTCCGGTTTCTCGGCGGGGCCACGGACATTGCCAAGCGTTCGCGGCGGGCGACCCTCATCGCCACCATCCTTGAGGCCTTTGATTTCAGCGTGAAAACCAAGGGGGATCTGGTGATTGCCCGCACCGGCAATCTGGCGCAACCGGAAATGGAGCGCACCCTGGATATCCTTGGCCGGTTGATCGGTTTCACCAGGCAGTTGGACGTGCAGATGACCGACGACCAGGCCGTTGCCAGGTATGCCGAGGCGTTTCTCATGGGTGATTACGGCATTGTCGCCGATAACTGATAGCAGGGAGGGAGAAGCAATGAGTGAAACGAACACGCGGCTGCTGGTGGTGGACGACGAACCCATTGTCGGCAAGCGGCTCAAACAGGTGTTCGGCAAGATCGGTTTCGTCATCGAGACCTATACCGATTCGGCCGCGGCCCTTGCGGCCATGACGGAAAAGCCCTTTGATATCGTGGTGACCGATCTGAAGATGGAGGGGATTGACGGCATCGAGGTGCTCAAAAGGGTCCGGGCCATGAACCCTGAAACCAGGGTGATCATCATCACCGGCTATGCCTCGCCGGATACGGCGGAACTGGCGGATCGGGAAGGGGTGTTTGCCTTCCTGGCCAAGCCTTTCCGGCTGGATGAGTTGAAGCAGGTGATTTACCGCGCCATGGAAACCGGCGGACCGGAAGCATGAGTCCCGGTCTCCCTGCCTCCCAAGACCCAACCGATCAGGCGGAAGGTGCTCCGTCCACGTCCCCTTGCCGGTTCCTCTTTCCCGGAATCCGTTCCATCCGGGGGAAACTCCTGGTCATGATCTCCATTGTCGCGGGCCTTGGCATCATCGCCACGGCCACCGCCAGCTTTGCCCTGTGGCGCATGGAGGATAAGATCCGGATCATCGAATCGTTTTATGAGCTGAATCAGAAAGTGCTCGAAATCCGGCGTCATGAAAAAAATTATTTTTTGTTCAACGACCGGAAGGATTTGCTGAACGCCCTGGATTATGTGGATCAGGTCAGGGCGTCCATTGTCGCGGTGAAGGCGGTTCTTCTTGAGAACAAAAGCGAGCTGGAATTGCTGTACGACGAGGAGCTCGGCCGGTACGAAACCATTTCCCGGCAACTCCTGCGGGACGAATTGTCTCCCCGGACCAAGCAATCCCTGGAGAATGCCCTGCGCAAACACGGCCAGAACATCACCAAGAGCATCTTCGACATGGATACCAGGGCGCGGATCCGGGTGGAGCGCGAGGTCGCGGGCTATCAGAAAACCGCGGTGCTTATACTCGCCCTGGCCGTGGGTCTTGGCTCCGTGCTGATTGTCTATATGATGCGCTGGATCATGCGGCCTCTTACCGCCATCCGCGAGGCCTCGTCCAGGATCAAGCAGGGGGAGATGAGCTCCATTCCGATGAACAGTGACATCCAGTGTTCGGTGGAAGGGATCGAGCTGGTCAACTCCCTGAATCTCATGCTCCAGGCCCTGAATGCCAAGCAGAATCAACTGGTGCAGTCGGAAAAATTGGCGGCCATCGGCAAGGTCACCGCCGGCATCGCCCATGAGATCAACAATCCGTTGAACAATATCTCCCTCACCGCCGAGGTGCTGCTGGAGGATCTTCCCAACCTGGCCTGCAGCGAACGGCTGGACATGGTGCGCGACATTCTGGTCCAGTCCGACCGGGCCAGGGAGGTGGTGCATCATCTGCTGGAGTTTTCCCGGACCCGCAAGGTCAATATCATGGAGGCGGTCGATCTCGTGGCGTTGATGGAAAGCTCCATTGCCCTGGTGAAGAATCAATTCCGCCTGGGTGGAATCGTTCACAGTTTCAGCCATCCCGATCAGCCGGTGCTGGTCAGCGGCACCCCCAATCATTTGCAGCAGGTGCTGGTCAACCTGATGCTCAACGCGGTCCAGGCCATGCAGCCCGACGGCCGTCTTGATCTTGTCGTGAGCGCCCAGGAGAAAGAGGCGCGCGTCGTTGTCAGCGACACCGGGGCGGGTATCGCTCCCGAGGCGTTGACCCATATTTTCGATCCGTTTTTTACCACCAAGAACGAGGGGACCGGCCTCGGCCTCTCCTTGAGCTACGCCATTGTCAAGGACCACGGCGGCGACATCGAGGTGGCAAGCGAACCGGGCAGGGGTACGATCTTCACGCTCACCTTTCCCCGTCTGTTCAGAGATGCCTGAAATGAACCTTCCCTCCAATTCCTTCTCCAGTGCGGCCAAGAAAGATCAGCCCTCGTTTACCGCCTCCTTCCGGCTCTTCCGGCGGCTGCTTTCCTTGAATAACGCGGTGCTGGAAAAAATCGGCCGCATGGAAGGCGCCCTGGCCGGAGAATATGTCTTTGACCGGAAATTTTTAGGCGAGGCGGTGGCCGGGTTGAACGAGCTGGTGCGGGAAGTGGTCTCCTGCCTGGGCAGCCTGACCAGCAACCGCTACCTTGTCCTGTACGACCGCTACGAAGAGATTGCCGGCAAACTTTCCGGCTTGGCCCTGAAATATGCCGGCCCGTATGACTCTCATCGTACCTTGACGTATGATCTGCTCAACAGCGATTTCGAGGAGCTGGTGGGGGGCAAGAACGCCACCTTGAGCGAGATTCGCAACCGGCTGCATCTTCGGACCCCGGATGGTTTTGCCATCACCGTTGCCGCCTACCGCGAATTCATGGAGGCAAACGACCTTTTTGCCCGGATCGACGCCATCCGCGCTGCGCCGGGCAGCAGCCGCAAACACAGCGAACGCATCGCGGGGTCGCTGCGGCAGGCCCGCTTTCCGGAACAGTTGGTGGCGGCGGTGCAAGACGAGCTGGCCCAACTGCTCAAGCGGGCAGGGGTGGTGGTGTCCCTGGCAGTCCGCTCAAGCGGAATGGGCGAGGATGCCGCAACCCGCAGCTTTGCAGGGCAGTTCCATTCGGTGCTCGAGGTGCGGCCCGAGTTGTCTTCGGTGCTCGACGCCTACCGGCAGGTGATCGGTTCCCGCTTTTCCGTGGCGGCCCTGGAATATCTCGGACCAAAGGCCGGCAGCCGTGATATCCCCATGGCCGCCGGGGTGCAGCCCATGGTGCGATCGCGGGTTGCCGGGGTAACTTACAGCCGCGACCCGGAAGCGCCGGAAAAGAACCAACTGCTCATCACTTCCCTGCGCGGCGCGGCCCACGATCTGGTGTCCGGACACAGACAGGCCGACCGGTTTGTCATGAACCGGGCCTGGCCTTTTACGCCGCTGACCAGCGAAATCGTCATGCCGGATTCATTTTTAGCCGCCAGGGAAGCGTTCGATCTGCTGCCCAGCGGCTTGCGGCGCGGCTCGGCAACCCTCATGCCCAAGGAGCTTGCCAGACTTGCCGAGCAGGCCCTGTTGCTGGAAAAGACCTTTGGCGAACCCCAGGATATCGAATGGGCCCTGGCAGACGAACCGGTGATTCTGCAGAGCCGCCCCCTGTCCCTGCCCGCCAAGCCGCCGCCTCCTCCCGGCGAGCTGGCCGCCGAGTTGGCCGTGGCCATTCCGCTCATGTCCGGCAAAGGTCAGGTCGCCCACCTGGGCATCGCCGCGGGCAGGGTGGTGCATGTGGATCAGAACACCGACCCGGAGCAGTTTCCGGTGGGGGCCATCGCCGTGGCCCGTTTTCCCAGCCCGCAACTGAGTCCCATTGTCTGGCGGGCCGCCGCCATCATCACCGAAATCGGCGGCCCCACCGGGCATCTGGCCACCATTGCCCGGGAATACCGGACTCCGGCCCTGTTCGGCACCGGGGACGCCACCAGGCTCCTCGCCGAGGGGGCGGAGGTCACGGTGGATGTGGAAAACAAGCAGGTCTATCAGGGGATCATCGCAGGGCTGGTCCGCTTGCATGGTGTGGAAGAGGATGACTACCGCACTTCCCAGGAGCTCCGGATTCTCCGCCGCATCCTGCGCTGGGTGGCGCCCATCACCCTGGCCGATCCTACCTCCGTTGACTTCAAGGCGGAAAACTGCCAGACCTTCCACGATATCCTCCGCTTTGCCCACGAAAAGGCCATTGACGCCCTGATCCATTTTTATGCCGGCCAGAGCGGCTCCCAAGAGGAACTGAGCCGGCCGGTGCAACTGCCGATCCCCCTCAAATTGCGGGTCATCGACCTGGGTTCGGGACTTAAGCCCGAAACGCCCCTAAAAGGCGCGATCAGCATGGAGATGCTGAACAGCCGACCGCTGGTCGCCATTCTTCAGGGGTTTCTCAAGGAAGATCAGACTGCCAGGGAGCCGGCGGTGCCGGGATTCAGGGATATCCTCTCCGGAATGAGCAAGCCGCTGGCCCTCCTCACCGGACCGGCCTATCCAGGGGACAACCTGGGGATCATTGCCGAGCATTACTGTAATCTCTGCCTGCGTCTGGGCTACCATCTCAACGTGGTGGACGCCTACATGTCGTCGGATCCGGACAACAATTACATCTACTTCCGTTTTGCCGGCGGGATGGCAGAGAAGGCCAAGCGCGAGTGGCGGGCCCGGTTGATCAGCGCCATTCTTTCCGGCCTCTATTTCAAGGTGGAGCGCACCGGCGACCTGGTGATCGCCAAAGCCAGAAATCTGGATATTCCGAGGATGGAGCGAGTGCTGGTCCGTCTGGGCGAGCTGATCTCCTTCACCCGCCAGCTTGATGTGCGGATGCGCGACGAGGCGGCCATCGAAGAGTTTTTTCAGCGTTTTCTCGTAAGCATCAAGCAGGAGCAGGCAGGGGAGGAGGGGTAGGTGCGCCGCTGGTTCAGCCAAAAAATTACCGAGCTGCGGAATGCCCGCCAGCAACGGCAGGCGGATTCGCAGCACCTGCTCAAGGCGCGCTACCATGTGTTCCGCTCCTTGCTTGCCAACAACAACCGGGCCGTGGATTGCCTCACCGAGATCAGCATCCATTTGCGGATGCAGGGTGATCCCGCGGGCCTGGCGAAGCTTGTCCTCCGGCTCATCGAGGAAACCGTCGAGATGATCGCCCTGCTGGAAACCTTGGCCGGCAAGAGGTACAGGGGGTTGTTTGCGGTTCATCAGGCAATCGCCAAACGCGTCCAGGAAACACTCGCTCGTCTTGCCTCACCCGAAAATCGACCCTGCGTTTTGCCGCTGGCCCAAATCCACGGCGGCCTCAAGGGCCAAACCGGCAATAAGGCCGCTGCCCTGGCCGAACTGCGCAAGAACGGCCTGCCTGCGCCGGACGGCTTTGTGATCACCCTGGCCGGTTGCCGTTTTTTTCTCGAACATGCCGGACTCTCCCTGGAACTGGTTCATCTTCTGGCCACCCACGGCGCGGATAGAGAAAAGCATGTTTCCGCCGCCATTGCCGCCCAGGTGCAAGGTTTGATCACCCAGGCGTCGATTCCTCCGGCCTTGGCCGAGGAAATCACGGTTGCGGCCCGCGCTTTTCTTGAAAACGGCAAACCGTTGGCGGTGCGCAGCAGCAGCATCAGCGAGGACGGCAGCCGCCATTCCTTTGCCGGGCAATTCAGCTCGGTGCTCAATGTGCGCGACGAGGCGCAGTTTCTCACGGCGTTCAAGGAGGTGGTGGCCGGTAATTTCAACGCCCGCAGCCTTGCCTACCGGCTCAACGCCGGGCTGGACCCCCTGCGTTTCGACATGGCGGTGCTGTGCCTGGAGATGGTGGAGGCCAGGGCGGCAGGCGTGCTGCTGACCCGCTCTCCCCAGGAGCCGGAAAGCGGGTTGATGCTGGTCAGCGCGGTGCCCGGCTTGGGCGAGGCCGCAGTCTCCGGCAGCGCCGCCGCGGATCTCTATCTGGTCGGGGCGGACGGCAGGGTGGACTGGGGGCGTTCTACCATCGCCAGCAAGGAACGCCTGTTGGTCTGCGAGGAAGCTGGCGGCGTAGCCTGGCGCGAGCTTGGGCCGGAAGCCCGCCAGCAGCCGGTGCTCAGCGAGGCGGAACTGCAGGTTTTGGCCGGTTGGGGCAGGGAACTGGAAAGGCGCGAGGGTGTTCCCCTGGATCTGGAATGGGCGGTGAACCATGGGGGAGCGGTGGCCATTCTCCAGGTGCGGCCCATGACCACCTTGGCCCTCCCGGCTGCGGACGACCGGCGGGAAGACTCCCCGGTTCTGGCGCAAGGAGTGATCGCTTCGGGAGGAAGGGCTGCCGGCCGGGTCCTGGTGGTGAAAGGGAGGAAGGATTTCGAAAATATCCCCCAGGAACCGGTGGTCCTGGTCATGCAGCAGAGCTTTGTCGAGGCGGCCAACCTCCTGGGCCAGGTGGCGGCGGTGCTGGTGGAGCTGGGCAGCCCGGCCGATCATCTGGCTTGCGTGGCCCGCGAACAGCAGACCCCGATGGTGTGCGGCGTGCACAATGTCTCCAGCCTATTGCCTGACGGGCAGTGGGTCACCGTGGACGGCGGCCAGGGCAGGGTGTACGAGGCCGGCCCAGAAGAGATCAGCGCCGCCGAGAAGGCATGGCAACATGGCCCGCCCGGTGTCCGCAGGATGCGGGTGCCCTTGCCGCCGCTGCACCGGGAGCTGCAGGAACTGGTTACGGTGCTGCATCTCACCGATGCCTACGGCCCCACCTTTTCCATTGTCGAATGCACGTCGCTCCATGATATCGTCCGCTTTGTCCATGAAAAGGCGGTGTTGTCCATGTTCCACGCCGGAGACGAGATGCTGGAGGAAAACCTCGGCGTGGTGCATGCCATCGATTCGCCGGTGCCTTTCTTTGTCAGCGTCATCGATATGGGCGGAGGCGTGGTTGTGACCGGACCAAAACGCCGCAGAATTCCGCCGGAATCGGTAGTTTCCCGGCCGTTTCAGGCGCTGTGGCAGGGGGTCGCCACCCCTGGCCTGCACTGGGGGCCGCCGCCCGGCGGGACGCCCATGGGCTCGGTGATGTCCTCCTTTATTACCGACCAGAAGTCGGAGCGGCCCATCGGCATGCCCAATTACGCCATGGTCAGCCGCGACTATTGCAACATGAATGCCCGCATGGATTTCCACTTCATCATGATCGACGCGGTTGCTTCCCCGGAGCCGCGCAGCAACCATGTCAAGTTCCGCTTCAAGGGCGGCGGCACCTCTCTTGCACGGCGGCGGCGGCGCGCCCTGTGCATCGGGGAGATCTTTGAGCGGTATGGTTTTTCCGTTGATATCAAGGAGGATCTGGTCAACGCTTCGCTGCAGGGGGCGGTAAGTGAAGCCATTGAGGAAAAACTGGTGATGGTCGGCAGGATTTTGGGTTTCACCCGGCTGCTGGACGCGGCCATGGGCGACGATGCGATGATAGGCAGGGTGGCTCGTGCTTTTATGGAAGGGAATTATACTTTGTCCGGCTTAGCTGCAGGCGAGCAGCAGGATCAGGCGTGATGAAAACGCAGCCCGGGCAGCTCCACGGCGGTGAGGAGACTGCCGTAGACCGCCCCGGTGTCGATGCCGGTGCGGAAGGGTGTGAGCAGCGGGGTGGCAAAGGGGGTATGGCCGAA
>Ga0074195_1001335_pt1 | contig 35516 bp, 30 predicted proteins | sample EPASupsiteHSE623_FD_64525 | JGI IMG/M metagenome (GOLD analysis project Ga0074195, IMG submission 64525) | Bioremediated contaminated groundwater from EPA Superfund site, New Mexico - Sample HSE6-23 | ecosystem: Environmental > Aquatic > Deep subsurface > Groundwater > Contaminated ... | reverse complement strand
GGCTCTGGCCCACATCCCCCCGCTTAACCTGACCGATCCAGCCTCCCCGTTTTTCCGGTCCGACACATGCCGGACCCTGCACGATCTCACTCGCTTCTGCCACGAAAAGGCGGTGGTGGAGATGTTCACCTTCGGCGAACGGTACGGCTTTGACGACAAGGCGGCAAAACAACTGGTAGTGGACGCGCCTTCCCAGTGGTGGGTGATCGATCTCGACGACGGCTTTACCCCGGATTTCGACCCGGAAAGCCGCTATATCGACCTCAACCATATCACCTCCGCGCCCATGCAGGCCATCTGGCAGGGAATGATGGCCTTTCCCTGGGCAGGGCCGCCGCCGGTCAGCCTGGGAGGGTTCGGCTCCATCATCTTTCAGTCCACGAGAAACCCCAATCTCGACCCGGCGGTGCGCTCGGCCATGGCCGCCAAGAACTACTTTCTCATCTCCAAGAACTTTTGCAACCTCAGCGTCCGGCTCGGTTACCATTTCGCCCTGGTGGAAGCGAATCTGGGGGAGTATCTCACGGAAAATTATGTGAGCTTCCAGTTCAAGGGTGGGGCGGCGGACCAAGACCGCCGTCTGCTGCGCATTCAACTGATCAACGAGATCTTAAGCGAGTTCGGCTTCCGGGTGGAACAGAAGGTGGACGCCATGACCGCCCGGATCGAAAAAAAACCGGGGCCCTATCTGCTGGAGCGGTTGAAGATTCTCGGCTATCTTTTGATCCACACCCGCCAGATCGACATGATCATGGCAGACCAGAACATGGCCGAAAGCTACCGCCAAAAAATCATGGCCGACCTGCACACCCTGCTCGACACCACAATACCGGAGGAATGACATGGACCAGGCACTCAAGATCTTGCTTATAGACGATGAAATCGACTTCGTGGAGACAACCGCCAAGAGGCTGATCCGCCGCGGCCACTCGGCGAAAGCCGCCCTCACCTGCGCCGAGGGCTTGGAGACTATTGCCTCGGGCTGGCCCGAGGTGGTGGTGCTGGATGTGATGCTCCCCGACCGCGACGGCATGGACTGCCTGCGGGAGATCAAGGAAAAATGGCCTACCCTGCCGGTCATCCTCTTGACCGGCCACGCCAGCATGGAGACCGGTCTGCACGGCCTGGAATCCGGGGCCAGCGATTACTGCCTCAAGCCCATTGACCTGGAAACCCTGGTGGAGAAAATCGCCATCGCCCATCGGGAGAGCCGGACGCTCGCGCCATAAACTCCGGACATCCCGCCGGCGTTGCCGGAACCCATTGCGACAGATCAACGGCAATACGCTTATTATTTGATTGACAGCTCCTCCTTGTTTCATAAGTCTGTATAGCAGACTGCTGCAACGTGTCTTCGTGTCGCGCTCTGCCGGACAATCCGGGTGAGCAACTTTTTTCGCCGGTGGAATTATGAATGAATGCAGGATGTTCAGGGCATTGTGCAACTGGAGGGAATCTTTCAGGTATATTTTTTACGGCCTGCTCATCGCGGTCATGGCGAACCTCAATGCACTGACCAACCATTTTCTGCATCCGGATATTCCCTATTTTGACGAGACCCATATCCTCATCGGCGGCATAATGGCCCTGCTTGCCTGCATTCTCTCGTTTCTTCTGGAAAACTGCATCTGGCAGGAAGAGAAGCAAAAAGAGGGAAAAAATGACTTGCCCGGCAGGGGCTCCGGCGCGGTTCCCTGGGTGCTGGCGCTGGTCTGGAGCCTGTTGACCGCTTCCCTCTTGACCTGGTCGGTTTTCCACCGGCAACAGGCCATGATGGCCGAGGCAATGAGCACCGCCCGCACCGTCTTTGAGAAGGATCTGGTGTACTACCGATGGGCGGCCGGGCAAAAAGGGCTGTTTGTGCCGATTTCCCAAACCACCCCGCCGAACCCTTATCTGGAAGACATGGTGGAAAACCCCAGGGTGCGGACAACCTCGGGCCAGGAACTGGCCCTGGTCAACCCGGAGTATATGATCCGTCAGGTGTATGAGCTGCAGACCTCGAAGTACGGGGCTCTGGGGCATATCACCAGCCTCAACCCCATCCGGGCCGCCAATGCCGCCGACCCATGGGAAAGGGAGGCCCTGGCCGATTTTGAACAGGGCAGCGATGAAGTCTGGACCATGGACACGATAAACGGCCATACGTATTTCCGGCTCATGCGTCCCATGGTCACCGAGGCAGGCTGTCTGAAATGCCATGCCCAACAGGGGTATGAGGTTGGAGACATCCGGGGCGGAATCAGCGTCTCCCTGCCCATGGAGTTGCCGCAGGCGCTTTTTTTAAAGGAAATCTTCATTCTCTCCACAGCCTATGGAGCGCTCTGGCTCCTCGGCCTGCTGGGCATCTTTCTCGGCTCCTTCCGGGTTGCCGCGTCCATCCGGGAAAGAGAGCTTGCGGAAACCCACCTGCGGGCCATCATCGACAACATGCTGGACGGGCTCATCACCTTGAACGAAAAAGGCGACATCCTGTCCCTGAACAGTTCCGCGGCCCGGATGTTCGGGTACACGGCAGCCGAGGCGGTGGGCCGGGACATCCGCCTGCTCATCCGCTTCCCTGAAACGCGCACAGGCCTGGAGCAGGCATCGCCCATGGCGGGCATCCAGTCGGCAATGGGCACGCTCAGGGAATTCGCCGGCCTGCGCAGGGACGGCTCCTCTTTCCCCCTGGAAATCTCTGTCAGCTCCATGCGCCGGGCCAGGGAGACGATCTTCATCATCATGGGCCGCGACATCACGGCGGAAGAGATCCATAAGGCCGAGGCGCTGCGGGCCGGACAGATGGCGGCCATAGGCGAACTGGCCGCCGGGGTGGCTCACGAGATCAACAATCCCGTCAACGGCATCATCAATTACTCCCAGGTTCTTCTGGACGGGATGGAGGAAAACGGCGACAGCGCCTCCCGGGATATTCTCTCCCGGATCATCAAGGAAAGCGAACGGGTGGCCACCATTGTCCACAACCTTCTCGCCTTTGCCAGACAGCGCGACGAAGTGGTGGAAGAGGTCCAGATCCGGACGATCATCGTCGAGTGCGTGGAACTCCTGCTCTATCAATTCAACAAGGACGGCATCACGGTGGACATTGAGGTGCCGGAGGATCTGCCCAGTCTGCAGGGCAATCCCCAGCAGCTCCATCAAGTGTTCCTCAACCTGCTGACCAATGCCCGCTACGCCCTCAACCAACGGTATCAGGGGCAGAATCCCGACAAACGCATTGCCATCCACAGCCGGCTGATCAGCCCGGGAGGCAGGCCGTTCATCCGAACCACGGTCACGGACTGGGGAATCGGCATTCCGCAGAATATCATCGACCGGATATTCGACACCCTGTTCACCACCAAACCGCCCGGCGAGGGCACCGGGGTGGGGTTGAGCATCAGCAAGGGGCTAGTGCGGGATCACGAGGGCCATCTGAGCCTGGAAAGCGTCCCCGGCGACCACACCACCGCCACCGTTGATCTGCCGGTGCGTTTCGCCAGGGGGGGGGAAATGCCCGGGGCGGAATGCGCATCTCGCTCCGGCACATGAAATGGGAGCTGGAATGGCTCCGGGAAGACTGGTGTTCTTGCCAAACAGTCAAACAGTTATCCGTTTCTCAATCAAGGAGGAGCCGCGCAGCGCAGCCGACAAAGGTAACGCTTGATTTAGAAATGGGATTTTCGTCTGCCTCGACGAATCGCTTGACCGTCCGGGGAACACCGCCCTCCTCCACCGCCTTTCCCTTTGCCTGCGCCGTATCTCGACCGAGAGCCAAAAAAAATCCACCCCGCCGCAGGGCAGGATGGATTTTTTTTACCTCGGACCCGATTGGCTCTTGGCTCAATGGGCGCCGACTGAAAGCAGGCCGCTGGCCGCCAGAGTCAGAATAACCACCTCGGCCAGGGCCATGAAGGCCATAGCCTTATCCTTCCTGGCGAACAGCCCGGGGGTGATGACCATATAGCAGACTATCGTGATCCCGGAAAGGATAGCGATGGGCAGGAAGTTCAGAAAATCGCCATAGCCGAGGAGTTTCATCCAGGACCAGCCGGTGGGCAGCTGTTCCCAGTGGAGAAAATTGGTGTTGATGGCCACCAGATAGTCGTGCACCGGAGTACTCCAGTAGATGGAAATCTCGCTCAGCGGCACAACCGAGGGCACGATCCCGAAAACATAGAGGGCAAAAGTGATAACCATGAGGGCCAGGCCCGTGTACATGCCCTTTTCAAGAATAGCGGCGTACAGCACCTGTTCCTCGGTTGCTTGGGTATTATGGTTTGACATGATACAATCCTCCGTAAAATAAACTATTAAAGCTGAGTTGAGCCGCTTGCCTGCTCAAACGAAACGTATGCCCTCTGGGTGGAGATCGTTCCCTTAAGAACGTACCGTTCGCGCTCCTAGAACAGGTTGATGCCCATGGTGCTCAAGCCCTTTTGCACCGCCTTCAGGCCGGCAAAGAGGAGAATGGCGATAACCATCCAGCGGATAAAGGTCGGCTTGGCCACCTTGAGCAGGCGAACCCCGACGAACGAGCCCAGCATGATGCCGATGAGCGAAGGCACGACCATCATGGGGATGACGCAGCCCTTGTTAAAATAAATCCAGGCGGCGGAGGTATCGGTGATGGAGAGCAGGAACTTGGAAGTGGCCACGCTGATCTTGAGCGGCGCGCCCATCATGAGATTTAACACCGGCACGTTGGCCCACCCGGCGCCCAGACCGAACATGCCGGCCATGAACCCGATGATGATGAAGGTCAGCAGGCCGGGAATGGTGCGATGGACCTTCCAGTTGATCTCTTCCTTGGTGGTCGGCTCATAAAAAACCCCGGTGATGCGCAGGGCGGAGGAAAGCGCATCCGCCTGAGGAACATGGGGGACCGTGGACTTCTTGGCGGAAAGCATGATAGCGACGATGCCGAGGATGGTGCCGCCCAGGGCGAGCTGGACGATATGGGTGGGCAGGGCCAGACCGACCATGGCGCCGACAATGGCCATGGTGGAGGCGATGAGCGCCACCGGCATGGCCAGACGCAGGCTGGCAAGGTTGGCCTTCAGCAGGCCGGGGCCGGCAGCCAGGGCGCCGCATAAGGCGACGAGCAGCCCGGCGCCGCGGACAAAATCAAGGTGAAACGGGAAAAACCCGCCGATGATGGGCACGAAGAGCACCCCGCCACCAACGCCGCCAAGCACCGCAATAATGCCCATGACAAAGGTGACGAACAGCAGAATCACCGGCCATTTCCACCAACCCGGATCACCGGCGGCCGGAATCTGATCCATGGCAACCACTTCGCTTGCCAGAGCCCAGGCCGGGCTCAACATGATGGTGCACATGAGGGAGACAAACAGCATCCCCGCCTTTCCCTTGATGTTTCCTAGCATCCTCAGTTTCCTCCTTAGTCTTCCCAAAGCAAAAATGAAAAAATATATGCGCCGTTATTCAAAAATAACTGAAACATTGGTGTTTCGTCATCGGCATAAGGAGCCGCTACGAAATCGGGTAAAATGTAAGAGTTATCTCGTAACGGCCCCTAAAAAATGAACCAGCACTGTGAACGCTTGCACCCGAAGGGACATCGTCGCTGAATGGGACAGAAATCCCTGCTCCGTGGCTGTGGCTATTTCGTAAAATTTTCGGTATGCTTACTGCTCTGAAAATGCGCTGTCAAGGAAAAACTGTTCCTCTCTGAAACAGGGATGTTGCATTTCGCATCATCACGGAAAAATGCTGCGTAATCATACCCATACGCTGCATTGTGCAACATTTCTCCCCAGGAGTACACCATGGAATTTCTCCTGCCCGAGGCTTTACAGATACTCAGCAAGGAGGTCGCGGGGTACGACGTGCCCATTGTCGATCTCATCGCCGTCCAGACCAAGGATCCCTATAAGGTGCTGGTGGCTACCATCCTCTCGGCCCGGACCAAGGATGAAACCACGGCCAAGGCCGCGGCCAGGCTATTTAAGGAAGCACCGGACCTGGCCGGGCTGGCAGCACTCGGCGAAGAGCGCATTGCCAAGCTGATCTTCCCGGTGGGCTTTTACAAGAACAAAGCCGGATTCCTCACCAGGCTGCCCGACGTGCTGGCCAGCGAGTTTGGCAACCAAATCCCCGACGAGGTCGAATCCCTCATCCGGCTGCCCGGGGTGGGGAGAAAAACCGCCAACCTCGTGGTGGCGGTGGCCTTCAAAAAACCGGCGATCTGCGTGGACACCCATGTGCACCGGATCATGAACATCTGGGGCTATGTGGAAACCCGCACCCCGCTGGAAACCGAGATGGCGCTCAGGGAAAAGCTGCCGCCCCAGTACTGGCTGACCATCAACTCCACCCTGGTGGCCTTTGGCCAGGGCACCTGCAAGCCGGTGGCCCCCCACTGCGACCGCTGCGTCATCGCCCGATATTGCCCGCGGATCGGGGTGAAACCGCGAAAAAAGCCAAAAGAAGAAAAAACAAGCGAGAATGGTATGCGGAGATTTCTGTCGTGGAATGTCAACGGCCTGCGGGCCGTGGAGAAAAAGGGCTTTGTCGAGCGCATCATCGAATGGGACGCCGATCTGGTGGCGCTCCAGGAGATCAAGGCCCACCCGGAACAGCTTTCGGAAACGGTCAGAAACATTCCCGGCTACACCGCCTACTGGTTTTCCGCCCAGAAAAAAGGCTACGCCGGGGTGGCGACCTACAGCAAAGAGCAGCCCCTCTCGGTGCTCTACGGCATCGACCACCACGACCACGATTACGAGGGGAGGGTGCTGACCTTGGAGTTTGGCGATTTCTACTTCGTGAACGCCTATTTTCCCAACTCCCAGCACGGGCTGGTGCGCATGGATTACAAACTCAGGTTCAACCGCGATCTGCTCACCTTTGCCCAAACCCTGGTCGCCAAAAAGTCGGTGGTGATCTGCGGGGATTTCAACGTGGCGCACAAGGAGATCGACCTAACAAACCCCAAGCAGAACGAAAAAAATCCCGGCTATGCCCCGGAGGAGCGGGCCTGGATGGATCAGTTTTTAGAGGCAGGGTTCGTGGACACCTTCCGGATGTTCAACCAGGAGCCGGGCCAGTACACCTGGTGGAGCTACCGCTTCAACGCCAGGGAAAGGAACATCGGGTGGCGGATCGACTACTTCTGGGTGGATGAAAAAAGCAAAAGACGAGTAACCGAGGCTGCTATTTTACATGATATAATGGGATCGGATCACTGCCCAGTCGTCCTCGGGTTTATCTGACAACCCATTGTTATTGCACGGATAACCGCCTGTTTTCCTCTGAAATTTTTTTCTTCTGACAGGGAGAAACCATGATATCATCAATAGTGTTGGCTCTCATTTAGGGACTCCTTGGCGCACCCAACGGCATGAGCACTCTCAAGGTGGTGGAAATCGGTGGCTGGGCCGTCTCCAACAGCCCTGGAGATATATTGCGCACCTATGCCCTCGGCTCCTGCATCGCCTTGATCCTTCACCATCCGAAAACTAAAACCATGGGGCTTGTCCATATTGCCCTTCCGGATCAACTGTGCCATTCTGGAAAAAAACGGGGGGAGGGATATTATGCCCGTTCGGCTGTCCCATTGCTGCTGAACGGAGTTCTTGCCGCAGCAGAGCTGTATTCCGTGGAGAAATCGGGGATCGTGGCCAAGTTGGCCGGTGGCGCCGCTGTCATAAAAATCGGCAATCCTTTTCATCTCGGGGAAAGGCTTCGCATAGAAATAGAAAAGACTCTTCGTTGTTTCGGGATACCCGTCGTGAAGCAGGATACGGGCGGCACCGTTCCCCGCACCGTATCGCTCCATGTTGGAAGCGGCGCTGTTTTGGTTAGCTCGCCCGGTACGCAGGAAAAATCCTTGTAGTACATACGGCTGAAGGAGAACACATGGCTGAGCCAGTGGACATGAGTCTCAAAATACGCGTGTTGGTCGTTGATGATGAGCCCACCTCCCGCGAGGTTATCCGGCTGGGGCTGGAAAGACAGAACTGCGAAACCATGACCGCCAGTGATGCGGCCTCAGCCATCGCGCTTTTGGGCGAGCAGCAATTCCATGCCGTGGTGACCGACAAGAACATGCCCGGGACCGATCATGCCACGGAGGGGGGCCTGGATGTCATCAAATTCGCCAAGGAGTCCAACCCGGCCTGTGCGGTTATCATGGTAACCGCCTTTAGCACTGTGGAATCGGCCATCGAGGCCATACGACTTGGCGCCTTTGATTATCTGGCCAAGCCGGTGCGGCCTGAGGATATCAAGGCAAAACTTAAACGAATTCTTTCCTATCAGCAGACCTTGAACCCGGCAAACACCATTTCATCCCACAACAGCTTCCGGGCGAAATTTCTCAGTATTATCGAGGAGCAGAAAGGGGTGAGCCAGTGCCTCAATTCCGAAACCAAAGCCGCGCTCTTGCAAGTAGTCCAAGATGGTATCGATGCCTTTTTTCATGAACGGCGGGCCTGGGAAAACATCATCCTGGAACAGCGGGAAGCCTTGAGTCAAATTGCCGGATGGGCCGAACAGATGAAAGAGACGGCGGTGCAGGGCAGTGCGGAAGAAAATTTTCTGGATAAAATTATCACCGAATCCAGCCGGAGGCTGTGAGTGGTTATCAGGTTGGTTGTAGGCGATCACGGAAAATGAGGGCAGGTTACAGAAAAACCGGAGGGTATCCTCCTTTTTCATAGCACATTCATAGTCCGTCGGCCGGGTTAGCCCGCCAGGGCGTAACCCGACAATTGCGACCGCCGAGTCCGCCGCCTGGCCTGTGTCGGGTTTCGCTTTGCTTCTACCCGACCTACCACTGCATGCATAAACAGCACCGCAAGGAGGTATCCCTATGAAGGTACTCATCGTCTATTACTCCATGTACGGCCATATCTACAAAATGGCGCAGGCTGTCGCGGAAGGGGTTCGCTTGGTTGAAGGGGCCGAGGCTGTGCTGCGGCGTGTCCCTGAAACGCTTCCTGAACCGGTGTTGGAGAAGATGGGCGCGGTAGCAACGCAAAAGCAGCAGACGCAGGTGCCCGTCTGCACGGTGGACGAACTTGGGGCGGCGGATGCGATCATCTTCGGCACCCCCACCCGCTTTGGCAACATGTGCGGGCAGATGCGGCAGTTCCTCGATGCCACCGGAGGCCTGTGGGTAAAGGGCGGTCTGGTGGGCAAACCGGGCAGCGTGTTCGCCAGCTCGAACACCCAGCACGGCGGGCAGGAATCCACGATTTTAAGCTTCCACACCACCCTGCTCCATCAAGGCATGGTCATCGTCGGCCTGCCCTACACCTTCCAAGGCCAGATGACCTCGACGGAAATCACCGGCTGCTCCCCCTATGGCGCCTCCACCATCGCCGGAGGTGACGGCAGCCGCAACCCAAGCGAGAATGAGCTTGCAGGGGCGCGATTCCAGGGCGCACACGTTGCCAAGATCGCCAAAAAGCTGGCAGCTTGAGCCAACACACGCTAAAATCTGCCTACCAAGAAATCTCAACGAAGTCCTTTTTTCATATGCAGTTAAAACCCATTGCCACGCAGCCGAGCACCGGAGAGGCTGCCGAAAAAGGGGGTTGCACTGTTTGAGGCGCAGCCGAGTTTGCAACCCCCCGGCAGCATCGAGGAGTACCCCATGCGGGGCATAAACTCCGGGCATCCCGCCAACGGCGGGACAAGTGGCGGGGTGCCTTTTCTTTTTGGTTCTTTTTCTTTGGGCAAGCAAAGAAAAAGGACAGAAGAATGAAGACGTTCCATTGGTTGCTGTGATTGCATGACAATAAAAATCTAAAAGAGAATCCCACAATCCTCATGCCTGACGATATCTGGCAAACCATGATCCTCACCGGCGAGCTAGGCCGGTACCCGGTCCATTTTTTCACCTCCACCGGCTCAACCAACGATCTCGCCCTGATCTTAAGCAACACCGGCGACCCGGACTCCACCCTGATCGTGGCCGACAGCCAGAACGCAGGCAGAGGCCGTCTTGCGGGCAGAGCCTGGCATTCGCCCCCCGGAACCGGACTCTATTTTTCGCTGATCCTGCGCCCGCATCTTGCCCCGCAGGATTTTCCCAAGCTCACCCTGGCCGCGGGCCTTGCCCTGTGCAAGGCGCTGGAACGCCACACCCCTTGCCAGCCGGGCCTGAAATGGCCCAACGATCTTTTCCTGCACGGCAGGAAATGCGGCGGCATCCTTACAGAAACCCAGGCCGTGGCAGGAGCCGGGCAGACTGCGGTGGTAATCGGCATCGGCCTCAATGTGAATACCCCGGTGGAAACATTTGCAGGCGAGCTGCGCGCCAAGGCCACCTCGCTGCTCGCTGAAACCGGCGCCGCCCACGAACGCGGCCCTCTCCTCTCGGCCATTCTTGCCGAACTCGACCTGGTGGTGGCCCGGCTGGAACAAGGGGATTTCCCATCCATCCTGGCCGAATGGCGGCAACGGGATATCCACGCCGGGCTACAGGTCGCGTGGGTGAACAACCAAGGCCGCGTCGTCACCGGCATCTCCCTTGGCCCGGACGAAGAGGGGTTTCTCCATATCCGGGATGCCCAAGGCCAAGTCCATTCTGTTCTCTCCGGGGATATCTCCCTGGCGCAGAAAAAAACATAACCCAACAGGAAACCATTTTTGCCATGATTCCCCGCCCGATCCAACACCTGCTGCTTGCCGCGCTCTATGACGCCTTTGACCAGTGGGCAAGCACCTTCGCCTTTGCCTGCCGCAAGGGGTGCGCCACCTGCTGCACCCGAAGCGTCACCATGACCAGCCTGGAAGGGGATGGGATCATGGCGTTTCTGAGCCAGGAGAATCGCCGCGCCGAGCTGATCGGATCTGCATTTTTGCCGAGCGGAAAACAGACGGGGCAGTGCACCACCAACACCTTCGTCGGCGCCCATCTCCGAGGCGAGCCCGTGGAAGAGGCGGAGAGTTGGGATCTGCGGCCCTGCCCGTTTCTCAAGGAAGAAAGCTGCTCCATCTACCCGGTGCGGCCCTTTGGCTGCCGGCTCTTTGCCTCCCTGGATTCCTGCGCCGCAAGCGGGGTGGCGGAGATGCCGCCGGGCTATCTCGCCGGCGCCACCGCCCTGCTGCAATACATCGAGCATCTGGATAACGGCGGGCGCTGGTCCACCATGATGGAACTGCTGGCAGGGATGAACACCGGACAGGCCGAGGACTACGGAGAACCCACGGCACCCATCCCCGGCTTTCTCGTCGCCCCGGACGAACGCGCCCTTGTCGAGCCGCTTCTCCAAGGGTTGCTCGCCAGAGAGGTCAACGGCCAGACCTTTGCCCAATGGCTTCAGGCTGCACGGCCATGAGCCACTCCCAGGCGTAAACAGGCTGGCGCCTGGACCGCTTCTCCTTCTGACGTTCCATCCCGCCCCGCACGATGCGGCGTGCAGCATTCCGCCCATGCAAACCGCTGTTCATCCCCCTTCTCTCCCGCAGACAATGCCCCTGGGCGAAAAACTTCCGACATCTTGACAAAACGCCTTTTCCTAACGTAACATATCCCCAGACCGCCATGGACCCACGGTGCCGCCCTGAAATCGCACCACAGAAAAACACCGATATTTCAAAGGGATGGATAACGATACCTCAAAAATAAAGGTTCGCTCTTTGAATTCAACACCTAACACGGAGGAGGGAGGGAAAATGGCTAAACAGCAAAAACCAACGATTGAATTGTATCTGTACTCAATGAATCAGGAATTTCCCGTGGGCAAGGGGCATGTGACATTTCTTGAACGCCATTCCGAAGTCCGCAAGGACATTACCGGAAAGCTGATATCCAGGGAGGCTGTGGCCAGCAACACCTTCAAGGAAAAGGTCTCGGGAATGGCAAATGACTGGTCCGCCCAGTGGATACACAACCAGTGGGTGCAGGACTATACCAAGGCCCCCTCCTTCTCTTCGAGAGTTAAACCGGGCGAAGATGTCATGGCCAAGCTCATCATGCGCAAGGAAGAGTTTGGCGGCCTTGTTCTCGACCCGGTTAATGACCGGGTGTACAAGGTGAATGCGCCGGGATACAAACTGCTCGAAGAAATGAAAAAAACTCCCGCGGCACAATTGAAAACATTTAAATCAGCACAGTTTGCCGAGGGTGAGATGGAATCATTTGTCAGTTTTCTCAAAGGCGCCGGACTATGGACAACGATATAGACTGCCGGGCCCCACTGAAAGCGCCGCTCACCGCCAGTCTCTGGATTACGGGAGGATGCAATCTCGCCTGCAAATACTGCTACGCGGACGCCTCACGAAACATCTACATGGATCCGGCAAGGCTGTTCATGCTGGTGGATGAATTCCGGGACTTGGGCGTATTTGACATAACCATCGCAGGGGGAGAACCATTTCTCCACCCGCAGATATTCCAAGTGATTCAGCAAATCCTCGACAGCGGGATGCAAATGGGTGTGCTGACGAATGGCGTGCTGCTCGACAAGGAGAAGGCCTCGCGGCTTGCCGGTATTGCGGACGGCAAGAAGATGATCCTCCAGGTTTCCCTCGATTCGCCAGACCCGCGCATCAACGATCTGACACGGGGAATGGGGGCAACCGTCCTGCACAACATCAAGCATCTCGCGAAATGCGGCTTGCAGCTCCAGATATCATGCGTCCTGAGCAGCGTGAATATCGACAGCGCGCATTTGATCATCGACGAGTTGTATCCACATGTGAAACGTTTCCATTTCCTTAATATTCAGCGCACCGACCGGTCACTCAAGCATCCGGAGCTCTTGATTTCCGATTCGCAGGCATATGATTTTTGGATGCGGCTGAATGCGCATGCGAAAAAATTCCCCCCTGATCTCTTTCTTCCTTCCTTGCGCATCATGCTCCGCTCATACGGAGAGGAAGATAGCCACGAATCTTGGGAGTTCCATAAAAATGCCACGTTTAGCTGCCGGAGCTGCTCTATCGGCCTGACAAAAATCGAGATCACCCCTGAATTCGACATGTTGGGATGCGATATAGCGAAAGATTTTTCCAAAATGGGCAACATCGCGGAAAAACCCTTTGCAGAGGTCTGGAATTCCCGGGACGCCCACGCGGTGAGGAATGCCCCGTATCCTCCGTGCTATAAAATTAGAAGCTCCGGAGACGGCGGGGCCCTTGAAGACAATCTGCGCCCCGAATTCGCCTGCTTCCGGTAAGCGAGGCAGACCGTAACAAACAAAATTGGCGCCTTCCCTGCCGGGAGGCGCCAATTTTTGTTGCCGGAAAACGATGAATTAATAGCGGTAATGGTCTGCCTTATACGGTCCGCACACCGGCACGTCGATATACGCGGCCTGCTCCTTGGACAGCTCGGTGAGATGCACGCCGAGCTTCTTGAGATGGAGGCGCGCCACCTTCTCGTCCAGCACCTTGGGCAGCACGTACACCTTTTTCTGGTATTTCTTGGCATTGGCGAACAGCTCGATCTGGGCCAGCACCTGATTGGTGAAGGAGGCGGACATCACGAAGCTGGGGTGACCGGTGGCACAGCCCAGATTCACCAGGCGGCCTTCGGCCAGCAGGGTGATCTTCTTGCCGTCGGGGAAAACGATGTGATCCACCTGGGGCTTGATGTTCTCCCAGGTGTACTTGCGCAGGGAGGCGACATCGATTTCGGAATCGAAATGGCCGATATTGCAGACAATGGCCTCGTCCTTCATGGCCTTCATGTGGGCGTGGTTGATGACCTTTTCGTTGCCGGTGCAGGTGACGAAGATATCACCTTGGGACGCAGCTTCCTCCATGGTCATCACCCGATAGCCTTCCATGGCGGCCTGGAGCGCGCAAATCGGATCGATCTCGGTGACCCATACCTGCGCACCCAAGCCGCGAAAGGCCTGGGCGCAGCCCTTGCCCACGTCGCCGTAGCCCAAGATCACCGCAAGCTTGCCGGCCACCATCACGTCGGTGGCGCGCTTGATGCCGTCCATCAACGATTCGCGGCAGCCGTAAAGGTTGTCGAACTTGGACTTGGTCACCGAGTCGTTGACGTTCATGGCCGGGAAGAGCAGGCCACCACCTTTCTCCATCTGGTAGAGGCGATGCACCCCGGTGGTGGTTTCTTCAGTCACCCCGAGGATGGCCTTGGCAGCAACGGTCCATTTCTTCTTGTCCGCGGCGAAGTCCTGCTTAAGCACAGCGAGCACGGCCTGCCACTCCTCGTTGTCGCTCTTCTTGGGTGCAGGCACCATGCCAGCCTTCTCGAACTCGGCGCCCTTGTGCACCAGCAGGGTGGCATCGCCGCCGTCGTCCAAAATCATGTTGGGCGGGTTGCCGTCCGGCCAGGTCAGGGCCTTTTCCGTGCACCACCAGTATTCTTCGATGGTTTCGCCTTTCCAGGCATAGACCGGGATGCCGGCCGCGGCAATGGCGGCGGCGGCGTGGTCCTGGGTGGAGAAGATATTGCAGGAGGCCCAGCGCACCTGGGCGCCCAGGGCAACCAGGGTCTCGATCAGCACCGCGGTCTGGATGGTCATGTGCAGGGAGCCGGAGATCCGCGCGCCCTTCAGGGGCTTCTTCTTGCCGAATTCCTCGCGCAGGGCCATGAGGCCTGGCATCTCGGTTTCCGCGATGCGGATTTCCTTACGGCCCCAATCGGCCAGGCTCATATCCGCAACCTTGAAATCGCCCTGCTTTTTTGCCGGAGCTTTTTTTGCCGGACTCGTCTTGGCAGGTGCTTTTTTTACTGGTGGTTTCATCGGTGTTTCCTCCTGACTGCGCCTTGGCGCGGGATGGGTCGTGATTATTTACATTTGATTCCGGCGGCATCCTTCAAGGCCTCGGCCTTGTCGGTGCGCTCCCAGGTAAACTCTTCCCGCTCCCGGCCGAAGTGGCCGTAGGCTGCGGTTTTCTTGTAGATCGGCCGCAGAAGGTCAAGGTGCTGGATGATCGCCTTGGGCCGCAGGTCGAAATGCTCGTTGATGAGCTGCCTGATCCGCTCGTCGCTGATCTTGCCGGTGCCAAACGAATTGACATTGATGGAAACCGGCTTGGAAATGCCGATGGCATAGGCGATTTGCACTTCAAGCTCGGTGGCGATCCCGGCGGCCACCAGATTCTTGGCCACATAGCGGCCCATGTAGGAAGAAGAACGGTCGACTTTGGAGGGATCCTTGCCGGAAAAAGCGCCGCCGCCGTGGGAGCCCATGCCGCCATAGGTGTCAACGATGATCTTGCGGCCGGTGACCCCGCAGTCGCCGACCGGCCCGCCGATGACAAACCGGCCGGTGGGGTTGATGAAATACTTGGTGTTCTTGTCCACCATCTCGACGGGAATTATGGGTTTGATGATCTCCTCCATAACCCCGGCCTTGAGATCTTCGTAGTCAACATCCGGGGAGTGCTGGGTGGAGAGGACAATGGCCTCTACCCGCTTGGGCTTTTTGTTTTCGTATTCAATGGTGACCTGGCTTTTCGCATCGGGACGCAGCCAGGGCAAAAGTCCTGCCTTGCGCACCTCGGCCTGCCGTTTCACAAGCCGGTGGGCATAGGTGATGGGCATGGGCATCAAGACCTTGGTTTCGGTGCAGGCATAGCCGAACATCAACCCCTGGTCGCCGGCGCCCTGATCGAGATCAAGGCCGGTTCCCTCGTTGACGCCCTGGGCAATATCAGGGGATTGCTTGCCGATGCTGGTGAGCACCGCGCAGGATTGCCAGTCAAAGCCCATATCGGAAGAGTTGTAGCCGATCTCCCGCACGGTTTCCCGGACCACGGAGGGCATGTCCACCCAGGCGGTGGTGGTGATCTCGCCGGCAATAAGGGCCATGCCGGTGGTTACCAGGGTTTCACAGGCGACCCTGGCCTTTGGGTCCTGGGCAAGGATGGCGTCGAGAATCGCATCCGAGATCTGGTCGGCAACCTTGTCCGGATGGCCCTCTGAAACAGACTCCGAGGTAAAGAGATAATTTGACATTCCAACTCCTCATGATTTTCAATGAAAAAAACAGGCTGCCGAACAGCCTCGAAACTTTCTACTTTTATTGCAATACAGGAAGTTGTCAAGGAGAATCATAACAAAAACATCGCAAAAAGACCCCATTTATCCCGGCAGATAGCTCTGCTCCATTCCCCGTACCGCAGCAAAAAGTTCGGCGTTGACCGGAGCGGGGATACCCAGCCGCATGGCCTCTTCCAGCACGGCGCCGTTGATGGCCCCTATTTCGGTTTGCCTCGTATGCCGCACGTCCTGCAGCATGGAGGAAATATTGGCTGCGGTGGCCCGGCAGACCGCGATGGTTCTGGCCACCGGGTCAGGAGCAATGGCAATCCCCTTGGCCAGGGCGACTTCGGCCGCTTCCCGCACTGCTGCCCCCATCAACTGAAGCGCCCCGGAGTTGCCGAGCAGCGCACCGTTTTCGCAGTCATGGATGACGGTCAGGGCGTTGATCCCCACGTTGACAAGGAGTTTATTCCAGACCTGGGCCTGGATATCCTCCTCAACCCGCACCTCAAGGCCTGCCCGCCGGAAGAGTCCCGCCGTTTCCTGCAAGGCAGGCTTCGCCTCTTCCGGAGCTTCGCGCAGAAATCCGAAACTGGTTGCACCTTTCCCCCCGAAACGCACCCGCCCCGGGCCAACCAGATGCGCTCCCAGGGAAGTAACCGCCAAGGCCACAGGACAGGGAAGCTCCGCCTCCTGCAAAACCGGGAGATGGCCAATGCCGTTTTGCCAGGCAAGCAGCAGGGTATTTTGCGTGAGCAGAGGGAGGATCGCAGGAAGGGACCGGAGAAGCGCGGGAGATTTCACGCAGAGCAGAACCAGATCCACCGGCCCGATCCGCAAGGGATCGGCCGTGGCCTGAATGGAAAAATGTTCGAAACGCCCTCCATGCTCAAGAGTAAGGCCCGAGTGCTGGAGCAGTCCAGCCCGTTGGCTGTCATGATCCAGCACCCGAATTTCTACGCCGATCCGGCCGAGAGAGGCCGCCAACAGACAGCCCAGAGCGCCCGGACCGACGATGGCGACCCTGTGGGAGGGGATGTCCCGCATCGTGGTTAACGGGTGATGGTCACATCTTCAACAATGGCCGCATACTTGTACCCGGCGCCGAAGTCCTTATCCGCGGCAAGCACTCCTTCCACCGTGACGATATCGCCCTTTTCCGCCTTGCCCGCCGTGGTCACCACCAGGTCATGGGTATTCTTCAGGGGATCGCCGGTGCCATCCTGCAAGTGCAACCAGTTTTTCCCCATGATCTGGGGAGAAAACTTGACCACCTGCGCCTTGATCTTCACTTTTTTGCCGTTCAGGCTCGTGGCCTTGGCAAAGATATCCCCTACGCTGAAGGCATTGTCTCCGGCAGCCTTGGCAATCTTTAATTCCACAAAAGGCACCACGGCCTTGCTGCTGCCCGGGGCAGTTTCTCCGGCTGCTCCAGGAGCGGCTCCGGCTTCCTTCTGCATGGCTGCGCCGAAAGAACCTCCGCCCGCGGATGCTCCGGGCGTTGCGGGGTGGCCCGCAGGAAGCGCTGCAGCTTCTCCGCCATGGGCGCCATTGCCCATCTCCGTTTTTTTGCCTTCAAGACCTTGGGCAAAAACAAGCTCGGCAAAGGTGCGATTCAGGCTCTTGCTGGGAAAATCCCGCATGACCTGCCCTTCGGCAACGGTGCATGCCTCACCCACTGCAACCTGAGTTTCCGGGACCGCCACCCAGGTGTCTCCCTTTTCAGTTCCAATCAGAATATAGGTGAAACCGCCGCCCGCAAGCACCTCCTTGGCCTTGCCCTGGATCAAACCGGCGGGTTTCGCCTGCTGAGTCCCGTCTTCCGCCGCAGCCTGCTCCACAGCCTGGGTCTCCGGCTTTTCACTCTTGCAGGCGACCAGCGCCACCAGACATAATCCGCCCACGAAAAAACTCCGCCACTTCGTTGCCTCGCCCATACGCTCAATGCTCCTCCCACTGCTCGTTATTTCAAAATATGAAAAAACGCACGGCAGCCATTCCGCCGTGCGCCAACATTTATTTTTTAAGACAATTCCCCCGGCAAAAAAGTTCGCCTTATTTTGATCGCACAGACTTTCGGGGATTTTCCTGCTTCGTCTCCCTCCCTCTGACCTCGTACTGGTAGGTCAGCCGGTTACCCTTGACCCCGATCCGCACACTGCCCCCCTTGGCCAAGCGGCCAAAAAGCAGCTCTTCGGTCAAGGCATCTCCCACCTCTTGCAGGATAAGGCGTCTGAGCGGCCGCGCCCCGAACTCCGGTTCATAACCCCTGGCCGCCAGCCAGGTCCGGGCGCCGGGGCTGAGGCTGATCGTCACCTTCCGCTCGGCCAACTGAACCTGCAGCTCCGCGATCATCTTGTCCACGATCCGCTCCATGAGCCCGGAATCCAGGGGGTTGAAGGTGATGGTTGCATCGAGCCGGTTTCTAAACTCCGGCGAGAAGAGATTCTTCACGGCGCGGTCATTCCGGCCCCGGCTGTCCCCGGTAAAGCCGATGGCCCGTTCGCTCAGCTCGCGGGCTCCGGCATTGGTGGTCATGATCAGGATCACGTTGCGGAAATCCGCCTTGCGTCCGGCATTGTCCGTGAGGGTCGAATGGTCCATGACCTGGAGCAGGATGCTGAACAGATCCGGGTGGGCCTTTTCGATCTCGTCGAGCAGGAGCACGCAGTAGGGATGCTTGCGGATGGCGTCGGTCAACAGCCCCCCCTGATCAAAACCGACATAGCCCGGAGGCGCGCCGATGAGCCGGGAAACCGCATGTTTTTCCATGTATTCGCTCATGTCGAACCGCTCGAAATGCACGGACAGGGCGGCGGCCAACTGCTTGGCGACCTCGGTCTTGCCGACCCCGGTTGGTCCGGCAAAGAGGAAGGAGCCGGTGGGCCCCTCGCTCTGCTTGAGGCCCGCCCGGGAACGCTTCACCGCCGTGACCAGGGCGCTGATCGCCTGATCCTGGCCGAAGATGGTCTTTTTCAGGACCGCATCCAGCTCACGGAGATGGGTCAGGTCGGAGCCGCTGACGCTTCTCGCCGGGATCCGGGCCAGCCGGGAAACCACCTTTTCCACATCGCGCACCGTCACTGTTCGCCGCTTGTCTTTGGGGCCGGCGGCAAGCCGGAAGGCGGCGCCGATCTCGTCCAGCACGTCAATGGCCTTGTCCGGCAGAAAACGGTCGCTGATGTACCGGCCGGCCAGTTCCGCCGTAGCTTTTACCGCCGGAGCCGAATAGGTGATGCCATGGTGCTCCTCGTAGCGGGGCAGCAACCCTTGCAAAATGGCGCAGGTCTCGGCCACGCTGGGCTCTTCGATGTCGATCTTCTGAAAACGCCGGGCCAGGGCGCGGTCCTTTTCGATGTAGTTCTTGTATTCCTCATAGGTTGTCGAACCGATGCAGCGGAGCGTTCCGGCCTGGAGGGCGGGCTTGAGCAGATTGGAAGCGTCCATGCTGCCGCCGCTGGTCGCCCCTGCCCCGACAATGGTGTGGATCTCGTCGATGAAGAGGATGATGTGCGGCTCTTTTTCCACCGCGGAGATAACCGCCTTGAGCCGCTGCTCGAAATCGCCCCGGTATTTGGTGCCGGAAAGCAGCCCGCCCATGTCGAGGAGGCGGATCTCCACCCCCTGCAACAATCCCGGCACCTTGCCTTCATGGACATGCAGGGCCAAGCCTTCGGCAATGGCGGTTTTCCCGACCCCTGGCTCGCCCACCAGCAGCGGATTGTTCTTGCGCCGGCGGCACAGGGTCTGCATCACCCGTTTCAACTCCGCGGTCCGGCCGATCAGGGGATCAATCAATCCCTGGGCGGCCCGCTCGCTGAAATTGATGGTGTATTTTTCCAAGGCTTCGTTCTCCTTGGTTTTTTCAGCGCCCTTCTCCTCGGGTTTCTTTTTATCCTGGGTTTTTTCCTCCTGCTCAAAGCCATGGGAGAGATACTCGGTCACGTCAAGCTTGCTGATCCCTTCGGAATGGAGAAAATACACGGCAAAAGACTCGGCCTCGGCAAAAATGGCGGCCAGCACATCCCCTGCATCCACCTCTTTTTTGCCGCAGCTCTGCACATGGGCAATGGCCCGCTGCAAGACCCTGTTGAAGCCGAGGGTCTGGATGGGGTCGTGGGCAATGCCCTCTTTGACCATGGGCAGGTTGGAGGCAAAAAAATCCTCAAGCCGTTTCTTCATCCCCTCGGGATCGCCGCCGCACACCACGATGGCCCTGGCAGCAAGATCGTCATCCAACAGGCCGTAGAGAATATGCTCCACCGTGACATGTTCGTGCCTGCGGATCTTTGCCTCCCGGATGGCACGCACCAGGGCTATTTCCAACTTTGCATTTATCATCTCGCGCTCCTCACGGGAAACCGTTGTAAAAAATGTTGGATGTTTCGTGTGGCAAAAACGGCATAAGGAGCCGTACAATTAGCGGCCAGAATTGTACAGGTTATTTCTTAACGGCTCCTAAACCCGTTACGCTTTTTCCAGGGAACATTTCAAGGGGTATTCATTCTTGCGGGCCAGATCATGGACCAGAATCACCTTGGTCTCCGCCACGTCGCGCGTGTATATCCCGGCCACCCCAACCCCCCGCTCATGGACATTGAGCATGATCCGGTTGGCCTCCGCCACGTTTTTATGAAACACCTTTTCCAGCACCATCACCACGAAATCCATGGTGGTATAGTCGTCATTGTGCAGCAGCACCTTGTACATGGAAGGGTGTTTGGTTTGCTGCTTTTTTTCGGTGACCACCGAACCTTCACTCTCCCTGCCCGCACCGCCCATGCTTTTTCTGCTCCCTTACGATCAATACCAGTCGGTCCGTTTTTTCAAAAATAATCATTTTTTCCTGATCCGCACTCCCGTCATCCAACTTTTCTTTATCCGGTCACAGTGGCAGGCCTGACCCTTTCCCGATCCCGCAGGACGGAAAAAAGAAAATCCTCCAGAACCAGATATTCCGGCAGACCGGATCCTTTCAGCCGGTATTCCGCCTCCAGCAGGCCGGCTTGGGCCTGCTTCAGGACCGCCAGGGTAAAGCGCTCCGCCTGCTGAAAGCTCTTGTATACGGCAAAGGGGTGGCCGCCCAGCGCCTTCTGCTGCGGGCCGAGCGATTCTTGCAATTGCGGCAGCAAACCTTTTTGAAAAGCCGCATAGGAGATGCCTTCTGGGTATGCATAGGCAGGATGCTCGATGATGGCGCGGACCAGCAGCAGCTTGCGCAGAAAATTCCGCAGCCCCGCCACCACGATGAGCGGATGCACCCCGTTTTCCTGCAACCGCTGGGAAATCGTCAAGGACGCGGCCAGATCATGGTTGCCAAAAGCCTCGTTCAATTCGTAGAGGGCCTCTTCCCTGGTCCGGCCGACCATGGCGTTGAGATCGTCCATGGTGACGGTTTCCGCCTCGCCCACGGACAGGGCCAGTTTTTCCGCCTCCATGGCCACGGCCACCGGATGGAACCCCACCCGTTCAAGGAGTACCGGCAAGGCGCGCGGCTCCAATTTCTTGCCGAACCTGGCCAGGTTCTGCTGGACAATCTCCTTGAGCAGTCCGTCCTGATCCTTGCGCGCCGCGGAACTCACCCCGGTATCCACGGAGAGATCCACCACCACGCATTTTTTTTCCAGGTACTTGAACAGCTTCTTGCGCTTGTCCGCCGCCTCGGCCACCAGAATCAGGGTATTGCCCGGCGGGACTCCCGCCTCCAGGGCGGCCATGAGCAGCTCCGCCCCGTCCGCCTTGGGAGCGGCCACAAAAATACCCCCCTCACCCGCCGCACATGCCTCCGTCGCCCAAGCCAGATCCTCCGGCTTAGGAAAACCGAACAGCTCCTGCCAGCGGCCGGGCGTGCAGGCACCCATCTCCTCTTTCTCCCAATCCAAAGGGGCAAGATCGGCCAGGGCGAGCATCTGGGTCAGATACCGCAGGGATTTTTTCACATCTTTGCCGCTCCAAGCCTTGCGCGCCTTGTCCCACAGGACACCGGCCACAATCTTGGAGTAGAGAATCTGGGAGTCCGTTACCCGGATCACCTGCCTGGCGCCGAACAGGCTGTAGGTTTTGAGCATGTTGACCGTGGCGCCCACCTCTTCCTGGTCGCCGTCAATGACCTTCAGGCTGTTTTGGCGCAAGGCCGCATCGGGCAGCAAACGGCAGACCAGGTCGTTGGCAACCTCCTGACAGAGGTAGCGTTCGCCGAAAAGCAGATAGACCGGGGCGGTTTCTCCGCGCTCCACATTCTTGAGCAGCGTATTGACTTCCTGTCGTTTATAAACCGGCATCCCTGATCCCTTGCGCATGCCAGCCTGCCAGCCCCCTGCGGCTTCCTGTTGACTGGCACGCCCCTTCTTGCTACTCTCAAATATACCCCTTCCGCAGCCGCGGCGCGGCCGAACAGCCACGAATTGGAAAAGGTCTCTCAAAATTAAGTACTGTGTCTCGCTGCCCTTGTCACTGAAAAAAACCCCGGACAAGAGCACCAGCCCTCCTCAGCAAACCATTTCCGGAAAATATTGATGCAGCCAGCCATATCGGAAAAAACAGGAATACTCCTCGGCGGCTCCGGCCTCATCGGCGGCACCCTGCTCTACTATTTCAAAACCCAGGCCGAGGGAAGGCTCAACGTCCTCGCCCCCAACAGCAAAAAACTCAGCCTGCGCGACCCGGACGACATCCGCCGCTATTTTGAAAAGAGCAAACCCGCCTTTATCATCAACTGCGCCATTGCCGCCATCGACAGCGATCCGCAACTTGCCTACGAGATAAACTATCTGGGCACGGTCTCCCTGGCCAAGGCGGCGCAGGAACTGAACATCCCCTACATCCATCTGAGTTCGGCCGCGGTCATGCCCACCGGCCTCGATCTCACCGAAGAAGACCGCCTGGACCTGCGCCCGGAGCTGCCCAACTACACCAAGGCCAAACTCATGGCCGAGCTGAGCCTCGAACATCTGCGCAGGGTCCGGGGCCTTGACTACACCACGATCCGGCTCGGTATCGTCTATGGCGCCCACGACCACAAGATCCAGGGCTTTCAGCGGTTGTTCTTCGCCATTGTCGACCGGTCCATGCCGGTGCTCTTTACCAGGCCGGAAGCGCTGCACTCCTATTCCAACGCCCGGAAGCTGCCCTATTTCATCGCGCATGTCCTGGACAACCGGCCCGAATTTTCCGGGCAGACCTACAACTTTGTCGATAAAAACCCGGTCTCCTTGGGCCAGCTCATCCTCACCATCAAGAACTATCTCGAACTGAAAACCCCGCGGGAGATCTACCTGCCTCTGCCCGTGGCGCAATTCGGCCTGGGGATCATGACCCGGCTGGTGCGGCTGATAACCAGGCTCGGCATTGATGCGCGGTTACCCGCCGAGCTGATGTTTTTGAAAAATTTCTACGAAACCCAGACCCTGTCCGCCGCCAAATTGCGACATTCGAGCTTCAGCGATCCCGACCCGGAGGCGACGATCTTCGCCGCGCTTCCCGAACTCATCGAGTACTATGTAACCCGGTGGGAGCACCTGAACCTCATCGAGCCCTTCAACAAGGAATTTTTCGACCCGCGCAGGCGGGCCGAGGAGTTTCTTCACACCCCGGACCAGCTCCTGCGGGAAATGCACCGGGAAAGCGATCTTCCCTTTCTCAAGCAGTGCCCCCTGCCCGGTGTGGCACAGGGGGGGGAATCCGCGCAGGGCCGGGCAGACTGACGCCTCACCAACCACCTGCCCTGCGCACAGGCTATACCGCGCAGCGCTGCACCTCGGCGCTGACGCCCACCTTGCCGTAGTTGCTGGCCCCGCACTCGTTTTTGCCCAAATCCATGACATCCGCCTCCTCCGGGCTGACCTTGAGCCAGCCCCCGTTCACCCTGCGGATCTCGGCATAGACCCCCGGCTGAGGCCGCATGTTGTCCTGGATGAAATCGGCGAATTTCTTCTCGTTGGGCAGCCGGAAGGCGATGACGCTTTCCCGGAGTTGTCCCAGGGTGGCCGAGAAGATCCGGGAGCAGTTGGCCTCGCCCCAGCTCGTGTAATGACCGGGCAGCACCAGCACCCCGTCGCCGAGATCCCGCAGCCGCAGCATCAGGGTGATATAGAGCTCCCTGGCCCATTCCTGCCACCGGCCGCCAAGGTCGGGACGGCCGGCGGTGTTGATGAAAATGGTATCGCCGCTCACCAGATAGGTGCCATCGATGAGATAACAGGTGCTGCCCATGGTATGGCCCGGGGTGTGCAGCGCCTTGACCTTTGGCCCGTCCCCTCCCAGGGTATAGGTTTCCCCGTGGGTCACGGGTGTGCAGGGGAAAACCGCCCCCTCAAAATCCAGACTGTTTACCATGGCCGTGCAGCCTGGCTCTTCCGACAATTGCGGGGTGCCGGAGATATAGTCGGCCTGGCGATGGGTCTCGAAGCTGGCGATGATCGTGCTGCCGTGCCGGGCGGCAATGCTTTTGTAGGCCTCGATGTTGCGCGAGGGGTCGAAAACCATGGCCTCGTTTTTATGGATCAGCAGATAGCTGCACGAAGCCTTGCCCGGCCGGACAAACTGATACAAGGCATAGGGATGTCCCTCCGGCGTGACCTTTTTGGGCGCCAGGACATTGCCCCAACTGACAATGCCCTGCTTGAGGTAGCCCACATCGCCAAAGCCATTCTGGCAGAGCAGATCGGCAACGTATTTGGCCGAGCCCTCCTTGGCGCATACGATCCGGACCTTCTCGCCCTTGGGGATGCGGTCGATGCTGCCCTGCACATCCTCCATGAAATTGAAGTAGGGAATATTGAGGTAGGGAAAAAACGCGGGGCCCTCGACGCTCCAGTTGGCGAAATCCTTTTCATTGCGGACATCGAGCAGAATAAAATCGGGCGTGCCGCTGATCCAGTCAAACAGCTCATTGGCGGTGTAGAGAAAAGGTTCGCGTGCGTCCATGGTTCCTCCTGAAAGAATAGTGGTTGAGGTTTGCTTTAATAAAGGTTACTAATACCGAAGATTTTCCGCAACGGCTTTTCCCGGGGCACATCCTTTTATCTATTTGTTCCGCCGCGCCCGTGCTATTATTTAACCATATTCACGATACCCCCCGGAATTTTTCAATGAAGAACGCCAGATGATGCTTCCCCCCGATCTTTCCGATATCCTTGCCTCCCTCTCCTTTCCCCTTGCCATTCTCGAGACGGATGGCACCATTGCAACCTGCAATAGCGCCTGGACTGATACGCTCCAGCGCCTGCATGTGCAGGGCGGCCGGCCGGGGGATGATCTTGCGGCACTTTTTACCGGCGCGCCCAAGGAAGCAGTCCGCGCTTTTCTCGCCGGAACGCGGGAGCTTTTTTCCTGCCCCATGCCCGGAAACAATGCGGTGGTGTTTCGCCTGTCCGTGGTACCGAAAAGCTCCCCGAAGCTGCTGCGGGCCGAAATCCATGCCCCCTGCGCCGACCCCATGCTTCTCGCCGGCGAAGAGCGGCTCCGTTCCCTGCTTGACGCCATGCCCGACATCGTGTGCTTCAAAGACGGGACAGGACGCTGGCTTGAAGCCAACAAGGCCGACTTGGCGCTCTTCCGTCTGCAGGGTGTTGCCTATCAGGGAAAAACGGATGCCGAGCTTGCCTCCTTCAGCCCCTTTTACCGGGAGGCCTTCCTGGCTTGCCAGGAGAGCGACGAACAGGCATGGCAGGCCGGACATCTTGTCCAGAGCCAGGAGATCATCCCTCTCCCGGAGGGCGGCTTCACAGTGCTTGACCTCTACAAAATCCCTCTGTTCCATCCAGACGGCAGCCGGAAGGGCCTTGTGGTTCTCGGCCGGGACATCACCGCCCGCAAGCAGGCCCAGGACAACCTCCAGCAGCTCCGCCGCCAGCAGGAGATCGTCGAAAATCTTCTCCGGATCAGCTTCAACGATACCTCGCTGGCCACCCAGCTTTCCACGGCCCTGGGCCTGATCGTTGAGATCCCCTGGCTGCCGCTTACGGCGAAGGGGGGGATATTCCTGGCGAACGCGACCAGACCGAAAACCCTCACCCTCTTGGTGCACAAGAACATGGCCCCGTCCCTGCTGCAGCATTGCGGCAGCATCGCCTTTGGCGAATGCCTGTGCGGCAAGGCCGCGGAGGAACAACGGTTCATCTTCGCGCCGCACCTGCCCGAGCAGGAGGCTTTCCGTTATGCGGGCATGGAAGACCAGAGCCACTACATCGTTCCCATTGTCCGGAACAACCATCTGCTTGGGGTGCTGATGCTCTATGCCGAGGCAGGATACGCGGGCGGAGAAAACGAACGTAAATTTCTGGAAACCGTGGCCAACACCCTGGCCCTGCTCATCGAACGACAGCAGGGGGCGGACCGGCTCCTGGCCAGCGAGGCCAATCTGGCCAAGGCCCAGCAGATCGCCCAGCTTGGCTACTGGGACTGGCACATCAGCGAAAACCTCCTGTTCTGGTCGGATGAGGTGTACCGGATCTTTGGGCTGCCCCCCGAGGAGACTCCGCCCCTCTATGAAAAGTTCCTGAATCAGGTTCATCCGGATGACCGCCTGAAGGTGCAGGAGGCCGTAGAGGACTCCCTTGCCAACAAAACGCCTTACAGCATCAACCATCGCATCCTCCGGGAGGATGGCGCCCTCCGCGAGGTCCACGAAGAGGGCGAGGTGGAGTATGACGCGCACGGCGGACCGCTGCGCATGTTCGGGATCATCCAGGATATCACCGAGCTCAAGAAAACAGAAAAGCAGATGGCCCTGGCCACCAAGGTATTCGACAGCAGCATCGAAGGCATCACCATCACCGATGCCAACGGGGTGATCCAGTCGGTGAACCGGGCCTTCAGCCATATTACCGGCTACAGCCCGGAAGAGGCCGTAGGCCAAAACCCGAGCATCCTCAAATCGGACCGCCATGATCCGGAATTCTACCGCGCCATGTGGGCCGCCCTGCTGGCCGAGGGAAAATGGGAGGGCGAGATCTGGAACCGCAGAAAAAACGGGGAAGTTTATCCGGAAAGGCTTACCATCACCGCGATCACCGACGACTACGGTCAGATTTCCCACCATGTGGCCGTATTCCATGACATGAGCGAGATCCGCAGCTACGAGGAACAGCTCCATTTCCACGCCTACCACGATGCCTTGACCGGATTGCCAAACCGGTTGCTGATGCTCGACCGTTTCAGCGTGGCCCTCGCCCAAGCGCAACGCATGCACAAGCACGTGGCGGTTCTGGTGCTCGACCTGGACAACTTCAAACATATCAACGACAGCCTGGGCCACAACATCGGCGATGTTCTGCTGCAGCAGGTTGCCCAGCGGCTGAAGGAAGGGATCGGCGGTGATCATACCGTGGGCCGCCTGGGCGGGGATGATTTCTCCATCCTCATCGAGCAGTGCGAGGATGAAAAGGATGCCGTGCGGATGGCGGAAAAGACGATTGGTCTGTTTGCCAAGCCCTTCAACCTGGCCATCTACGAGACCTTTGTCACGGTGACCATCGGCATCACCTTTTTCCCCTCCGATGGCAATGATGCGGACACCCTGCTGAAAAACGCGGAGCTGGCCATGTACCGCGCCAAGGAGGAGGGAAAAAACAAGTACCAGCTTTTTACTTCGGCCATGAACGCCAAGGTAGTGCATCGCCTTTCCCTGGAAAACAGTCTGCGCAAGGCCCTGGAACGGAACGAATTCCTGGTTTACTACCAGCCGAAGGTGGCCACCGCCACGGGGCGCATTGTCGGAATGGAGGCCCTGGTCCGCTGGCTGAGCGCGGACGGTCGCCTGATCTCCCCCCTTGATTTCATCCCCCTGGCCGAGGAAACCGGCCTGGTCATCCCCCTGGGCGAATATGTGCTGCGGCAGGCGTGCCGCGACACCAAACAGTGGCTCGAAAAAAACACGGCATTGGTGGTCTCGGTGAATCTTTCCCCGCGTCAGTTCATGCAGGAAAATCTGGTGCAGACCATCACGGATATTCTCCGCGAAACCGGCCTGCCCCCCTCACGGCTTGAACTGGAGGTCACTGAAGGGGCGGTCATGTTCAACGAACAGGCAGCCCTGGCAACACTGTTTGAACTGAAGGAGGCTGGCATCCGCCTGGCCCTGGATGATTTCGGCACGGGCTACTCCTCGCTCCATTTTTTGCGCAAATTACCCCTCAACACCCTGAAGATCGACCGCTCCTTTATCAAGGAATTGCCCGCGGAGCCGAACAGCGCGGCCATTGCTTCCACCATAATCGCCCTGGCCCAAGCCCTGCATCTTGACGTGGTGGCGGAAGGAGTGGAAAATGTTGCGCAGCTTGATTTTCTCGGCCGGCTCAACTGCACGGAAATCCAGGGATACCTGTTCAGCCCGCCCGTGACCGGACCGGCCTTTGCCGAACTTTTGGACAAGGACAAGCCTTTTTTATTGCCGGAACAACCCCATGCCCCATAGGCCGGCAATCGCCGGTCGCCTCTGGAGATGCCTGTGAAAGCCACGGACCTGAACCTGGGTGAGCAACTGAGGATGTCGGAGCGAGAGATCCGCCGCCGGCTGGAGTTGTTGTCCATCACCCCGCGGGAGATGGAGGAAATGGCGGGGATGAAGCCCCTGATCGCCCCCCATCTCGACGCCCTGGTGGATGAATTTTACGCCATGCAGGTGGAGGTTGATGAAATCGCCGGACTGATCGGCGACTCAGAAACCCTTGCCCGCCTGAAAAAACATATGTGCCGGTACATCCTCACCCTTTTCGACGGGGAATACGGTATGGAATATGTGCTTTCCCGGCTGCGCATCGGCATGGTGCACAACCGGATCGGGGTGCCGCCCAAGCTGTACGTGCCGTCGCTTCGGAACCTTTTTTCCCTGCTGCGCCGCAGAGTACTCCTCGAAACAGGCAATGACTGCAGGGTCTGCGCCTCCAGGCTTGAAACTCTGGAAAAGGTCATGCTCTTTGATCTGGAGCTGGTTTTCGACACCTATATCCACAGCCTCATGGATGCCCTGACCAGGGGCCGCCAGGAAATCGAGGAATACGTCGAGGGGCTGGAGGAAACCGTAGCCCAGCGGACCCAGGAACTGGCAATGCTGGCCAGCAGGGACGGATTGACCAGACTCTTGAACCAGCGCAGCTTCTATGAAGAGCTGCGGCGGGAAACCGCCAGAACTCTGCGGACCAAAGGAAAAATCGCCCTGCTCTACCTGGACCTGGACGGCTTCAAGAAGGTCAACGACACCATGGGACACCGCAAGGGAGACGAAATCCTGCTGGCGGTGTCGGATCTGATCCGCAGTGTGATGCGGGCCGAGGATATTGCCGCCCGGTACGGCGGGGATGAATTCTGCCTTCTCCTCCCTCACAGCGGCGTTGCCGAGGCCAGGGAGGTTGCGCAGCGGCTGATCAATACCTTTGCCCGTGAGCCTCGCCTGACCGGGGTACAGGTTGCCCTCAGCATGGGGATTGCCGCGGAAAAATGGGATGATCTGCGGGACGGAGACCTGCTCGTTAAAAAGGCCGACGCAGCCATGTACCTTTCCAAGAAAATCCCGGGCCACGCCGTGACCGTGGCCGGGCAGAAAAGCGGCCCCATGCTCCCATCCTGAGCAGGAACAGGCCACTATGTTCTCCCTGCGAAACAATTTTCCGTTTCGCCTCCGGTCCCTTCTTCATTTTTCATGGCGCGTGCGGTATAGTGGGCAAAACCGCTTCCCCTGGGGGGGCGCCTCCAAACACCAGAACGAGGGACTGCCATGCCGTATGTCAATATCCGCCTTGCAGGCACGCTGACCAGGGAACAAAAAGAAGAGATGTGCGCCGGGGTGACCAAGGTCATTGCCGAGGTGACCAACAAACCCGAGGACTCCATCCTGATCTTCGTGGACGAGGATCAGCATGAGAATATCGCCAAGGGCGGCAAGCTTCTCAAAAAACCCGCCTGATGGCCCAGCTCTCCCTGCTGAACACGGGTAAGGACGAAATCCGCCAACGGTTGCAATCCCTGCGGCAGGAGCTGAATCTCCACGCCCACCGCTATTATGTGCTGGATGACCCCATCCTGGCCGACGCCGAGTATGATCGCTTGTTCCAGGAACTGTTGGCTCTGGAGCAGCAGCATCCCGAGCTGATCACTCCCGATTCGCCGAGCCAACGGGTGGGCGGCACCCCGCTTGCCCAGTTTCGCACGGTACCGCACACCATCCCCATGCTGAGCCTGGAGAACGCCTTTGACGGTGATGCCCTCATGGAGTTCGAAGAACGCCTCTTTCGCTTTTTGCAGAGCAGGGAGCCGATCGCCTATGTAACCGAGCCGAAGCTCGACGGCTTGGCCGTTGAACTTGTCTACGAGGATGGTCTTTTCACCATCGGCTCCACCCGGGGGGATGGCGTGGCCGGCGAGGATATCACCAATAACCTGAAAACCATCCCGACCATTCCCCTGCGGCTTCTGACCCCCGAAGGAATGGCATTTCCCAAACGGCTCGAAGTGCGGGGCGAGGTGTTCATCGGCTTGGCGGATTTCAAAAAACTCAACGCAGAGCGGGCCACGGCAGGGGAAACCCTTTTTGCCAACCCCCGGAATGCGGCGGCCGGCTCCTTGCGCCAACTGGATCCCAGGATAACCGCAACCCGTCCCCTGGATTTTTTTGTCTATGGGGTGAGCGATCCTGCCCCCCTTCCCTGCGCAAACCAGCAGGGGTTGCTCCACTATCTCGGCAGCCTCGGCTTCAAGGTCAATCCTCTTGTGCGACTCTGCCGCTCCATCGCGGAGGTGGTCACCCAGTTCACCGTGCTTCAGGCGCAGCGGGCCTCGCTGACCTATGATATCGACGGCATGGTGGTGAAGGTGAACGACTGTGCCCTGCAGGAACGGTTGGGCGCCAAGGCCCGCAGTCCGCGCTGGGCCATTGCCGCCAAGTTTCCCGCCTCCCAGGCCACCACCCGGTTGCTCGCCGTGGAGTTCGGGGTCGGCCGGACCGGGGCGATTACCCCGGTGGCCGTGCTGGATCCGGTGCTAATCGGCGGGGTCACGGTGCGGAGGGCCACCCTGCACAACGAGGACGAGCTGCGCCGGAAAGGGCTGATGCTGGGGGACACGGTCCTGGTCCAACGGGCAGGCGACGTGATCCCGGAAGTGGTCAAGCCGGTGCTCGAAAATCGAACCGGCCAAGAGCAACCCGTGGTCATGCCCACCCGCTGCCCCGAATGCGAATTTCCGCTGGTCCGGATCGGGCAGGAGGCTGTCACCCGCTGCCCCAACCCCGCCTGCCCGGCCCAACGGGTGCGGGGGCTGATCCATTTCACCGGCAAGGGCGGCATGGACATCGAGGGGCTGGGAAAGAAGGCGGTGGAGCAACTGGTCAGCCAGGGACTTATCCAGGATATCCCGGACATCTACCGGCTTGAGGTCGAGCAACTGGCCGGTCTTGCCGGCTGGGGCGACAAATCGGCGGAAAATGCGGTGCGCGCCATTCAGGGGAGCCGTACCCCCACCCTGGCAAAATTCCTTGCCGCCCTGGGCATCCGGCATGTGGGCGAGGTAACCGCCCAAGTTCTTGCCCGACATTTCACTTCGCTGCCCCGCCTTTTGCTGGCCGGCGAAGCTGATTTTTTGCACATCGAGGGCCTCGGCGAACAGATGGCCGCCAGCCTGGTGGATTACTTCCAGGATCCAGCGGTCCGGGAGATGCTCTCCCGCCTGGAGTCCTTGGGAGTCCGGGTGCAGGAGGAAAAAAAGGGTGCGGAAATTCATGGCGGACTGAGCGGCAGCGTCTTTCTTTTTACCGGGGCGCTGGCCCACCTTTCCCGGCATGAGGCCAAGGCCAGGATCAAGGAGCTGGGCGGCCAGGTGGCTTCGGGCATCAGCCGCAAGGTAACCCATGTTGTCCTGGGGGAAAGCCCGGGAAGCAAATTGACACAGGCCCGGGAATTGGGCTTGACCGTGATCACCGAGGATGAATTTCTGCGGCTCATCGGCCGCTGACCATGAACTGATTATCGCGCAAACCGGGAGAGAAACGGAGTATGGCACGAAAACGGGTGGTGACAAGGGTTGAAGGTGTGGTGCAGGGCGTTTATTTTCGTGATTACGCGCAGAAGGAGGCCCGAAGCCTTGACTTGAGCGGCTGGGTGCGGAACCGGCCGGACGGCACGGTTGAGGTCGTGCTGGAAGGCGAGGCGGAAAAGGTCGAACGCATGCTTGCCTGGCTGTACACCGGCTCGCCCCAGGCCGAGGTCAAGGAGGTGCAGGTCACCGAGGAGCAGCCCTTGGGAGACAAGACCGCCTTTGCCATCCGGTACAATTAAGACAGGACGCCTGCTCTTCCGTGGTCATTGTCCCAGACCATCCTGATTGACATTTCTCGCCAGTTGCCGTAGAGTTCGGCATTTTATGCCCGGGGGAAACCCTTTTTTTTCTGACGAGGAGCAGCATGGAAACCGAAATGGCAACCCCCCGCAGGGTTGCGCAAAAAAGCCGAGCGCGCATCCGTTGCCCGCATTGCGGCAACGATACCGATTTTTTTGAGATCGCCGACGGGGTTGTCCTGACCACCCGCTATCTCCAGAATAACGACGGCAGCTTTACCCAGGAAGGCGACGAGTCCCAGGTTCTGGGGGAGATCAAGTTCTTCTGTGGCGAGTGCAACCAGGATCTTTCCGAGTATCACAACCACTTCCTGGAGATGCTTTTCTAGGGGGAAGATTCTTCGACCGTTCGCTTGCTTGCAACAGAATGTTTGTGACTTTTTTGACAAAAAAAAAGGAGAAGGCAAAAGCCTTCTCCTTTTTTCATTCAATCCTGAACGAATCGACTGGTGCGGTGATTACACACAACCGGTCGGTTTCGGCAGGCCTGCCATCTTGCAAGCGCCCTTACCAGGACCGGAGGGGAACAGCTCGTAGATCCGCTTCAACGGGAAGCCGGTGGTCTTGGAGAGGATCCGGACCATGGGAGCGATGCCGTTCTTCTTGTAGTAGTCCTGCAGGGTATCGATAACCTTGCGATGCTCGTCGCTCAGCTCACCGATGCCTTCAACACCCTTTACGTAATCAATCCAGTGCTCGTTCCACTCTTCCATGCCCTTGGTGAGGAAGCCGTCTTCGTCAACGGTGAAGCTTGAACCATTATGCTCGATTGTAGGCATATTTATTCTCCTTCAGTAAAATTTTAACAAAAAATTATTGTGAAATGTAACGTATTCGCTAATTCAGGATGCCACTTATTACTATATGCTTCCCCCTTTGTCAAGCAGAGGGTTTTATTTTTTTTCTCCTCCACAAACGCCGCGCAAAACCCGCTGATTTGACACCGCTTTTCATCGATCCACCCACACCCGCCTCAGGCGACCAGACCGGAGAGGCGAGAAAATATTTCCGGGGCAAAACCCTGCTCTTTTTCATACCTGATGTCCAGGGTGGTCCTGGGATTGAAATTCTGCAGGGTGAGGCAGGAGCGGGAGCGGTCAAACTGGTGCGCCCAGGCGACGATGTCTTCCTCCGTGTGCAGGCGGGGGGCGATGGTCATGCGGAACTCATGGGGAATAACGCTATCCCTTAACAGATCGATGCTTTTCCGGATCGCGCCCAGGTCCACCGGGCCACCGGCGCAGCGCGCATACTTCTCCTGCTCCAGCACCGTCTTGACATCCATGGCCACCATGTCGAGAAGATTATCACCAAGGAGCTGGGCCAGCACCTCCGGCCTGGTGCCGTTGGTGTCGAGTTTGACCGCCCAGCCCTCTGCTTTGAGCCGGGCGATCATTCGAGGAAGACCAGGGGACAGGGTCGGCTCCCCCCCGGAGATGCAGATCCCTGCCAGCCAGTTTCTCCGGGCTGCCAGACGGCCCATGATCTCCTCGAAGGCAATGGTTTCCATGCCTTCCGGGGCGAGGACCAGCGGGTGATTGTGGCAGAATGGGCAGCGAAAGTTGCAGCCGCCCACAAAGAGGATGGCGCACAGTTTGCCCGGCCAATCGATAAAGGAGGTTTCGAGGAACCCCTTTATCGGCGGTATGCCAGCACTCACAACGGTATGCTACTGCAAGGCGCAACTGCCGGATTCGCAGTCTGCCTGTTTGCCTGCATGTCTGGCTGCTACGCCGCAGCCATAGCGGGCGGCGCGGTCCAAAAGCTGGCTTTTGATATGGCCGAACTCATGCAGGGCGGAAGAATCGTCCAGCACCAAAATGGGTAGCCCCTTCCGCGCCCGCTCCACAAGTCCGTGCCAGGCAAGGTGGGCCAGGGCGCCGGCATCGTTCTTGCCCAGCACCTCCACCTGCACATCCATGGCGGAGAGATCGAATTGCTTTTTCAGTTGGGCGCAGAGTACGCAGTCATCGGTGGTAAATAATGTCATAAGGTTCTCCCCCCCTTTTTAGTTATTGAAGCGGTCAATGTTCCGGTAGCGGTCGTGCAGCTCGCCGAGCTTGCCCTTGTTCCAGCTCGAAATCTTAGTGAAATACCCGGTGATCCGGGTGATCCCGTCCACCTCTTTCGATTCACAGTAGGGGCAGGTCTCGCGCAATCCCCGGCTCGTCTTGCCGCAGGCAAGGCAGGCGGTGAACTCCGGGGAAAAGGCGATCTGGTCGTTTTGGGTGTATTTGAAGACATTGATCACGAAGCTGGCCAGGGCTTCCTTGTCCGGCTGGGCCTCGCCCAACCAGATATGGGTGATGGAACCCGCCTCGATGAGCGGATGGAACAGCCCCTCCTTTTCCACCCTGGCGATGGGGCTCATGGTGGCGCCCACGTTGAACAGGGTGGAGTTGCTGTAGTAGACCTCCCCCTTTTCCCTGTTGCCCTGGACAACCTTTTCCGCGTCCGTGGTGAAATGGGCAAGATCCAGCTTGGCAAAGCGGAAGGCTGTGGACTCGGCCGGGGTCTGCTCCAAAACAAACTTCATGCCCAGGGATTCGGCCAGCTTGTTGCAGACGATGTTCATGTGGGCGATAACCTTGAGCCCGAACTTGATGGATTCATCCGAGTCGTGCAGCTCCTGGCCAAGATGCACCCGGATCAGCTCGTTGAGTCCCACCATGCCGATGAGAAAGGAGCACTTGTGCAGCTTGAGGTAGGGCTCGCCGTCAAGGTCCATGGCCAGCAGGGAGAGAGGCCCGCCCTTGCCCAGGCTCATCAGCCGCTCGATGAACTTCTTCTTCTGCCCGTGGGCCTTGGCCGCAAGCTGGATTTTTTCGGTGAGCAAGGCAAAGAGCTTTGTGTCATCGCCCTGGGCCTCGAAGGCAAGGCGCGGCAGGTTGATGGTCACGTTTTGCAGGGCCGAGTAGCGCATCTTCCACGGCTGCTTGGCGTCTTCCAGGTCCGAGGCCTCCAGCTTGAAGCTCAAGCGGCAGCATTCGGAGATCTTGGCCGTATCGCCCCGGTCAAAAACAAAATAGGTGTTGCCCTTCACCGAGGCCACCTCGCAGATATGGTGCAAAAAATCCATGTGGCCGTCGGTTTTGAAGAACTTCTCGGTGATGTGCACCAGCGGCTTGGGGAAGAAGAATGGCCGGCCCGCGGCATCGCCCTCTTTATAGACCTCGAACAGCGCCCAGGCAAACCGCTGCGCCTGCTTTTCGTATTCGCCGTAGGTCTTGCCGGTATAGACCCCGCCCGGCCCGATGGCGGGC
>Ga0074195_1001334_pt1 | contig 35546 bp, 39 predicted proteins | sample EPASupsiteHSE623_FD_64525 | JGI IMG/M metagenome (GOLD analysis project Ga0074195, IMG submission 64525) | Bioremediated contaminated groundwater from EPA Superfund site, New Mexico - Sample HSE6-23 | ecosystem: Environmental > Aquatic > Deep subsurface > Groundwater > Contaminated ... | reverse complement strand
CATATGGTGGCAATAATGTGCGAGATCCTCGACCTCCAGAAAGGCATGAAGGTTCTGGAGGTTGGCGGAGGAAGCGGCTACCACGCAGCAGTGATGGCTGAAATGGTCGGACCAGAGGGGCATATCTACTCTGTTGAACGCATTCCGAAGCTGGTGGCATATGCCAGAGAGAACCTGCATAAAGCAGGGATTACTAACGTCACCATGGTCGAGGGAGACGGAAGCCTCGGCCTACCTGAGCACGCGCCTTTCGACCGCATAAGCGTGGCAGCAACAGCGCCCCACGTACCCGAACCGCTCAAGCAGCAGCTTCGCCCTGGCGGAAAGCTGGTCATCCCTGTGGGAATCGGCTACCAGGAGCTGGTTTTAGTGACCAGGAAGAACGGCTTTGTGACAGAGGAGAAGATGGGCGTGGCCTTTGTGCCGCTCATCGGCGAGTATGGCTTTCGGGAGTAAGGCTAATTTTCCAAGAGCAGGGCTAATATATATCTGCTGAGCTATCCTCCGGTGTGTGAAGGATGAAGCCTTTAGCAATCATTATCATGGACGGCTTTGGACTGGGGCCAGACGATCAGGACAATGCCATTGTGAGGGCCAGAAAGCCCAACATTGAGCGCATCTGGAAGAACTACGCGACCACTGCCTTGGGCTCTTCAGGCCTATCCGTCGGCCTCCCCAGAGGACAGATGGGGAACTCGGAGGTAGGCCATCTCAACCTGGGCGGGGGACGGATAGTCTACCAGGACTATACCAGAATCAGCCTGGCAGTGGAGGAGGGAACGCTATGCCAGAACTCCGCCCTGCGAGATGCCATGGAGGCTGCCAGGGACAGGAAGCTGCACCTCATGGGACTGCTGTCAGACGGAGGAGTCCACAGCCACATCACCCACCTCTTTGCCCTGCTGAATATGGCCAAGGCCATGGGCTTAAAAGAGGTCTATGTACATGCAATCCTCGACGGAAGAGACGTCCCTCCCAAGAGCGCACTGACATACTTTTGCCAGCTGGAGGAGAAGTTCAAAGAGCTGGGACTTGGAAAGGTGGCCACGGTCTCTGGACGTTACTACACGATGGATAGGGACAAGCGCTGGGACCGAGTGGAGAAGGCCTACCGCTGCCTCACAGAGGGCATTGGCTTTCAGGCAGCAAACGCAAATCAGGCTGTGCTGGACGGCTATGCCAGGGGTGAGAGCGATGAGTTTCTCAAGCCCACTGTCGTAGATCCAGCAGGGCTTGTTTTGGATGGAGACAGCATCATATTCTTCAACTTCAGGCCCGATAGAGCCCGGGAGATCACCAGAGCCTTTGTGGACGAATGCTTCAAGGAGTTCTCACGAAGGACACTCAAGGTCCGCTTCACCTGCATGCCCCAGTACGACGCGACCCTCTGTGTGCCCGTCGCCTTCCCTGCCCAGAATCTAAGTGACACACTGGGGGAGGTGGTGAGCCGTGCAGGCAAAAGACAGCTGCGGATCGCAGAGACTGAGAAGTACGCCCACGTCACTTACTTCTTTAACGGCGGAAAGGAGACTCCGAACCTTGGAGAGGATCGCGTCTTAGTCCCTTCGCCAAAAGTTCCCACCTATGATCTCAAGCCAGAGATGAGCGCCTTTGAGGTTACAGATGAGTTGGTAAGGCTTATCAGAACCGGCGACTACGATCTCATAGTCCTGAACTACGCCAATCCGGATATGGTCGGCCACACTGGCATCTTCGAGGCGGCTGTAAAGGCCATCGAGACCGTAGACGCCTGCGTGGGCCGGGTGGTGACGGAGATTTTGGTTTTGGGAGGAGCTGTTCTCCTGACAGCAGATCACGGGAATGCAGATAAAATGAGAGACGAGGGAACCGGCCAGCCTTATACTGCGCACACCACCAATAAGGTTCCCTTCTCGCTCATAATAAACGACGGCATAAAGCATGAGCTGCGAGATGACGGAATCCTGGCGGATGTAGCGCCCACAGCTCTGGAGCTTCTGAGCATCCCCAAGCCTCCGGCCATGACGGGAAGGTCTTTGATCGTGAGATGAGGAAACGAATAGAGCGCTTCCGGGAGTATCTAGAAGTAAGCAAGGCCCACGAGATAGCCAGGCGTCTCTTTGTCATGAACGCCTTCGACGGCTGCCTGACCATAATGGGCGTGGTCATCGGGGCCCACTTCTCAGGAGTAACCGATGCAAGGATAGTGGTAGTCGCCGGCATTGGGGGAAGCGTTGCCATGGGCATCTCGGGGATCAGCGGGGCCTATCTGGCAGAGCGCGCAGAGCGCAAGAGAGACTTAAAGAAGCTTGAGATGGCAATGCTCCGGCGCCTCGACGGCACCCACTTCGCCAGGGCCTCAGAGTTCGCGTCTTTTGTCATTGCCTTCGTAGACGGCATCAGCCCGGCCATCAGCGCCGCAATCCTTGTGATGCCCTACCTCTTTGTGCCCCAAATCAGCATGGACACAGCTTTTTATATCTCGCTGCTGCTGGGGCTGTCTGAGCTGTTCACTCTGGGCATCTTTTTGGCCCGGATCAGCGATGAGAAGCCGCTTCTTTCCGGAATCCAGATGATAATAATAGGCGTATTGACCATCATAATCGTCAGCCTTCTGGCCATATAGCAAAAGAGAAGAATTTATAGTCGGTCAGAGCCTAAACCTTTGGAGAAGATAAGGAGTTATCATGCCTGAAGAATGCCTCCGTCTGGATATGGATCACATTATGCATGTTCTAAGAGATCTCATAGCTTTCAGGACCGTCGCGCCTCCCGGAAGCTACTATCACGAGGTGGTTGACTATCTGGTTCCCATCTTCGAGGGCATGGGCTTTAGGGTAGAGAAGATGGTCATGCCCCAGGAGGTCTTCGAGGCACGGTGCATGGACAATCGATTAATCGGCGACCGGGTCAATATGCGGGCAAGCCTGGACGTTGGCGCCAAGGAAACTCTGGTCATCTATGCTCATCTCGATGTCGTTCCGCCGGGAGACGGGTGGACCACAGATCCCTTCCAGATGGTGGTGAAGGACGAGAGGGCTTACGGCAGGGGCATCTCTGACTGCAAGGGCTCTATTGCATGTCTCATAGCTGCTCTCAAGACTTTGCCGACGGCCAGGAAGCCGAAGTATAACCTGAGCATTCTGCTAACTACTGATGAAGAGGTTGGCGGATACTCGGGCCTCTGCTACCTTACTGACGTAGGGCTTGTGAAGGGAGACTACATGCTCTGCATGGACGGCTTCTCAGACGACGTTGTCATAGGCAGCAACGGCATCATAACCTGGGAGGCCGTAGTCCACGGCAAGGCGGCACACAGCGGCTCCAGCTTCCTGGGCATAAACGCAGTAGAGAAGTCCCTGACGCTCATGGAGGCTCTTATGGACCTCAAGAAGGTCGTGCAGTCTCGCAGGTCGACTCTGGCTGCCAGCTCTGCGCTGGGGTCGCTGGGCCTGGATCACCTCATGCCCATGCTCAACATCACAATGATCAACGGGGGAATCAAAGAGAATATCGTCCCGGACAGGTGCGTTCTGAGGGGCGACCGCAGGGTCATACCTGAAGAGAGCATGGCGGAGGCCATGCAGGAGATAGAAGGCGCTGTAAAATCCCTGGGCATGGATATCGATCTGAGGTTCTTCCCCGGATACCCGCCCATGAGGATCAATCCGGATCACAGGTGGGTGGCCGAGGTGCGCGAGGCCGTGGAAAACACCACGGGGTTTTTGCCCAGGCTCTCGGGGTCCCAGGGAAGCCTGGACCAGGCATATGCCACCGACAAGACCGGAATCCCCACCTGCGTTTACGGCGTGGGCCGGCAGATAGAGAGCAACATTCACGGCCCTGACGAGAACGTTCGCATCGATGATCTGGAGAGCTTTGCCAGGTTCTTAATCGAGCTGATGTATTAGAGATCGATAGAGGTCCCTCTGAAATGGCGTTGGCCTCAATATTTCATGATCCGTTCGTAAATTGGTCGGCCTGATGAAGGTAATAGCAGTAGTAGGCACAAAAAAGACAGGGAAGACTACGGTTGTAACCGCCCTGGTCAGGTCTCTGGCGAAGCACGGCCGGGTTGGGACCATCAAGAACATGGCGCATCATCCAGTAGACCGCGGCGATACCAAACGCCATTTCGATGCAGGCGCAGACGTTGTCATCGGCCTTGGCGAGGCGAGGCTCAAGGTGACCCGTGAGAAGGGCGACCTCGAGTCGTCCCTGGCAGAGCTTCAAAGGGACGGCATGGACTTCGCAGTAGTAGAAGGTTTCAAGCAGAGCGGGCTGCCGAAGATCGTCATGGCAGATATCGATGTTCCCAACACCTTGAAGAGGGTATTGGTATCTGAGGTCAACGATGACTTGATCTGCGAGCTTACGGGGCTGGTCCTGGGATTGGAGGACTACCGTCCGGAGCTCCACGGCTTCCATGAAAAGGGGATTGATCCTTCGTAAAGGCCATCGGGACTTCACGTTTTTCGACTTTTGCCGAAGATAATGATGAGAAGAGATCTACAAGTTACATGTCAATAAAAGGGATTTGCAGATATTAAAAAGATAATTCTGTATCTTTATTGGCTAATTTCAGGGCACTTGGGATAATCTGTCAACTCTTTCACCTTTTTCTGAATTTATCGACACATTTTTAAAGAGACACGCCATCCTCCACGCCGGAGAAAAGAGGTTTGAGGTGGGAAGCCTTTGCAGCGCTCTTCCTGACTGCAGCCTTATTGGAATCAGCTATGGCTGCAGACTATGTCTTCGAGCGCTCGGTGATAAAAGGAGTGGGATATCGTAGCCATGAGCTTTACGGCCAGACTGCTTCCGGCTATTCTGGCCAGAAGCTGACAGAGAGGATCTCAGGCTCGGGAAGCTTTTACGACAGCACCGAGTTCGAGCTTGATGTCAGGGGAAACAGCATCAACTTCACCCAGGATGCGGAGTTCGAGTACTTCCCGGTCAGCTACCAGACAGGCACATACGACCAGAAGTGGAAGGATGTGCTCTGTGTGAGGAACTACGATGCCGGAGCCGTGGTTACAGAGGCCTACAGCCAGGCCGAGCACCTGCAGAAGTCCACCGAGGTCAGAACTGTGGGTAACGGTACCAAGAACGCCCTTGAGATACAAATAAGCTCTCAGGTGATTGGAGTGGCCCATATTGGATGGGTTTCCAAGGAGACGGAGCCGAACGGCAAAGGAAGGTACGTGGAGATAGGCAGGGGCGTCGAGGATCTCACAGGCACGTTTAACATAGATAAGTATATAATGCTCCTACAAAACTCGACGGACTATGAGCAGAGGACGGACTGGATACCGTGCACATGAGAACCCTCTGATAGAAAACTTAAAACGGGAAGAACTTCCATCTCCCACCCAGTAGGAGATGATATATCATGGCTGATTGCGAACTATGCACCCGCGCAAGACCGACGCTTATTCCCATCAAGGCCCAGGTTCATTCTCTCGCCTGGCCTGAAGGCACATACCGGGGAGTCTGCGATATCTGCCTGGACCACCTGGAGAAGGCCTGGCAGGAGCGCTTTGGGCCGAAGCCGGAAGCGCCAAAGCAGTAAAACAACATTAACAAGATCAAGCCCAAAACCTTTTTTGGATATACTTGAGATGTCCCAGTCAGCGGCAGCCTTGCGAGGGAACATATGAGGATGCAAAAAGAGGAGAAGATCGTAGTAGTCCTGCTCCTCATGGCGCTGGGATCTCTGGCTGTGGCAAACTGGGCTTTCGGCACTGAAGGGACTGAGGAAAGCGCTGTGAAGGCGGAAGATGGCTCTCAGATCTCCTTGGAGGGCCTAATTCTGGAGATGAAGCCGACGAAGACCGGCGGCCACCTGGTCATCAAGCTGGACTCAACATCAATGCCGATTTTCGTTCCCCGAGATTCAGGGGCGGAGGATGTGCAGAGCAGAGTAAATATCGGCGATCGCATAAGGGTAAGAGGGGCGGCGACAGAGTTCGCGGGAAAGGAAGAGCTGAAGGTTGGTAGAGGAACGGATGTTGAATTGATCTGACTTCAGCGGCCCCCAGATAACTTTTTATTATTCTATTTGAAAAATCCAGTCAAGATGGAATGATATTAGAAGTATTGTATCAATGACACTAAACTAGGGAGAATTATTTTGCCATGAAGATCATCACCCTCCTCACAGACTTCGGCTCCTTCTATCCAGCGCAGATGAAGGGAGTGGTACTGAGCAAGCTCAAAGATAGGAATGTGACCTTCGTAGACATCGCCCACGATATCCCTCCGCAGGACGTCCGTGCCGGAGCCTTCGCGCTCCTCTCCTCAGCCAGATACTTTCCCGGCGGAACCATCCACATAGCCGTGGTCGATCCAGGAGTGGGAACAGAACGCCTGGGGATAGTAGTAGAAAGCTGCGGCCACTTCTTCGTTGGGCCGGATAACGGCCTTCTGCTGCCCGCCGCGAAATCCCTTGGACAGCCTCGGGCCTACAAGATCGCCCGTGCTTTTGAGGCATCGTCCACATTTCATGGCCGCGATATCTTTGCGCCCGTCGCGGCAATGCTGGCAGAGGGCCAGAGCCCCCAGTGCCTGGGACCAGCAGTAAGGCCGAAGGACCTGGGCTTTGGAGAAACCAAGAAAACCGCAAACGGCATCGAAACAACAATCATCTATGTAGACCGCTTTGGTAATCTGATACTGAATATGAGAAAGCTTCCATCCTCTGATGTGAGCCTCAAAGGAATTAAGCTTCGCAAAGTGAGGACTTATGCAGAGGGGCGGAGGATCGAACCTCTTATAACCCTGGGAAGCCATGGCTTTGCAGAAATTGCGGTGAACCTTGGAAGTGCTGCTGATGCCTTCTGCCTGAAGGCCGGCGACCGCATTGTGCTGGAGGAGATTTGATTGTTTGGAATAGAGTTCGTGCCCGATGACTCTGTCTTGAAGATAGGCTACATGGCAAAGCTGGCCGAGGATGCTGGCTTTAAGAATGTCTGGATCACTGACCACTACAACAACAGGGATGTATGGACCACTCTGGCAGTTCTCTCCCTGTTGACCAACAAGATCCGCCTGGGGACAGGGGTCACCAATCCCTATACCAGAAATAATGCCATCACTGCCTCCAGCATCGCATCTATAAATGAGCTCTCTGGAGGCAGGGCAATCCTTGGAATAGGTCCGGGCGACAAGGCCACATTCGATAAGATGGGAATTGAATGGGATAAGCCTCTGACGCGCGTGAAGGAAGCAGTCCTTGCCATCAGGGCCTTCCTTGCCAAGGAACAAGTTAACCAGGCTGGATTCAAGGGCGCGCAGCTCGCTTTTTCTGCAGGAATGATTCCCATCTACATAGGAGCCCAGGGGCCTAAGATGCTGGAGCTTGCGGGCGCTATTGCTGACGGCGTGCTCATCAATGCATCCCATCCTGACGACTTCAAGTTCGCGGTTCCCATGATCAGGCAGGGGGCAGAGAAGGCAGGCAGGAAGCCTGAAGACGTGCAGGTCTGCGCCTACACAAGCTTCAGCGCCGACAAAGACCAGGTCAAGGCCGTGAACGCCTCCAAGATCGTTGTGGCCTTCATAGTCAACGGCTCGCCTGAGAACGTGCTGGAGAGGCACGGGATAGGCCAGGATGAGGCCAAGAAGATCTCTGAAGCTCTGGCCAAATACGATTTCAAATCTGCCATGGACGCAGTCACTCCCAAGATGGCTGAGGCCTTCTCTGTATCCGGCACTCCCCAGAACTGCCGTGCAAGGGTGGACGAGCTTTTGAAGACCGGAGTGACCCAGATCGTTGTGGGCTCGCCGATTGGCCCCAACAAGGAGAGCGCCATCAAGCTGATCGGAAAGCAGGTCATCGGCAAATGAGAGGGCTCTACATCGGGCGCTTCCAGCCCTATCGCCTGGGCCACCAGGCTGTCTTGCAGAAGATCTCAGAAGAGGTGGACGAGATAGTGATAGTGATAGGAAGCGCCCAGGAAAGCCACACGCCAGAGAATCCCTTCACAGCCGGCGAGAGGATCGATATGATCTACGCCGCTTTGGAAGACCTGAGGAGCAGATGCTATGTTATCCCGCTGCAGGATGTAAAGCGAAACGCCATCTGGGTTGGTCATGTCAGGTCCATGGTTCCTCGTTTTGATGTAGTCTATTCGAATAACCCTCTGGTGGTGCAGCTATTCTCCGAGGCGGGGATGAAGATTAGAAAGCCTCCCATGTACCAGAGGGAGATATATTCAGGCACTGCAATTCGAAGGCTGATGTTATCAAGCGGCGACTGGAGAAGCCTGCTGCCGGAGGCTGTAACTTCCTTGGTGGAAGGGATAGGCGGCGTGGAGCGGCTGGTGAGCATATCCTGCAGCGATTGCTTTCTGGATGAGACGGGAGGAAGGCAATGATGCTAAAGGAAAAGGCTGCTTAAAGTACTAGGCTGTTAGAAGACAAGGTTGCTAAAAAACTCCATAGGATTTGGAGAGGAGTGGTTGCCCAGAAGAGGAGATTGCAGGAGGTAGGTAACTCATCGGCAGCCACCCCAAATGATATATCCTTTTACTCAAAATAAAAAGTTTTCGATTGTTGGCATGAATTCAACCTCATGAGATAAATTTCTAGACGGAAAGAATTGCCTTTTTCTTCATTAAATCAGCGGCTACTGCCCTTATCATCGGCCTATAAGGCGATTGAAAAGACCTCTGCATGAGGGCGCTTATGCGCGGCGGTCGAAAAAGTATTTAGGCTTGGATTGCTCTGAGGGGAGAGATGCAACCACTGAAGGGGCGGCACTGCCAATGACAGACGATCTATGGGTCATCTCCTTTATCGGCAGAGATAGGCCCGGGCTTATTTCCGATATCCTCCAGGAGCCTGCAGATAGAAAGGTAAACATTGTGGATATGGATCAAAGGGTGATGCAGGGCATATTCGTCATGTCTGTGGTTGCTGATTTCGGCAGTGCGCTTATAAACCCTGAAGATCTGGAGGCCTGGTTTAAGGAAAACTCCTCAAGTCTAGGCGTGGAGGTTGGCTTTTTGCCCGTGGAGCAGTACAGGGGAAGGCGCAGATCGAGAAAGAGCCTTCACATCGTAACGATCCTTGCCAGGGACAGAGCGGGAATCATCCGGGATGTGACGGAAGCTGCCGCTCAAAGCCGGATAAACATCGAGAAGGCATCGGTCACCGCCAGGGGCGAGCTTATCTCCATAGAGTTCCTCATGGACTTTGCAGACTGTGACGTCGAATCCTGCAAGGATAACCTCAAGAAGAAGTGCGAGCGCCAGGGGCTGGATGTGTTTATACAAGAGCTTGGCCGCTCCCGAAAGGAGAAGCGGCTCATAGTCTTTGATATGGACATGACAATCGTTGACTTCGAGATCATCAACAAGCTGGCAAGCTTTGTGGGCGTGGATGAAGAGGTGAAGACCATCACAGAGAGGGCCATGAACGGAGAGATGGACTTTAAGGAGTCTCTGCGTCAGAGGGTTCGCCTCTTAAAAGGCACTCCTTTGAGTACCTTAGAGGAGATTGCCGGAGACCTGCAGCTCACACCGGGCTCAGAGGAGCTGATTCATCACCTAAAAGAGTTGGGATATAAGATCGCCCTAATCAGCGGCGGTTTCACATACTTCACAGACGTCCTAAAAGAGCGCCTGGGCTTCGATTACACCTTCGCCAACGAGCTGGAGATCAAGGAGGGAGTGCTCACAGGGGAGATAAAGGGCGACATCATCGATGCTGAGGCCAAGGGAAGAATAATCTACTACCTGGCAGAGCTGGAGAGGATTAGCCCTGACAACATCGTGGCTGTAGGCGACGGGGCCAACGATTGCCTCATGATCAAGAACGCTGGCCTGGGTGTGGCCTTCAATGCCAAGGAAATTCTAAAGAAGGTATCAGACGGCAGCCTGTCGCGGGAGAACCTTTTAGGCCTGCTAAACGTCCTGGGAATAGCTGAGAAGGAGAGAGAGCTGCTGTAGGGTTATAGTTTTCATATCGATTTTTCATATCGATACTACTAGACAGAAAAAGCATTTATACTTCTTCCGGCGTAAGGGTTCTGGTTTGTTCCTTTACATCTCGGAGGACTGAAAAGTTTGACAACTGTTTACGACGTACCTCCCCGTGATCTGATAGCCGCGGTAGCTCAGGAGCTGAAAGGTGCAGGAAAAGTTCAGCCGCCTGAGTGGGCAGCATATGCAAAGACCGGGATGCACAAGGAGATGCCGCCAACCAACCCAGACTGGTGGTATGTGCGGTGTGCTTCTGTGCTGCGAAGAATTTACATAGACGGCCCTGTCGGCGTTTCTCGCCTCAGGAGTTACTACGGCGGAAAGCAGCGCCTACCTGTTAGAACCGGAGCCTTTGTCAAGGGCAGCGGCTCCATAGTGAGAGAGGCTCTGCAGCAGCTGGAGAAGGCCGGATACGTTAAGAAGATAAAGAAAGGGCGACAGATAACATCTGAGGGCCAGGCCTTCATGGACGACATGGCCCATAAGATCAAAGCCCAGATGCAGACTACAGAACCTGCTACTTGAGCTTGATTATAGAAGCTTGAGAGGTTTTAAAAGTATGGCAGACGACGAGCTTGCAGATTTGAGACGCAAGAGGCTCGAGCAAATTCAGAAGCAGCAGATGGATTCGCAGATGTATGCTGCGGAGCAACAGCAGGCCCAGGCGGAGCTAGAGGCGAAGAAGGCCGCCGTAATGAGGTCCATCCTCACACCCGAGGCTCGCGAGAGGCTTAACGCCATTCGCATGACCCGGCCGGATTTCGTGGCTCAGATTGAGGCCCAGCTAATCATGCTCGCTCAGAGCGGCCGGCTGAAGTCGGCCATCACAGATGAGCAGCTCAAAGCGATTCTTCGGCAGGCTCAGCCCAAGAAGAGAGATATCAACATCAAGAGGATTTAGGTCAAGAGGATTTAAGGGCCTTTTATGAAGGCGACGGTTTTGTTCAGCGGCGGAAAGGACAGCGGGCTAACTGCGCTGCTCCTCGAGCCCTTCTTCGACGAGATTGAGCTGGTGACCTTCAGCTTCGGCTACGATGAAACCTGGAAGGCTGCGGCTGATGCCGCGGCAAAGCTAGGACACCCGCACAGGGTAGTAGTATTCGAGGAAGATGTACTGAACAAAGCCCTGGATATCCTTCTCTTGACAGGGTATCCCAACGATGCCCTGGATTATGTTCATTCAATCGCTGTAGAGACAATAGCACAGGAATGCGAGTTTGTGGCGGACGGGACTAGAAGAGACGACCGTGCTCCGAAGATGGATTTTAGCGCGATACGAAGCCTTGAAGACCGGTTGCACGTGCAGTACATCAGGCCCCTGGCGGGCCTGGGATTAAAGACCATTAAAGCTATGGCCTCCTGTTATCTGGACTTCGCAGAGGAGCTGTCCGAGAGGTATCCTGCCTCAGATTTCGAGGTGGGGCTTCGGTATGCTCTGGCGAAGCGTAATGGCCAAAGCGAAGTAGACAGGATATTTCCCGCCAAGCACACGCATACAAGAGTCATTCGGAGGAAGAGATTTGTCCAAGAAGTTAAAGGGCAAGAAGATCAGACTTGCCAAGGCATTCAATCAGAATCGTAGGGTGCCGGCCTGGGTCATTGTGAAGACCATGAGGCGAGTAGTTACGCACCCCAAGAGACGCCACTGGCGAAGAAGCACTTTAGAGGCATAATAATATGGCTGATACAGAGAGAGTTTACACAATTCCCCTCAAGGCTGTCAAACAGGTTCCTAGGTGGAGAAGGTCTAAAAGGGCTATGTCCGAGGTAAGAAGCTACCTCTCCAAGCACATGAAGACTCCCGAGGAGTCTGTGAAGATCGACCAGAGCATAAATGAGGTCATCTGGGCTAGAGGCAATGAGAAGCCTCCCTCGAAGGTAAGAGTCCGCGCAGTCAAGTTCGAAGACGGCGGTGTAGAGGCAGAGTTTGCAGGCGAGCGATAGACGGCTAAAAATTGCAGGCAGCTCCTTGCTGGGAGTCTTTGCCAGGTGCACGGAAAAGATCGTCCTGCTGCCGCCTGAAGTCGGGCCGGAGGCGATCGAAGCCCTGGAGAGTGGACTGAAAGTAGCTGCCATCCAGACAATGGTTGGCGGGAGCTCAGTCCTAGGCTCACTTATCTCTGCCAACTCCCAGGGGTTCGTGGTTACCCAGCATGCCAGCGAGGATGAGCTTAAAAGGCTGTCAGAGCATGGGAAAGTGGCCAGGCTGCCAGGCAAGATCAATGCTGCAGGAAACATAGTCCTCGCCAACGACAGCGCCGCTTTAGTTCATCCAGGACTGTCCGCAAGAGCCTGCGAGGCCATATCGGAGACTCTGGGCGTAGAGGTGGTCAAAGGCACCATCGGGGGCTTGAAGACAGTAGGCATGACTGCAGTGGCTACAAACAAAGGCCTGCTGGTCCATCCCCGTACCTCAGAGGCAGAGATAGCAGTCCTTGAGGACCTCTTCAATCTGCCCATAGATGTGGGCACTATCAACCTGGGTTCACCCCTGGTTGGGTCGGGCCTGCTTGCAAACAGCAAGGGATACATGGCAGGGGACGAGACAACGGGTCCCGAACTCGGCCGCATCGAAGATGCGCTAGGTTTCCTAATTTAAGTTTGATTTAGATTTAAGGGCTTAGGGGTGGAGCAATGAGCATGTTTGAGGTAAAAGGAAGGTTCAAGGGAGAGCTTATCGGCAAAGCATGGCGACCCTTCACGAAGAGGGTCGATTGCCAAAACGAGAAGACCGCCACGGAGATTGTCTATTCGCTCATGGGAAGCGAGCACGGCTTAAAGAGGAACCTCATCAAGATAGACGAGGTGTTGGCAGTTGAGTAGCTCTCCCGGAGGCGAGGAGGAGGTACGAAGGCTGGTTTCAGCTTACCAGCAGTACCAGGCCCAGGCTGAGGCCATTGTGCGCCAGATCAGCCTGACGCAGCTGACCGTAGAAGGCCTTGATAGGGCTCTAGGGGCAGTCGAGGCTATGGAGAAGGCCGAAGAAGGGCAGGATATGCTGGTGCCCATAGGTTCCGGCTCTTTCGTCCATGCCAAGCTCGCCTCCAGGGAGATGGTCGTTTTGAACGTCGGCGCTGGTGTTAGCATTGAGAAGACTGTAGCCGATGCCAAAGAGACTCTGAAGGTCAGGAAGGCAGAGGTGGCCGAGGGATCAAAGAAGCTAAACGAGATGCTCTCCAAGATCGACCAGGAGATGCAGAAGATCCAGGCCATTTTAGGCCAGTACGAGAGCCAGATGCAAACACAGGGCCAAGGGAGCAGACAGGTTGTTTAACCGGTTCAAGGAGAAGCTGGCAGGCTTCAAGGATTCGCTCTCCTCCAAGATCCAGGAGAAGGTGAACAAGGCAGAAGAGAAGCTTACAACTGCCAGAAACAACAAGGAGCCCGATGCTCTGGCTGCAGCCGCTCTGCCTGAGGAAGCAGAAGCAGCGCCCGAGCTGCCTGCGTCTGCCAAATCCACCAAACCCGAGCCTTCAACTCAGGCCCCGTCAGGGCGTGCCACAGCACAGGAAGCTCTCAAAGCTAAAGCAAGAGAGCCCGAAAAGAATGCTGCCAAGCCCAAAGGCAGGTTCTCCTTCCTGGAGAAGGCCAAGAGCCTTGTCTTCGAGCAAGAGGTCATCTTAGAGGAGAAGGACCTGGAGGAACCGCTGTGGGCCCTGGAGATGGCCCTCTTAGAGAGCGATGTGGCACTTCCTGTAGCTGAAGAGATAGTCAAATCCGTCAAATCCGATCTGGTCGGGGCCAAGAGGAAGATTGGCGCCGATACAGGCGCTTTGGCCGAGGAGTCTCTCAGAACTGCACTCTTAGACCTGCTCTCCAAGAACTACCTGGACTTCGACGAGTATGTCCGGAATACAGAGAAGCCAGTCAAGATACTCTTCGTCGGAGTGAACGGCACAGGCAAGACGACAAGCATCGCAAAAGTCGCAAAATACCTGATGGACAAGGGCTATTCCGTCGTCTTAGCGGCCGGCGATACATTCAGGGCAGGAGCGATTGAGCAGCTTGAGGTCCACGGCAACAGGCTGGGATTGAAGGTGGTCAAGCACAAGACCGGCGGCGATCCGGCGGCGGTCATCTTCGATGCCGTCGAGTATGCTAAGGCCCACAACAAGGACATAGTCCTGGCGGATACAGCTGGGCGGCTTCATACAAACATCAACCTCATGGACCAGATGAGAAAGATCGTGAGGGTTACAAAGCCGGACCTGCTCATCTTCGTGGACGAGGCCATAGCCGGGAACGATGCCGTGGAGAGGGCCAGGCTTTTCAACGAGTCGGTGCCAATCGGCGGTTCGATCCTGACGAAGACAGATGCGGATGCCAAAGGGGGGTCTGCCATATCCATAGCCTACATAACGGGCAAGCCGGTTTTATTCCTGGGCATTGGGCAAACTTATCCAGACCTGGTGAAGTTCGAGCCCAACTGGCTTGTGGACAGGCTGATGGGTGAGGCTGAGGCCTAATAATTTTTGGCTCTTTCGCTATTTTCTATTTTAAGTCATATTACAGAAATTGGTTGATATTTTCGGATTTTGCGCCTAAAGCTTGCGATCACGACTGGTCTAACTCATGTACAGTTTATAGACGAATACTGCTTCAATTACGTTATAACCTTTGACAGATCATAATTCCAACCGATAGAAAGTTCACCGCCGGCATATATCCAGCAACTCATTATTCGGGTGATAATAGTATTCGTTATTTTGATAGCTCACGCGAAACTGGTGAAAGTATACCGCCAGTCGATATCGGCATCATAAAATGCGTATTTTATGATTTCCTACAACAGAACTGTCCTGACAGAAAAGTAGCGAGAGTGCAGCTCTCGCCTGAATTTTAGAAATGAATGCTGATGCCTCGAAATGCTTCCAAAAATATGAATTGAAACTTATTAGGGATAACCTATATCTAAATAGGACCCAACCAGTATCTAATATGAGTGAGGCACTACGATAAAGAGATCGAAGCGATCTACGAGAACGGTGTCTTCAAGCCAATTAAAGAGGTAAAACTGCGTGAGAGTACTAGGGCGCTAGTGATAATAAAGCCAGGAAGAATCCTCGAAGTAGCCAGGCGGCATAGAATCAAAGTTGAAAATGATGTCCTGAAAGAGTTCGTCGAGGAGAGACGATGATTGTCGTCGATACCTCGGCCTTCATAGGCTTGATCTTCGAATACAATCTTGAACGAACGCAGAAAGCAGAATACCTCTTTCGACTTTTAGAAGAGAAGAGCATTTCAATCGTAGAGCCGGAAATATTTCGGATAGAATTTGCAGGGCAGATCGCCAGAAGAGCTAATCCGGCTACCACTCTGGCGATCGCTGAAGACGTATTCAAAGAGCTGAACTTCATCAGCACTGCCAAGCTCTTTGATGAATCTTTATCCATCGCTTTTAAGACAGGATCTAGGGCGATAGACTCATTTTACATAGCTGCCGCAGGGCTTGAAAACTCCTTATTAATTTCTAACGATAAATATCAGGTTGAGAGCGCCAGAAGATACGGAATTGAAGTCTATAGCTTGCTCCACGATTTCGATGATCTGCGAAGAAGGCTGGATGATATTGGTAGGAGCTAGATCATCCTGTCTTCCCCGAACTCCTCCACAGGCGTCCCGCCGTTCTCCAGCGCCCCCATGTACTCCCTTATCATAACTGGAAAGGACCGCGACTCCATGAACCTGAGGCCCAGCTGCTCCGCCCAGCGCTGAATCCCCAGGTCCTGTGAGACCACGGCCGCATCCAGGTCCTTGGCCAGCAAAAGCACATCGATATCTGGCGCGCTGTCCAAAATTCCATAGCGAAGAGCTGCCCGATATTTCTCCCTGAACTTGCGAATTATGCTGCCAACAGCCTCGCGCTCGATCTCCGCCTTCATCTCCTTCAGGCTGGCCCCACTCTCGCTTAATGTAATGCACCTGTTAACAGACTCCCAGATGGCCTCCTCTGAGATGTTCATGCCCTTGTTTATGCGGCTTCGCATGTAATCCACATACTCGTAAAAGATCTTGGAGGGAACTTTGACCTTATACCTGTCAGGAGTCTTCTTCACAAGCCAGGTATCCACCTTGCTCAGGACTGCAGCATTGCAGTTGTTGTGCCTGGCAAAATCCTTGATCTCGTTGTAGACTGAAGGATAGGGAATATAGCAGCTTATTCCCAGATGAAGCCTGGCCTGGGCCACACGATCCAAAATGGCGTTCATGCCCTCGCAGATGTTGGTACAGCCCTCGCTCTCCCATGCCAGGGAGTCCGTAAGTGCAGTCGTATCCAGCACGAACCTCTGGCGCAGCATTGCTAATAGTATGGAAGAAGTGATATAAGATAGCTTCTAAGAGGGCTATTTTCCTGAAGATCAAGGAAAGATCTAATAAATCCCTGTGGTGATTATAAGCCGTGAGAGCTTCACAGCCCCTTATCTTCACCCTGGCGAGGATCGAGAACCTCATGCAGCAGGTGAGCTTCGATCCCTTAAGAATGAAGGGCAGAATTATCACCAACACCACTCTGGTCAAGAAAGATGTGCTTTCTGAGACGCTCGACATATTTTACGATACAATTCAAAGCGGCCTTGCCGTCTGCCCCATGATCAAGATCGAAGATGACGGAAGATACGCCAGGATCAAGACTGCCTGCAGTCTTACGATAGACGGCGTCCTGCTTAAAAATGGCATACCTGTCCGCCCCAAAGGCGGAGGCATAATCGAGGTTATAGATCGCGAGCCCTCCCGGTTTACGGAGATCATAATGTACTGGGCCACGACCATAGACCCAATCGACATGCTCACAGCACAAGGGCTAACCAATATTACTGGAATGATGAGGACAGGCAACGGTCGGATACTTGGAAATATACAGGAAGCTCCAATGCTTGCCAGGGACTGCATTGAGGAGGTTTTAGATCATCTTACAGGCGCCGGGTTTATGGGAGTTCTGGAGCTTGGCGAGCCCAACATGAATGTCCTTGGGGTGTCTGTTGAGAGGGATCACCTCGGCGTGGCCCTTGTGGGCGGAACGAACCTGGTGGCTGCAGCCAGGGAGTGCGGGATAGATGTCGACCATGAGTCGATAAGCGATCTTACAGAGATCTCTGAGATGAGGCATGTCGAAGAGCTGATATGAAGACCGAAATTTTTTCCGATAGAAGTTTACAAGAAGCTCAGGGCTAATCCCTGCCGGTTCGTTGGTGAGAGGAGTTCACGGTTAATTGCTATCGGATCTTTTTCCTGACAGATGGCACGAAATCCTTTTACTTTATAGGCCCGACTATTTTTTGTGAAGAACCGCGAGGTTGCAAACATCCTCTACGAGATGGCGGAGCTCCTGGAGCTGCATGCCGAGAACCGCTTCAAGATCATAGCCTATGGAAAGGCTGCCCGGGCTGTAGAGTCCCTGAAAGAAGATGTCGAGCAGGTCTGCAGGGAGAGGCGACTGGACTCAATCCCAGGAGTGGGAACTGCAATCGCCCAGAAGATCGAGGAGTACCTGAGAACCGGCAAGATCCAGGCACATCAAGATCTCTTGAAGGATACACCAGCAGGACTTGCCGAGCTGCTCCAGATCTCAGGCCTGGGGCCAAAGACAATATTTCTCCTGCACGAAAAGCTGAACATAACCAACCTGGACGAGCTGGAGAAGGCTGCCAGAGAACACCGCATCCGCCGCCTTCCGAGAATGGGGCCCACCAGCGAAAAGAACATTCTAAAAGCCATAGAGAGGTACAGGAAAAGAAGCAACCGCATACTCCTAAGCGTTGCCGAGCCTATAGTCGATGAGATCCTTGCGTACCTCAAAGGTATGAAAGGGCTGGAGAACATCACTGCGGCAGGCAGCTACCGCCGCAGCAAAGAGACTGTTGGCGATATAGATATCCTGGCTACGGCCTCCAGGCCGGAAGAGATCATAGCGGCGTTCGTGCGCATGCCCCAGGTTGATGAGGTCCTGGGAAAAGGACCCACCAAAGCCAGCGTCATAGTCCGTGAGACAATTCAGGTGGACCTGAGGATCGTAGAGCACAGGTCCTACGGAACCGTCCTTCAGTACTTCACAGGCTCTAAGGAGCACAACGTCCACCTGCGTCAGGCGGCTCTGGAACGAGGCTACTCTCTCAGCGAGTACTCCCTCAAGCGGCTGGCCGACAGCCAGGATCTTTTCTTCGATAAGGAAGAGGACGTGTATGCAGCCCTGGGGATGAGATACATACCCCCGGAGCTAAGAGAGGATACGGGAGAGATCGAGGCTGCCCTGCAGGACCGGCTGCCGAAGCTGGTAGACTTGAGCGATATCAAAGGAGACCTGCATGTCCACAGCGAGTGGTCCGACGGCAGGGCTTCAATCGAGGAGATGGCAAAAGCTGCTCAGGCCTTAGGTTATGAGTACATAGCAGTAAGCGATCATTCCCCGAGCGTTGGCATTGCAGGAGGCCTGACTCCAGAGCAGCTTGACCAGAAGATAGAGGCAATAGCTGCCATAAACGAGGCCCTGAAGGACTTCACCATTCTTGTTGGGACTGAGGTGGATATTAAGGCGGACGGCAAGCTGGATTACCCCAATGAGCTTCTGGCCAGGTGTGATGTCGTCGTTGCCTCCGTCCACATGGCACAGCAGCAGAAAGAGCGAGCGATAACCGGCAGGCTGATCACAGCCATTGAAAACGAGAACGTGGATATCATCGGCCATCCGACAGGAAGGATTATCGGTAGGCGCGATCCTTATGAGGTGGATATGCAATCGGTGCTGGAGGCTGCAGCCAGAACCGACACGGCCATGGAGATAAACGCATATCCAAACAGGCTTGACTTAAACGATGTCTGGTCAAGGACTGCCAAGGAGATGGGGGTCAAGATGAGCATAGACTCAGATGCCCATGATCCAGAGCATCTCAAGGCAATGAAGTACGGAGTTAAAGTCGCCCGCAGAGGATGGTTGGAGAAGAAGGATATACAAAACACCTTAAGCCTCCAAGAGTTACTGAAGGTTTTGAAGCATTAAGCACTCCAGCCTTCCGTTTCAGGTTGGATACATTTAGGATGCTGTGGACTGTGAAAGCTTCGTGTTTTTTTATCCAATTTAACGAACATTGCTGCTGCAGCAAGCGATCTCTTTGATATGGTTGCCTTATACCGTAATCTATCTATACCCTTTACATAATAGTATTTTAATGTGCAAAAAATTAGGGAGGGAGGATAGATCCATAAGGAGGCAAGCTTTTTTCCGTCAGATCTATCCCAATATTATATTCATGATTAAGCTTAAAATAGATTGTGAGACATTTTATATGTTAAATGTCATGTACTAATGATACAGAAGTTTTTAAAAGAGGATAACACAGATAATAGAAGGGTAAAAAGTGGTCCGATATAGACCTGCAATCAAAATCGTGCTGAAGATCCTTGAGTGCATTGCTACGAACCAGTCAAGAGGGCGAGCCTTAAAGACACATATAATCCAATGTGCAAATCTGAAGACCACTTCTGCCGAGAAGTATCTTGAGATGCTAAAAGAGGCAGGTTACGTCCAGGAGAAGAGAGAGAATTGGGGGGAGCGCGTGGTCATCGTATATGAGCTTACCCCTTTGGGAAGAGAACGGTATAATTGGTTCAAGAGAATCAATACCGAGCTTTTCAAACCCAACGAATGGCTTAATGAGTGATTATTATGCCCGATAATAATACCCTTACGGATCGCTCTTACGAGTTGGTTGAGATGATTGAACGACGAAGTAAATTGTTGACTGCAATCGTTATCGCATGCTTTATTCTCGTGCCTGTGGGAATAGGGATAGATGCCCACATTTATCTGACTACTTCCCATCAAAAAGGCGATTGGTCAGATACAGATATTACTATAATGGCGATAGTCTCAGTAATCTCAGGCCTGCTGTTAATAATAGGTACAAAAGAATATATACTAATAAGGGGTTTAAAAAGAAAGCTGAGCCAAATAGAATTGCTCGAAGAAACGATTTATAATGAAGTACTGAGCCCAAATCTGCATATGATCCGATAAAATAAAATAACATGTTCTCATCCACCTAGTCCTGCCATTTAGCTTTGCAGGAGTGGACGGACAGAGTCAAAACCACTGCTATGGGCAAGACTAAAGTTAGCCGAGAGTTCTGACTTTCCGTCGAAATATCAAGAAGTCCCGGCTTTCTGCCCATTGGAATATGCCTCGACTGCGGCTAGGGCCCGCCGACGTAGTTGTGTCAAATAGAAACAGCCCGCTTTGACCATAAAGTTAAAACATTGCATCACATATTAATGGTGCCCAAGTTTTGGCGATCTTTCGATGAAGTCGAAACTCTTTTTAGAGCACTTCGAAAAAAGATTGGGAAAAAATAGCCTGAAGAGTAAGTATTTCATGCTAAAGTTAAGATAGGAGTCTGGCTCATGAAGTGACTGCTTGACCAGCGGACAGTCTCGTCCTGGACAGATGCGAAGCAGCTCTGGAGAGATATCTGTAAAGGCAGCTTGCCGCTCTTCTTTGCCTCATTCTTTATTGCCTGGCATAGATAGTATGTGAACACACTGCTGGTTTCATTCCACATCTCGTTGCTGGGTTCGTCTTCTCTGGAGGACCTAAGTATCAACTGATCAATCAACTGACCCTGCTTCGCTCCGATCTCACCTGGATCATCATAACGTCTCTGGCTTTCCGTATTGTAGAGCCCTCCACTATAGCAGGCATCGACGATCAGAGACAATCCCTTTATATCCTTGATGTACTGGTTTAGCTCATCTTCGCTAATATAAGAAGTGATGTTAGAATCTGCGTCCCGAGGAATGAGGTAAAAGTTTCCGTTATCATCTATCTCCCCGTGTCCCGAGAAATAGACTAAAACCTCGCCTCTATTCGGTTTTGCCTTTATCTCTGCCAGAGCCCCTTCAAGAATGTTGTGTTTGGTAGGAGGCATGCTTTCAGTCTTATCTGTAAGCAGGATCACCTCATAGCCGTAAAGTTCTCTCAATATTTGGGCCATTTTTTCCGCATCGTTCACAGATGCCCGGAGGTCCCGCCTACCTGAATACTGGTTGATCCCCACGACTACTGCATAGTTTTTGGGTTCGTTGTTCTCGTCTACGCTGCTGAAATCAGCTATGTATGGAGTCTCAATACGAATTAGATCTGACGGTGTAAATGGCCTCCAGTAGGGCAGAACAACTGGGTCATCAGCACTTGTACGATCTGAATTTTGTAGAAGGTCTAGCTGAGAACTCATTTCCAGGAAAAGTTCCCCCACATTTGGGTCTGCGACGCCTGTGCCATCCGCAAACCCTTTTATGAGCTCTAAATTTGATAAGAAACGCGGATACGGATCGCGAATAGCCCTGCTTTTTCCCTCCAGGGACGTAACGCCCGGATATACAGCGGATATGTCGGCTTGGCTCCCTGCCTGCGTGTATCCCACAGATCCGTTCTGAAGCTGCTTAAGCTCAAATATCAGATCATTCTCTGTGAAGTTACTTTGAGTTGAGCTACCTCTAAATGAGAAACCGTCATTAGAAAGAAAATTATTTTTTTCTTCGTTGCCAAGGTCAATATCAGATTGTTCAAAAATCCTTATAATTTCGCCCTGTAGGGGCGCAAGCGTCTTATCGCCGAGAGGGATATCCTCTTTCGTCATTATCGCTGCTACCGATCGATCGAAAGCATTAACAGTCTGTTTAAGCTCTTCTGAGGATGACTGCTCTAAACCATTTTTCATACCTGCATCTTCTGTGTCAGTATAGGGCTCGTCTGCGTTTTGTTCAGGATTAGATGAATTGCTTAAACTGTCCAAATTATTTATTGTATTAACTTCCGAGATATCGTTCTCAGCAGACGGATTGCGAGATGCGTACTCATCGGATATCGAATATGAACTACTCCTTTCAGGGTCTCCTTCAAATATGCGCTGTGTCAAAGTATCTGTTTCAAATATTTCATTTGAGGAGGAGTGATCAGGTCGCGAATCGACAGCTTCCTCTGCCGCAAACACTATATCTGTCCCATTTTGGGCACCTACCGGTAATGCAACCAGGGCGAATAAAATCATGAGCGACAACAGTAGTTTTCTCATCTACATCGCCCCAATGTTGTGGACGTCTTGCCTGTAGATCAATTTCAATATAAACTTAACTTGTAGTAGATATAAAGTTTCTGCATTGTGGGATAACTCAAAGCTCAAGAGATGAGAAAGAATTTATCACCTGGACAAACATCATCTGGACAAAGAGAGCTTGTTTCAGGCTGAAGGCTTATTAATCCGAAAGGACATCCGCGTCTAGCTATGAGACTGAATAATCAAGCCAAGGTCGGCCTGGCAACAGTCCTTTGCCTGCTCACTCAGGGTTACATCTTTACCTATATCCTAGGCGTTGAGCCAGGAGTCCTAATATCAATCGCGCCCATATTTCCATATATCGTCTACATATATGCCAGGTCCAGCAGACAATGGTACTATAATAAACCCTCTTACTGGATTGCTGCTATCGTCGCCTTGACGCTGATCGATGTCGCGCCTTTTGCTCTAGAATTGATTTAGAAATGCGGAGCTTTGAATGATATGGTCATCAAAATGGTAATAAAAGATGGATACTTAATCGCATTTGTTAGGTCAGCTTTGGTTGCTCTCGTCCACATAGAATACTTTCTCTCCGCCCTCATTACACCTTTATTGGACTACTAGAATAAGAGAGACGGATGATAAAGGGCAAGGAAGCCTATCTCAAGAAGCTGACGGCAAACATGAATATGCAGTCGATGGAGATCGGCAAGGAGCTGGAGGGAAGCACGCCGCCATCGGTCTTTATCGGGAGCTGGAATTACCCAAAGGTGTATGCCGGGCCGATGATTGCGCCTGTCCATGGGGATACGGCAATCATGGATGCTCCCGAATGCTGGATTCCAAAGCAAACGACTCAGGAAGAGATAATAGGATACAGACTGAGCCTTGTGAGAGGAAAGCAGCCTGTGAAGGTAACCGATCTTCATAACAGACTTGTGGAGAAGCTCCAGGAGATCTCCCTCGCGTCCACCTCCACAGAGAGTGAGGCGGAGTTCGAGAGCTTGCCTAAAGGAACCACCTTCAGCGATGAGCATTCGCCTTTTGGGCCGAGCGCCATGATCGAGAGATTCGATATTGGGAACGTCAGATGGAACAGAGAGCTTGAGAAGGTGTATTACGACAGCGATCTATTGGCAGCAGATGCCATGATGGATCTTCATAAGAAAGGCCTTCCATTCTCCAGCATACAGAAGGCTCTCTCAGTTGGAGCTATGGGAAATGGCCGGCGGAGGCGTCTTGTTCCCACCAGGTGGTCGATCACTGCCTGCGACAGCACTATTAGCAGAAACCTTCTAAAGGAGGTTAAGCATTACGATATCATAGATAGCTGTCGCGTGCACGAGTTTTACAGTCTGAACAACTACTACGCCGTTCTTCTCCTTCCAACGGAGTGGCAGTATGAGTGGATGGAGGCCTTCCTGCGAATACTTGGGAGAGAGGAGCTCATTTTTTCTGACTACGAGCACAATGCCGCAAAGAAAGGCTATTCATCAGTTGGAGGCTGCTACTACGCCTGCAAGATGGCAGTGCTTGAGGCACTGGCACGGGAACGTAGACAGGCCGGCGCCATCATACTTAGAGAGGCATATACCGGATACGTGCCCCTGGGAGTGTTCAATGTCAGGGAGAACGTGAGAAACGCCATGAATCAGCCCCCTACAGAGTTCGAAGATATGAAGGCTACACTGACGCATATCTCTACTAAGCTGGCGCTGCCTGTTAAGAGGTTCGTAAAAGAGAGCACACTTTTAAGAGAGCAGCTAAAGTCCAGGCAGATGACATTGAGCTGCTTCTAGCGGATAAGAATGAGGGCGCAGCAGAATGAAGCAGGATGACCCTTCCTGATGAGATGAATTCACTGCTCAAAGCTAAGAACGCACCTCTCGTCGCCTTTGCAGATTTGGGAATCGCGTTTAAAGGCTATGTCGCCGAACTCCGATGCCCAGACTGTGTTCTCTAGATCGCATATGAGATCGCCAACCCTTTTTGAAAGGCTTTCTCTTCCAGACTTTACCAGCATATCGTGCCATGGACACCGGCTGATGTGTACTTTCAGGCTGTTTGCATCCTTTTCGGCCTCGAACTCAAACCCCTCCAGGGCAAGCCTGGTCTCGACAGCGCGGCAGAGCCCATCCATATCCTTACTGAGGCCGATCATGGACATGAGCGTCCTAGCCTGGATCTTGGGAAGCACCTTCCAGACATCTTCGTCCACTTGAAGGGCCATCTCGAATCCGTATCTACCCTCGACCTTCATGAACCACAGACCATCGACTGCGGTATAAGATCTGCGGAAGTACTCCGCAACCTGCCTGTCAGTCAGATCGATCATCATCTCGCATCCGAAGCCTTTCTTTGTCTCTTGCCAACCTTAAAGATCCTCTTGCAGGCCTCCATCGACCTGTGACATTCATCTGCCCTATCTTTTATTTCGTAGGCACATGGATCGCCCTCTGACGATAGACGATAAGCAGCCTCTGAGTAAGCCTTGAAGGCCTTCTTGTAAGCTTTTATTGCTTTCCTGCAGTTCTCCTCTCTGTCCTCTGCCTCTGATAGGGCTATGTAGGCGTACCCCAGATCCCTCTGGATATCTGCATGCTCCAGGGGAGATGTACTCGATGAGTAAAACTCCAGGGCAGACATGTAAGCTGCGATTGCCCTTTTGCAGTTCTCAGCCCTGTTCTCCAGCTCTGCGAGGGCCACATATGTATACCCCAGGTTCTTCTGGACGTCGGCATAGTCCGCCTGACTCCTTCCTGCGTAAACTTCAAGTGCAGAAGTACAGGCCTTGATGGCCTTCTTGCGGTTCTTTGCCCCATCTTCCACTTCAGCGAGAGCCGTGAACGCCGCCCAGAGCATTGTCTGGATCTCTGCATATTCTTCTGCATCCTCTGATGGCGTAAATATGCTCATGGCCTTCTCGCAGGCAGCGATTGCCAGCCTGCAGTCTTCTGCCTTGGCCTCAGCCGTGTCTTCTGTATCTGCCAGCATGCTATAGGTAATTGCCAGATCTTTCTGGCAGGAGGCGTATTTCCTGGGATAAGCGTCTGCTGTATGAACTTTCAGCCTCTCCAGGCAGGCATCTAAGGCCTGCAGCCAGTTCTCTGCCCTGTACTCAATGTCGGCCAAAGAAGCGTAGGCCAGCCAGAGAACTCCCTGGACATCGGCATAATCTGATGGAAACTCCCCTTGCGTATAGACTTTGAGCGCCTCTCTGCAGGCCAGAACCGCCCTCATGCAGTTCTCCCCACGCTCCCCAGACTCAGACAGGATCAGGTAGGCGTTTCCCAGGTTGGTATGGATCGTGGCATATTCGACAGGGAACTGCTCGTAGGAGTAGACCTCCAGCGCCTTCCTGTAGGCCTGTACGGCTCTCTCGCAGTTGTCGGTGCCGTCCTCAACCTCGGCCAGGGCTAAATAGGCGTTTCCTAGGTTATTTTGAGTGGCGGCATAAGGCTGAGGCAGTTTCTCAGGCCTCCTGACCTTCAGGGCTTCCTCACAGGCAGCGATTGCGCGCTTGCAGTTCTCTGCTTTGTCTTCAGCCTCTGATAGGGTGATGTATGCGATGGCGAGGTTGTTCTTCACAGAGGCGTACTGGACTCTTGCCTTCTCAAAAGTGTAAACATCGAGGGCCTTTTCATAGGCATCTATCGCCAACCTGCAGTTTGCTGCCCTATCCTCTTCCTCGGCCAGGGTCATGTAGGCGCTACCGAGGTTTATCTGGACGTTTGAATACTGTACAGGGGCAGCTTTTAGCGTGAAGACCTTGAGGGCTTCCTTACAGGCATCAATTGCACGCCTGCAGTTGTCCGGCTTGCTCTCCAGATCCGCCAACCTTCTGTAGATAACGCCAAGCTCGCTTTGGATGGCTGCATATTCAGAGGGAAATCCTTCCAGCGAGTAGAACTCAAGAGCCTTCTTCCACGCATCAGCTGCCTGATTGCAGTTCTCCGCCCGGCCTTCCAGCTCGGCCAGAGTTGCAAACGCAGTGCCCAGGCTCTTTAAGACTCTAGCACGCTGGGCGGGAAAACGTTCCGGCACAAAGCTCACAAGAGCCTTCTGATAGGCCTGCACAGCATTTTCGCAGCTCTCCCGCTTATCCTTGTGCCCTGCCACCTCCAGGTAAATGTCTCCAATTTTCCTTAAAATATTGCTCTTTAGGACTGAGTCCATCTCGAAGGCCAGGATCTTCTCGTATATTCCCAGCGCCTTTTCATACTCCTCGACCAGCTCTCCTGCGTTCATACCATCTCCCCTCTTATCATCGCCCATCTCCCCCAGCGCATACGCAGGTTGGTATAAAGACTTAATCCGTTATAAAGAAGGTGGTTTTGGAACGTCAGGATGAGGGCAGTATTAAGATGAGGGCCGCATGCCGAATTTGCTATAAATCGAGATGGGATGTTCAAAGATACCGCTGAACCTCTGCTCTCAACCCAAAGGGCTTATCCGTGGGTGCTGTAAGTGGATAGCAATCTATCTGAAATTCAGTACATGGATATTGCAGGATTCGCTATGAGCCAATATATACTTCTGGTGAAAAGGATCGGCCTGGTTGCTGTCACTAACCTGCTCATGGAGCTTAACGCTATTATTCTTCTGCCCATCCTCACCAGGAACCTCACCACTTCTGAATACGGGATTTGGGCCCAGATTGCAGTGACAATAGGGTTGATACCTGCCATAGCCCTTCTTGGGTTGCCATACTCCATGGTCAGGTTCATGGCGTCCGCCAGCAATAAAGAGGAGATTCGGGAGATCTTCTATTCAATATCTACAGTAATTACCTTAGCCGGGCTTGCATCATCGGCCGTGATCTTTCTTCTGGCAGAGCCAATTGCCGGGGCAATCTTCGACGATAATTCTTCTGTAGTGCGGCTCTTGTCATTGCTGGTCTTTTTGGAATGCTTGAACACCATCCCCTTGACCTATTTCCGCACTGTTCAACAGATAAAGAAGTACGCTGCTTTGACTCTGTTGAAGGTATGCCTCAGTATCCTTCTGGTAGTATACTTCGTGCTCTCTGGCCAAGGAATTAATGGGGCTACAACTGGGCTTCTGATCTCTTCAAGCATAATGCTCCTGATCAACTCGTCCATTGTCATCTCAGAGATAGGCATAGCCCTACCCAAATTCAAGAATATAAAAAGCTATATCTCCTTCGGCATGCCCACAGTGCCAGGCAACCTATCGAGCTGGATCGTAAACTCGAGCGATCGCTATGTTATAGGCATACTGCTTGGCACGACCTTCGTCGGATACTACTCTCCCGGCTATACTCTGGGCAATATGATCAACCTTTTCATAGCGCCGCTGTCCTTCATGCTCCCTCCTGTCCTCACCAAGCATTACGATAAACATGAGATGAACGAAGTGAAGGCTATCCTGAACTTCTCGCTAAAATATTTTCTGGCGCTGGGAATACCCTCTGTCTTCGGGCTGTCGCTGCTCTCCAGGCCTATACTGACTGAGCTGGCGACTCCTGAAATAGCAGCTCAGGGCTATATAGTGACGCCTTTCGCGGCTTTAAGCGCCCTATTTTTCGGAGTTTATGCGGTGGTTGCCCAGATCATTGTGCTGGAGAAGAAGACCATGCTTACAGGAAAGATTTGGGCCGCCTCTGCAGCGCTTAATCTGGGCCTGAACTTCGCCCTCATCCCTTACATGGGACTGCTGGGCGCAGCATTAAGCACTCTGCTGGCATTCGCTTTTTCGTTCTTCGTCACCGCTTATTATGCAAAAGAAAGCCTTGACTTCCACTTCGATTACATCTTCATCACAAAGTGCATACTGGCATCGATCGTAATGTCTCTTCTTTTGTTGAGGCTGGAGCCTGAAGGAGCCTCCAGCTTAATAGTTGCCGTTGTAGCTGCAGCACTGACTTACTTTGCAGCCCTTATCCTTTTAAAAGGGGTGAGCGAGCAGGAGATCGATTTCTTTAGAGATCTACTAAAGGTCTAGAGACCGCTAAAGGTCTAAAGACCGCTAAAGGTCTAAAGACCATCAAATGCCCAGTTCCTTTAGCATTGATTTGATCTCCTCTTTGCTCAGCAGCTTTGCATCTTTAGAGGAATATATCTTTGGCTCTGCCTTCCCGAAGCCCTCTGGCATAGCTCCAATGACCCAATCCGTTTTCCAGCCGGACGGAGGCACGATTATCAGCTCGTCGTTCTCATAAGCATTCACTGCCTCAAACTCCGTCATGAGCTCTTCGTAGAGCTTCTCGCCCGCCCGTCTTCCTATCGTCTCTATCTTCACATCTTTCAAATCTCTGCAGCCTGACGATGATAGCTCATCGACCATAGCCAGAGCTAGATCGGATATCCGTATCACGGGCATTTTGAGTATGAAGATTTCACCACCTTTGGCGATCTCCGCGGCTCTCAGGATCAGCTTGATAGCTTTAGGTATATCCATGATGAAACGGGTCATACCCGGATCCGTAATGGTTATGGGCTCTCCATTAAGTATCTGCTTCTTAAACAGCGGCACAACTGACCCTCTGGAGCCCAGCACATTCCCGAACCTGACGCATGATAGCTTTGTCTTCCTCGAGCCTTTGTAATAATTCGCCGAAATGGTCAGCCTCTCAGCCAGGAGCTTCGTTGCGCCCATTACGTTCGTTGGGTTCACGGCCTTATCAGTGCTGATGAATATTACTCTATCCACTTCTTCATCCAGGGCGGCATCGAGGACGTTTTGCGTTCCAGCTACATTGGTCTTGACGGCATCGATGGGATTGAACTCGCAAAGAGGCACGTGCTTGAGAGCGGCAGCGTGAAAAACGATATCCACGCCTTCAAAAGCCCTTTTAAGCCTGTCCTTGTCTCTCACGTCTCCCACAAATGGCCTCATCTTCTCTGACTTGAGCTCTTGCTCCAAATCAAAGAGGCCCGTCTCGTTGTTATCCAGTACCCTTACTGCCTTTGGGTCCATCTGCAAGAGCCTTCTTACAAGCTCGCTCCCTATGGACCCTGCACCGCCTGTCACCAGTATCGTCTTATCCTCGTACATCTCCAGGCTCAATTTTTCACCTCTTATAGAAATCCTCGATTCCTTCGGCCACAGCATCCAGCTCCTCTCGAGTAATGGCAGGGTGCATGGGCAGAGTCAGAACCCTGGCGGAAAGGCTCTCAGTGACCGGGAGCTTCACATCATATCCAAGCTTAGTCCTGTAGAATGATGTCATGTGAATAGGGTAAAAGTAAACCTTCGACATGATACCCCTCTTTGCCAGATGCTTTATCATCTCATCCCTCCTCTCCAGGCGGATAGTATACATCTGGTAGACGTGGAAGTAGTCCTGAGGGGCCTTGGGCACAGTGATGTCCTTTATCTTTTGCAGCCTGCCGGTCAGGTAGCCTGCTCTCTCCCGTCTCATGGATATTATCTTGTCTGCCTTTGACAGCTGAGATATCCCCAGGGCAGCGGTGATGTTGGACATCCGGAAATTGTAGCCCAAAGACACGTAATCCATATAATCTGTCGAGGAGAAGTAATCAGATGTCTCAAGCCTGCCGTGAGACCTTATCAGCATCAGCTTTTCGTAAATCTCTTTTGAATCAGTAACTATGGCTCCGCCTTCTCCAGTGGTTATCACCTTATTCTGGCAGAAGCTGAGCATTCCGGAATCTCCAAACGTACCTGCCTTCCGATCGCCAATTCCAGCACCAAATGACTCTGCTGCATCTTCTATGAGGAGAATGCCTCTGTCCTCTGCCAGCTCTTTTAGCTCTCTTATCTTGCAGGAGCATCCGGCATAATGTATGGGCATGATGGCCTTGGTTTTGGCGGTAATCTTCTCTGCCACATCATCCGGGGCCAGGCCGTATGTATCTTTCTCGATATCCGCAAATACTGGCCTGGCCCCCACAAAAAGGGGCGAGTTGGCAGTTGCGATGAAAGTAAAAGAGGGGACTATGACCTCATCCCCAGGACCTATCCCATAAGCCAGGAGAACTGCATGGAGGGCCGAGGTCCCCGAGTTGAATGTCAGGCAGTACTTCGATCCGATGTACTCCGATAATCCCTTCTCGAACGATGACACATTCTTGCCCACTGCCCAGTTCATGCCTGATCGGACTGAGTCATCGATCCCTCTAAGATCTTCCTCTTCCCAGTAAATCTTGAACAAAGGTATCTTCCAGCTCATTCTCCATCCATCCCATCTTTCTCTTCATCTGTCAGGTTCCTGACTACTCTTGCAGGTATGCCGTAAGCGAGCACATCATCAGGCACGTCCTTGTTCACAAAACTAAAGGAACCAATGATGGAGTTCCTGCCCACAGTAACCCCCGGCATAATTATGCTATGGCTGCCTATCCTGCAGTTCCTCTTGAGAACGACCTTTCCCTCTTTTTGGTCTATCGTCGATATGGAATATACGGAACAATGGGATCCTATCTGTACAAAATCTTCGATGATAACGCCGTTTTTTGCGTTGATATAGGTGAACGCTCCTATGTCAGTCTTATATCCCATGTCCAAGCCTTTAGCGTTTTTAACTATCCACCCATATTCAGTAGGCTTTCCGTCTTCGATCTTAGGCGGCTTCCAGCTTTCAAACCGATCCTTCATATCGATCAAATCTCAAGAGGAGCTTCTCTTCGAAAGCAGGCTCTCGTTTATCTCAATTTTGCCAAGTATTTCCGCTATCCGTCTGCCGGCATTGCCATCCCCGTAAGGATTCCTGGATGTCTTCAACTTCGCCCTGAACTCCTCATCGTAGAGCGCTTTTGATATAGCGGATTTTATCTCATCCCTGTTGTAACCAACATCTATAACATTATCTGCCCTCTCCCGGCCCATCTGGCGAGGGCCGACGTTGATTGCAGGGAGCGCAAAGGACGGCGCCTCTATGATGCCGCTGCTGGAATTGCCAACTACAGCGCCTGCTATCCTCATGAGGCCAAGGTAATCCCTTCGAGGAATACTTTTAAAGGTTTTCAAAAAGGGGTAATTTAAATGACCCTTAATGACCTCTATCATTCTCCTTCCTCCGGCATCGGCATTGGGGTAGATCAAAATAGTCTGATATCCCAGATCTACGACCGCCTTCAGGGTCTCTTCCATCTGCTCTCCGGCTCTCTTTGCCTCCAGAGTAACCGGGTGCTGGATCACGAGCAGAAGGGGCTTGGAGAGTTCCAGGCCGTAAGTTTCCGCCAGCTCTTCAGGCTGCGCGTAGTCATCCCCAATAATCGAGTCCAGGCCTGGCGCGCCTACCACGAAGATTCTGGCAGGATCTTCTCCCATATTCCTTATCCTCTCTGCGCTCTTCTTTGTTGCTGGCAGATGGATATGAGCCAGCTTGGTGATAGCATTGCGCGCCAAATCATCTACTGTGGAAGAGACTTCTCCGCCGTGAAGATGTGCGACAGGTATGGATAGATAGGCTCCAACCACGGCTCCAGCCAGCATCTCGCCCCTGTCACCAAGAAGAAGTATGATATCCGGGCGGATATCCTCAATCCTATCTGTCAGAGATCTGATGAACCTGCCGACGAATCTGGCCATAGATCCCTTATCATCCGCCTCGTAGACCTCGTCTACTCTGCAGACCTTAAAGCCGGCCCTATCTATCTGGTCTGCCGTATGGCCGAACTCAGCCATCATATGCATGCCTGTCGCTACTATCTCCAGGTCTGCTTTCTTCTGTATCTCCCTAAGGGTCGATTGCATCAGGCCATAGTCAGCCCTTGTCCCTGAGATGTAGACGATCTTTCTCCTCATTGTTGCCATCGCAGATAATTCCAGGTTCTTTCCACCGCTCTTCTGTTATTCAACCATATCCCAGGTGACAAGGCTGTCCCTGGGTATCGCCTTTTTTGCCTTTTTCCCTGCCAGCTTCTTTAAATCCTTGGGAGCAATTCCCGTGCCAGGCCTCTTGAGGGCGAGCATCTCCTCACTTATGACGGCGCCCTCGGGAATATCGACGTCTGCCACTATGCTCCTCCTGGCTATGAGCTTGATCTTCATCTCCTCTTTCGTAGGCCTCTTAATTCCGCTGCCCAGGGCCTTTTCTACATCCCTGACTGAGTTCACCAGATCTTTAAGGGCGGTCGGCTCCAGCGACGCCTTATGATCCGGCCCGGGAAGACTTCTGTCGAGGGTGAAATGTTTCTCTATCACACACGCACCAAGAGCTGTTGCAGCGATGGATGCTGTTATCCCCTGTGTGTGATCCGACAGGCCGGTAGGGAGGCCAAAGGCGTTTTTCAGAAACACCATGGCCCTCAGGTTAGCCTCTTCCATCTTTGCCGGATAGCTGGTGATACAGTGAAGCAGTATAATCTCACGCCCACCTGCCGATCTCATGGCATTCAGCGCCTCATCTATCTCCTCAATGGTCGACATACCTGTTGAGAGTATAATAGGCCTGCCCTTTCGTGCTATATATTCCAGCAGAGGAAAGTTCGTTATCTCTCCAGAGGCTATCTTATAGGCCGGGACGCCGATCTCCTCCAGAATATCGGCGCCCCTGGCGCCAAAAGGCGTTGACAGGAATATAATATCCTTCTCTTTTGCATAGCGTGCCAGCTCTCTGAACTCCTCCTCCTGCAACTCCAGCCTCTTGATCATCTCGTACTGGGATTCATCGCTGCAGGTAGTCTCCTTCTGATATTCGGCCTTATTTGCACCTGGTGTCACCAGCTCTTCGGCCTTGAAGATCTGAAACTTCACTGCATCTGCGCCAGCCCATTTTGCCGTGTCTATCAGCTTTTTGGCGCACTCCAGGCTACCGTTATGGTTCACTCCTGCCTCTGCGATTATGAAGCAGGACTCTCCTTCACCCACCATTTTGCTGCCGATCCTAACTTTGGTCATCCGATGACACCTAAAACCTCTACCTACAAATTATAGATCTATGTGTTTGCAGCTTTCTTATGCCTGCATTCTTATACCTGGAGGGTCTTGTTCTTTCACAACCTATTCAAACTGGGATCTCAAACAGGAAGCAAATCGCAGTTTTATTCAGCATCTGTGCTGCGGGGAGTTGCCTGGAGGCTCTTCAGTATAATCTCGGCTTTAACCAGGTCCATCTCGTTATCTATGTCTATACTCCTTTCGGGCGGCATAATATAGGCCATAGTGCGGGACGAATAGAAGCTCCTGGCGCTGAAAAGCGTTGTTGGATTCGATACGAACAGCGCGCCATTGGGCAAATATACTTTTGGCAGATCTTGCCGTCTCTTCCTGAGGCACTCTTCGCCAAACAGGGGCTTCAAATACCCGTTCTTCTCTTCAAAGGACCAGTAAGGGCTGTGCTCCATTTCACAGACGCTGACGACCGATTCGCAGTCCGATCTCAAGAAGAGATCTACTGCAGCATCGATATCCTCAGAAGTGCGTAGCGGCGTCGTCGGCTGCAAAAGGACCACTACTTCTGGGATGTATCCTTCCTCCTCCAGCATCTCTAAGGCATGTATGACAACCGAGATGGTAGTCGAGTCATCCCTTGCCAGCTCCTCCGGCCTTTCCAGCACCTCTGAGCCGTATCTCCTCGAGACTTCGGAGATCTCAGCATCCTCTGTGGAGACAACAACCCTTCCCGCCCATCCGGATCTCAATGCCGGCTCAATGGAATAGGCAATCAGGGGCTTATCTCCGAGCATCGCTATGTTCTTCCTGGGAAGCCCTTTGCTGCCGCCTCTAGCTGGAATGATTGAGAGTACTTTCTTACTCATGGCTATCTCTCACAAGCATCAATCATTTGGATGATCAAATCTACCACTCTATCAGTTGCTTTTCCATCAATCTTAAAAAGATGCCGATCAAGATACGAATCCCTGTTCTTCATCAGCTCCTGGTCATCTTCCAGCAGCCGCTCAATCGTCTCCTTGAGATCTCTTTCATAATAAACGCCCGCAGCTACGCCTTCACGAACGTAGTCTACCGGATCTGGCTCTCCGCTTAAGTTGAGGATTATCACTGGCTTCTTCAATGCCAGGGCCTCAACGGCTGTAGTCGAATGCCTGGTAATCATGAGGTCGCATACGAAGAGCTGCTCATAGGTATCTGAATTCTTCGGCGTCAGGATAGCATCGATTCCACAATGCTCCATGTACTTTTTTATTAAATCGGTATGAGCTTCAGACTCAGCGGGATGCTGTTTGACGGCGAGGATAATGCCTTTCAGGCCTTTCATGGCTTCACAGATGGCTTTAAGGTTCTTTACATTCTCTTCCTGGCTAAGGCCATGAGTCTGCGTAGCCCATAAAACAATTTTATTGCCAGGCGTAATTCCATAGCGCCTCATGAAATCTTCTTTGGAGTAATGTTCATGGGGGTTGAAGAGGACATCATACCTGGGCTGGCCGGTCACGACCACTTTTCGTGCCGCTCCCGCTTTCTCTTTGATATCTCCTGGCATTCTGCCTGAGCAGAGGAATAAATCCGGCAGCAGCGTTGAGCTATGAAATATCAGAGCTCTGCAGCTCTCAACGGACTCCAGCACGCTTGCAGACTGTACAATCAGAGATTTGTAGTCGATATCCGTTCTCAACCTGGTATAGATGCAGTCATCGTTTGAGACCACGACTCTCGGTTTCATGGCATGGAGCAAGTTTCTAAAGCTACATCCCAGGATCGCATATCGCAGAAGAACCCTGAACTGAAAGAAAGACTCAGCGGATCGAGATAGTTCGTCGGCTCCCAGAGCTTTTATGGAGCGGATGAGAGATCGTTGGCGATATTTCCAGGATATAGCCTTCTTTAAGCTGAAAAAGGCAGATCTGGCTATATCTGCCGCCGTTGCATGCTCGTACTTGCTGTATTCATCATCTAGAAATAGCGTAGATATCCTCAAATGTGGAAAACGCTTTTTAAGCCGGCAAATCACGCTATAGAAGATATAGTCGCCCTTAATTATCCCTGATTCGGTCTTTATTTCCACAGGCCTGTTTCTGGAGACGAAGAGAACATCCGCTTCATCTACCTTCTTTCTCCTAAAAAATCCTCTAATGAGTTCTATCTTGTTCTTTTTAGCCTGAGGCGCCTTTGTCTTTACAGTGCTTGCCGCGCTGCATCCGATGTGATTGATATAGTGGTTTATGAACAGGTATCTGAGGGAAAAGGCTCCCATCTCCCCTGCAAGCATCCTTTGCATCTCCTCAAGCTCCAGTGCCCTCTCTACATTTTCGGTCTGGAAGCTCTCTGCAGTCAGCGCGCACTTGGGAGATCTCTGGTCTGTCCGGTACTGCACACTACCCATCCCTTCAGACGATATCATATACCTCTAAAAGGCGTCTTGCAATTTTGTCCGCATCGTGGATGCGTTCGACAAAGCTCCTGGCTTTCTCAGCTATCGTTCTCCTTAAAGAAGCATCTTCGATGAGCCTTTTGAGATCGCCCTCCAGATCTACAGGAGACGTATCGATCAGCGGAGAGCTTGATAGATAGGACTTCAGCTCATCCCTGATATACACGCACACCGGCTTTCCCAGAGCCATGCATTCAATAGCCAGCATCCCATACCAGCCTACAAGGAGCTGGTCTACCACTATGTCTGCCTGCCTGTAATGCTCCACCG
>Ga0074195_1001331_pt1 | contig 35567 bp, 33 predicted proteins | sample EPASupsiteHSE623_FD_64525 | JGI IMG/M metagenome (GOLD analysis project Ga0074195, IMG submission 64525) | Bioremediated contaminated groundwater from EPA Superfund site, New Mexico - Sample HSE6-23 | ecosystem: Environmental > Aquatic > Deep subsurface > Groundwater > Contaminated ... | reverse complement strand
GTTAAGAGAGTTCACGTAAAGATGATGGTTACTGCATTCGCCTTTAACTTATATCAGCTCTGTACACTGAAAAATGCAAATGTCATCTGAATATAGCGGACGCCATCGAAGGATGGCTGGATAGGATGGATAATTCAAGAAATTTGGGCACGAAAATGGAGAAAAATGGACGAATTTTTAAAAACTACTGCCATCACTCCGGTTAATAGGAATCCTCTAGTGTACTTTATTATTGAGTATAATTAAAGTTTGGTCATGCATACATTACTCATGCAAGGAAGGCTGATTGAATACATACTGCAGTGGCTCTCGACATCTCCTGAGGAAGACTGGGCAATATGGAAGGAGATGAAATGAGACCAGACAGCTTTGATAATCCCTCGCTATTTCATGCAGGTATTGGGTATAGCTATGTAATCTATGGCATGTCAGGTGCATACTATCCTCCATAGAACAGCTCCCGGATAGTGCTTGATTTAAGCTGCATGCTACCACTACCAGGTGTTTTTCATAGCAAGAACGCTCACTGTCCTCCCGTTTAAGGAGCATTAAATAGCAGTTCTGCAAGGATGATTATCCCCTGGAAAACCCTTTATAATCAAGAATCCTTTAGTGTGTTTAAAGTATAGCCTTCAACCTTATGGCCTTAGTAAGCCATAATTATCCGGGAGGTTTAATGACTGCAGATAAAGTCAGGGCCAATTTCGATCTGATAGCGTCCATTGCCATAGATCACCTTGAGGGCATGATAGATGCCATGGAGAGCGCTGCAGAGAGAGTGGCCAGTGGAGATCCGGTTGAAGAGATCGACACCCGGGAGTACCAGATCTACGCGGCTCCTGCCTCAGACGAAGGCGGTCTGGATATAATGTGCATCATGGATGCGGGGGACTACTTCGAGGTCCTCGAATGTGCTGCCACAAAGGCTGGCGTCTCTCTTGAGGAGGCTGAAGAGCTGGTGGTGACCATGCCCGAGATGGAGTTTGGAGACGACCTGATCACAGGCAGCTTCGACGCCTGGAAGGGCGTATCCGTGGATGTGAAGAACGACCCTCTTGAGGAGGTTCTGGACTGCATAGGCAAGAGGCTGAAAGAGCGGGGCGTGATCGTAAACTGTGGCGAGCCCTCTGGAGAGTCCTCTGAGGAGGCGAGTGTGATCTTCTATATGCAGGCCCAAGTCAGACGAGGAGGCCGGGATAGATCGGCGCTGAGGAGACGATGACCAATCAGGCTTTCATTGTGCTGTCTCTGATAGCCATGGCCGTTCTGGGAGGATGCATCGGCTTTACAGGCTGTTTGAACGGCTCAGGCCACATAGCCACAGAGAACAGGTCCCTTGCCGGGTTCGATGGCATAGATCTCCTGTCCTCAGCCAACCTTTACATCACCCAGGGAGCAGAGCAGCCTATAAGGATTGAGGCGGATGATAACATACTCCCTGCCTTGAGGACCACATTCCGGAGCGGAGTGCTGGTCATTGATACAGATGGTTGCATAGTGCCCACAAGGACTGTCAATATCTACGTCTCAGCTCCGCTCTTCAGCAGCCTGGCTGTGAGCGGATCTGGCAACATCGTCGGCCAGTCCCTGGTAAGCTCGGACTCACTTGCCCTAAAGGTCAGCGGCTCTGGAAGCATGGACCTGGATATGAACTGCAGGAATGTAGATACCTCCGTATCCGGCTCAGGCTCGATGCTTCTCGCCGGCCAGGCTTCAAACCACAGCTCGGTCATAAGCGGCTCTGGAAACATAAGGAGCTATGATCTGTCCACCAGGAGGTCGAGCATAACCATCAGCGGATCTGGCATGGACGAGGCCAGTGTATCAGATGAGCTGGATGTGCGGATCTCTGGCAGCGGCGACGTCTATTACAAGGGCAATCCAGGAGTGATGCAGCAGAGCATATCAGGATCTGGCGGGCTGCATAAGACTGGTTAGATTTAGAGCTGAAGTTAGAGTCAAAGCTAAGGGTGAGGATCTGATGGCGCTTAGGGTTCTGGCATTGTATTTCGTGCTCTTTGCGGCTCTCCACAGCCTGCTTGCTGATATGCGGGCCAAGAGCCTGGCCGGACGGATATTTGGGCCTGCTGCAGATCGCCGGTACAGGCCTGTATATGTTGCCATCTCTTTCCTTACCCTCGTCCCAGTCGTCTACCTGCTGGCCTCAGCTCCACAGAGGGTTCTATATAGAGTATCTGCTCCCTGGTCCTGGTTGATGATGGCTCTGCAGGCTTTATCTGCGCTGGCCCTGATAGGCGCGCTGATGCAGACAGGGCTTATGGATTTCCTGGGAATCAAGCCAAGGATGGGTCCAGGTAAGCTCATAAAAAGCGGCTTTTACTGCCATCTCCGAAACCCTCTATTCTTATTCGGCATGACATTCATCTGGCTGACTCCGTTCATGACCGATATGCTGCTGGTCCTTTATTCGCTGATCACCATCTACTTCTATGTAGGCGCCCTTCATGAGGAGAGGTCTCTGCTGGCTGAGTTCGGGGCTGAGTATGCAGAATACAGGCGTCGGGTCCCAATGTTCATTCCCCTTCTCAGATGCCGCTGACCTTTTATCTGGCTTTATCTTGTATCTTACAAAAAACAGGATGACTGTTACATTCGCCCCCCGCCCGCCTCGGCCTTAAGTCCAATGCCGAATGGCAAGTACTTATGGAACTTGAGCTTGGCCCGGCCATGGTACTGCAGCAAAATATGCTATGCATAATGATCGCTCCTGTAGAGATGCTCTCAGGCATGCTTAACCGCCACCTGGACCTCCGGCGCTTCCAGACCCTTTTCATATGCGGAAACTGCTCCAGGGTGCTGGACAAGCTTGATCGCAGGTTCACGGACCTGAATATCAGGCGTGCCTTCACTGCCTTCCAGCTCCTGACAATACTGGAAGAGGCCTACCAGACACTGGTGATAATTGAGCACGACCCCCTCCTATACGGGGAGGCTGAGATGATGACTGAGTACATCTCCATGGCATTGAAGGACCTGTCTAGAGGATCGGCAGTGCTTCTTTATTCTCCTGCCACCGACACCTACCTCGACCAGATGGCTGCGAGGGCCGACAGGGTGTGCTGCTTTGGAGAGCTCGTCAGGTCCGGCCCTGGGACCAGGAAGCTGAGGTCAGATTGCCAGACAACGCTGGGGGCATTCTGATGGGCAGGTCGTTTGAGAGCGTGAGGATGGGGGCCAGCGCCGTGGCCGACAGATGGCTCAAGGCCAGGCGAGCCATGAAGGCTTCTGATCAGAAATATGCAGTGCGCCTGGCAGAAATGGCCAGGGCGCACTCCAGCGAGGCGTTCTATGCCCTGGACGACCCCCTGGAGGCGGCGGTCTTCTCTGTGCTCATAGAGATCTTGAGGGAGCTGGAAGAGGACGATGTGGATGGCTGATGTGGATCATTGACACCTGCCATCGGGGCTGCGTGGACCTGTGGGAGGCGGGGTCGGGCCGGTGCATAAGCGAGCCGTACTTCCCGCCGTTCTATCTCCACCTGCCCGATCCTCACCTGCACAGGGAGATGCTTGAGGCCCTGGAGAGCAGGTACAGGGCCGAGGAGTGCAGCTTTAGGACCGTATACGGCAGCATCGACGGCTACCGCATATACGCTGGCAGGGCTGTGGCCGAGGCCCTGGAGCTGCAGACCGGGTTCTCGGCAGAGCTCTACAATGTGGACATCCGTCTGGACCAGCGCTACCTGGCAGAGAGAGGTATGTTTCCATGCGGGCACAGGGACGAGTCCAGGTTCGATCCGGATCTTGATGCAGATCTAAAAGTGCTTGATCTGGAGGTGATAGGAGACCCGCGGAGGGACAGAGAGGTGAGGGCCATGAATGTCGCCGGTAAAAGGCTGGAAGGCAGCGAGGCGAAGGTTCTCTCAGATATGTTCAGCCTGATAGAGGCCCACGGCCCTGATGTAATCCTATTTCCATATGGTGACTCCTGGACGGGTCTCATTTTGGCCAGAGCACGCCGCCACGGTCTTGAGGAGACCATAAGCCGGAGCGGCAGGTTCCGGTCTCTTGGTGCCAGGTCCTACTGGAGCTATGGCCGGGCCTGCCGCCGCGTGGGGGCCAAAATCCCTGATGGACGAGTACTCATAGATACCAGGGCAAGCTTCGCCTACAAGGAGGCAGGGCTTAGAGGAATACTCATGGCCTCAAGGCTCTCCGGGCTGTCGCCCAACCTGGCTGCCAGGTTCACTCCTGGGACGCTTATTTCCAGCTATGAGGTCTATCAGGCGGTCTCAAACGGCCTGGCAGTGCCGTTTAGGAAGCGCGATCCTGAGGGGCTGAGGTCCTTTGCCGAGCTCAAGGCCAGGGATAAGGGTGGGATGATCTTCCAGCCTGAGCCGGGGGTCTATGAGGATGTTCACCAGCTGGATTTTGCATCTCTTTATCCATCCATCATAGTCAACTACAACCTCTCTCCAGAGACCCTTGGTCGAAAAGGGCATGGATTCCTGCCTTGTGCAATCCGGCCTCTGCTCTCACTCAGGCTCAAGACCAAAAGGCTCAAAAAATCAGACGCCGGGTACGCAGGCCTAGACTCGATACTCAAGTGGATGCTTGTCACCTGCTTTGGCTATACGGGATACAGGAACGCAAGGTTTGGGAGCATTGAGGTCCACGAGAAGATAACTGAGATCTCAAGGGAGCTTCTGATCCAGTCAAAGGAGATAGCCGAATCTATGGGATTTGGGGTGCTTCACGGAATAGTGGACTGCCTCTGGGTCAGGGGAGGGTCTGTGCCTGTGCTCGACCTGAAGGAGAGGATTGAAGAGGCCACTGGAATTGCCACTGAGCTTGAGTCCTATGACTGGATAGCCTTCCTGCCCATGAAGGACGGGCGCGGTGCCTACAACCGGTACTTTGGCAGGCTCTCTGACGGAAGGATGAAGATCCGGGGGATCGCAGCACGCAGGGGCGACACGCCCGAATATATACGGAATATGCAAAAGGAGGTGCTTGCGGCCATGGGGCGCGCCCGATCTGCGGTTGAGCTGTGCCATTTAGAGGCAGATGCCAGGCGGATCTGGGAGCGCTATGCCACCGGACTGAAGTCTGCAAGCGCCCGGGATATGGTGATCCGGCGAAGGATTAGCCGAGTGGATTACAGCAGAAAGTGTGCAGAGGCATCGGCAGTCGGCGCATTGAAAAGGTCGGGCATCGATCCGGCTCCGGGGATGGAGGTGGGGTATGTGATCACAGACGCCAGTGACTGGGAGGTAGAAGAAGAGGACAGCGCAGACGATTTCGATATCGGGCATTATGGAAAGATGCTTGATGCGGCTTTTTCTGAGGTGGCCTTTGCCTTCAGATCGGTGGACAAATTCTATCTACTTGAAAACTAATGTTTTTATGTGATGAAGACTCAATCTCTTGCTGGATGGTTTGGCATGAGAGCCATGATTCTAGCCGTCTCCGTCCTGGCCCTGATATCTTGCGCCTGTGCGGAGGTAGATCCGGTATATACCTCAGGAGCATCATCTATTGCCCCATGTACAGCAGTTGAACCCTGCGCCAGCGCATCATGTCCCTGTCCGGAGCAGTGCCTGGCAGGCCCCCTGATCGAGTCGGGCTCGGCATCCTATGTCCAGTATTGCAGCCGGATATGGATAAAGTATGGATCGGTCATGCTTGGAGAGATGTCCCTGCCGCGGTACACCAAGGCATCTATAGAGATGGTCCCTGCTCAGGAAGGGTACCTGACCCTGCTGGAGAGGATTCCAAGCGGCAGCCTGAAATCGCTCTTCAAGGGCTATGTCTATCCGGGCCACAAGTACCAGCTCTGGTTCTGCGCAGAGGAGACCGGGACTCATGAGATATGGTACCGTGCAGGCTTGAAGGAGAGCAACCGCATAAGGTTCTATGTCTTGAGCTGAGGCTTTGAACAGGGCATTAAGGAAATGGGCTTGAGCCGGTTGGTGGATGGCCTGGGCCTGCCAGTGAAGACCGTAGAGCCTGGGGAGGTTGTTTTGATCAACCTCCATAACCGGGCCCGTCCAATGACCCGCCACAAGATACACGATATGGCCATCTACCTGCGGGGATGAGATCCTTTGTATGAGATTCGTCCAATTCAAAAGCATGAGCTAAACGGCCTTCTGGATCTCTATAAGCATCTGAACGAGGACGACCCAGCGCTCGAAGTGGATGCAAAGCTAGAGGCACTGTGGGATGAAATATTGAGTGGTCCAGATCAGCATTATCTGGTTGTTGAGGATGATGGAAAGCTGGTATCATCATGTGTGCTGGTGATCATCAAGAATCTGACCAGGGGCGCCAGCCCGTATGCATTGATAGAGAATGTTGTGACCCATCCTGATTACAGGAATAAAGGCTATGGCACAGGGCTTTTGAAAAGGGCGCAGGAGATGGCCAGAGAAAAAGGCTGCTACAAGGTCATGCTTCTTACAGGAAGAAGAGATGCCATACCATTTTATGAGAAGGCGGGGTTCGAGAGGGGGTCAAAGACCGGATTCACCATAAGATTTGATGGAAAGTAGAAATGGGGCAGGATCTGCATATTCCTGCCAGCATATCTCACTGCCTGTGCACTGATACATATGCATTAACCTGCTCGAAACGCTTTTATACGAAGCACAACACTCATTGATTGACAGTCAATCAGAAGCTGGATGCGAGAGATGACAAGGATCGTCAAAGACCCGGAGGAGAGAAGGCTGGAGCTGATAGATGTCGCCGAGCGCCTCTTTGCCAAGAAGGGCTACGAGGATACGGCAGTCAGCGACATAGTCAGGGAGATCAAGGTCGGCCAGGGCACGTTCTACCATTACTTCAGATCCAAAGAGGAGATCCTTGAGGCGGTGGCTGAGAAGAAGGTGGCTCCTCTGGCAGAGGAGATCATAAGGATCTCCAAAGCAGATGGCGATCCGGCGTCCAAGGTTAACGATATGCTCAACGCAATACTGCGGGCAAACAGCTCTGAGATGGGCATCATGAACCTTCTGTTCCAAAAGGGGAACTATCTGCTTCACCAGAAGATAGAGGCGGCCATAGAGACCAGAGTGCTGCCTCCCATGGCGGAGATGGTCTCAAAAGGCACTGCTGAGGGACGCTTCAATGCCGAATATCCAGTGGAGTTCATAGAGTTCCTGCTGGCCTCAGCGCTCTTCCTCTCACACCACATCCCCTCTGATACAGAACGCAGGGAGAAGATGCGTGCCGCTTTAGAGAAGATCGCAGCCAGGGAGCTTGGAGTCGCAGATTACCGGTTCCATCTGGAGATTTGATTATGCCTGATATACTGCTGAACGCTCTGTGGAATAATGCGGGATTGACAGTCAATCAATAACGATATGCGGTGAATGCGAGGGTGGGTGAGAAGATATGCACTCAGGCGCATGCAGCGCAAAACTGGATGAGGGTGATGGAATGCAGCCAAAAGAAGCGATGGAACTTTCAAAGATGGCCCATGATAAAGGAATGCCTTCTGGTGAAGAAAGCACAATGCCAGATGGCGCGCCTGCCAGAGATAAGTCTGTGCAGGGCAAAGCAGCCTCCAACTTCTGGATCGATGCACTGGCATTCCTGACATTCCTGATATCAGCGTTCTCGGGGCTGGTTCTCATGCGAAACCCAGTTGCCGCCTACTATTTAGAGGCGGACCTGTTTAGCAGAGAGCTGCTTTTGGGCCTGACGCGGTACGAGTGGATGCACCTCCACAACCACATCAGCCTGATCTTTGTGGTCCTGGTAGCCGTCCACCTGGCAATGCACCGGCGCTGGATCGCCAGGATCTGCTTTAGGGCCAGGCATCCGATGTGATCCTTATGATGAGATGTGGTCACAGGTTAGTACTGTCTAATTTATAATAAAGCTGCAAGGAGGAATGAATTAGGATGAATCATTCGGCGGGCGTATGTCCCTCGCAGATCGCCTGGGTTCTCGATAACCGGGTTCGCAGGCTTGTGCATAACCCATACAGGATTGTTGGCCAATATATCAAAGAAGGGCAGACCGTTTTAGATCTGGGCTGTGGCCCGGGCGTATTCTCCCTTGCAATGGCCGAGATGGTGGGCGAAAAAGGAAAGGTCATCTCTGTGGACGTCCAGGATGAGATGCTTCAGATAGTAAAGCAAAAGAGCGAGCGGGCAGGCCTGGAATCTCGCATCGTCCTTCACAAGGCCAGGCCGGAAAAGATAGGGGTCGCCGAGAAGGTGGATTTTGCACTGGCCTTCTACATGGTCCACGAGGTACCGGACAAAAAGAGCTTCCTTGGCGAGGTCGCATCAATCTTAAAACCAGGAGGCAAGTTCTTGATGGTGGAGCCCAAATTTCATGTATCAAAGTCTGCGTTTGATGAGACCGTCAAAATTGCCAGGTATGCGGGCTTAAGGCCGATATCCGAGCCTGATGTCTTCTTCAGCAGAGCAGTTCTTTTGGAGCCGGGATCAATTGGAAATGCATGATACGGGATTTCCCTGAGAATTGCCACTGGCAAACAGGATTAGAATAGCTTTCAGACCTATGTATTTGCAGTCCTGCCCCTCGGCAAGCCAGTAAGGAAAGGAGGTCAAGATGGCTTACTTGGCCACCACCTTCCTTACGACAGCATTTATTTTATAGAGGATGGGGGAGGAGGTCTTATTCAGGCCAACCACCACCTCTTCGCTGGATCAATCCTTGAACTGGAGCTTGACTGATTGCAGAAGCGGGTCTATCTTGAGGCTGTTTGGCTCAGCTTTGGAGCTGGCAAAGTAGATCCCTCATGTGTATTCACCAAGATATACTAGCGACTTATGTTCAATAAATGCTCATGTTGAGGCAATATTTGCGGGGTTCTGTGAAGATTGGAATGCCAAGGCAAGCTATGGTCTTAGGGCATAAGTGAGACACTTTTAGGATTCAAATTGAGAGCACGGATCGAGAAGAACAACCATAACTTTCTGAGCAAAATACTGAGGAACTGGGCATCTGCTCATGAGGCTGATGAGATCGCAAATTCCATAATATAACTTTCCAGGACAGGCGCTAAAGAGCCGGGTGTCTGGCGCCGACGTGTTTAAGCGCATCCGTGGGGGACATTTACGTATCTAGGCAAGTTCTGACCGGAAGCTGTTCTATGGATGCAGCTGCGTTTCTTTGTCACACCACATGAGGTCGTAGTTCTATCGCAATACCCATGTGAAAATGAGGCGGCTGGTGAGGTGAAATGCACACCATGAGAGATGTGCAGCATCGCAGCCTATTTGTTGAGTCTCTTCATCACCCAGGCCATGTTCTGGCCCAGAACCTTCATTGTCTGCACCCCTTCCTTATCATTCTCTACATCGCCCTCGTCCAGGCCCATCCCCAGGTTCCAGTAGCTGGATCCGGGGATTACCATCTCGGATATCAGGAAGAAGTGGTTTATGGAATCAAAGACGTGGACTGCCCCGGCCCTGCGTACGGCCACCACGGCCGCGCCCACCTTGCGCTTGAAGATATCTCCGTTGGCCTTGGACACGAACCCTGCCCGGTCTATGAGGGCTTTAAGCTCAGGGGTGAGGTCTGAGAAGTAAGTCGGAGACCCAAGTATGATCCCATTTGCACTGGCCATCTTCTCAATGCAGCTGTTGATCATGTCATTGGACTGGGCACACTTGCCGTCCTTTCTCTCAAAGCACTTGCCGCAGGCGATACATCCTCGAAGGGGTCCCTTCAGGTGAACCAGCTCCGTCTCTATGCCCTCTCCTTCCAGCTCCTTTAGGGCATATATCAGGAGATGGTGGGTATTTCCATCCTTTCTGGGACTGCCGTTGAATGCCACTACTTTCATCGTATTTAACCTCAATTATCAATCGCTCTTAATCTTGCCATTAATTGCATCCACAACTAGATAAAATATGCCTATTATCTCATCAGGCATAATCAAACTATGGCCAAAGGTGGCGGTGCATGAGAGCGCCAAGGTGCCGACCTGTGATTCTGATTTCCATGGTCAAGAGAGTGCAATCTTTTTGGATTGCGTGTGATGTATCTCGGACGAGGCTGGGATAGTCTTTTAGATGCATTTATATCGCTCTCTTATCTATGGTCAGCATTAAAATCGGTAATAACCATTAGCTTGCGAAGGGATTGAATGTTGAGATTAAGGAGTTCCAATCCGGGACTTTTGATTGCATTGACAGCCCTGGCTCTATCGCTATGTGCTTCCAGTGCAGCGGCCTACCCAGGACAGGTTCCTATGGGCCCAGGTGGCGATGTGGGATTGTATGCAGAGCAGACCAAAGACGGAGGTTTGCAGATGGGAATGAGTCCTGGATCAAGGCATTTGGGTCCGACCTGAAGGGCGAGGAGAGGGCAAGCTCCATCAGTCAGGTTGAAGACGGCGGCTACATAATCGCTGGCTGGACGACATCCATAGGCGACAGCAGCGCGGATGTTCTCTTAATCAGGCTCGATGCCCAGGGCGACGAGGTGTGGCAGAAGGTCCTAAACATTCGAGGGAATTGAGGTAACCTTTCTCCTTCCATCACATTTTTACTGGTAATCTTTCACTGCCCTGATGTCTATAGCTCAGTCTCCTCTCTGATTTAGGACAGAATCTGGGATAATCCCCGCCAATTCATTGGTGGGATACAGCCCGTACCTATGATCCTGCATACTATTTATTCTCATGCTGATCTGGAAACCGTGTTTCCAAGAACCTTGTACCTATGGAGGTTGCAACGCAGCCTCTGATGCCGAGATGACTGGCTGATAGCAGAGATGAACCGGATGAAGAATCCGATGAGTCTGCAAGGGAGAAGCCTTTGACTTCAGTCATGGGAGAAGGTCACAGGGAATATCAAGAAATATCAGGTCCTTCCTGCCAATGGCAATTCAACCCAGGGATTGCAGTGACCACCATTAAGACCCACTAACGAGAATTTATCTCTTCTAATTCTTGCATCTCCTTGCATCTGCTTAGCCTTTAAAGCCCGGCCTGGGCTGATGGCTGCCATAGGTATGAAAATCAGCAAGATAGTCGGGGATGGATGCATGTAAGCTTTATGCTGTATTAGCCTGAATAGTATGGCCAGTAATTCTGCGAAATAAGGGTTAGCAGGCGCCACCGTGATAAACTATTGAGGCTGATTAAATCGAGGAGGTTTAAGAAATGGTAAATGTCAACGACCCAGAGGTTCAGAAAAAGACCATAGAGACGGTTAAAGCCTGTGGCCCTACCTGCCATACATGTGGTAAGCCCTTACAGAGCTTCTCGCCAGAAGTACAATCGAGTGGTGATCTGGTAGTTAAAGGGGAATGTGGTACACCAGGCCATGACACTCAGCGTTATGTTGTTGATTAAAGATTAGCTAAATTGAGATGGCGGCACAGTGCCTTAAGTGTTCAGGGGATGGCATATGAGGCGCTGTCATCATATTTCGGGGCTGGCTAAACTAGTGATTCGTCAGTGCTGTTTTTGATTTGCGAGGCCAAGCTTTATATCTAATCATTATATATGTATAATCCAGGTGGAATGTATGCTGTATATTCTATGGTTTGAATGGGAGCCGGAGAACACATCAAAGCTTCTAAAGCTATGGCGAGAGTTCAAATTCCCAAAGGAGATAAATCTGATAGGCAGATACATGATGATAGGCAGGCATATCTCTGTGGCAATATTCGATGCACCGAATGAAGAATCGATTCTAAGGGTGACCTACCCCTTTAGAGAGATCGGAAAGGCCCATGTGACTCCCGCACTGCCGCTGGAAGAAGCATTGAAGCTGATGGAAAAGATGTAGGTATAGCCTTTTATGGTTCTTTTTATGGTTGGGGCTGCGAAGCAATGAATGCACGCCTTCCTCTCAGGGCACGGGCCAAAGAGAAGGCGTGTCCCTTCGCAATAGGCAGGCAATGCCTTGCGGAAGGCTGCATGGCCTGGGATGAATCCCTAGGGTGTATGCTGATTCCTCATACTCCTATCGAACACCTGGGGCCTTTTGAGCGAGAGGTCAGAGATGCAGCTCCCCTGATGTATCGATCGCTGCTGGATCTCGTCAGGATCATGGAGGATACGGCCAGAGATTGCACAAGGTGCGGGCCGGACCTTTGGAACTATGCTCAAGAGGTAAGGGTGAACCTGCTGGACAAATTGATCCGGGCAGAGTTGGCTGAGCTTGGGATCAACGAGGACGTAGATAAGTAATTGACAGCAAATTATAATGGAATTTATATTCTTGGGCTTTATCATCTGTCCTAACGGATTTTGGCGTTATCGGTTTCTTTATGACTCTGTTTTTTGGGTTGTCTACCATCCAATAATAAGGCTAGATAATCAAACACAATTAATAATTAACTGTAATAAGCCGATCCTACAGAATCTAAAAGTATTTATTTGATAGAACTAGATTAGGGCGAAGGAGACAGTAAAGGCGGTTAATATGGTTAGCACTGATCTTGCCTCCAAGGTCTTAGAGCTTTATAAACATATTGATATTTTAAAGACGCTTAGCTCGGCCGATCTTTATGAAAGAGTTAAAACATTTGAGGCTATACAGGCTGGCCTTGAAGAACTTGCCGTTGCCGGGGAGGAGATAGGCAGGCAAAGCGAGCTGCTTATCGAGGCTAGGGATGAGCAGGAAGAGAGATGCAGGAGATATCAGGAGCTCTTCGACTCTGCCCCGGATTGCTATCTGGTTACTGATAAAGATGGAACAATAAGAGAGGCAAACCTTGCCGCCATGAGGATGCTTCACCTCAATCCTATCGGCAAATCCCTAGCTCAGTTCTTGTCTACAGAGGGGATACCAGCATTTGGCAAGGAGCTAGAAGGGCTTGAACAGAGAGACCATATCGATGATTGGGATCTGCATAAAGAACCGCACGCTTTTGAGTTCATAAGGGGAGATGGAGAGAAAATCTGCACCAGCTTGGAGATATCACCGATCTTCGATGGTTCTGGCAGGTTTGCTGGAGCGCTAGCTTGTGTTGCTGATACAAGCCAGCAGGAGCATCTGATGGAGGCCCTGGCAGAGAGCGAACGCAAATTGAGAGGCATCATAGATAGATCCAGAGATGGAATAAGCCTCATAGATGAACTCGGTCGGATAATCGAGTGGAACACTGGCGCAGAGCGCATATTTGGGTTGAAGAAAGCTGATGTCTCTGGCAGGTTTATATGGGATGTCCAGTTCGATTTAGTCCGCAAAGAACGCAGGACTCCAGAAACATATGAGCAAATCCGAGAAAAGGCGGTTGAAGCTCTGAGAACCGGGTGCTCATCATTCCTAAACCAGCTGAGAGAACAGGTCCTCCAGCATCCGGATGGGACTCGTCTCGTAGTCGAGGAGATGCCTTTTGCCATTCCCACTGAAAATGGCAACATGATCTGCAGCATCTTGCGTGATATCACCGACCGCAAGAGGATGGAAGTGGAGCTGCTAAAGAGCGAAGAGCGGTTCCGAACTGCAATAGACTTCACTTACGATTGGGAATATTGGATCGGTCCGGACGGGAATTATGTTTACATCTCCCCCTCATGCGAACGCATCTCTGGGTATAATGCAAGGGACTTCATCAGGGACCCCGATCTGCTCAAGAATATAGTCCACCCTGAGGATCAGAGGGTCTTGTCCGAGCACTCCTGCGAGAGAGCTGAAGGGGCGCACTCGTACGACTTCCGCATAATCTCTAGATGCGGAGAGGAACGCTGGGTAGCTCATGCATGCCAACCGGTATACAGCAAGGAAGGCAGCTATCTCGGCAGGAGGGCCAGCAACCGAGATATAACCGAGCGTAAGAAGGCGGAGGATATGCTGAGAGAGAGCGAGGAACAATACAGGGTCCTCACTGAAACCGCTAGAGACATTATCGGACTCCTCTCTGTAGATGGAAAGATATTATCATTGAATCCAGCCTTTGAGATAATTACCGGCTGGTTGCGCATTGAGTGGATCGGCAAACACTTTGGACCTATTATCCACCCAGATGACCTGATCATTGCAGCAGAGAGCTTCGGATATGCTCTACAGGGAGAAAGTCCCGTCTTTGAAGTGCGCTTCATCGGCAAATCAGGAGAACATATCCCGGTAGAGATAGTGGGATCACCCCAATACAGGGATGGAAAAATCGTTGGAATTCAGGGTACTGCTCGCGACATCACAGAGCGCAAGCATGCGGAAGAAAAACTGCAGAAGGCTAAGGACGAGCTGGAGGTCAAAGTACAGGAGAGAACTGCAGAGCTAGTCCATGTGAACCAGGAGCTGCAGACTAATATCGAAGATATTAAGAGGGCAGATGGGTTGTTGAAGCTCCAGCGCGATCTGGCTGTTGCCTTGAGCTCTGCTACGGACCTGAATGAGGCACTGGGATTGATTCTGGACACAGCCCTTATGGTGGAGAGCATTGATGGTGGAGCCATTTATTCTGTGAGTGATGACGGTGAAGTAGATCTGATGCTGCACAGGGGCTTATCAGACGAGTTCATCCAAGGCTGCTCCCACTATGATGCAGATTCGTCACGGGCTCGTATAGTCGCAGCTGGGGGACTGATCTACAAAGACTTCGCAGTCATCTGTGAACAGCCCTTTAAGGACATTTTGGAGGAGGGGTTGAGATCTACAGCAATCCTCCCTGTGAGATACAAGGACAGAGTAATCGCCAATCTCAACCTTGCCTCTCGCACACACGGTGAGATTCCTCTTGATGTCCGTACCACTCTGGAAGCCATAGCTGCATCTATTGGAAGGGTCATAGCAAGGCTCAAGGCAGAAGATGAGCTAAAGGCTGCTCATGATCAGTTATCAGCCATCATAGAATTCTTGCCTGATGCCACTCTGGTCATTGATCAAGACAAGAAGGTAGTTGCCTGGAACAGAGCCATGGAAGAGATGACGGGCGTAAGCAAAGCCGATATCATTGGCAAGGGAAATTATGCTTACAGCGTACCCTTCTATGGAGAACCCAGACCTATGCTTATAGACCTCCTCGATAGGTATGATAGGGAGATAGAATCAAAATACGACCATATCGAGAGAAAAGATGGATCTATCAATGCTGAAGCCTATGTACCATCTTTATTCAAAGGAAAAGGAGCATATGTTTGGGGTACAGCATCCCTGCTCTATGATAGCAAGGGCAAGTTAGTTGGCTCAATTGAATCTCTGCGTGATATCACACAGCGCAAGCTGGCAGAAGAGCAGCTGAGAGATTCAGAGAACAGATACAAGACCATTTTGGAGAACACGGGCGCTGCCACAGTCATCCTGGAAGAAGATACAGTTATCTCATTTGCTAATGAAAAGTTTGAAGAGTTAACTGGCTATACCAAAAAAGAGATAGAGGGCAAAAGGATCTGGACTGAGTTTGTCTTAGAAGATGACCTGGATAGAATGCTAGTTCAGCATCGCCTGCGAAGAGAAGATCCAAGTATTGCCCTTAAAACCTATGAGTTCAGATTAAGGGATAAAAATGGTCAGATCAAGGATATCCTGTTGACTGTAGATACAATCCCTGGCACGAAAAAGAGCGTTGCATCTCTTTTAGATATTAGCGAGCGCAAGAAAGCTGAAAATGCTGTGCTCGAGTCTAAGGAGTATCTCAACAAGATAATCAACTCCATAGGTGATCCTATATTTGTCAAGGACAGGGATCATAGGTTCGTCCTAGTCAATGATGTCCTGTGCAACCAGATGGGGCATCCCCGTGAAGAGATCATAGGTCGTACATGTACAGATCACGATTTCTTCCCAATGGATCAGGCCGACATCTTCTGGGAAAAGGACGAGATGGTCTTCAAATCAGGTGAAGAGAACATCAACGATGAGAAGATCACAGATATTCATGGCAGGATTCGCGATATCACCACAAAGAAGACGCTCTATACAGATAACGCTGGGAATCAGTTCATAGTGGGCATATCTAGAGACATTACCGACCGAAAAAGAGCAGATGACGCGCTTAGGGAAGCCCGCAACTACCTGGAGAAATTATTGGATCATGCCAATGCGCCCATTATCGTCTGGGACCACTCATTTAGAATCACCAGGTTCAATCATGCCTTTGAGCATTTAACGGGGCACAGGGCAGAGAATGTCATTGGTCAGAAACTTGGTATTCTTTTCCCAGAATCAAGTCGCGACACGTCTTTTAGCAAGATCGAACGAACACTAGCTGGTGAATATTGGGAGTCTGTGGAGATTCCGATTCTTCACGAAGACGGAGCTGTCAGAATCGTACTCTGGAACTCTGCGAATATTTACACTGAGGATGGCAAGACGCTCTTAGCTACCATTGCCCAGGGCACAGACATCACCGAACGCAAGCGCGCAGAAGAGCGGTTGCGCAAAGCTGAGGCTCAATACAGGGCGCTTGTGGAGCAGATCCCGGCAGTAACTTACACGGCGGACCTCGATGAGGCTAGCACGACACTTTACATAAGTCCCCAGATTGAGTCCATATTGGGCTTCTCACCAGAAGACTACAGGGCCGATCCGGATATCTGGCGCAAAAGGCTTCATCCTGACGATCGGGACCGCGTCTTGGCACAGCTTAAGCAAGGCCATGCCAGCAATCAGCCTTTCAAGTCAGAGTATCGTATGATAGCTCATGACGGACAGATAGTTTGGCTCAGCGATGAGGCTGTTGCGGTTCGGGATAGCACTGGCAAACCCTTATTCCTCCAGGGAGTCATGTCTGACATTACCGAGCGCAGGCAGACTGAGGCAAAGTTGAAGGAATCTGAGCGTCGGCTGGCGGATATCATCAACTTCCTGCCCGATGCCACCCTGGTCATCGATAAAGATGGGAAGGTAATAGCCTGGAACCGCGCCATCGAGGCGATGACGGGCATAAAGGCAGAGGAGATCCTGGGTAAAGGCAATTATGAATATGCTATGCCTTTTTATGGCGAGAGAAGGCCGATTCTGATCGATCTTGTGCTCAAACCGCATGAGGATATCGAGAAAGAGTACACGCATCTGAGAAGACCGCACGGAACTCTGACGGGCGGAGCATACATGCCAGCCCTGAAAGGTGGAGGAATCTTCCTCGTAGGAAGTGCCGCAGCCCTTTACGATTCTGATGGAAACATTTCTGGAGCTATCGAGTCCATCCGCGACGTCACTGAGAACAAGCACGCATCGGAGGCCCTACGCAATGCCAAGGAGGCAGCAGAGGCTGCAGCCATTGCCAAATCAGAGTTCCTCGCAAATATGAGCCATGAGATACGCACGCCCATGAACGCAGTCATAGGCATGACTGGACTTCTTCTCAACTCAGACCTCAATCCTGATCAGATGGAGTGCGTTGAGATGATACATAGCAGTGGCGAAACTTTGCTCTCTGTCATAAATGATATCCTCGACTTTTCCAAAATCGATGGCGGCAAGATTGAATTGGAGCGCCAGCCTTTTGATCTACGGTCCTGCGTTAAGGAATCGCTCGACATGATGGGACCAAAGGCAGCCGAGAAAGGCTTGAACCTAACCTGCATAATTAATGACTCTGTACCTATCACTATCCTGAGCGATCCTACGAGGCTTCGCCAGATCTTGATCAATTTGCTCAGCAACGCCGTCAAGTTCACAGAGAATGGTGAGGTCGAGGTTTCAATCACTTCTCAGGCGATAGAGCACGGCAAATCCAATCTCCACTTTGCAGTCAGGGATACAGGCATAGGCATACCTCCTAATAGAATGGATAAGCTCTTCCAATCTTTCAGCCAGGTGGATATGTCCACCACCCGCAAGTATGGTGGCACTGGTCTCGGACTGGCTATAAGCAAGCGTCTCACCGAGGCTATGGATGGCGAGATCTGGGCTGAAAGTGAGCCCTCCAGGGGGTCCGTATTCCATTTCACATTGCCAGTTGATGTTTCCTTAAATAGCTTGCCCAAGCCTATAGTTGCCCATTCTCAGCCGAGAAGCAATGCACAAGCTAATATACGCATTCTCATGGCGGAGGATAATGCTGTCAATCAGAAGGTCCTGCTTAAGATGCTGGGGAGGCTAGGTTACAGGGCTGATGTGGCTGCCGATGGCATTGAGGCTCTTAAAATGCTGGAACGCCAAAAATATGACCTGGTGCTTATGGACATACAGATGCCAGAAATGGATGGCTTCGAAGCCACCAGGGAGATACGTCAGCGCTGGCCAAATGGACCTACGATCATCGCTCTTACTGCCTACGCCTTAGAAGGCGATCGTGAGAAATGCCTGGAGGCAGGCATGGATGGGTACATCGCAAAACCTGTGAAGATGGATGACCTGAAAGCTGCACTGCTTCACTGCGAGGCTCATATAGTAGAAGTAGAACGATCTGGTTCCTGCGAAAAGGAATGCAAAATAACAGGCCTTGGAGATGGCATATAGGCAGAATATGGTCGGCTTACCAGCAGTATCCTGAAGAACCCCCTGGCATCCCTGACCTGGTCTATGACCTCGTTTAGTCCGTCATCTATGGAGCAATCAGACCTTCACCAGCCTGTAACCCTTGTTCCCAAGGCCTATTTTCTCCCCGTAATCTATCTGGTGCACCCCGTCTGTATAGCTCCATATGCCCTTGAACTTGTCCTCTCCCGGGCCGAGGTTGGACTGCAGAAGCGAGTTTGAAAAGCCCTGCTCTTTGTTGACCAGGTCGTAGCTGGCGTGGTCTATGGCCACTGGGTCAAGCGAAGCCAGTATGCCTATGTCCTGCACGAAGGCTGAGTCGGACCAGGGCAGGCAGTCGCAGTCAGGGGTGATATTGAGGAGGAAGTTTATGAACCCAATCTTTCCACGCTTGGCCTGGACTGCGCCGTATGCATACTCGGCCATGCGCTCCATGAATGGGGGTATCTGGACCGCCCAGTCCAGGTCAATGGCATGAGCCGGGCAGACCCTCAGGCACTCGCCGCACCCGGCGCAGGCGTTGTAATCTATGTTTGAGATCTTGGCCTCGACAGTGACTGCCGAGTTTGGGCAGACCCTGGTGCACTCCTTGCAGCCCACGCACAGCTCTGGCTTGAATATGGGCTTTGCAGAGTGCTGCTCGGACTTGCCTAAAGCTGGAGAACAGCCCATCCCAAGGTTCTTTATGGCGCCTCCAAAGCCCGAGAGGAGGTGGCCCTTGAAGTGAGAGAGGACTATCATGCAGTCGGCATCCACTATGTCCCTGGCAATTTTAACTGATTTGAAATGATTCTTGCTTATGTCTATCTGGGCATAGCTCCTGCTTTTCAGGCCATCTGCAATGATCACAGGCGCTCCCAGCACCGAGTAGTCAAAGCCATGGCTAATGGCCGTCTGGATATGGTCTACTGAGTTTGACCTGCCTCCGCCGTAGAGTGTGCTGGTATCGGTTACAAAGGGCCTCCCTCCCAGAGATTTTATCTTGTCCACAACCTGCCTGACCAGTACAGGGCTTATGAAGGCGTCAGTTCCGACCTCTCCGAAGTGTACCTTCACTGCCACCAGATTGCCCTTGCCTATGAGGCCGCCAAGGCCTGCTGCATCAAAGAGCTTCTGGACCTTAGTGATCTTGTTCTCCCTGTCGCTGCGCGCCCGGGCATCTGCAAAATAGACCGCACTATCCATAGCCAAAACCTCCAAGTCCTATGATTATGGGCTCAACAGATAAAAGAATGTAGTGCCTGGATGTCGTATCGGGGTTTAGTATCTTGATTTCAGGGATCGCCTATAATCGCAGATGTCTCCCGCGGACGCGCTTAAATCCGTCGTATGCAGCCAAAAGCTCCTCGTTCGTTGACTGAAGCTCCTCGTTGGTCGTCTCCAGCTCCTCATTTGTTGATTGGAGCTTATCACAGGCCATCTCCAGGTCGTGCCCGGACCTCTCCAGATCCTCCGGGATGCGGTAGTTAAGCCTGTTCTAAGATGGGGCGCAGCTCAAGTGGCCGGTAAGATATCTCTAAATCTTGAAATGACCTGCCTGGTTGAATCGTAGTCTCCTGTCTGGGCAAGCACTAGAAGCTTATCGCGCATGTTTGCTTTGGGCATCTTCATAAAGATCCGACACTTCAGGTTTACTGGCACAAAGAGTTTGGTGTGAGTTAACAGCAGCTCGGCACGGCCCAGGAAGAGGTATCCAGAATCATTCAAGGCGAAATGAAACCTGGCCAGTATCTTGCTCTGCGTCTCTGAGTTGAAGTACATCAGGGTGTTCCTGCACACCAGCAGGTCCAGGTGGGATATGGGGGCATCCTGGATTATGTCGTGGCGGCCAAAGATGATGGATCTTCTAAGGTCGGTCCTAAATGCATACGACCCGCCGCTGGCTGCGAAGTACTTCTCCCTCATCTCCTTTGGAACCGGTTCTATCTCCTTTGGGCCGTAGGTGGCCGTCCGGGCCTGGGCCAGGGCCAGGTCGTCGATGTCCGTGGCAAAGATCTTGACCCTGGTCTTGAACTTCTCTTCTCCCAGGGCCTCTATCATGACCATGGCCAGAGAGTAGGCCTCCTCACCAGTGGCGCAGCCTGCAGACCAGATCCTTATGACCTCTCCCTCAGGCTTATCCTCCAGGATCTTTGGAATGACCTCCCTGGATAGATAATCCCAGGCAGGCTTGTCTCTGAAGAATGCCGTGACGTTAATGAGTATTGTATTGAACAGGTTTGAGAACTCTTCGGGGTGGGCTTCGAGGTAGTCCTGATACTCTGAGAAGTCCTTTATGTTCGCGGCCTGCATGCGACGCAGGACTCGCCTCGTCAGGCTCTGGCGCTTGTATCCTGTGAAATCCGAGCCCCGGTGGTGCTTCAGGTAGTCCAGAAGTGCCTCGAACTTCTCATCGTAGCCCTCTTTGCCATGCTCTCTCTTTCCCTTCTGTTCTTCCTTCTTCTCTATCTTCACTGCCTCATCCTCTTCATCTTTAATGAGAACATTCTCCTTGAGGGGCTTCTCCTGGGGCGACTTCTCCTGAGGTAGCTCTTTCATTTAGCATCACCTTGGGTCACCAGAGCAATCAGGCAGGTGGCTATCTCTTCTAGAGGAAGCACGAAGTCGACGTCAGTCGCCTTCAAAGCGGCTGACGGCATACCCGAGAACTCTGCAGTCTCCTCGTCCTGGACTATCACCTTCCCGCCCATCTTCTTTATGGTCTGGGCGCCCATGGCTCCATCGGTCCCGGTTCCTGTGAGGACCACAGCTATGGCACGGTCCCCGTAGCTGGCGGCCACAGACTTAAAGAGCATATCTGCAGAAGGGCGGACGAAGTGCACAAGCTCAGAAGGTGAGAGGGAGAGGGTTCCATCAGAGTTCACCAGCAGGTGGCGATCGGGCATGGCTATGTAGACCGTGGACATGGAGATCCTCTCGCCCTCTTCTGCGTCCTTGACCCTCAGGGCCGTCCGCCTGCTGAGTATTGTGGCCATGAGGCTGCAGTGCCGGGGGGTCGAGGTGCTGGACCACAACAATGGCTGCAGGAAAGTCTTGTGGCAGTCCTGACAGCACATTGATCAGGGCCTTCAGGCCGCCGGCAGATGCAGCCATGGCTACTATGTCAAAGGCGCCGCCAAAGCTCTCCAATATCCCTTTATGGTTAGTCATGCTAATTTTATAGGCAACTATGTTTGCCTAGATCCATGAGTTATCCTTCACCTGATCGTCATGGTCAAATCCATTTTTGGTGTCTGGATTACTCGAATATACACCATATCCCTCGTACCATTTGCCTTCATATTGAGGTACTGGGAGATGTGCCTTGTTATGCGTTATATCAATCTCTTTGCCGTCGAGGACCAGATATGAATCACCATAGCAAATGCCGCCGCCCCATCCATATGTAGCCTGGTTGTTTTTTATATTAGTATCTCCTTTTATATACAGAGCATCTGAATACCAATAAGCGTTATGTCCAATGCCACCGCCATTAAGTCTTGCCATGTTATCAGAAATAGTACAATCTACCACTGTTGCAGTGCCTGTATTGTAAATGCCCCCACCGTACTCATCAGCTTCATTTCCAACTATGGAGCAGCTCTTAACTGTGAGGCTTCCATAATTATAAATGCCACCCCCATCCCATGCTTTGCCATTCACGATCCTCATATTCGATAGGGTCACGACCACATTTTGATAGTTAGCGCCTATTTCAAATACCGAACCCGACTTGTGGCCGTCTACTATTGTGGGGTGTAAGCCCGAACCTTCTTGAGATCCGGCGCCAATAATCTTTAGAGACTTACCGACTACGACGTTCTCTAAGTATGTCCCGGAGGCTACATTGATGGTATCTCCTGATTGGGCCATATTCACGGCGTCCTGGATCTTATCACCTGAATGGACATAATATCCTTGGCTGTCACTGGTTATTCCCCTTACCAGACCAGATCCTCCCCCAAGTCTTGCAATCCGGTTCAGGTCGAACTCTGTGCCGCAGTCAGATCTCCTGATCTTTGTCTTATCCCCAGCAGTCGCATCGCTCGTGAAAGATCCAACTATATGTGAATCTTCGGTAATCTCGCTGCCGGCACCAGATAGAATGACCTCGCTGCCGCCAAAAGAAGCAATAGTTGCTTTCTTGCTCAAGGCCAGGTTACTGTAGCCGGTCAGGTCTCCCTGAACTGAAGTGGCCACATGCGAGCGCTGCTGTGCTCCATCCTCTATGTAATCAGAGCTGGAATATGTCTTGATATTGCCTGATGCTTCGTTCAGGCTCTGAGATGCCGCGGCCCTGCCAGTCGAGGCTACAGCTTTGTTGGAGTATCCATTAAGCGAGCCATCTATGACCTTAGTGCTTGCGGTCGAGTACAGGCCTGGTGCTGCTGCCAGGGCTACAGCCATGATGTAGTCGGCTCTCTGGACGTCTAAAGACTCAGATGCCTGGACCACTTGAGCATTTTTTGCCGCAGCAGGACTTGGATCGAGCTGATAGCTGTATGTGTAGCTCGATGCATTCCTAACATCTGCACGAACCAGTGCTGTTGCCCCTTCGCCGTTCTGAACGAAGTGGTTCTCATGAAGGTCGCCTCGGCCGCTGATTGTGTTAGACAGGCTGGACCCATCCAGTGCGGTGCTTGCCACCAGCCCTTCTTCAGTTGGCACGCTGAATGTCGCCGAGCAGCCAATATCGTCTGTTGAGGCGCTATATGAGAAACCATAAGCTTCGGATGCTAAGAGCATTAAGGCCGTTGCGAGCCATATGCAATGTTTCATATCCAAATCCCTCATTGATTTGAATAAACATTGGATGAGGTAATAAGCATTGTGAAAGATCATAACAGCTATACCTTACAAGCGTGGGAACTCTATCCGATTTCCAAATGAGCACGATCCTCTAATCTGCGAGGATGCCCATGAGATGGCCTGGTATTCATTCTTTTGCCCCTGTTTAAGCAGATGTACGACCTCTCGTATGCGGCTACCGCTGGCCTTACGTCTATCTTTGCCGTCACTTCCACGCTTATCCAGCCAGTTTTCGGCTTCATCGCTGACCGGTACGGCAAGAAGTGGATCGCGGCGCTGGGTATCGCATGGATATCGGTTTTAATGTGCATGCTAGGCGTTGCCCCAGGATACGCTGCGATCGTGGCGATCGTGGCCTTTGCGGGGCTTGGCTCCTCCATGTTCCACCCCCAGGGATCAGCCATGGTGCCTAAGGTTAGCGGAGACCATAAGGGGGTTGGAGTATCGATTTTCGCAGCCGGCGGCAGCATCGGGTACGCCATCATGCCCCTTATCGCCGTGATGATAGTGGGCTGGTTCGGGCTGAATTCATTGCCGCTGCTCATCGGGCCCGGGGTTGTCGTTTCATTCCTTATCTACAAATATGCGCCTGATATGGAGGAGGACTGCGCAAAGAACCACATCGACCTTCGTGAGATGGCCCGGGGCATGGACAGGATGAAAGTACCTTTAGGCATGCTAGTCACGATCGTCTCACTGAGGAGCTGGATCTCGATGGGCATGATCACGTTCATCTCCCTGTATTTCGCCCTTCTATTCAAGGGCTGTACGTTCATGGGTCATGATTTGTCGCATATAGCTCCCGGCGTTACGCTCTTCGTCTTTCTGATTTCAAACGCCGTGGGCGGTATCATCGGCGGCTGGGCCTCTGACAGGTTTGGTAAAAAGGAAGTGCTGGTGGCCTCGTTCATCGGTTCGGTGCCGTTTTTTTACCTGGCATTTACCAGCCCGGATATATTGGTATGGCCCTTCATCGCCATTGCAGGAGGTTTTATCTACTCTGCCTTCCCGAGCACGGTGCTTCTGGCTCAGGAGCTGCTCCCCCGCACCCAGGGAATGGCTGGCGGGCTCATCCTGGGATTCGCAAACGGCGTGGGCGGGTTATTGGTAATGCTAACGGGCGTCATCTCCGACCACTTCGGCATATTTAACGGCATACTCTCGCTCCTCCTCATAGCGATGGTAGCGGCAGTCATGTCACTGGCGGTACCGGGAGATAATGCGCTAAAAACGCAGATTGAGGCTATACAAGGTCAGGCTCATTGACGTCATTTTTTATAGCTTCAATGGCTACAAGATCTATGCCCATAGAAAGGTTGCCGAGAGAATTGAGGTACAGACCAACCTGGCAGCTGAGCTCTACAATGTAGATATGGGGCTTGACCAGCGCTATATGGCCAGGAGAGATAAAAATATGGTTAAAGATCGCAAGGCTTCAACCTCTATCCAGTCACTTCAATCTTTTGCACATCTTCGAAGACCTCAGCATCGCCAGAGGCAGAGACTGATATGCTCATACTGTAATCTCCCGGAACCACACTGGCCTTCCAAATCCCCATGTATGTATTTCCTAAGGTATGTAGCAGGCTCGTCTTTCCTACCTCAGAGCCGTTTGGACCGTTAATAATAGCAGTACAGCGCATGGAGCCACCTGCAGCACCCGCACCCGTGTCGGATACATTTCCTCCTATCTGGACGGCTCCGCTCTTGTGGTCTAAGTTTGCGAAACCCTGAGGAGACCCAAACCCACAAGAGGCACACCCCATAACCTTAAGGGTCATCTCTTTGCCCGTGGATGAATCTATTTTGGGTTTGAGCTGCTTCTCGCGGAAAGACGCAGTAATGGTTGCGGTTTCATTAGACCTGACTGGATTGGGATTGACATCCACTTCAGCCAGCTCCATTTCGAACTTGGGCTGGTTCTCCAGCCAATCTCTCCAGGAGTAAAGCCTGGCATCATAGCCCATCATCTCCAGGGCGAACCACACAACAGAAGCCTTGGCGCCCGTGTTTGTGTAGACCACAACGGGCTTATCCCTGTTCAGGCCGGCAAAAACCTCATTCAGGCCTGATGCATCTTTGATTCTGTTATCATTGAGTACACTATAATAAGGCATGCTGATTGATCCGGGAATGTTCCCGGATTCATACTCTTGAGATGTCCGGGCATCCACTATCTGGGCCTGACCGCTCTTTACATACTCGCAGGTTACAGCGGCATCTGCTGTTTCCTCCGCCGTGTAGTCCTTTACGGGCCTGATCCTGGCATCTGCGGACATAGGCTTTCCTGCAGCAGCCCAATTCTCTGCAGTTCCGTCGAGGACCTTGACATTCTCGTGGCCCAGGAGCTTCATCATCCAATACACTTGGGTTGCGAGGAATGGGCCGCCTCCGCAGGACAGGCACTCGCTGTATGCAACAACAGAATCATTGCGTGATATTCCAGCATCTCCAAGTATCTTAGCTATTTCAGGCAGGGGCTTAAGGATTCCCGCACCCGAAGTGAAATTCGTATATGGGATGACAGCTGAGCCCTCTATGTGCTTGATGGAGCTCTCGCTCACGTCCAGCAGGATATCTTTGTCCGAGACATCCTCGATAGACACAAGTATCTTCATGGATTCATTTTCAGGAAAGTTGTTCTTATAATCCTCAAATCCATAAGCGGATTTGTTCCATCGTACCATTCTAGACTTCTCAGGCCATTTAGCGCTAGGCACTGACTGGTCACCCGTAGCGGTCCCTATCTCATCTAGCTTTTGCATAGGATCCCAGGCACCATTATCGCAGCCATCCCCTAAGGATGCACATTCTTCCCCTGCATGAACGCTATACATCATGGCTGGGAGAAAGATCCCTCCGGCACAGGCTCCCAGGACCAGCAGTGATCTAAGTAAATTCATGGGATCTCTCCCTGAGTCTCCTGAGATTTTTCAATCTTGATTTCCAGTTCCTGGACGGCCTTCTCCATGTTCTTTAACAGGCTCTTACACTTGGCACAGCCTGTTCCCAGCACTTCTATCGTCATCATTTCATTCTCCTCGAAAGATGGAATTTCGGCATCCTTAAATTATTTATATCAATTGAATAAATTCCAGATTATCCGATTACTTAAATCAGTTGCCAGTAGATGAGCGGGGCCAGCACTATGAGCGTTGCTCCAGTAACCATTCGGATTGCTGCCCGGTGTCTGTGTCTGAACAGATCCACCTGCTCAGGGCTCATGCCCAGGGCAATGATACCACCAAGAATCAGCACTGGAAGTACTATGCCTAGGTTGTACATCATTAGGTAGATCAGGCCCGAGGGCGCGTACCCTTGAGCGGAAATTATGTCGATGATGGCTATGTAGGCTGCTCCCACACAGGGTGCCTTTACCAGAGAGAAGAGCGCCCCTAAAAGGAAGTAGGAGCTGAGCCTGCGGCTGGCCAGAGCAACTTGGATGTATTTCATGGTCCAGTCAGCCCGGAAGAGGGAATCACCTCCACGATTCAGCCGTCTGGCGTCCTCCATCTGCATAAGCCCCAAAACCAGCAGGAGGGCTGCCAGAACAAGGCGGAAAGCAGCTGCCGTGGACGTCTCCTGCAGAATGTGAATGAGACCGACTCCAAAGATATAGTATACCACGAATATTCCCAGTGAGAAAGAAGCCACCATGCCGGAAAGATCACCTCTCCGGCCGGAGCTGGTGAGCACTGTGCTTGCCAGGAATGCCAGTATTGCCAGAAGGCATGGATTGAAGCCCGCTAAAAGGCCAGCCGCAAAAACGGTGGCAATGGATGATGGAGTTAGGTCTTTGAGGACGTTTTCTGCATCCAGATTGTCCTCTGGGCCATCCTTCTTTGTACTGCTGCTGATGTTCTGGCCATCCAGAGCAGCTCCTATTAGCTTTTTCAGTTCAGTCTCGTTTCCATCATAGTCTCTATAGCCGATAACTGAATCGCCTATGATTATGGACGGGACGTCCTTAGCTCTGTGCTCTTTTATGGTCCTATGTCCCTCTTCGCTGGAAAATATTTGCTCCTCGACAGAGGCATTCTCATAGTCTGTCAGAACTGCAGTCAAGATTCTATCTGCAGCAGCACACTTAGCACATCCCGTAGAGGTGATTAAGATAATCTGAGAATCAGCAATAGCCTGTGCGGGAGGTAGGGCTATCGCTAAGGCCAATACGAGCATAATCCCGGTGATGCAATACCGGAAAGCCTGATTTTTCGCCTTATTGAAGGAATATATGGTGCTCATCACTGTTCAGCTTCCAATAGGAGACCGTTGGATAGAGTGACTCCGGCCATGTCGTTTCTCTTTCTCTTGCCGATCACATCTAAGATCGATAATTAGAATGCTTCATATTGCAGGGTCGGTTTTTCATCAGCCGGGCCCTCCATGGACGCAAAGGCGATAGATGCATCACCATCAGCCACGAGCACCACTGAGAATGGACAGCCTTCACTGCATTCGATGGCTGCCTTTTTTACGAGGTCTGTCGCGTCCCAGGTCTGCCATCCCTTCCCCCGGATTTCCAGTGTGCTCAGTGCTTCTGGACTGCACTCAGGTTTATCAGACCAGGTAATTGTATCCATGGCAGCCTGGTCATAGAGATAGATGCTCACCTTGCCAGGTTGCTCAACCTCTTTGACGTACATCTTCAGGCTGCCGGAGCTGATCTGCTGCGGCAGTGTTTTCATATCTGCAAACGTTAGATAAGCTATTTGCATGGGCTTTCCACTTTGCGACGAAACCCAAAAAGTTCCTTCCGATCCAAAGCTCTGTTCTCTATCGCTTGCATCAGTGTAGGTATCCATCTCCAGCGCTGGAGTGAGCTTTTCTGCTCCAGCAGTTCCTACAAATAACATGGCAAAGATCAGCACAACAATTGTAATCATAAGACATGCACTCCTACTTGTCCATGGACTGCTCCAGGATCTTACCTGCCTCAGCCAGGTTTGAGATCTGTTTTAGGGCTAAAACATCGATTGATTTGATGATATTGAATACTTGAGGATCCTTGATCCAGTAAAGGGTCCTCTTCCCTTCGACCCTGCGATCCAGAATATCCGCCTCGTATAGGATGTTCATATGATTTGAGATGGCGGATTGGGATCGATTGAATGCAGGGATGATCTCACAGACGCATTTCTCGCCATCGGCTATATACTCCAGTATCTCCAGTCGGAGGGGATCTGATAGGGCATTTAGGATCTTCACTCTCAGACCTGAGACCTTTTTTTGAGTCATGACAATACCATCTTAGTCACATACTCACATATAAACATATCTCCTTAGGACGATATGTTTATGGTTTAGGGAAAACATTTATAATTGTTCTCTTAAATTTTCTCATCAGCCAAACTGCGGCGGCGCACCTCGCAGCAAGCCCACAGAAAGACCCTCGCCCATGAGCCCAGTCCATAATCCCGCAGTAGCACTATATCCGCCACTAAAACCACAATCAATGTAACACTACCAATCCACCAGGCGCAATATTACAAGCCAAAGCTGTTGCTTTCCATAAGGTTCTTCTTCTTTGAGAACGGTCAACAGAGATGAGAGAAAAAGGGCTCATACAAGGGGGGTTGAGATTATCGTGAACCTTCAGTGGGTTCGCTCTGCCATGGTATCCCTTAGAACGGAGAGAAAAAGTGATGCGTCACAATATCTCTAAGGAAAGCTTTGCTGCAAAGGCCAAAGCAATATCTGACCTTGTTAAACCCGAACTGCCCCTCGCTGCAGGAATTTGTGTTTTAGCAGGTGAAATACTGGCATCAAAAACCCATCCCACAATCTTTGTTGGGCTTATGGGTTTCCTTACAGGGTTTTTCATCTCAGGCGCTGCCATGATTACCAACGATTATTTTGATCTCGATGTGGACAAGATCAACCATCCTCAAAGGCCTTTTCCATCCGGTCGCATCTCATCATCTGAATTGATCGCACTCGCTTCCCTATTTTCTATTATCGGCCTAATAGCTGCCGCATTTTTAGGCCCTATTGCCTTAACTATCGCCGTAGCCATGTGGATTGTGAGCAACTTGTATAACTGGCGATATAAAGAGACGGGGCTACTCGGAAACATGATGGTAGGGCTCTGTCTTTCTATGCTTTTCATCTGTGGAGGAGCTGCGGTGGGTGGACTGGCAAATGGCATTATCTGGACCTTTGGCGCTCTGGTTTTTGTTTTTGATCTTGGCGAGGAGATCGCTGGTGGTGCCATGGATATGGAAGGTGACGAGAAACGATCCGTCAAGACCATTGCACGGGTATATGGGAAAAGGCATGCTTTGCGTATTTCAGGTTTTTTGTTTGCATTATTTGTTATGATAAGCTTTCTACCTTTTGTTATGGGCTGGCTTAAAAGTATCTATCTCATCATTTTTGTGACTATGGATCTTGTTATTTTGTACTTTGCCATGAAGCTTGTGGCAAGCAAAACCATAGAAGAGGGCCGGACCAGAATTCGCCAGCTCTACATTTCAACCACGTTTTTTATTATTGCGTTTATCGCTATTAGGGTCGTGAATCTCTAATTGGTTTGAGTTGTATGATACCTAAAGCGCATTAAAAATGGATAAGAGCAAACGGGCTTTAAAGGCGCATGAGAATAGATCTGGTGAGAGTATGCCATTAAACGAGAATCTTCTTGATGCCTCAATTGCTGGTAATGAGGTCCAGGCTATCTATACAGTGGCCAAAGCAGAGGGGCTGAGACCCAATATCCTTCTGAAGCAGATAGCCTCTGGGCGCGTCGTCATAATGCAAAGGGACGGAAGACAACCTGTTGGCATAGGCGAGGGCCTAAGGACAAAGATCAACGCCAACATAGGAACCTCTGCCGAGGTTTTTGACATCGATGAGGAAATTAAAAAAGCCAAGACCGCAGAAAAATACGGGACAGATACAATTACCGATCTATCAATGGGCGGTCCCATCGACGAGATTCGAAGGCTGATATCAGAGGCGACGAATACCCCGCTAACAACCGTGCCCCTCTATCAAACGGTTATGGAAGCTGGCTCCTTTAAAGCCATAACGGAGTACAACCTAGTTCAGATGATCAGAAAGCATGTCGACGAGGGGATTTCGTCCATCGTTGTCCACGCTGGCTTCACTCTTGAGATGCTAGAGAAGCTTAGGGGCGTTAAGAGAATAATGGGCATGGTGTCCAAGGGCGGCTCCTTCACATCTGCATGGATGCTACAGAATAATAAGGAGAATCCATTCCTGTCCCAGTTCGACGAGATATGCAGAATCCTAGCTGAGAGAGATGTGGTGCTTTCTCTCGGGAACACCATGAGGAGCGGGTGCGTTTACGACCCTATGGATGGGCCGCAAGATGAAGAGATTGAGATGAATGCTGAGCTTGCCAAGAGGGCAAATGATCTCGGGGTCCAGGTCATCATTGAGGGTATGGGCGGTCATGTCAGTCCGAACGTAATACCAGATTATGTTGCCCATTACAAGAAGAAGACAGATCATAGGCCCCTCTTCGTTGCAGGTCCCCTCCCCATTGATATCGGCGTCGGGTATGATCATATCTCGGGATGCGTTGGTGGAGCCCTTGCATCCGGCGCTGGGGCAGATTACCTCTGTTACATAACTCCATCCGAACACTTGGCCTTACCAAACGTGGCACAGGTCAGAGAAGGAGTAGTGGCATTCAAGATAGCAGCCCACATAGGAGACTCCCTGAAATACGGACCCAGGCCTGAAGACAAGAAGCTGGCCGAGTTTAGAAGGGCAATGGATTGGGAGAATCAGTTCAGTATTGCCATCGACGGCGACAGAGCCAGGGAGATACATCCCCAGACCGAGACGAAGAGCTGTTCGATGTGCGGGAAGTACTGTGCAGTTGCGATCATGGAAGATTATCTGAACCCATAAAGATGAGATCGAGGACCTGGAAGAGTGGGCTAAGAAACGTGGCTTAAGGTAATTCAACTCCCATGCTGGAGGCCACAAAAAGACCCTCGCCCATGAGCCAAATCCACAATCACTCAGTGATACCACATCCGCCACCAAAGCCTCATTCACATTGAAAAAGCGGGCAAATCCGCCTATAAGCTCTGTGTAGAAATCATCTCGAAGCAACTAAATATTTTGGGGATATATGATAGGTTCATGACCGATATATCCCTTTGTTTTGAGGTCCACCAGCCACTCAGGCTTAAAAAAGGATTTTTCTGGGATGGATCTCCTATGAAAAAGGTCATCCCTGGTGATTTATTCAACTTCTACTTCGATGAGAGAGAGAACCGCGAAATCTTCAATAGAGTGGCTACAAAATGCTATCTCCCTGCAAACAAGATCATATTGGATGAGATCAATCGCTTCAAGGATTCTGAAAAACCTTTCAAGGTCGCCTACAGCCTTTCAGGAGTCTTCCTGGACCAGTGCAGGCTCTATGCACCAGAGGTCATAGACTCTTTTGCAGATCTGGCAGAAACCGGCATGGTGGAGATGATGGAGCAAACATACTACCATTCCCTCTGCAGCCTTTATGAGGATAAGAGCGAGTTTTTGGACCAGGTCAGGATGCACAGGGAGCTTATATGGGATTTATTCGGTCTTAAGCCTGAGACATTCGAGAACACAGAGCTCCTCTACAATGATGAGATAGCCAGACTGGCTGAGGGCATGGGCTATAAAGGGATATTCACTGAGGGGATCATCGCCAACCCCAACCACGTATACCGTCCTGTAGGCACAGAGATCAAACTCCTTCTGAGGAACTACCAGCTCACGGATGATGTAGGATTCAGGTTCTCATCCCGGTCCTGGGAGGAGTACCCCCTCATGGCAGACAAGTACTCATCCTGGCTCTCGGCCACTCCTGGAGACTGCATCAACATCTTCTGCGATTACGAGACCTTTGGAGAGCACCAGTGGCCAGAGACCGGGATAATGGAGTTTTTGAGGTACCTGCCAGGAGAGGTTCTGAAATGGCAGAACCTCCAGTTCAAGATGCCAAAAGAGATAGTCAGGGATAACCAGCCTGTAAGCGAGATCAGCATAAATGAGACTGTGTCCTGGGCAGATATTGAGAGGAACACAAGCTGCTGGCTTGGGAACGCTCTGCAGTGGGCCTGCTACCTCTATGAGAAGAGGCTGGATAAGCCTGTAAAGGAGAGTGAAGATGAAGAGCTCCTGTGGATGTGGAGGCTGCTTGGCCAAAGCGACCACCTCTACTACATATTCACCCACGGCGGCGGGCCTGGCGAGGTTCACAGCTACTTCAGCCCCTACGGGAATCCATACGACGCTGCAGTCACATTCTTCTCAGTGCTCTCAGACCTCCAGTTCAGGGTCAAGGAGCGCCTGGAAGTGGCAGACCAGCCATTCGAGTTTGCCACAGGAGAAGAAGAGCCAACTGGATACGAGGTCTGGTCAGCCAAAGCCCTGTGCAAGGTCCTGGAGAGGGTGGATGTATGCTCTCTGGAGTACCACATGGATAAGGGCGACCTCGCTTCCTGGGCCAGGACCAGCCTCCATGACGAGGCAATGGCCGAAAGGATAGAGCAGTCATCGGACCTGAGAGGAGAGAAGCTTCGAAAGAAGCTGGTCAAGGCTGTGAAGATAGTGCCGAGGAGCGAGTGATGACCTCTTTGGAGTCCAGATTTGAAGGCAAGCCTGAAGGCTATGACCAGGGCTCAAAGCGTGAGTGGCTGGTGGCAAACGGCCTGGGAGGCTATGCATCATCCACCATGGTCGGAGCCAACACCAGGGCCTACCACGGCCTGCTTATAGCATCTGTGCGTCCGCCTGTGGAGAGGATGCTGCTTCTCTCAACACTTGATGAAGAGGTGGGGCCGCATATGCTGGCCTGCCACCAGTACCCGGGAGTCGTCCATCCACAGGGATTCAATTACCTCAAAGAGTTCAAGCTCGACCCATTCCCCCATTTCAGCTTTTCCCTGCCAGGCGGCATCGGGGTTGAAAAGACCGTCTTCATGGTCCACGGCGAGAATACTGTCATGGTCCACTACCAGATAGAGAACGGATCCGGCACCATGAAAATAGTCCCCCTGGTGCACTGCCGCTCATTCCATTCGGCTTTACAGCCCCCGGCCATATCTCAAGAGCCCGTACCAGGGGGTGCGAAGCTCAGCTCCACTTGCACATTCTACCTCATCTCAGACCAGGCCAGGTACGTCCGCCAGGATCTGACATACTACAACCTTCAGTACGAGGCAGAGAGGCATAGAGGGCTGCCCTATCAGGAGAACTGCTTCTCGCCTGGAAGGTTTGAGGTGGATCTTGGCCAGGTAAAATCGTTTTACATAATGGCCTCGACTGAAAGACAGTCAATGCCTGTCGCCGACCGCCTGATCAAGAGAGAGATGGACAGGAATGCTGAGACAGAAAAAAGGCTGGACCCCGGGATCAGGAAGCTGACACTGGCTGCAGACAGCTTCGCTGTAAGAAGGGACGAAGGCAAAAGCATAATTGCAGGGTACCACTGGTTTGACGACTGGGGCAGGGATACCATGATCTCTCTTCCAGGGCTCTTCTTGGTCACAAAACGGTTTGATGATGCCAGAAAGGTGCTCACCACCTTTGCAGGCGCTGCCAGGGAGGGAGTCCTGCCAAACGACCTTGGAGCCGGATCTTACAATACCGTAGATGCTGCTCTCTGGTTCATACAGGCCGTTTACAGCTACTTCAGGTATACTGGGGACAGAGAGTTCATAAGATCGGCATGGCCGATCCTTACAGGCATCATCAGCCACTACTCAGGGGAGAGCCAGGGGATAAGGATGGACTCCGATGGCCTGATAGTCTCTGGACCTGCACTGACCTGGATGGATGCCAGGGTCGACGGAAGCCCAGTGACTCCAAGGGCCGGAAAGGCCTGCGAGATCAATGCTCTTTGGTATCTTTCACTTAAAGCGATGGGCCAGATGGCCGGGCAGATAGGCCAGAGCTTTGAAGGCGGCCTGGCTGACAAGGTAAGATCAAGCTACCAGAAGTTCTGGAATCTTCAAACCAAGTGCCTGTACGATGTCATAGGTCCAGAGGATGCCTCAATCAGGCCAAACCAGGTCATAGCCGCGGCAGTGCCGGATCTGCTTAAGCCCGAGCAGAAGAGGAGCATATTAGATGTGGTGGAAAGAGAGCTTCTGACACCTTACGGCCTGAGGACCCTCTCACCAAGAGATCCAAAATATATAGGAAAGCACCAGGGCAGCCCCAGGCTGAGAGACTCAGCTTACCACCAGGGCACGGTCTGGCCCTGGCTCATCGGGCCTTACGTCACGGCTCTGGTGTCTGCAAATGATCGATCTGAGGAGAGCAGGGAGAGAGCCAGGCAGGCGCTGATGCCGCTTCTGGATCACCTGGACATCTACGGCATCAACACCATACCTGAGGTTTTGGACGGAGATGCGCCCCACGTTCCGGGCGGCTGCATATCACAGGCATGGTCAGTGGCTGAGGTGATAAGGGCCTGGTCGGAGGATGTATTGGGTCTGCATTAATTCAAATATCCTTGAAGTAATGAGCCTGCCATCGTCTCTCTCAGACCGCTCCTGGCCAGCGCTTGCCTATCAATGCAAATGCCCCCCCCTCAGACACGGGGTCTGGGTGCATCCATGGCCAGGAGTGGAGCCCAGATATTTCAGCTCAAAGCCTTAGACTATAGCGTGTCCGTGGTGGGATGCTCTATCGAGCTTCAAATTGAGAACTCCTGAAATCATGAGAATTGTCGAATCCCAAGGTTTTATATAAAATCCACCAAGACCCTCCGGCGTAGGAGGGATTGGAGATAGAGCCGAGAGGGATTCACTTACTCTCACTCCTGTCAGCAATTGCCATTCTTTCAGGAGCCCAGGGTGTAGATCTGTCATTCCACGCAGGGAGCGCGGGAGATGCAGTCGCCGTCACCAGCTATTACAATGTAGCCCACATCCCGCAGGTCCTCTTTCAAACATAGTACTTTCCGCATTCTGGTCCGATCAACGTTATAATTTTAGTTTGCTCCTCATCAATATCAGTAACCTGGCGATGGATTGATTTTCCAAGATCCACCATGACTTCATTTATGTTCCTGAACTTTTGGAATATCCATTTCAAAGTTGGATTCCCTGTTGGCTTGCCAAGCTGGTTTAGGACGGTCTCTCCAGTTTCCTTCAATCGCGTTCTAAGTATCCATTCCGCGATGGAGTAAACGAGAAGAGAGAGGACCATGATCATAGCCAGAGCTTCAATCCTCTCCTCTTTTTTAAGATATACCTCAGCTACCCTGAAGCTCTTATCCTTGAGAAACCTGAATCCTCGCTCTACAGCATTCTGACCTTTGTAGTGCTGTAGCATCAGTTCTCCTTCAAGGCCAGTATCGTTGCTGGCCAGGACAAATCTGCCAAGCCTGGACCTTTCTTTAGCTATGGCTTCCTCATCTCGATCTACTTCAGCCTCAATGAAATAACCATTTTCAAGGACTTCGTCCTTCTTTGGC
>Ga0074195_1001330_pt1 | contig 35592 bp, 27 predicted proteins | sample EPASupsiteHSE623_FD_64525 | JGI IMG/M metagenome (GOLD analysis project Ga0074195, IMG submission 64525) | Bioremediated contaminated groundwater from EPA Superfund site, New Mexico - Sample HSE6-23 | ecosystem: Environmental > Aquatic > Deep subsurface > Groundwater > Contaminated ... | reverse complement strand
AAAAATAAGGGAAGAAAATAAGAAGCGGGTACGCTAGTATCCGCATTTTTTATGCTTTAATGGAAAACATAAAATGGAAGAATTTATCCGATGGCTAACCGCCACTAAGACTCCCACTTCTTAAGCGGGAGATAAGTGGCGGTAAGCCCCTGGATAAGTCAACTAAACTTCAGGTGGGGTTTAAAACCCCACCTGAAGTAAGTTTCCTTTATTAATTCACTGTCGAATGAAAGGGTGACATACACTTGCTGACGAGGCGACAGTTCATCAGGCTGGCCATGACAACAACGGCTGCACTGCAGCTGTCCGATATGCTCATACCTCATCTGGCAGAAGCCTTCACAGGCAAAAAAAAGCCTCCGGTGATATGGCTGGAAATGATGACCTGCACCGGGGACTACCTCTCAACAGCTAATACCCTTCACCCCAATATGAGACAGTTATTATTTGATACCATAGATCTTTATTACAGCAACACCACCATGGCAGCCGAAGGAGAAATGGCCATCAGGGCACTGCTGGAGACGGCAGAAAGGGAAAAAGGTGAATTTATTTTAATTGCTGAAGGGACCGTTCCCTTAAAAAACAACGGTCAGTACGGAGCCATTGGCTATCACCCTGACGGTCGCTTGTTTACCGATATTGAGGCCATCCGCTTTTTGGCGCCCAAGGCTAAATACATAATGGCAGTGGGAACATGCGCTTCCTTTGGCGGACCTTATGCGGCCCGGCCAAACCCGTCCGGTTCGGTGGCTGTGCATAAGGTGGTTGACCAGCAGGTTGTGAATGTCCCCGGCTGTCCGGTTCACCCCGACTGGGCCATTGGCACCCTTACCCATCTGCTGCTATATGGGGTGCCCAATCTTGATGCCTTTAACAGGCCCACGGTGTTTTTCGGGAAAAGAATCCATGACTGGTGCCCGCGGAGGCAGCATTTTGACAATGGGATATTTGCCGAACAGCCCGGGGAAGAAAAATGCACGTATAAAATCGGCTGTAAAGGCCCTGTAACCTTCGTGGACTGTCCCACCAGGCAGTGGATAGGAGACCATAACAGCTGGCCCGTGGAGGCTAATTCCCCGTGTATCGGTTGTGTAAATCCCGATTTTCCGGATGGGATGTCACCATTTTATGCTCATCTCCCCGACATGAATGTGTCAGGGGTCAGGGCCAGTACAGATAAGCTGGGCCTGGGCGTGGCTGCTTTTACCGCCGGAAGCATCGCAACTCACCTGCTGGCCAATGTGGCCACCGGCCGGTTGGGCAAACATTGGATTGACGGGACACGCCCAAGAACAGAAGGTATAATCCGGGATATCAGAAAACATGCCGGTGATGATAAGAAACAGTAAGAGGGGGACAAATTTGAGCCAAAAGATTCGTATCAGTCCGGTGACACGAATAAACGGATTCTGGAACATCGAAGTTCAGGTCGACGGTGGAGTAATTACCGATGCGTGGAGCAGTGGGATTTTTTTCCGGGGCTTTGAAGAAATTCTCAAAGGTCGTGACCCCAGGGACGCCGCTTATCTGACGGAACGGATCTGTGGGATCTGTTCGACCGCTCACGCTATCGCTTCATCAATGGCCATTGAAGATGCGCTGAAGGTAAAAATCCCTAAGAATGCGGTTCTTTTAAGAAACCTTAGTTTTGGAGCCGACTTGCTGCAGAACCATATCAGGCATTTTTACCTTCTTTCTATTTTAGACTTTGTAAGAGGTCCGGACATGCCACCGTTTATTCCGCGGTATGAATCGGACTACAGGCTTTCCCGCCCGGAAACGGACCGGTTCATAGACAGTTACCGCCAGCACTTCGAAGTTGCCAGGTTGACTCACGAAATGGTTACGGTCTTCGGTGGGAAAGCCCCTCACCAGCACGGCATTACAGCGGGAGGCTTTACCAGCCTGCCTACGGCTGATAAGATTCAGAAGTTTATGGGCATGCTTGATCTGGTCGGGGAATTTATCAATGATAAATTAATCCCCGATGTCGAGCTTCTGGCCAGGCGATATGAGGATTATTACCGGATCGGCCGGGGATACGGCAACCTGCTGGCTTACGGCAATTTTGCCCTTGCTGGCCGGCCTGGAGAATTCGTTATGCCTTTCGGTGTATACAGCGGCGGAAAGTTTGAAAAATTTGATTTTGCTAAAATTCGTGAGCATGTCCACAGGTCATGGTTTATGCAGGACCAGCCCCGGTATCCGGGGGAGGGGAGCACCGAACCCGCTCCGGATAAAGAAGATGCATATTCATGGGTAAAGGCCCCCAGATATGATGGAAAACCTTTTGAAACCGGCCCGATATCTCACTTGTGGATGAGTGGTGACTACAGACGCGGTATTTCCACCATGGACCGCATCATGGCTAGGGTCCTGGAAGCCAAAATAGTGGCAGACCTGATGAGGCAGTGGCTGAAGGAGTTACAAATAGGGCAGCCTGTTTTCCAGCCCTTTGAGATGCCCGACCGGGAGGTGGAAGGGCTGGGGTTCTCGGGAGCTATGCGGGGAGCGCTGGCCCATTGGGTCAGGTTTAAAGGGAAGAGGATTCTGCACTATCAGATTGTGACTCCGTCGGCCTGGTACTGTTCCCCCAGGGATATGCACGGTATTAGAGGTCCTATAGAGGAGGCACTTGTTGGTACTCCCATTGCCGACAGAGCCAACCCCATTGAGATTGGACGGGTAGCCAGGGCCTTTGACCCCTGCCTGGCATGCGCCGTCCATTTGATAGACCTCAAGGGGAAGAACAGGGCAGCAGGGAGGGTTTAAGGTGGCCGGAAAAGTGCTCATTCAGTCCAGACTGAATAGAATATTTCACTGGTCTTTTGCCTTTATTGTTTTTCTGCTGCTGGCCTCCGGATTTTACATCCACCATCCTGTAAGCCTGGGGGATGTTTATAACATGCAGGCCAACATCCTGATCCAGACTGCGGCGGGGTTTATCGCCAGCGGAATATTTGCCTTATGGGTCTATCATCATCTGGTGACCGGGGCCTATAAGGATATCTGGTTTAAAAAGAGGGATATGGGGGACTTTTGGGGCCTTTTAAAATACTATTTTTTCAGGGAAAAGAACCCCCCGCACCACGGTAAATATAATGCGGGGCAGAGGCTTATCTTTACAAGTTGGTTTTTTATGTTTATTTTGATGTTCTTTACGGGCCTGATCCTTTATTCAGCTAATTTTGGAAATATTCTTCCGTTCCCGGTAGCGGTGCAAAATGTCCGGTTCTATCATTATCTTGGGGCATTATGGTTCCTGGGTACGGTCCCTGTTCATATTTATCTGGCCATGACAGAGGATCCGGCCAAACTTCAGGCCATATTTACCGGATGGGTGAGGAAATAAGCCCTGTTGATAAAGGAAAAAACAAGAAGCACGGGTATAAATGTTTCCGTCTGCATAACGTGCGGAAGTGGTTGCCGATTGAGATTCCGCCCAGAGCGGAGGAATCATTTATACCCGTGCCTTTACTTTAAGTATTTGTCAACAAACTATTGAATTTTTATGCAATAATATTGTATAATTATAAATTATCAGGGTCGGTCGTAAAAAGGAGATGATATCTATGATAAAGGTAGGAATTATAGGGGCAACAGGATATACGGGAGTTGAACTGGTGAGAATTTTATCCCATCATCCCGAAGTTGAAATCATTGGGCTTACTTCTCAGACTTATACTGACCAGGCTTTCGGAGATGTCTTTCCCAGCCTGCAAAAGATAACAGGTCTTATCCTGGAGTCTCAGGACGCCGGTGGTTTGGCCGAACGCTGTGACGTGATATTCACCGCCCTCCCGCACGGTGTATCGATGGAAGTTGCCGAAACCGTTGTGGCTAAAGGGAAAAAAGTCATCGACCTGGGCGCTGATTACAGATTCGATGATATAAGTGTTTACGAGGAATGGTATAAAGTCGGGCATAAGACCCCTGAACTGGGCCGGGAGGCAGTATATGGACTTCCCGAAGTAAACCGCCCGCAAATCCGGCAGGCGAGGATAATAGGGAATCCCGGATGTTATCCAACCAGTATTATTCTGGGCCTGGCTCCTCTCCTTAAAAAAGGGCTGATACATACCGATACGATTATCGCCGATGCCAAGTCCGGGATTTCCGGCGGCGGACGTGGATTAAACCTCGCTTTTCATTATCCCGAATGCAATGAAAATTTCAAGGCATATAACATCGGAATTCACAGGCACACCCCGGAAATCGAACAAGAACTCAGTAAGCTGGCCGGTAAAAAGATTACTGTTTCTTTTACCCCACATCTTGTACCCATGACAAGAGGCATTCTGAGTACCATATATGCCTCTGCTGCAAAACCGTACTCAACGGAAGAACTCCTTGAACTCTACAAAGAATTTTACAGCGACGAGTATTTTATACGCATCCATCCTCCGGGGCAGTACCCTCAGACCAAGTGGGTCTATGGGTCCAATTTCTGCGATATAGGGTTGCAGGTTGACCCGCGGACTGACCGGGTGGTGGTGGTTTCCGCCATAGATAACCTGGTCAAGGGGGCCTCGGGGCAGGCAATTCAGAATATGAACGCGATGTTCGGTCTGCCCGAAACAACAGGGTTGGATTTTGCGCCTGTATTTCCCTAAACACAGTGGCCAGCGGCCAGTGACCAGGGGCCAGTGAGGAGTCAGCTTGGTTTTTTATTATTTGGCTGGAGGATTGACAAATGACTCAAGATTTTATACATATAAAAGGCGGTGTTACGGCGCCGCTTGGGTTTAAGGCCAGCGGGGTGAAGGCCCGGATAAAATATGACAGAAAAGACCTGGCCGTTATCGTATCGGATATCCCGGCCTCAGCTGCCGGTGTTTTTACAATAAATAGGGTTAAAGCGGCTCCCGTAGTCCTTTCGGCGGAACACCTGGCAGATGGCCGGGCCCAGGCTGTGGTAGTCAATAGTGGCTGTGCCAATGCCTGCACCGGAAAACCGGGTATGGATGCTGCCAAGGACATGGCTTACATGACCGCGCGTTGCCTTGGAATTAGTCCCAGGGAGGTATTAGTTGCCTCAACAGGTGTTATTGGTCAGGAGATGCCTATGGACCGGATTATTTCCGGAATTGAACGGGCTTGTAAGACTGCCTCCCCTGATGGCGGCCATGATGCGGCAGAGGCCATCATGACCACCGATACTATACCCAAAGAAACAGCTGTGCAGTTTTCCCTGGGGGGAAAAACAGTTACCATTGGCGGAATGGCTAAAGGGTCTGGGATGATTCAGCCCAATATGGCCACAATGCTGGCCTTCCTTACCAGTGATGCGGATATCGGTCCGGCCCTGCTGAAGAAAGGCCTCAAATACGCGGCAGACAGGACGTTTAATATGGTTACTGTCGATGGGGATACCAGCACTAACGATTCCCTTATCATCCTGACTAACGGAATGGCGGGCAACAGCAGGATTGAAAACGAAGATGAAAACTATCTTATTTTCCGTGCAGCCCTGTTAGAGGTATGCCTGGCCCTGGCCAAAAAGATTGCCGCCGACGGAGAAGGAGCCACCAAGCTGGTGGAGGTCAGGGTCGTAAACGCCCCCACTTTTGAGGGTGCCAGGATGGTGGCCATGGCAGTGGCTAATTCTAACCTGGTCAAAACCGCAATTTTCGGAGAGGATGCCAACTGGGGCAGAATTATCTGCGCCGTAGGATATTCGGGAGTTGAAATTGACCCCGACAGGGTGGATATTTTCCTGGGAGATGAAAAGATGGCGGAAAACGGCGTTGGGCTTAATTTTAGCGAAGAAGTGGCCAAAAAGGTCCTGCAGCGGGACCATGTCGCTATCATTATTGACCTTCATATGGGGGATGCAGAGGCCACAGCCTGGACCTGTGATTTTTCGTATGATTATGTTAAGATTAATGCAGATTACCGTACGTAGAACAGTTGGCAGTTGGCAGTACCTTGGTTAACACTGGTCACTGGCCACTGGTCACTTGGCACTATTTTTTGAGGATGATTACCATGCATCTGTCTCGGGTAATGTACCTGGCACAGTACTATGCCAGGGCAAGGTTCTTAAATGATAAGAGGCCTATCCTGGCCGGGATGAAGCTTACTCACCGGTGCACCCTGAAATGCCGCCAGTGTCCTTACTGGCAGAGACCTGTGCCGGACCTATCCTGGAATGATATCAGGACTCTGATGCCGCAATTGTACAGGCGGGGGATTAGAATCCTCATCCTGGAGGGAGGGGAACCCCTGCTCTGGAAAGACGGCAGTTATGGGATTAACGATATTGTCAGAGAAGCCCGCCGGTACTTTTATTGTGTTGGCCTGACGACCAACGGCACTCTGCCTCTGCAGGCGGATACTGATATAATCTGGGTCAGCATAGACGGGCTTAGGGAAACCCACGATTCCCTCAGAGGAACTTCTTTTGACCGGATCATCGAGAATATCCGGAAATCACGACACTCCAAGATTTTTGCCAATATCACCATGAACAGGCTCAACCAAAGTGAGATCCCCGACCTTGTAAAATTCATCTCTCCCTTAGTCAGGGGCATAACAGTTCAGTTCTTTTACCCCTACCCGGAGAGTGAAGATTTGCTGCTCTCCTGGGAAGAGCGTGGCAATATCCTTGATAAACTGATCCAGCTGAAAAAAGACGGTTACCCCATAACGGATTCAGTCATGGCACTGGCAGCCTTAAAAGATAATTCCTGGACATGTGAGCCATGGATGATTGCCAACGTGGAACCGGACGGTACTTTTAACCAGGGGTGCTACCTGAAAAACCGTACTCCTGATGATAATCCCTGCCAACTCTGCGGATTTGCAGCCCATACCGAGATATCACTGGCTTATCAGCTGCATTGGAGCGCTATTATGGCGGGGAGAGAGATACTGGGAATCTTTTAATAGGTGTTAGGTGTTAGGTGCTAGGTGCCAGGGAGAGGTGAAAAGATGCCGAAAAAGGAACTAACTATAGATAGATGCGAAGAGATATTGGACCAGGCGGAGGTTGGGTACCTGGCCATGTCCAGGGATGGGCAGCCGTACTGCCTGCCATTCAATTTCGTTTACGATGAAGGGAAAATTTATATTCACACAGGTGTGCAGGGGACCAAGTGGGATTATATCGGAGATAACGCCTCCGTATGTTTTACCGTGGCCGCACCGGGGGAAAAAAGAACGGGAGAAAGCCCTTGCCAGTATACTTATGAATTTGAAAGTGTGATTGTCCTCGGTAGAGCATCAAGGGTGGATTCTCCTGAAGAGACTGCGGATTCCCTTCAGAAAATCATTGATAAATACAGGATTGCTCCGGTACTGCCGGTACCTGCGGAGAAAATGCCAAAGTTGAGGATGATAAGGATAGATATCGAAAGGATTACCGGTAGACAAAACCTGTAGCCAGAGAGAGGAGTGTTGTTGATGAAAGATGCTGTGGAAAAGGCCGGCATTCTAATTGAGGCCCTGCCATATATCAGGAAGTTTTACGGCAAAACAGTAGTGATAAAGTATGGCGGTCACGCCATGATCAATGACGAACTGAAACAGGCCGTAATTAAAGACGTCATTCTGATGAAGCTCATCGGAATCAATCCTGTGATCGTTCACGGCGGCGGGCCTGAAATCACCGATATGCTGAACAGGCTGGACATTCCTTCTCAATTTGTCGGCGGGTGCAGGGTAACTGATCCCGCCACCATGGAGATTGTGGAAATGGTCCTGGTTGGGAAGATCAACAAGGAAATTGTAGCCCTCATCAACCGCCACGGTGGAAGGGCCGTAGGATTATCCGGCAAGGACGCCAACCTGATTCAGGCCGTCAGAAAGCTGGGCAGATCAGTAGACAGTGAAGGTAACGAATCAATGCTGGATATAGGATTTGTCGGTGATGTCGGGAAGGTCAACCCGGACATCATCCAGACTATCATAAGTGAAGGATATATCCCGGTGGTGGCTCCCGTTGGAGTCGGCGCCGAGGGAGAAAGTTATAACATAAATGCAGATTATGTTGCCGGGGAGATAGCTATTGCTCTCAAGGCTGATAAATTCATTCTGCTAACTGACGTGGAAGGGATTTTGGAGGATTGTAATAACAAGGATTCTCTTATTTCCGAATTGAAGCTGGCCAAGGTGGATGATATGGTACAGCGCGGGGTTATCAGCGGCGGAATGATTCCCAAGGTAGAATGCTGTGTCCAGGCTGTAAAAGGTGGGGTAACGACTACCCATATCCTGGACGGGCGAATTCCCCATTCAATTCTGCTCGAGATATTTACCGACCGGGGGATCGGAACGATGGTAGTCAGGTAGTGGGGAGTGGTGAGTGAAAGAGGTACCACTAGCCACTGGCCACTGGCCGCTCGACAATGAATCTATGAGGTGAAAGTTATGAATACACAAGAAATTATTGATATGGGTCAAAAATATGTGATGAATACTTACGGACGGCTGCCAATGGCTTTGGTGAAGGGCGAAGGCCCTTATGTCTGGGATGCCGAAGGCAACAAGTACCTGGACTTTGTGGCCGGGTTGGCCGTCAATTCCCTGGGCCACTGCCATCCAAAAGTTGTGGAGGCTGTCCGGGAGCAGGCCGGCAAACTTATGCACGTCTCCAATCTTTACTGGATAGAACCCCAGGTGAAGCTGGCTAAACTCTTGGTGGAAAAGTCAGCCTTGGATAAGGTTTTCTTCTGTAACAGCGGGGCCGAGGCCAATGAGGGGGCAATCAAACTGGCCAGGAAATACGCCAAAAAATACCTAGGCCCTGAGAAATATGAGATAATCACCATGGAAAAATCCTTTCACGGACGTACTCTTGCTGCCATAACAGCCACGGCTCAGCCCAAGTACCAAAAAGACCTGGATCCGCTGCCGCCGGGATTTAAATACGTCCCATTCAACGATATTCAGGCTCTGGAAGAGGCATTAACCCCCAATACCTGTGCTGTGATGATGGAACCGGTGCAGGGCGAGGGCGGGGTAAATGTGGCCGATTACGAGTTTATGCAGAAAGTAAGCAAGCTGTGTGACGACAAAAACCTGCTTCTCATCTTCGACGAGGTCCAGTGCGGCCTCGGACGGACGGGAAAACTCTTTGCCTATGAGTATTACGGTGTGGAGCCGGATATAATGACCCTGGCCAAGGCTATTGCCGGCGGAGTGCCAATGGGGGCTTTACTGGCCAAGGAAAAAGTGGCCGGGTGTTTTCAACCGGGGGACCACGCTTCGACCTTCGGCGGGAATCCGCTGGCCTCTGCAGCCGCTTATGCGGCGGTAAGCATTTTGGCCGACGGCAGTTTCCTGGCTGAAGTGGCCGGAAAAGGTCTGTATTTTGAAGAAAAGCTGCACTATTTGCAAGATAAGTACCCGTTCATCACGGATGTCAGGGGGAAAGGGCTGATTTTGGGCCTCGGTATAACTGTTGAGGGGAAACCGATAGCTGACTCCTGCCAGGAGAAGGGGCTGCTTATCAACTGTGTAGGGTCAAACGTCCTCCGGTTTATCCCGCCGCTGACCATATCCACAGAACATATAGATTATGCGACCGCAGTTCTCGATGAGGTAATGACCGCTATTTAGAATTTGCTGGGGGAGAAGAAAATGCCTAAACGGAACGACATCAAAAAAGTGCTGGTAATCGGATCAGGCCCCATTATTATCGGCCAGGCCGCGGAATTTGACTACGCCGGGACCCAGGCCTGCAAGGCCCTTAAGGAAGAGGGGCTGGAAGTAGTCCTGGTCAACAGCAACCCGGCTACCATTATGACCGACAGGCACATCGCCGACCAGGTCTACATCGAACCCCTGACCTGGGAAAGCGTGGCCAAAATCATCAGACTGGAGAATCCCGACGGGCTGCTGCCTACCCTGGGCGGGCAGACCGGGCTTAATATTGCCGTGGAACTGGCTGAAAAGGGAGTTTTGCAGGAGGAGGGTGTGGCCCTCCTGGGCACCTCCCTCAAAGCCATCAAGCGAGCCGAAGACCGGGAAATGTTTAAAGAACTGATGCTGGAAATCGGGGAACCTATCCCTGAAAGTACCATTGTTGAGAGTATCGAGGAAGCGCTGGATTTTGTCAAAACAGCCGGTTACCCTGTTATTGTCCGCCCCGCCTATACCCTGGGCGGCACCGGGGGAGGTATCGCCTACAGTGAATACAATCTTATCGACATTGTCACCAGGGGACTGCATGCCAGCATGATCGGCCAGGCCCTGCTCGAACGGAGCGTGGCCGGGTGGAAAGAGATAGAATATGAGGTGATGAGGGACAGCGCCGACAACTGCATTACCATATGCAACATGGAGAACCTGGACCCGGTAGGCATTCATACCGGGGACAGCATCGTGGTGGCGCCATCCCAGACCCTGTGCGATAAGGAATACCAGATGCTGCGTTCAGCGTCCCTCAAGATTATCCGGGCCCTTAAAATAGAGGGAGGCTGTAATGTCCAGTTTGCCCTTAACCCTCACAGCATGGAATATGTTGTGATCGAGGTAAACCCCAGGGTAAGCCGTTCCAGTGCCCTGGCTTCCAAGGCCACCGGTTACCCTATCGCCAAGATGGCTGCCAAAATAGCCATCGGCCTTTACCTCAGCGAAATTATTAACCCGGTAACCGGAAAAACCACTGCCTGTTTTGAACCGGCCCTGGATTACGTGGTGGTTAAAATCCCCCGCTGGCCCTTTGATAAATTCATTACCGCTGACAGGCAGCTGGGCACTCAGATGAAGGCCACCGGAGAGGTCATGGCCATCGACCGGAGCTTTGAGGCAGCCCTGATGAAGGCGGTCCGTTCGCTGGAGATAGGGGTTTTCGGCCTGCGGCTAAAGGATTCATCCTTATGGAGCGACATGGAAATCGAAGATAAACTGGCCCATGGCGATGATGAGCGGCTCTTTGTTGTTGCAGAAGCCTTCAGGCGCTTTATGAGCATGCGGGAAATTGCCCAGCTGTCGGCAATCGATTACTGGTTCCTGAAAAAGATTAAAAATCTTGTAGATATAGAAAAGGAGCTGCAGGAATGCAGCGGGGCGCCCGCCGCCGACCTGCTGCGCAAGGCCAAGGAAAACGGTTTTTCGGATTATAATATCGCCCAGCTGACCGGACTTAAGGAAGCACAGGTACGCCAATTACGGAAGGAGGCCGGGACAGTCCCGGTTTACAAAATGGTTGACACCTGCGCCGCCGAGTTTGAGGCCGCTACACCGTATTACTATTCGACCTACGACTACGAAGACGAGGTCGAGGTTTCCGGCAGGAAAAAAGTTATCGTCCTCGGTTCAGGTCCCATCCGGATCGGGCAGGGTATCGAGTTTGACTACTGTTCGGTCCACTCGGTCTGGGGACTCAAGGAAGAAGACATTGAATCGATTATCATTAATAACAACCCCGAGACCGTCAGCACCGACTTTGATACGGCCGATAAGCTTTACTTTGAACCCCTGACCTTTGAGGATGTAATGAACATAATCGAAAAGGAGAAGCCCCTGGGTGTAATCGTCCAGTTTGGGGGGCAGACGGCCATCAACCTGGCGGAAGACCTCCAGGATGCCGGGGTGTTTGTCCTCGGTACCCCCGTAGAGAAAATCGATGAAGCTGAGGATAGGGAAAAGTTTGAACGATTGCTGCGCAGTCTGCAGATTCCGCAATCCGAGGGCAAAACCGCCTTTACGGTGGAAGAAGCCCGCGAAATAGCAGAGAAACTGGGTTACCCGGTCTTGGTGCGGCCCTCTTACGTCCTGGGCGGCCGGGCCATGGAAATCGTGCATAATACCGGTGAACTTCTTAAGTACATGGCGACGGCGGTACAGGTTTCTCCCAAACACCCTGTTTTGGTTGATAAATACATCAGGGGCAAGGAAGTTGAGGTCGATGCCATTGGAGACGGTGAAAACATACTGATTCCGGGCATCATGGAACACGTTGAACGGGCCGGCGTGCATTCCGGTGACAGCATAGCCGTTTATCCCGTCCAGACGCTCTCTTTACAGGAACGGGAGATGATAGTCGATTATACGACCAGAATCTCCAGGGCCCTTAAAATATGCGGTCTTATTAATATACAGTATGTAGTAGGCGAAGGCCGGGTCTATGTCCTGGAGGTTAATCCCCGGGCGTCACGGACAGTGCCGATTCTCAGCAAGGTGACCGGGGTGCCTATGGTTTCGGTGGCCACCAGGGCCATCATGGGCCGCCGCCTCGCAGAACAGGGGTATCCTACCGGACTGTGGCAGCTGCCTCATCATGTAACGGTAAAAGCCCCGGTATTCTCTTTTGAAAAGCTGACCCAGGTTGAAACATCCCTGGGGCCTGAGATGAAATCCACGGGTGAGGTGATGGGCGTCGACCGCAGTTTTGCCCATGCCTTATATAAAGCCATGACCGCCGCAGGTCTTCGTTTTAGTACCTCGGGGGCCGTCCTGGCGGCCATTGCCGATAAAGATAAACAGGAAGCCATGCCGATCATCAAAAAATACGCCGATATGGGGTTCAGCATCTTTGCCAGCGAAGAGACGGCCAAAGCCCTGGGAGCGGCGGGGGTTCACGTTACATCTGTCGCCGGCCATACCGAAACCGTTCGCTTAATCAGGGAAGGCCGGGTACAATTTGTAATCAATACTCCCACAAAGGGTAAGGAACCGGGGAGATTGGGATTCACGATACGGAGAACCGCCGCCGAATTCCGGGTCCCCTGCTTCACCTCCCTTGACACCGCTGCCGCAGTGGTGGGCATAATAGATTTCCTGAGGCGCGGGGAGCGGCCGTGCCCGGTTTCCATGGCGGAGTTTACGGCGCATGTGCAGTAAATATTGTATACTTTGCCTTGTTAAGGTAAACTAGTAACGTCGGGAGGTAGTCTGATGAATATTCCACAAACCAGCCTAAAGGGAAAAGACCTTCTTGCCTTGTATTTGCTGACTAGGGAAGAAATTATGGAGATACTGAAAGTTGCAGCGGAGTTAAAAACCGAGCAGAAAAAAGGTATTCCCCATCCCGTATTGTCCGGTAAAACCTTGGCCATGATCTTCACCAAATCTTCCACCAGGACACGGGTCTCCTTCGAGGTGGCCATGTACCAGCTTGGTGGTTATCCCCTGTTCCTCAGCGGACAGGACCTACAGCTGGGCCGCGGGGAGACAATAGCCGATACGGCGATGGTTCTTGCCCGCTACATTGACGGAATAATGATCAGGACCTTCGCCCATTCCGATGTGGAGGAACTGGCCCAATATGCTGATGTACCGGTAATAAACGGCCTGACCGACCTTAATCACCCGTGCCAGATCCTGGCCGATTTTCAGACAATCATTGAGCACAAGGGTAAACTTGCAGGGCTGAAGCTGGCCTATGTGGGAGACGGCAACAATGTCTGCCACTCCCTGCTTAACGGCTGTGCTAAGGTAGGAATGCATATTTCGGTAGCCACCCCGACAGGGTATGAACCTAGCGGGGAAATAATTAAACTAGCCATGGCCGATGCCAAGACTTCCGGGTCAAAAATTGAAATTATCAATGATCCTGTCCAAGCTGTAAAAGATGCAGACGTAATATATACCGATGTCTGGGCCAGCATGGGCCAGGAAGCTGAACATGCTGAGCGCCTGAAAATATTCAAGCCGTACCAGATTAATGCCGGACTCGTCGGAGGGGCCAAGCCCGATTACCTGTTCCTGCACTGCCTGCCGGCTCACCGGGGTGAAGAGGTTTCCGCGGAGGTCATCGACGGTCCAAATTCCGTGGTGTTTGACGAGGCTGAAAACAGGCTGCATGCCCAAAAGGCAGTGCTAGCTTTAACCATGATAGCCAAAGAGGACCACAAAGACCACGAAGACTGAGAACAAAGACCACAGAGAGTATGGTAGTAAGTTCAAATTTGATTTTCTACCATAGTAGTGTTTTTATTTAGTAATTATTTATAAATCTTTTCCTTTGTGGTCTTAGACCACAGACTGGTGCTGTAAAAGGCCTTAGACCAGTGAGGTAGGCCTGTTAATCTTTGTGGTCCGATTTTATCTTTATAATTATTTCCTGATTTTAAGTCTTACCGATTAAATAAGATTAGAATTTTAAAACTGTTTAACTCTATACCTCTGTGTACGCTCTGTGGTTGGTTTAATATTAAAGTATCTTTACGAAGGGAGTCTTATTTATGTCCAAGAAAATAGTACTAGCTTACTCGGGGGGACTCGACACATCCATCATCATCCCCTGGCTTAAGGAAAACTACGGTTATGAAGTTATTGCCATGGCGGCAGATGTCGGTCAGGGTGAAGAACTTGAGCCGTTAAATGAGAAGGCCATCAAAACCGGGGCCAGCAAGATATACATAGAAGATGTCAAAAAAGAATTTGTGGAGGAATTTATCTGGCCCACCCTGAAGGCCGGAGCTGTTTACGAAGGCAAATACCTTCTTGGGACTTCCTTTGCCAGACCGCTTATCGCCAAGCGCATGGTGGAGATTGCCCGCCAGGAGGGCGCCGAAGCCGTAGCTCACGGGGCCACGGGCAAAGGTAATGATCAGGTGCGGTTTGAACTTACCGTTAAGGCGCTTGCTCCGGACCTCAAGATAATCGCCCCATGGCGGGAGTGGGATATCCGGTCCAGGGAGGACGCTATTGCGTACGCCGATGCCAGGGGAATTCCCATCCCCGTGAAAAAAGGACATGCCTACAGTATGGACCGCAACCTGTGGCACTTAAGCCACGAGGGAGAAGACTTGGAAGACCCGTGGAACGAGCCTAAGGACAGCATGTTGATGATGATAACCCCTCCGGAAAAGGCGCCTGACAAACCGACCTATGTGGAAATAGAGCTTGCTGCGGGTATTCCGGTTAAACTTAACGGGAAAGCCATGGACGGAGTCAGGATGATCGAAACCCTCAACAGGATTGCCGGGGATAACGGCGTAGGTATCGTTGATATGGTGGAAAACCGCCTGGTAGGGATGAAATCCAGAGGGGTTTACGAGACCCCCGGAGGAACTGTGCTCTATGCGGCTCACCGCGAGTTGGAACTGCTCTGTATTGACAGGGATACCCTCCATTATAAAGACCTTATGGCCCAGCGGTATGCGGAACTTGTCTACTATGGAGTCTGGTACCACCCCCTGAGGGAAGCCCTGGACGCTTTTGTGGACGTTACCCAGAAAACTGTAACAGGGACCGTCAGGATGAAGCTGTTCAAGGGCAGTTGTACCCCCGCGGGAGCCAAGTCCCCATATTCACTGTATAATGAGGAGTTTTCCACCTTTGGCCGGGATGAAGTATATAACCAGAAAGACGCCGAAGGTTTTATCAACCTATTCGGCCTACCATTGAAGGTGAGAGCCATCATGGAGAAGAAATCAGGCCTCTAACCTGTAACCACTGGCCACTGATCACTATTTAGCAAAGGAAGATTGATATGTTGAGTTTACCGGTTTTTATTCTTCTGATGGTATTGAGTGCGGGGGGATTACTTTTGGGGGCCTTCTATTACCTGCGGCCTGAGAAGATTGTATACAGGAGAATCAAGGAACAACACTGGGAGACAGCCCGGCAAGACGATGAATTCCGCCGGTGGCTTGAGCTGGAGATTGCATCACAGATTAACAGAGCTCGCCGCATAGGGATGATGCTGATAGTCCTTGAAGCCATCTGGATGGTCCTCATCTTTTTTGCTTGGCAGAGAGGTCTCGGAACCTAGGACGAAAGGGGGTAGAGTGATGAAGCTTTGGGGTGGACGGTTTATAAAAGGGACAGATAAAGTTGTGGAGGATTTTCATTCCTCAATATCCTTTGACCAGCGGCTGTACCGGCACGACATCAGGGGGAGTATGGCCCACGCCAGAATGCTCGGGAAACAGGGTATTATCTCCCCTGATGAGGCGGCGGCGATTGTGGCTGCCCTGAAAGGAATTCTGGCTGATATTGAGGCCGGCAAAGTGGAGTTTGATGTCGGGGCCGAAGACATCCACATGAACATTGAGAAGCTCCTCACCGAGCGGATCGGCGATACCGGCCGTAAGCTTCACACTGCCCGCAGCAGAAATGACCAGGTTGCCCTTGATGTCAAAATGTATTTAATGGAAGAAATAGCCGAAACGATAGAGTTGTTGATTAAAGTCCAGGAAGTTCTTCTTGAGTTGGCTGAAACCCATACCGATACGGTTATGCCCGGATATACTCACCTGCAGAGGGCCCAGCCCGTTACTTTCGGCCACCACCTGATGGCCTATTTCCAGATGTTCAAGCGGGATATCGAACGGATGGCAGACTGCTGCCGGAGGACTGACGTTATGCCTCTGGGGTCCGGCGCCCTGGCGGGCACCACGTTTCCTCTCGACCGGAATGCGGTAGCCAAAGAACTTGGTTTTGCGGGAATTACGGAAAACAGTCTGGACGGGGTGAGTGACCGCGACTTCGCCATTGAGTTTTGTGCCGCTGCTGCGCTAATTATGATGCACCTCAGCCGGTTTTGTGAGGAGATCATCCTATGGTCTTCGGCGGAGTTCCGCTTTATTGAACTCGATGACGCTTATTCAACTGGGAGCAGTATCATGCCCCAGAAAAAAAACCCCGATGTGGCTGAACTCATCCGGGGGAAAACGGGGCGTATCTATGGGGATCTGATGGCCTTGCTTACTATAATGAAATCGCTCCCCCTGGCCTATAACAAGGACATGCAGGAAGACAAGGAAGCCCTATTTGATGCTGTTGATACGGTAAAAGGATGTCTTCTTGTTTTTACCCCGATGGTGCGGACGATGAGGGTTATAAAAGAAAACATGGCCCGGGCTGCCCGCGGGGGATTTACGAATGCCACCGAGGTTGCCGACTACCTGGCCAAAAGGGGTGTGCCTTTCAGAAAAGCCCATGAAATAGTGGGTAAACTGGTCCTGAAATGCATACAAAAGGACAAGACGTTGGACGAACTCACCCTTGACGAATTTAGGGCAGCCTATCCCCAAATCGACGTTGATATCTATGATGCCATCAACATTGAAAAATGCGTGTCCGCCCGCATTATTCCGGGAGGACCGGCGCCCCAGGCAGTCGACGGCGCCGTTGCCCAGGGCAGGAACTGGGTTCGTGAAGTCAGGGAAAAGTGGTTGTTTAGTCAAAATTGATTAGTGCATTGATATAATCGGTTTCGTACCCGTCAGGAGTGACAAGCTGGAACAGGTATTTCTGCCGGTCATTGTTAGCGATAAGCTCTCCTGATATACTGTCGATCAGGTCATGTCTGTTTATAGATAATACCTGCAAACCTGTTCTTGACGGTGTCCCGAGCAGGATTACCTGATTGCTGAGGGTGATTACATCTGTAATCTGGTGCCGGAATGCCAGTACCGCTACGGTATTCTCCGGATTGTCATCGTAAACAGAGAGCTTTATCTTGCCGTTGAGTTCGGCGATGCCGCTTTCGTGGATGGTTTCGTTCCACAGCCCTTCAGCGCCCAGGGTAACAAACAGGTTATGATAAGAGTTATGAACGAGGTCCGGAATCCTGCCCCACTGTCCGGTTTTACTATGCCAGTAAGGCTGGTAGTCAGGGCGGACCCAGGACTGGTCCTCGTAGTTAACCTCAAAGGGTACCGACTTGCCCTCAGCAATAACGGTGAGAAGCGGAAAAGTTTCCACTGATTGTGACGGTTTATCCGCCGTCATAATTTTAACAGGGGAGGCAGGCTCTATCCTCGCAAGTCTTTCCCGCAATTCCTGATTTTCCTTGACCATCTTAACCGTTTCCGTCATGGTTTTCTGGTTGAGGGGTTTAATACTTACCCGGGGTTCATCGTTAATCAGGGCAAATACCGCAAATGCTATTACAATTATAAGAAGGTACAGGATTAACTTGTTTTTATCCAACAGGTTTTTGATTTTCGGCATAAAATCACCTCATTTATGAGGATAGGCAGTTATAGAGATGTTTATACATTCGGGTATAAAAAACTAACATGTTAAGATTATCCGATGGCTAACCGCCACTAAGACTCCCACTCTTAAGTGGGAGATAAGTGGCGGTAAGCCCCTGGATAAGTCAACTAAACTTTAGGTGGGGTTTAAAACTCCACCTAAAGTAAGTTTCCTTTATTGAAATAACCCGGCGATGGGTATATACTGAAAAAGATAGGTTGTTCCGATGGCTAACCGCCACTAAGACTCCCACTTATTAAGCGGGAGATAAGTGGCGCTAAGCCCCTGGATAAGTCAACTAAACTTCAGGTGGGGTTTAAAACCCCACCTGAAGTAAGTTTCCTTTATTGGGGGGAGATATAATAAGTGAAAATAGTCGTGCAAAAATTTGGCGGAACATCTGTGGCAACTGGGGAAGGCAGGTCCAAGGCTATTGAACGAATCATCGGAATTAAGGAACAGGGTTTTGCCCCTGTTATCGTTGTGTCAGCCATGGGGAGAAGGGGCCAGCCCTATGCCACAGATACACTGATAGATTTAATCAAGTCGATTCATACCGACATTGAACCCAGGGAACTCGACCTGTTGATTTCCTGCGGTGAAATCATTTCCACTGTGGTCATGGCCACATCCCTCAAAAAAATAGGCCATCCCGCTATCGCTTGTACCGGGGGCCAGGCTGGCATTTGTACTGACGGCAATTTCGGCAATGCCCAGATTACCCGCATCGACCCCAACTTTATTAAGAATCAATTGGAACAGGGGAAAATAGTGATTGTAGCCGGTTTCCAGGGTGTTTGTGAAGACGGCAGTACCACCACTCTCGGCCGCGGGGGCAGCGATACCACTGCCACAGCCCTTGGTGCAGCCCTGCAGGCGGAGTTTGTTGAGATATATACTGATGTTGACGGTGTGATGACGACAGACCCCAGGCTTATTCCCAACGCAGCTATTCTGAAGGATGTTTCATATAAGGAAATATGTGAAATGGCTTACCAGGGGGCCAAGGTAATTCATCCGAGGGCCGTTGAGGCTGCCATGACGGGGAAGGTTCCCATTAAAATCAAAAACACCTTTTCTGACGCTGAAGGGACACTTATTGCCGATAATGTTGCTGAACGGGTCATTACCGGCCTTGCCCATATGGCGAACCTGAGCCAGGTCAAAGTCGGGCCGCTGGCCGGAGATGCCGTGCAAATGGCCAAGATAAGGGTTCTCAAGACCCTGGCCGAAGCCCGGGTCAGCATTGACATGATCGGTGTGGCTCCCAACTCCATCTTCTTTACCATCAGTGGTGATGACACCGGTCAGACCGGAAATGTATTAAAGGATGCGGGGTACAATATTACCGTAGAAACCGGGCTGGCCAAGCTTTCGGTAATCGGAGCGGGCATGGAGGGTGTTCCCGGAGTCATGGCAGATGTAATGGAGTCTCTCGATAAAGCAGGCGTAACGGTGCTCCAGACCTCCGATTCGGATATTACTATATCTTTCCTCATCAGGGAAGCTGACCTGACCAAAGCAATCAAGATACTGTATGATAGCTTTAACCTGGGCAAAATGTAATTTTTGAGTTAAATACCTTGACACAATCAAGAAGAATTTTGTATACTAGATTCAATATATTTTTTGGGCCATATTATTTAAGAATGGTGATGAAGGGGAATTTATACCATTTAAGAAGGCAGACAGAGAGCCGGGGGAGCTGAAAACCGGTGCCTGACCGGGTATAAACTACTCACCCCGGAACTGAGACGCTGAACGGTACTATTGTGCTCAGTAGGTATTTCCGGCGCATTCCGTTACAATGCTGTGCGATACATTGAGAGGCCGTATTGTTTCGGCAAGCAGGGTGGTACCGCGGAAGGTTTAAACCTCTCGTCCCTGATAGTACATCTATCAGGAAGAGAGGTTTTATATTTTATACTAGCCACTAGGCACTAGTCACTAGGCACTAGTCACTAAATTGGGAGGGGTTTCATTGCGAAGCGACGCAGTCAAAAAAGGATTGGAAAAAGCTCCCCACCGCTCCCTGTTTAAAGCGATGGGTTACACCGACGAGGAGTTAGCCAGGCCTTTGATAGGCATTGTCAACTCCCAGAACGAAATTGTGCCGGGCCATATTCACCTTGATACCATTGCCGAGGCCGTGAAAACCGGAGTCCGTATTGCCGGCGGTACGCCGATAGAATTTCCCACCATCGGGGTTTGTGATGGGATTGCCATGAACCATGCCGGGATGAAATACTCCCTGGCCAGCCGGGAAATCATCGCCGACTCCGTGGAAATCATGGCCCAGGCCCATGCCTTTGACGGCCTGGTCCTCATTCCCAACTGTGATAAAATAATTCCCGGTATGCTCATGGCCGCCGCCAGGCTGAACATACCCGCTATTTTCGTTAGTGGAGGGCCTATGTTGACCGGTAAATACCAGGGCCGGGATGTTTCTCTCAGCAATATCTTTGAAGGTATCGGCGCAGTCCGCGGCGGCAGGATATCGGAAGACGACCTGGCCGAAATGGAAGAGGCTGTGTGTCCCGGGTGTGGTTCATGCGCCGGGATGTTCACCGCCAACACCATGAACTGCCTGACTGAGGTACTGGGTATGTCCCTGCCGGGCGGCGGGACTGTTCCGGCCATTACGGCAGCGAGGAAAAGGCTGGCCAAATACACCGGTATGAAAATCATGGAGCTTGTTGAAAAGGATATTAAGCCGCTGGATATAATGACGGAACAATCCTTCTACAACACTATAGCTGCCGACATGGCCCTGGGAGGCTCGACCAATACTGTGCTTCACTTGCCGGCCATTGCTCACGAATGCGGTTTTATACTGGAACTCGACAGGTTCCAGGAGATCAATGGGAAGACTCCTCATTTATGTAAACTAAGCCCCGCCGGGTTCCACCATATTCAGGATCTGGATGAAGCCGGGGGAATACCTGCCGTGTTGGCGGAACTGAGTAAAAAAGGACTCCTGTATCTTGACAGGTTAACGGTAACGGGCAGGACTATCGGGGAAAATATAGAAGGGAAGAAAAATCTTAATCCCGAGGTCATCAGGCCTGTGGACAATCCATACAGCGAAAAGGGTGGCCTCGCCATTCTTAAGGGTAATATAGCGCTCAACGGTTCGGTGGTCAAAGAGGCGGCCGTAGCTCCGGAAATGCTCCGGCATAAAGGACCGGCCAGGGTCTTTCAATCCGAGGAAGATGCGGTGCAGGCATTGATCAACGGCAAGATCAGCAAAGGGGATGTTATCGTTATCCGTTACGAAGGCCCTAAAGGCGGACCGGGTATGAGGGAGATGTTAACTCCCACCGCCATGGTGGCGGGGTTGGGCCTCGATAAGGATGTGGCCCTGATTACTGACGGGCGTTTTTCCGGGGCCACCAGGGGCGCCTCAATAGGCCATGTTTCCCCCGAGGCCGCTGAAGGCGGGCCGATTGCCGCTATCCGGGAAGGGGATATGATCGAAATAGATATTCCCAACAGCAGGTTAAACGTCCTGATCAGCGATGAAGAGATAAAATCGCGGATGGCCGAATGGCAGCCCCCGGAACCCAGGGTCAGGAAAGGATACCTGGCCAGGTATGCCAGGCTGGTAACCTCAGCCCACACGGGAGCGATACTAAAAGATTAGTTACATCACGATGAAGTGAGGTGGAGAAGGTGCCGTTATCTGGAGCGCAAATCATCATCAAAAGTTTACAGGAAGAAGGCGTAGATGCCATTTTCGGATATCCCGGAGGTCAGATTCTGCCCTTTTATGACGCATTATATGATTCTTCCTTGAAACATTATCTGGTCCGGCATGAACAGGGCGCTGCCCATGCCGCCGACGGTTACGCCAGGGCTACCGGAAGACCTGGCGTCTGTGTTGCCACATCAGGCCCGGGAGCAACTAACCTGGTCACCGGTATTGCCACCGCATATATGGATTCAGTGCCCATGGTGGCCCTGACAGGTCAGGTTGCCTGTGCCCTGTTGGGCAAGGATTCCTTCCAGGAAGCCGATATAACCGGCATTACCCTGCCGATAACAAAACACAATTTCCTGGTCAACGATGTCTGCGATCTGGCCAGGACTATCAAAGAGGCTTTTCACATCGCCACCACCGGCAGGCCGGGGCCGGTCCTGGTTGACCTGCCCAGGGATGTTCAGGTGAATAAGACCAAATTCAAGTACCCGGACAGTATTCACTTGAAGGGTTATAAGCCTACTACCGATGGGAACAAGGGCCAAATCAATAATGCTGTCAAAATGATAGGAGAGGCCAAGAGGCCGGTAATTTACGCCGGCGGCGGAGTGGTTATCTCCGGCGCCAGCGCCGAACTGTTCCGGTTGGCTGAACTCACCTTAAGCCCGGTTACCACTACCCTCATGGGAATAGGGGCTTTTCCGGAAACCCACCTCCTTTCTGTTGGGATGCTGGGGATGCATGGTACCAGGGCAGCTAATTACGCCGTCAGTGAATGTGACCTGTTGATTGCAGTCGGAGCCCGGTTTGACGACCGGGTGACAGGAAAAATCGACGAGTTTGCACCCCGGGCCAAAATTATACATATAGATGTTGATCCGGCTGAGATCGGTAAAAACGTCAGGATTGATGTCCCTATCGTAGGGGATGTCCGCCAAGTCCTGACAGAACTAAACAGCAAACTCCAACAGCACCTCGCCACCGATTGGCAGGATAAGGTTGTCAGATGGAAAGAAAAGCACCCGCTCGTTTACAAAGACAACGGTTCATTAAAACCGCAGTATATAATTGAACAAATATATGAAGTAACAAAAGGGGAAGCTATTATTGCGACTGAAGTCGGGCAGAACCAGATGTGGGCAGCGCAGTTCTACCAATATACCGCACCCCGCACCTTTATTTCCTCCGGAGGTTTGGGCACCATGGGCTACGGTTTTCCGGCTGCTATCGGGGCCAAGGTGGGCCGGCCGGAAAAAACTGTCATTGATATAGCCGGTGATGGCAGCATCCAGATGAATATCCAGGAGCTGGCCACGGCGGTTTATTACAATATCCCCGTAGTCGTTGCCATATTGAACAACGGCTTTTTGGGCATGGTCAGACAGTGGCAGGAAATTTTCTATGACCGCAGGTACTCTTATACCGAAATTACCGGCCCTGATTTTGTCAAGCTGGCTGAGGCATATGGAGCCATGGGTATCAGGGTAACTGACCCCAAGGAAGTAAAACCGGCCCTGAAAAAAGCCATCGCGGCAAACCGCCCGGTTTTGATTGACTTTATTGTGGAGCGGGAGGAAAACGCCCTTCCTATGGTTCCCCCAGGTGGCGCCATCCACAAAATGATAGGAGGCTAGAGGTATGAGGCATATACTGGCTGTTCTTGTAGAAAACAACCCAGGTGTACTTACCCGCGTGGCCGGGCTTTTTAGCCGCCGTGGATACAACATCGACAGTTTATCCGTGGGCCGTACCGAAAGCCCCCACATATCCCGGATGACCATCGTGGTCGAGGGGGATGACCTGGTCCTGGAGCAGGTTACCAAGCAGCTGCATAAGCTCATTGATGTCATCAAGATAAATGATATTACCTCCGAGCAGTATGTTGACCGCGAACTGGTGCTGATCAAGGTCGGGGCGGACCCCAGTGTCAGGGGAGAAATTATACAGATTGTGGATATTTTCCGGGCCCGCATAGTGGACATCGGGCGGCGGTCCCTGATTATCGAATGTACCGGCGATGAAGGAAAAATAAACGCGGTTATGGAATCCTTAAAACCTTTTGGCATCAAGGAACTGGTCCGTACCGGTAAAATTGCCATGCTGAGGGGACAAAAAGCTACTTCATTAAACGAAAACAGGGAGGATGATTAAATTGGTAAAAATGTATTATGACAACGATGCTGACTTAAACCTGCTAAAGGACAAGACTATTGCTGTAATAGGTTATGGCAGCCAGGGCCACGCCCAGGCGCAAAACCTTAAGGATAGCGGTCTGCATGTTATTATCGGCCTTCGCCGTGACCTGCCCGAGTGGGATGCCGCCGTTGCTTACGGTTTTGAGGTAATGAGCGTCGCCGAAGCGGCCGAAAAGGCCCAGATTATTCAGATCCTTGTTCCGGACCAGACTCAGGCTCTGGTATACAGGGAGTCTGTCGCCCAGCACCTGACTTCCGGCAAAGCCCTCTGTTTCTCCCACGGGTTTAATATTCACTTTGGCCAGATAGTTCCCCCGGCAGATGTGGATGTATTTATGATAGCTCCCAAGAGTCCGGGCCACATGGTACGCAGGATGTATCAGGAAGGTGCAGGCGTACCCGGACTGGTTGCCATACACCAGAACGCCACCGGAAAAGCCATGGATATTGCCCTGGCTTATGCCAAAGGAGTCGGCTGCACCCGCGCCGGAGTATTTGAAACCTCATTCAAAGAAGAAACCGAGACCGACCTTTTTGGCGAGCAGGCTGTTCTGTGCGGCGGTGTCACTGAGTTGATCAAAGCCGGTTTTGATACCCTGGTGGAAGCCGGATATGCCCCGGAAATGGCTTATTTTGAATGCCTGCATGAAATGAAACTGATTGTGGACCTGATTTACGAAGGCGGTCTTAGTTATATGAGGTACTCCATAAGTGATACTGCCGAGTACGGCGATTATGTTACAGGCCCCCGGATTATCACCGAAGAAACCCGGGACGAAATGCGCCAGGTTTTATACGAAATCCAGTCCGGGCAGTTTGCCCGCGAATGGCTCCTTGAAAACAGTGTAAACCGCCCTGTCTATAATGCTGTAAAGAAGGCTAACGCCGAGCATCAGATCGAGGTTGTGGGCAAAAAGCTCCGCGATATGATGCCCTGGCTGAAGAAGAAGTAGTGGCTAGTGCTTAGTGCTTAGTGCCTAGTTGCCTAGTGGCTTTGATTAGTATCTGAGAATAACACTTTTTCCAGATGCAACATGGCGGCCTCTTCAGCGAAGGGGCCTTCAGTTTAAGAAGAAGGGGTAAAGGCATGAATATGACGGCTGCTGAAGCGCTGGTAAGATGCCTCAAGGAACAGGGTGTCGACGTTATTTTCGGATATCCGGGCGGCAATATTCTCCCGGTTTACGATGCCTTATACGAGTCATGTGATATCAGGCATATACTTGTTCGCCACGAACAGGGGGCCGTCCATGCCGCCGACGGTTATGCCAGGGTTACCGGCAGGGTTGGCGTCTGTATGGCCACTTCCGGTCCGGGTGCGACAAATCTGGTCACCGGAATAGCCAATGCGTATATGGATTCCATTCCCCTTGTGGTGATTACCGGGCAGGTACCTACCACCATGGTGGGGACTGACGCCTTCCAGGAAGTTGATATTACCGGGATTACTCTGCCTATAACCAAACACAACTATCTTGTTAGGGATGCCCGCAAGATTCCCCTGATTATCAAGAGGGCTTTCCATATCGCTTCAACAGGCAGACCCGGACCGGTCCTTATTGACCTGCCGAAAAACGTGCTGCAGGAAGAAATCACCTATTCCCAGCCCAGTGACCTCAAGCTTCTTGGATATAAGCCTATTTACAAGGGAAATAAATCCCAGATCACCAATGCCTGCGAACTGATCAAGAATGCCAGGCGTCCTGTTATCTATGCCGGAGGGGGTATCGTTGCCGCCAACGCATCTGAAGTATTGGTTAACCTGGCTGAAAAGATTTCGGCTCCCGTTACCTGTACCCTGATGGGGTTGGGCGGCTTTCCGGGATGTCATCCCCTCTCCCTGGGGATGCTGGGGCTGCATGGTACCAGGTATGCCAATAATGCCATCATGGAATGCGATGTCCTGATTGCCCTGGGGGTCCGCTTTGACGACCGGGTAGCCGTGGAATTTTCATCCTTTGCGCCGCAGGCCAGAATTATCCATGTTGATATTGACCCTGCCGAAATCGGTAAAAATATAAAGGTTGATATACCGATAGTAGGCGATGTCGGGATGGTTATGGAATCTATGCTGGAACAGCTGGGAGAGAAAAAAGAAGCCGAGTGGCTGGCCCGGATTGAAGAGTGGAAGCAGCAGTACCCTTTGAGGTACGAACCAAGTTCGGGGCTTAAACCACAGTTTATCATTGAAACAATCAGAGAGCTTACCGGCGGGGACGCTGTTATTGTTACTGATGTGGGACAGCACCAGATGTGGGCGGCCCAATATTACCGGGCCAAGAAACCCCGTACATTCATAAGCTCCGGAGGCCTGGGTACCATGGGCTACGGCCTGCCGGCTGCTGTAGGCGCCAAAATCGGGGCGCCCGACAGGGATGTTATTCTGATCACGGGCGACGGCAGTTTCCAGATGTGCATGCAGGAGTTTGGAACTGCTGTGGAACAGGACCTTCCCGTGAAGGTGGTTATCATGAATAACCAGGTCCTGGGTATGGTGCGCCAGATTCAGGAGTTTTATTGTGATAAGAGATATATAGCCACTTACTTTAAAAAAAATCCCGACTTCGTTAAATTTGCCGGTATTTACGATACCCTGGGCCTAAGGGTTGCAGAGCCCGGGCAGCTGCGCGGAGCACTGGAAGAGGCCCTTAATACCAGCGGGCCGGTTATTATCGATTGTATAATCAACCCGGAAGAAAATGTTTATCCAATGGTTTTGGCCGGGCAGCCCCTGAGCCAACCCATTGACAGATAGGGGGGATTCGAATGAGCGACCGGGTATATATTTTTGACACCACCCTGAGAGACGGCGAGCAGTCGCCGGGGGTTAGCCTCAACGTTCAGGAAAAAATAGATATTGCCAAGCAGCTGCAGAAGCTTGGAGTGGACATTATCGAAGCCGGTTTTCCCATCGCTTCACAGGGGGATTTTGAAGCGGTAAAAACTGTTGCTGAAAATGTGAAAGGTGTTACTATCGCGGGTCTGGCCAGAGCTTCTTTTAAAGATATAGACAGGGCCTGGGAAGCCGTGAAAAATGCCGAGCAGGCCAGGATACATACCTTTATAGCCACTTCCGATATCCATCTTAAACATAAACTGAGAATGGGCCGGGACGAAGTGCTGGAAGCGGCCGTAGCGGCTGTCAGGCATGCCAAGCAGTATACGTCCGATGTGGAGTTTTCGGCTGAAGACGCCTTCCGCAGTGAGCTGGATTTCCTGTGCCGGGTGATTGAAGCCGCCATAGGAGCGGGCGCCACGACCGTGAATATCCCCGATACTGTTGGCTACGCCACACCTTTTGAATTCGGTGATTTTATCAAGCAAATAAGGGAAACAGTACCCAATATCGATAAAGCTATCATCAGTATCCACTGCCATAATGACCTGGGCCTGGCTGTGGCTAACTCCCTGGCCGCCGTGGCCAATGGGGCCCAGCAGGTGGAATGTACGGTTAACGGCATCGGTGAACGTGCCGGGAACGCTTCCCTGGAGGAAGTGGTGATGGCCCTTTATACAAGGCACCCGTTCTTTAACAGGACCACAGGAATAAAAAAAGAAGAAATATACAGGACCAGCCGCCTGGTAAGCAACTTAACAGGTATGCGGGTACAGCCTAACAAGGCCATCGTCGGCAAGAACGCCTTTGCCCACGAATCCGGCATTCACCAGGACGGGGTTTTAAAGGAACGCACTACGTATGAGATCATGAACCCCGAAATGATCGGTCTCAATATTAACAATATCGTCCTCGGAAAACACTCCGGGCGTCATGCCATCAAAGACCGGCTTTATGAGCTGGGATATCACCTTTCGAATGAAGAGATTGACAAGACATTTGTCAAGTTTAAGGCTCTCGCTGATAAGAAGAAGGAAATCAAGGACGAGGACCTGGTAGCCATTGTCGAAAACGAGGTTCTTACAGTGCCGGAGACATACAAGCTCGAATACCTGCACATCTCCAGCGGAACGCAGGTCATTCCCACAGCTACAATCCGGTTAACCAGGGATGAGGAAATGATTGAGGAGGCCGCATGCGGAGACGGCCCTGTTGATGCTATATATAAGGCTATCGATAAGCTTACCGGGATAACCAGTACACTTCAGTTATATAACCTGCAGGCCGTAACCGGCGGTAAGGATGCCCTCGGTGAGGTCACCGTCAAGATTCACCCTAACGGCGGGAGCAAAAAGACCTACCTGGGCCGGGGGGTCAGCACCGATATCCTGGAGGCCAGCGCCAAGGCTTACTTAAATGCCGTTAATAAGATCGTCTTCGCCCGGAAGGAAGGGGAAGATTCTATCGACTACCCCGAAACGGGAGTCTGAAATAAGCAAAAGAGGTGATTAAAATGGGTATGACCATCACAGAAAAAATTCTGGCCGCCCACGCCGGCAAAGACAGGGTCGAGCCGGGGGAATTAATAAACTGCAAGGTTGATGTGGTTCTCGGCAATGATATAACCGCGCCCGTGGCCATTAAGGAGTTTGAGAAAATCGGCGTTCCTGATGTCTTTGACAAGGAAAAAGTTGTCCTTATCCCTGACCATTTTACTCCGAACAAGGATATCAAATCAGCCGAGCAGGCTAAAATACTGCGTGATTTTGCCAAAAAACAGGGCCTGACCAACTACTTTGAAGTAGGGCGGATGGGTATTGAGCACTGCCTCCTGCCCGAGCAGGGGATAGTTCTCCCCGGGGATGCGGTAATAGGAGCGGATTCCCATACCTGCACATATGGAGCCCTGGGAGCATTTTCCACCGGTGTGGGAAGTACCGATATGGCTGCCGGAATGGCTTCCGGCGAAGTCTGGTTTAAGGTTCCCGGATCAATCAAGTTTGTGTTCAACGGGGAAAAGCTGAACGAATGGGTCAGCGGCAAGGACCTGATTCTCTATGCCATAGGGGATATCGGTGTTGACGGGGCCCTTTACGAGGCCATGGAATTCACCGGGTCCGCTATCAGTAACCTATCCATGGACGGCCGGTTTACCATGGCCAATATGGCCATCGAAGCCGGAGGTAAAAACGGGATAATCGCACCGGACCAGACAACCATCGACTATGTTGAATCAAGGGCTAAGCGGCCCTATAAGGTGTACCGGAGCGATGATGATGCCAAGTACGAACGGGTCATAGAATATGATGTTGCTGATATCGAACCCCAGGTTGCTTTCCCTCACCTGCCCGAAAACACCAGGCCTATCAGTGAGGTAGGAACAGTGGAAATAGACCAGGTGGTCATCGGTTCTTGTACCAACGGCCGGATGGAGGACCTGCGCATTGCCGCCAAAGTCCTGCAGGGGCATGAGGTTCATCCGGATGTTCGGCTGGTCATCTTCCCCGGGACCCAGGCCATTTACAAGCAGGCGATGAAAGAAGGTCTCTTCGAGATATTTGTTGATGCCGGAGCATCTGTAAGCACGCCGACCTGTGGACCCTGCCTGGGTGGGCATATGGGCATCCTGGCCAAGGGCGAAAGGGCCATTGCCACAACTAACCGGAACTTTGTCGGCAGGATGGGCCATCCCGAGAGTGAGGTTTACCTGTCCAACCCTGCTGTGGCAGCGGCTTCAGCGATTCTTGGCCGCATTGCCGGCCCCGAGGAGGTGGATTAAATGGAGTTTCAGGGAAGAGTATGGAAGTTTGGGGCAGATGTGGACACTGATGCTATCATTCCGGCCCGCTACCTGAATACCTCTGACCCGGCTGAGCTGGCGAAGCACTGTATGGAGGACGCTGACCCGGAGTTCCCCAATAAGGTTAAAACCGGTGATATCATTGTAGCTCAGAAAAACTTTGGATGCGGCAGTTCAAGGGAGCATGCCCCTATCTGTATTAAGGCTGCGGGTGTATCCTGTGTCATCGCCAAGTCTTTTGCCCGCATTTTTTACCGGAATTCCTTCAATATCGGGCTGCCTATTCTGGAGTCCCCGGAAGCGGTTGACAATATAGATGAAGGCGATGAAGTCAAGGTCGATGTGGATAACGGCATAATTTACAACCTGACCAAGGGCGCCAGTTTCAAGTCTACGGCCATCCCTCCCTTTATGCAGGAGCTGATTGATTCCGGTGGGCTGATTAATTACGTGCGGAGGAGGCTGAACAGGTAATGTTTAAAGTTGCGGTACTGCCCGGAGACGGTATAGGGATTGAAATCGTTCCTGAGGCCATCAAAGTTTTAAAAGCAATTGGTGTAAAGTACGGTCATACCTTTGAGTTCACGGAGGGTTTGATTGGAGGGGCGGCGCTTGACGCGGTCGGTGTTCCCCTTCCGGAAGAGACCCTTAAGCTCTGCAACAACAGCGATGCCATACTGTTAGGGGCCATCGGAGGACCTAAATGGGATAACATCCCCGTTCATTTAAGGCCTGAAGCGGGCGCTCTGTTGCCCCTCAGGAAGGCCTTGGGGTTGTATGCCAACCTCCGCCCTGCTATGCTTTATAATGCTCTGATCGACGCTTCCACACTGAAGAGGGAAGTAATTGAGGGCATAGATATAATGGTGATTAGGGAACTGACCGGCGGGCTTTATTTCGGAGAAAAGAAGCGGGAAAAAACCCCCACGGGCCAGGCTGCTATTGATACTCTCCTCTATACTACAGAGGAGATTGAACGGATTGCCCGCCTCGGTTTTGAGATAGCCGGGAAGCGCAAAAAAGTGCTCCACTCGGTAGATAAAGCAAATGTCCTGGAAAGCTCCCGGTTGTGGAGAGAAACTGTGACCGGGCTGGCCAAAGAGTACCCCGAAGTGGAAATCATTCATATGTATGTTGACAACTGTGCCATGCAGCTGGTCCGCTGGCCCAGGCAGTTTGATGTGATTGTTACTGAAAACATGTTTGGTGACATTTTGACAGACCAGGCCTCAATGCTTACAGGCTCCATCGGTATGCTGCCATCAGCGAGCCTGGGTGGGAAAGTAGGGTTGTATGAGCCCAGCCACGGTTCGGCTCCTGATATAGCCGGCCAGAAAAAGGCCAATCCCCTGGCAACTATTCTGTCAGCTGCCATGATGCTCAGATACTCCTTCAACCTCAATAATGAGGCCAAAGTTATAGAAGACGCTGTCGTTAGGGTGCTGGACCTTGGATTCAGGACACCTGACATCATGGAAGCGGGGGGCAAACCTGTTAACACCGAAGAAATGGGCGATAAAGTAGCTGAGCAAATATAAGAGCAATTGACAATTGACAATGTTTTATAAGGGGTAGATCATGATGAAAAAAATATCAATATATGATACTACTCTTAGAGATGGGACTCAGGGTGAGGGTATTTCCCTTTCAGTGGATGATAAGGTTAAGATTGCCCTGAAACTCGATAAGATGGGTGTTCATTATATCGAAGGCGGGTGGCCCGGATCAAACCCGAAGGATATGGAGTTCTTCAATCTGATCAAGGAATACCGGCTGGAGTTTGCCACGATAGTTGCTTTTGGGAGCACATGTAAACCTGGCCTTAAACCGGAGGAGGACGCCACTATCCAGTCAATACTTAATTGCGGGGTACAGGCGGCGGCTATTTTTGGTAAGAGCTGGGACTTTCACGTTACCCATGCCCTTAAAACAACCCTTGACGAAAATATCCGCATTATCGGTGATTCCGTGCGCTTCCTAAAATCGCAGGGCCTGGAAGTCTTCTATGACGCCGAGCACTTCTTTGACGGTTATAAATACAACCCCGACTATGCTTTACGTACCATCAAGGCTGCAGAGGAAGCCGGGGCGGATTTAATCTGCCTGTGTGATACCAACGGAGGCAGCCTGCCCCTTGAAGTTATGGATACAGTGAGCCAAGTTGTCAGCCGGGTCAGCATTCCTGTGGGGATTCATGCCCATAACGACGGAGAACTGGCCGTGGCCAATTCCCTTGTTGCCGTTCAGGCCGGCGCCATCCAGATTCAAGGCACCATTAACGGTTACGGAGAGAGATGCGGCAATGCCAATCTCTGTTCTATCATCCCAAACCTGGTATTTAAACTTAATTATGAATGCATTCCCGCAGAGAAGCTGGCCGGTCTGACGGAGTTATCCAGGTATGTCAACGAACTGGCCAACCTTAATCATAACCCGCACCAGTCTTACGTCGGTAACAGCGCATTTGCCCATAAGGGCGGGGTGCATGTCAGCGCCCTGCTGAAGAACCCGGAAACCTATGAACACATCCAGCCCGAAAGGGTGGGTAATATAAGACGGGTACTGGTATCGGAGCTTTCCGGTATGAGCAATATCATTTATAAAGCTGAAGAACTAAACCTCGATATAGACCTCAGCCAAACCAACCCGGAAACAAAGGCCGTCCTTGAACAGATTAAAGACCTGGAACATCAGGGGTTCCAATTTGAAGGAGCGGAAGCCTCTTTTGAACTGCTGCTGCGGAAAGCCTTTAACGGTTACCAGGAGCCTTTCAGCCTTGAGGCATTCAGGATTCTCCTCGAAAAACGGGAGGATAATGATATATATTCAGAGGCCATAATTAAGTTAAAGGTGGGTGACCAGATCGTCCATACGGCCGCCGAAGGGAACGGTCCCGTAAACGCCCTGGATAATGCCCTGCGCAAAGCCTTGGAGGGATTCTATCCGGAAATTCCGGAAATGAAACTTGCTGATTATAAAGTCCGGGTTCTCGACGGGAACGAAGGGACCAGCGCCCTTGTAAGGGTATTGATTGAGACTCATGACAAACATGATTCCTGGGGGACTGTGGGTGTTTCCAGCAACATAATCGAGGCCAGCTGGCAGGCGATAGTGGATAGTATAGCCTATGGGCTTTTGAAGAAACGCAAGGACGATAAAGAAGCGGATAATGACAAGCAGGAGGGTTAAACCCCCTGCTTTTTAATTTGGTCAACCAGGCACGCCGGACGGTAGTTTATTGGGGTTAATCGGTTTTTAGTAACGGAGCCATACCACTTGCAACTATATTTAACCATTAAATGGCAGAATTGTGCTATCTACGGTAAAACAATTGTAGCTTTCTGGAAATCTATATTAGAATAATATCAACACATCTTTATGTACGTAGTTCTATACATCGTTTAAAAGCACTTTGGGGAGAGATGTGGTTTATGTGCCTGATGGGGATTAAGCATCAAGTGTCTTATCATCTTTTTCCCCCGAAGGCTTATTTCATATATATATATATATGCAAATTTGTGAATCCTACGGTCCAACAGTAACTAGATTGGCTTAGTTGTGTTGGGAACGGGAACCGGACCGGGGAAAGGCCTTTGAGTCCACTTGCAATGGAAAGGAGGCGTGGGCAGGTTCCTTAGGGCTTAGGATTATAAAAAAACAGGTATGTCCTGAATAGTCGTAAAAATCTGAAAGTTGAAAGGAGAAAATCTATGGGCGACAAAGAAAAAGAAGTAACCTCAACGTCTGAAGCTGAAATTGCGGTACATTGGGGGGAAGAGGAATACATTTATCCACCTGCATCGTTTATTGCCCAGGCAAACGTGACCGATCCAAAGATCTTTGAACGTTTTAGCCTGGAAAATTTCCCGAACTGCTTTAAAGAGTATGCCGACATGTTAGACTGGTACGAGTACTGGCACACAATCCTTGACACCAGTGACGCCCCCTGCTTCAAGTGGTTTGTCGGGGGAAAGATTAATGCCAGTTACAACTGTATTGACAGGCATCTGGCCAAGAACAAAAACAAAACAGCCATCCACTTCGTACCTGAGCTTGAGGAAGAAAAAGTGGAGCATATCACTTACCAGGAGCTTTATGTAAGAGTAAATGAGTTCGCGGCAATCCTGAGGGACTACTGCGGCCTGAAGGCCGGCGACAGGGTAACTCTCCACCTGCCGATGGTAGCAGAGCTTCCCATCACAATGCTTGCCTGTGCACGCCTTGGTATCATCCACTCCCAGGTTTTCGGCGGTTTCAGTGGTAGGGCCTGTGCGGACAGAATCGTTGATTCAGGAAGTAATATTCTGATTACCATGGACGCTTACTACAGAAGCGGCCAGCTTATTGACCACAAGGAAAAGGCTGATACTGCTGTTGAAGATGCAGCCAAGGACGGCCGGAAGGTAGATAAGGTCCTGGTATGGCAGCGTTATCCCGGCAAATATTCCGCCCAAACACCGATGGTTGAAGGCCGTGATTTCTTTATCAATGACCTGCTGAAAGATTACTACGGAGCAAGGATTGATCCAGTGCCTCTCCCGGCAGAATCTGTTCTCTTCCTGATGTACACCAGCGGCACGACCGGCAAACCCAAAGGCGCCCAGCACAGCTTAGGCGGCTATCTGGCGTATGTAACCGGGACATCCAAATATATCCAGGACATTCATCCTGAAGATGTTTACTGGTGTATGGCAGACATCGGCTGGATCACCGGCCATTCGTATATCGTGTATGGCCCGCTGTCGTTATGCGCATCCTCTGTCGTTTATGAAGGCGTTCCTACTTATCCGGATGCAGGCAGGTGCTGGAGGATTGCCCAGAACCTGGATGTAAACATCTTCCATACTGCGCCTACGGCTATCCGCGCCCTGAGAAAGCTTGGCCCTGACGAGCCGGCGAAGTACAATTATAACTTCAAACATATGACCACTGTCGGCGAGCCTATCGAGCCTGAAGTGTGGAAGTGGTATTATAATGTAGTTGGCAAAGGCAAAGCAGCCATTGTTGATACCTGGTGGCAGACAGAAAACGGCGGTTTCCTTTGCAGCACAGTACCGGGAATTGACCCGATGAAGCCGGGCAGCGCAGGCCGGGGCGTACCGGGTATTCACCCGATCGTTTTTGATGAAGACGGCAATGTTGTTCCTACTGGCGCAGGAAAAGCAGGAAATATCTGCATCCAGAACCCGTGGCCGGGCATGTTCCAGAGCATTTGGGGAGACCGTGACCGCTACGTCAGACAGTATTTTGAAAAATATAATAAAGATCCGAACAGCAAGAGGTGGCAGGATTGGCCGTACCTGACAGGTGATGCCGCAGTTGTGGCTGCCGATGGATATGTCCGCATCCTCGGGAGGATTGACGATGTTATCAACGTTTCCGGACACAGGCTTGGCACCAAAGAAATAGAAGCCGCATCTATGACCGCTCCAGAGGTAGCGGAAGCAGCCGTTGTTCCGGTGAAACATGAAGTCAAAGGCAAAGAGCCGGATCTGTATATTGCTTTAAAACCTGGATTTGAAGCCAGTGAAGAACTCGCCAAGAAAATCTCCCAGGCTGTCGTCAAGGAGATTGGCGCAATTGCCAGGCCCAGAAAGGTTTGGATTGTCCCTGACATGCCGAAAACCCGCTCAGGAAAGATCATGCGTCGTGTTCTTGGCGCCATTTCAAATGGCACAGACATAGGCGATGTTATGACCCTGGCCAATCCGGAAATTGTTGAGGCAATCCAAAAGATGGTTCAGGGAAAGTAACGATCACTTCTTACCCTCGTATCGATGACATCCTTAACGTCTCCGGACACCTGCTGGTCACCGCTGAAATCGAAAGCGCCCTGGTTGAGTGCAAGGAAATTGCCGAAGCTGCTGTAATCGGGAAGAATCACGATGTTAAGGGTGAAGCCCCGGTTGCCTTTGCTATTCTGAAGAATGGCTTTGAGGGCAGTCCCGAGCTTATCGACAAGCTGAAAAAGCATGTCAGTGTGAAGATTGGTCCTATCGCCCGTCCGGATGACGTTATCTTTGCTGTCGGATTGCCCAGAAACCGTTCCGGTAAGATTATGCGCCGTCTTCTCAAAGACATCGCCGAAGCCAGCACTTTTGGTGAAGTAACCACCCTTGCCGATCCGGGAGCAATACAGAAAATTGTCGGCAAATACGAAAAAGACAAAGAATAATCT
>Ga0074195_1001327_pt1 | contig 35657 bp, 32 predicted proteins | sample EPASupsiteHSE623_FD_64525 | JGI IMG/M metagenome (GOLD analysis project Ga0074195, IMG submission 64525) | Bioremediated contaminated groundwater from EPA Superfund site, New Mexico - Sample HSE6-23 | ecosystem: Environmental > Aquatic > Deep subsurface > Groundwater > Contaminated ... | reverse complement strand
AGATTCTCCATCGGGCGAAGGTCCCATAAATCGGCCCGGTCCAGGGAGAATCTCAGATTTTCACCTTTTTGCCAGACCAGTGCACCCAGCATCCCGTTGCCAAGCGGGATGCCTTCATCCCAGCTTTCGGATAAACGGGAAAACTCCAAAGCATACTTCGAAACTGCAGTTTGTCCGTTTACGGAGGGTAAAAAAACTGCAAGAACAAAAATCAGCGATATTAAGCGGATAGATCTCATATGGTTTTTGTTTTTATTTAGGTTCATAAATTTTATACTTCTCATCTTTCTCTCGGATTTATTGAGTTCGGGAATTTTCTGCTTTCTCCAAACCGGTTAAAATCGCACCAACTGTGATCCGAGTCAAACTATAGCTCCCTTTCCGGTTGGTATAGTATTCTGACTGGTCCAACTAACCCTGCAGGCTGCAGTGGGCTATCCTTCCGGTAATAATACCAGACTGAAAAAGTCTTTCGCTCCTGCGAAGGACGCGACTGGTTTTTAATGAACCAATCAGGATAGGCTTTCATGGCACGACCCAAGCTCCCGCGATCCTGTCCCCATTCAAAATCGGCCGGCTCCTGCTCATCTCCAATCAATCGGTTCGCCCAATTATTGGTTACCGTGATCTCCAACCTGTTTTCTCCCGGTTTCAAAAGATCGGTTATATCTGCGGTATACGGCGTATACCACAGAACGCCTGCTTTTTGATTATTGACCTTTACTACTGCAATGTCGTTCATCTGACCAAGATCGAGCACAAGACGCTGATTAATCTGATCGTCCTTTTTTATCTGTATTTTTTTGGAATAGGTAGCTGTCCCTGAAAAATAATTCACAGCTTTGTTACTGTGTTTACTAAAATCGACCAATTCAGTAAACTTCAACTCAAACGGCTGACCTGATTTAGGAACAAATGAAACATCCCATTGCCCGGAAACTTCCAGTGGTTTTCGGGGAGCCAACTCGACGGTTTGTTCTTTTTCTGAGGCATAAGTTATTTTTGCGGATATCGTATCTGACGAAAGTAAAACCGGAAGGCCATTTTTGTTCTCCCTGATTTCCCAATCGGCAGCAGAATTTCTCACTGATACTAAAACCACATGGTCCGCAGCGGAAGGAGCTTTTCTGAATACAACAAAACCGCTTTGATTCCCTTTTAATTAAAGATCGACAATTGTCCTTCCCTCGTGTTCCTCCCAGCATGCCGCATTTGAAATGGATCCATCTTCCGCCTGCCATATTTCAGGCTGTTTCCCTGCTATCCGAAAAGATGCTGAAAGATGCTGAAGCGTGGAAGATTGGTTAACTACGAAAAAGATGTCTGCCTCCTTCGAATGACGGTGTACAAATTTAATTTCATCCGGCTTTGCCGCCTGTGCAATAATAAAATCAGGGGTTATCCCGTATACCTTAACCGCATCTTCCAGCTTGTTGTAAATGTGACTTTGGAAATGAGGATTATCCCACACTTCTGCTGCAATTTTACAAAGCTGCTCATCACAGGCTGGAAAATCTTTTAAACCGGGTGAAACTGTTGGTCTCGCTGAAACAATTGTCGCCCCCTGATAAACCATCTTTTTAATCTTTTCAGCTACTTCAGGGAGCATTTTTCCATCTCCGGGAAATACCATAAAGCAATAACTTCTTCCCGAAGGTAAAACGATTTTTCCATCCTTAACATTTATCGTGCCGGTCAAGAAATCATTTGTTGAAATTACATCCGAAAAACCCTGCATTTTGTCAAGGCATAGGTAGTCTGATACCTGTTCTCCATATTGAAGCAAAGCCTGGCAACGTCCCAGGTAGGTAAAAAATGCTTTCCCAGGCTCGAACCACGTTTGATTCCGGCTAAAATGGGTTCCCCACCATCCCATTCCCATCCCGGGCTGGTATCTGTCATCAAATGGCTGATGGACCCAATGGTGCAATATCAAACGGTTTACTCCTGAAGCAAAAGCTCCGTCAGCAAATGGTTTAAGGAAGGACGGATCTTCAGTCCATTGACTGGTTTCAGGTCTTCCTGTAAAAGATTCCGCCCCGACTATTTTTTTCCCTGCGGCCCGGGCTGCGGCAGGAATGTCGCTTCTGATCCCGTTTTTGTCCCCTGTCCAGAACTCACCCATTGGGATATCAGCAAGCTCCGTCCCCTGGACAGTATTAAAAGGTCCTTCATAAGGCTCAAACTGTAAGGTTAGATTCGCTTCGTGCAATAACTTTTTTCCGATATTCCATCCGTTCTCGAAATAAAGCTGATTGATCACGTCCCGGTAATCCCATTCAAACCGTTTGGTCTGTTTATTACTGTTGATGATCCTTTGCACCTTGTTTTCTCCGTTATTAGTCAAAGGTTGTCCAAAGGATATGATCCAGGGGACCGGATCATATCCTTTTCGCTTTATAAACTCCTCCCGAAATCCGGAAGCCCAGTTTTGATAGCCTGCCTCATAGCTGTCAATTAACATATGGCGAAATGATTTTCCCAGGTATTCCTTTAAATTTTGCTTGACCGGGGCAAGCACTTTTTCCCAATGATATTTGCTTTGTTCAGCGCTCATTTTATCGGCTTCAAGCGATTTCCCGATCAGATCATCAGGCAGCGGATGCGGATTCGCCATTGTTGGTGCGTAGCCGATACGGTATATTCTCCATTTACCGGAGGGAACTTCCCATTTTAGTACTCCTGACCCGCTTATTTTTGCAGAAACATTAACAATATCCGTTAATGAAATTTGTTCTTTATCCGGCACGGCCAATACGGCAATATCTTTATAGAAAGTTGCCCTTTTGCCGGAGGAGCCCCAGCCCCGATAAACCGGTAACTCAGGTTTGGGAAGCGTCAACCGAATCGTTTTCCCGCCCACCACCAGGGTATCCCGCCAGACCAATTGTTGCATCCCGCGTTCTTCACTGATCCAGGGTCCGCCGGTAGTTGAGTATCCGGCCGTATTGTGCAGGCCTATTTCAAGGCCCAGCCTTTGTGCTTCTGATGCAGCAAATTTTACCGCATCCCAGTATGCCGGGCTGCGGTAGGTTTGGCCCGGCCACGGATTGTTTAATGTCGGCACATGAGATTCCTGGACAGCCGAAGCAATGTTAAAGATTGTGGCCCCGCCTATGCCTTCTTCTTTCATCGCTTCAAGATCCTTGGTGATACCCGCCTTCGAAAAGTTCGGTCCCATCCAGTGCCACCACACGTAAGGCTTTACTGTTGTTGGCGGATTAAGAAACCGGCTTTCCAGAGAATCATTTAATCCTTTATTGGCTACCAGCAATAATTGGGAATTGAAAACTACAGGTGTACTCTCAATCGTTATGGGATCCCTGCCAACACAGGAAAATGCAACAGGCAATTTAACAAGTAATGGCCTTTCGGTATTTTGCCCCTTTACTCCGGAGCACATGAACATTATAATACCGGATGGGAAAGGAATTAAGGCCTGTTCTTTCTCCTTCTGTCCAAAACAGAAAAAACTTAAAATGGTGAATATGCTCAACAGTTTCAACTTTTTCATATTGTTGTCAGGTGGTATCTAGTTCGCATAGACGCCTAAATTTTTGACAATCGGTTCTTTACAATTTTTAGTTATTGCAAGCCGAACAGAAGAGGCCTTTACTTGATCAAACAACTGAATCCGTTTGTGTCCGACAGAAGTCCCTTCACAGACTTGTTGCCATTTACCATCAACCAGCGCTTCCACTTTGTATTCCCGGATACGTTCCCCTTTTGTAATGTCTTCTTCTATCTGTATCTGATTTATTGCCTGTGGATTATTCAATTTAATAGTAAATACGTTCCCCTTCCCCCTGGTTGTTCCGATTTCCGATTTCTCCCGTTGTTCCAGCTTTTTACCAAATTCGGATAGCCTTTGTACATCAGCATCAGGAACTAATCCTTTGTTATCAACCACCACGCCAATTAACATATTGGCATTGCGACCCACGCTTTTGTAATATTTTTCAACTAACTGATCAACAAGGAATATTTTATCATCTTCTCCTTCCTTCCAAAACCAGCCGCCCTGAAATGAAGAATTCCACCTTAAGGGAAAATCTGCTTCTCCCGGACACCAGAATTTTCCGTCGGGATTGCCGTGTAACCCCTTAATTTCGATGATTCCCGACGATGATGTAGTTGAATCAGCAGTTGACCAGCACGGATAAGGAGCCAGTCCTTCTTCATTTCCAACCCAGCGAATATTGTTTTTGAAACCATATGGTCCCTGAAATGCGATCGCTTCCGGCTGATATTTTCTTACTAATGACAGGATATCAAATCCCCCTTTTGACGGAGGTAAAACACCTCCGTCAAACCATATCTCAAATAACTTTCCGTAATTAGACCATAATTCGGTAAGCTGTGCCTTTACAATTTGATTGTAACGCTCCTGTTCCTGGAGATCTCCTGAAATCACTCTCCCTGGGTTATCTGCTTTTAGATATCCGTTAGCTGTTGTACTGGCATAAATACCTGGTTTCAATCCATACTTTTTACAGGAATTTATGAAATCGTGAACAATATCACCTTCCCCATTTCTCCAGGGAGTATTTTTGACACTGTAGTCATGCGCTTTAGTTGGCCATAAACTAAAGCCGGAACAGTGTTTTGCGACCAATACCGCGTATTTTGCTCCCGCAGCCAGGGCTGCTTTGACCCATTGATCGGTATCCAGCTCTTTGGGATTAAACAAGGAAAGAGACGGATGATAATTCCAATTTTCACGAAAATCATAACCTGGCTCAAAGACCTGCATGTCAAGGTGGATAAGAACTCCAATCTCTGCATCTGCCCATTCTATCTGAGATTTGGTGGGTACAACTGCTGATGACTGAGCCCAAACGAATCCGTTGTTCAGTAATACGATCAAAATAAAATTCAAAATAACTTTTTTCATCATTGTCTGGTTTTGCATATTAGTTCCCGAATATTTGGCTAGTAAAGGTAACAACTAAATCTTTTTATAATTAGCTCCTCGGTTGACTTAACCACTATAAGTCGGACAAAAGATGCTTTCACTTGATCAAACAACTGAATCCTTTTGTGTCCGGCAGAAGTCCCTTCGCAGACTTGCTGCCATTTACCTCAACCATACCGATCAACATGTTTGAATTCCTTCCAACGAACTAAATTAGATTCGCTTAACGGTCCCTGAAACAAAACGGCTATCGACTGGTATTTTCTTAACAAGTCTGATACTTTGTCTGCAATTCCGGTTTTCTACGGATAGGTCTCGATATGGTCTCGTTTATTTTGCGATTTCATGCATATTTTGGTACCTATTGCAAAATAAAAAAGCGCTTAAACCTTTGATTTAAGCGCTTTTAGTATTTTTTGATTCCTTGAAGTGTGACTCAGCTGGGATTCGAACCCAGGACCCCATCCTTAAAAGGGATGTGCTCTACCTGCTGAGCTACTGAGTCATCCTTAGTTTAAAATTACCTTTTTGTTTAAAGGCGGGTGCAAAGGTAAAAACTCTGATTTGAAATGCAAACGATGCATGTTAAAATTTAAAAAAATGTCTTGCTGAGTTTTCAACAATCATCTGTTAGATCTGTCATTGTACCAACAACCTGAAAAAAAGTTACTTTTGTTTTTATTTTCGGGATAAATTTCTGCTTTCAGCGATGGGAATAACGATATGATCAAAAAAATTTGTGTATTGATACTCGACACTTAAAAGGAAAATGAACGGCAAAGTTGTGATTATTACCGGAGCATCTTCGGGCATTGGGAAGGCCCTGGCTTTTGAGTTTGCTTCACAGGGCTGCAATCTGGTACTGGCGGCAAGAAGAATCAAGATGTTGGAAATGATTAAGGAAGAGCTGGCACCAGCGGAAGTATTGCTTCAGCAAACTGATGTCAGTATAGAAACTGATTGCAAACGATTGATCAATGTTGCGATTGAACGCTTCGGAAAGATCGATATCCTGATCAACAATGCAGGAATTTCAATGCGGGCAATATTTGAAGACGTGGAACTGGATGTATTGCGAAAACTCATGGATGTGAATTTCTGGGGAACTGTTTATTGCACAAAATTCGCTCTTCCCTATCTGCTTCAAACGAAAGGATCGCTTGTCGGCATCATTTCAATTGCCGGATATATCGGTTTGCCGGGAAGAACAGGCTATTCAGCTTCTAAATTCGCCATACGGGGTTTTCTGAATACGATCCGTACCGAAAACCTGAAAAAAGGACTTCACGTACTGGTCGCAGCCCCCGGTTTTACTTCCTCCGAAGTTCGCAAGGCTGCCTTGACAGCCAATGGTTCCCTGCAGGGTGAAACTCCCCGTAACGAGGAAAAAATGATGTCTGCCGCAGAATGCGCCAGGCACATTATATTTGCTGTTAAAAAACGTAAGCGACAACTGATACTGACTTTTGTAGAAGGAAAGTTATCTGTTTTCCTTTCCAAATTTTTTCCTGCGCTGGTAGACAGGCTTGCGTTTCATCATATGGCAAAAGAACCTGATTCTCCCTTTAAATAAGCAAGTGATGCTGGTAAATGAAACAAAGATCCGTGTTTACTATGAAGATACCGACCAAATGGGTGTCGTATATTATGGTAAATATCTCCGCTATTACGAAATTGGCAGAACTGAAATGATCCGCAATCTTGGTATTTCATATAAGCAGATCGAGGACAGCGGCATTCTTCTCCCCGCCCGCAGTGTAAAGATCAATTATATTAAACCTGCTCATTACGATGACTTGCTGACCATCAGAACGATTGTAGATCAAATTCCTAAGGTAAAATTTTTAATTAAAGGGGAAATTTATAATCAGAATAACGAGTTGCTCAACGAAGGGGAAGTTGTTTTGGTATTTTTTAATGGCAAAACTAACCGGCCTTGCAAAGCGCCGGAAGTATTTATAAATACATTAAAAAAACACTTTATTTAAAAGCCTGATATTTTATTTAATCCCACAAAAAATGACACTAAAACCAGGATCATAATTAAAGCTCCTGAAATTTTATTAAACCACCATAAAACACGTAAGCTGAATTTATGCCTGAACGAACTGACCAGATTAGTCAGAGTTAGCCACCAGATGCTCGCTCCGGTAAAAATTCCCAAAATCATGGTAAATGCGTCATATGGCTGGCTAATATGGAAGACAATACCTGAACTGGCGAAAACCGCCAGGAAGATAAAAACCACCAGCGGATTAGGAAAAGTAATAAGAAATGTAGAAATAAGGTCCTGGTAATAATTACATCCTCTCCTCTTGTATCTGCGCATATCATTCGCCGGATTTTTTCTAAAAATATATATCCCCAGGAAAAACACGATCAGCGCCCCAAGAATATGGAAAGTAAGCTGATGCAACCTGATAAAATCAATAATATATGTGAGACTAAATCCGGCTATCAATGCATAAAAAACATCTGTAAGAGAAGCTCCCAGCCCAGTAAGAAATCCTGAAATCCTGTTTTTATTGACCGTTCTTTGAATAATAAGCACGCCTATTGGCCCCAGGGGTACAGAAACCGCCAGTCCAATAATTATTCCTTTTATGAAAATTGACAAAAGCATGTTACAAAAATAACAGAAAAGGCTTTCAAAACCAGTCCTACAGAGGCAAATTATATCATCTTTTATTAGAAAGTAAATCAACTCTGGGTATATTTGTATTTTTTAAAAAGCCAATGACTTAAAAGATTTAAACATATGGAAAAAATTAGTCTGTTATCGATTTTGTTATTTTCATTATTTATCCAGGGAATGGCACAGGATTATCGTTTAAAACTTTGGCCAAATGGTGCACCAAATAAAAATACGCCTCCAGGGGAGGAAAAATTTTATACTGAAAAGGGAACCAGCCGTTATGAAAATATTTCTGAGGCAGAACTGTTTGTCTATCTTCCCGACAAATCAAAAAATACCGGCGCAGCAGTCGTGATATGCCCAGGTGGCGGTTACCATGTCGAAGCCATTCAGCACGAAGGTTTCATGATGGCCGAATACCTGAAACAAAATGGGATTGCCGGGATCGTTTTAAAATATCGCCTTCCTTATGGTCAGCACGAAATACCACTGACCGATGCGCTGCAGTCGATCCGTTATGTCAGGTCAAAAGCTGCTGAATGGGGAATTGACCCGGCTCGTGTGGGAATTGCAGGTTCATCGGCCGGAGGTCACCTGGCTTCAACGGCAGGAACTCATTATGATTTAGGAAACTCAGGTGCTGCTGATCCACTCGCCCGTTTGAGCAGCCGCCCCGATTTTATGCTTCTGCTCTATCCGGTAATCAGCTTCGAAGAAGAAATCGGGCACATGGGTTCACGTCAAAACCTGATCGGTGCTACAAATAACTGGAAGCTGGCATCAGAATATTCGAACGAACTGCATGTCAACGCCCAAACGCCGCCTGCATTTCTAGTCCTGGCCGATGATGATAAAACGGTCGATCCCGAAAATTCTATTCGTTTTTACCAGGCGATGAAAAAACAGAATGTTCCTGCTGAAATGCACATTTTTCATCAGGGCGGTCATGGTTTTGGCATGAACAAAATCAATAAGCCCGTAGAACAATGGCCAGACCTGTTTGTTCAGTGGTTGAAATCAATGAATTTTATTAAATAGCATCCGGCGCTTAATCGCTGATTGCTGCTGTTTACTAAACTGGCTCTATGAATACTGATATAAGTCCGTCTTCAGTTTTTGGATTCTGTCCCAGATGCGGCTCCAGCCAATTCAGGACGATAGGCTCGCGTGCAAAAAAATGCGAAAACTGTTCGTTCACCTATTATTTTAATGCATCGGCAGCAGTAGCTGCCCTCATTTTTGATGAAAAAGGAAAACTCTTGCTGACACGGCGGGCTGTTGAGCCTCACCTCGGAATGCTTGATCTGCCGGGAGGATTTATTGAACCCATGGAATCGGCTGAGGAAGCTGTTTCCCGTGAACTGAAAGAAGAACTGGGTGCGGACGTGATCAGCATCGAATACCTGTGTTCCTTTCCGAATGAATATCCGTTTTCAGGTCTTTCTGTTTCCACGCTCGACATGGCGTTCCGCGTAAAAATAAGATCATTGAATGACATGGTTCCAATGGACGATATTTCGGCATTTGAATTCTATTTTCCGGATGAAGTTCCGTTAGATGAAATATCCGCCACGTCCATCAGGAAGATCTTAGAGCGAGTAAAGCAGGGGAACTGAAACTGGCAAAGATTCGTTTAAATAAGAAATCGTCCGAACCTGGAATCTGCTTCTTCTATGTGGCTTATTGGATGCATTGATATGGCCTGTTGTGCCTGGTGATTAACCGGAATTTGAAATTTGTAAATATGAGTGGAAAGATTATACGGGGAAGGATTGACCAACTGCGAAAACGAATGAAAGAACAGGGACTTGATGCCTTTTATATATCAGGCACCGACCCTCATCAAAGCGAAGATCTTCCTCAGCATTGGCAAGTCAGAAAATTCATCTCCGGTTTTACCGGATCACTTGGAATGATTGCGATCACTGAGCATGAGGCAGCCTTATGGACAGACTCGCGTTATTTTCTACAGGCCGCAAGTGAACTTGAAGGGACCGGCATTCGGTTAATGAAGTTACGTACGGAAGGATTTTCCGCACCTGATGAATGGCTCGGACACACGCTTCCCAGGGGAAGTGTAACAGGAACCGATGCTTGCTGCATGTCCTTCAATCAATTCAGGAACTTTAAACTGTCCCTGAAAGGGAAGGGAATTGAACTGAAAGATTCCGGCGATCTGCCTGCACCCCTATGGACGGGGAGAGAACCACTCCCGCGGACGCCTGTGTTCGAACACGAGATTCGTTATTCCGGGCTTACCCGTTTTGAAAAGATTGATTCAATCAGGCAAAAGGTTAAAGCTTCCGGAGCAGTCGCAACAATCATTTCAGCATTGGATGATCTGGCATGGACTTTTAATCTTCGCGGCAGTGATATTTTTTGCAATCCTGTTTTTATTGCCTACAGCCTGATTACCGATAACGCGATTTCCCTTTATGCCGATTCCCGAAAAATACCCTTAGAAATTGGCACAAAGCTGAACGATGAAGGAATATCGGTCAAACCCTATGACACCATATTTGAGGAACTCCGGCTCGTGAAAGGAAAGATCCTCATTGATCCTGACCGTACAAATCAGGCTTTGGTGAGTTCACTATCCAATGATGTCGAAATCATAGAACAAGTTTCAGTACCAGCCATGCTGAAAGCAATAAAATCACAAACAGAATTAGATCATATCAGGCAAACCATGAAGAAAGACGGGGTGGCCATGATCGATTTTCTCTTCTGGCTCCATGAGACCATTGGCAAACGGGAAATTTCCGATTACGATATTGCTGTTCAACTTGAATATTTCCGTTCATTGCAGGAAGGTTATCAGGGGATCAGTTTTCCCGCGATTATCGGATATAAAGAAACCGGAGCCATCGTTCACCGTAGGGTGACAAAGGAAAATGCTGTTCCTGTTTTTAAGGAAGGAATTTTGCTGGTCGACAGCGGAGGTCAGTATCTTTCGGGTACCACAGACATTACCCGGACCATTACTCTGGCTGAACCGACACAACAACAAAGGGAAGATTTCACGATTGCCCTGAAAGGAATGATCAACCTGACAATGGCGTGCTTTCCGGCAGGACTAAGAGGCTGCAATCTGGATATCCTGGCGAGAAAAGCCATGTGGGACCGGGGGATAACCTATGGACACGGCACCTCTCACGGGGTTGGGTATTTTTTGAATGTTCATGAAGGTCCAATGAGTATTCGTCAGGAATACAATGAACATCCCATCCGGCCAGGAATGGTACTTTCGAATGAACCCGGAATATACAGGGAAGGCCTTTATGGCGTCAGAACTGAAAATATGATGGTTTGCGTGAACCGGGAAAAGACAGAATTCGGGCAATTCTATGGATTTGAGACATTAACCCTCTGCCCTATCGACTTAAAATTAATTGATAAAGACCTTATGACACCTGAAGAGATTGATTGGATCAATGACTATCACGAATGGTGTTATGACCAATTATCGCCCCTCCTGAACGAAAAGAAAAAAGCTTTTCTAAGATCGCTTACTAATCAATTGCTATAAAAAGTAAAACCGGATGTTGATCCGGTTTTACTTTTTATAGCTGAATTTTAAACGTTATTCTCCGTTCATCGAGATCAGGAATTCTTCTATGGAATTGGTTTTCATCAACCTGTCCTTGATAAAATCCATAGCCTCAAGCGAATTCATATCGGCCAGATAATTCCGTAGGATCCAAACTTTATCCATCATCGATCTGGTCAGTAACAAATCTTCACGTCGTGTACTTGAGGAAACAATATCCACAGCAGGAAATATCCGTTTGTTCGACAACTTGCGGTCGAGCTGAAGCTCCATGTTACCGGTTCCTTTAAATTCTTCAAAGATCACATCATCCATTTTTGAACCTGTATCGGTCAATGCTGTTGCCAGGATCGTCAGTGATCCGCCTTCTTCAATATTACGGGCAGCTCCGAAGAACCGTTTCGGTTTGTGCAACGCGTTGGCATCGACACCACCCGAAAGGACTTTTCCGGAAGCCGGGGCAACCGTATTGTAAGCACGTGCCAGACGTGTAATTGAATCGAGTAAGATAACCACATCATGACCACATTCAACCAAACGCTTAGCTTTTTCCAGCACCATACCTGCTACACGCACATGACGGTCGGCCGGTTCATCGAATGTAGACGAGATCACTTCAGCATTTACACTGCGGGCCATGTCGGTCACCTCTTCCGGACGTTCATCGATAAGCAGAACGATCATATACACTTCCGGATGATTTGCAGCGATCGCGTTGGCGATCTCCTTCAGCAACATGGTCTTTCCCGTCTTTGGCTGGGCAACGATCAAACCACGCTGTCCCTTACCAATAGGAGCAAACAAATCAACAACTCGTGTTGAAATATTATCGTGCCCATTACCTGTTAAATTAAACTTTTCATTCGGGAACAAGGGAGTCAAATGATCGAACGGAACGCGGTCACGAATATAATCGGGTGTACGGCCATTAATTTCAACAACCTTGATCAAAGGAAAATATTTTTCTCCTTCCTTGGGAGGGCGTATGGTTCCCCTTACACTATCTCCGGTTTTTAATCCGAATAATTTAATCTGAGACTGGGATACGTAAATATCGTCAGGTGAATTCAAATAATTGTAATCAGAAGAGCGTAAAAATCCATAACCATCTGGCATAATTTCCAACACTCCTGAATTTGTTATAATTCCTTCAAATTCATAGGGTTTTTCATTCATAATCCCATTATTTCCCGTCTTGGGTTTATTGAGACTATCCCTTTTTGGGTGTTTGTTTTTGTGATCCGGTTTAAAATCTTTCTGAGGATCACGTTGAACTTCCGGTTCTTCAGTGGGTTGTGTCTGTTCTCTTCTGGCAAATTCCGGTTTTTCCCTGACCGGATTCTCTTCGACCGGAACCTGCTCCGGCTCATTGCTCTGAACCTCAGGCATCTTGTCTTCAGCCGGTTCCACGTCCTCTGGTTCAGGTTGTGGTTGTTGCGGTTGTTGTACCTGTTGCGGCGAATGCTGATATAACTTTTCTCTTTGTCTCCGGGCAAAGTCAAAAGCAGCAGCAGCTTTTATTACAACAGCCGTACGGCGCCTCTTCTTAGGTTGTTCAGTATCATTACCGGCATCCTCTGACGAGGCTGTCTCTGTATCATCTTGCTTATTACCAGAAATGGGTTTTACTTTAAAGCTTTTTTCCCTGGCGTTTTCCATCTTCCTTTCAGAAGCAAGAATAGCCTGCGTATCTAAGATCTTGTAGATCAGATCCTGCTTTTTATACGATTCAACCTTTTTGATTTTAAGCTCTTTTGCTATTTCCCGAAGATCAGGAAGCAGTTTTCTGCTTAATTCAATAATATCATACATATTTGAAAATTAATTTTTTTAAGTCCAAAAAATTCTGGAGAAGTATTGTTATTAGGATTATATGTCTTGGATTTTATTCTTTCGAATTTCCTGCAATATTAATTAATAAGTAGGGATCTGCCAAAAAAATTAAATATTTTTCAGGATTTCCCAGGAAGAATCTGCTTATTTTAACATTAAAACAACCTGTTTTAAAAATAGTTTATTCATTTTGTAAATAATTCCGTATAAAATACGTATTATGAACGTAGTTTGTTATTCAAACAGACCATGGTAAAAAAACGTTAAAATGGCTAAAATGATTCGTTCATGAGTCAGAACCGGCACTTCGCAAAGAAATTAAGGCATTTCATAAAAAAAACATGCTGGAAATCCAAAATGCAACGATTATTGATTATTTTCAGCTCCGGTAAACTTTATTATGTTCCTGTCAGTTTTATTATTGTAAATGACCGTACATTTCGTTAGAAACTTAAGGATTTTCCAATGAGGCAACTAAAAATAACAAAACAGGTCACGAACCGGGAAACTCTATCACTAGACAAATATCTGCACGATATTGGTAAGGTTGAGCTTCTCAGTGCAGAAAGGGAAGTAGAATTGGCCAAACGGATAAAAAGGGGCGATCAGCAGGCTCTGGAAGAATTGATCAAGGCTAATCTTCGATTTGTTGTTTCAGTTTCCAAACAATATCAGAATCAGGGACTCAGCTTGCCTGATTTGATCAATGAAGGCAACCTCGGACTCATAAAAGCAGCACAGCGGTTTGATGAAACACGCGGCTTTAAATTTATTTCCTATGCGGTTTGGTGGATCCGCCAATCCATATTGCAGGCATTGGCCGAACAAGCCAGGATTGTCAGGTTGCCACTAAATAAAATAGGATCAATCAATAAAATAAACCGTACATTTTCTAAACTGGAGCAGGAATATCAGCGGGAACCGACTCCCGATGAGGTTGCCAATATACTTGAAACATCATCAGAAGTTGTGGAAGATGCAATGAAAGTATCCAGTCACCATGTTTCGATGGATGCTCCTCTACGTGATGAAGATGATAACAGCTTATATGATATCATGCTCAACAATGAATCGCCAAGCCCGGATAATGTATTAATTACAAATTCACTGCGCAAAGAAATTGAAAGAACTTTATCCACGCTCGGAGAACGGGAAGCAGAAATTATTAAGTATTATTTTGGATTAAACGGTTACCCGCAGCATACATTGGAAGAAATCGGGGAAGTTTTTGGTCTTACCCGCGAAAGAGTTCGCCAGATCAAGGAAAAATCGATCAAAAAATTAAAAAATCATTACCGGAACCGCTTGTTAAAAGCTTATCTTGGCCAATAAACCAATTCTTCGGTTATCTTTACATCTGCTAAATCTATAGGTTGAAAGATCGATGGTTGAAAAATTAATTGCACCTTCTATATTGGCGGCTGATTTCACCCGGCTGGGTGACGATATCGCGATGCTGAACAAAAGCAAAGCAGATTATATTCATTGCGACGTAATGGATGGCGTTTTTGTACCGAATATTTCATTCGGCGTCCCGGTGATCCAGCAAATCAGCCAAATTACTGAGAAGCCGCTGGATGTTCATTTAATGATCGTCAACCCTGATCAGTTCATCGAAGTTTTCAAACAGGCCGGAGCTGCTGTGCTTACCGTGCATTATGAAGCCTGTCCTCATTTGCACCGTACAATTCAGCGCATTAAGCAAGCGGGCATGAAGGCTTCAGTTTGTTTAAATCCGCACACACCCGTTCATCTGCTTGAGGATATTATTCGTGATGTCGATATGGTGTTGATCATGTCTGTTAATCCAGGCTTTGGAGGGCAGGTTTTTATTGAAAATTCATATCAGAAGGTGTCCAGGCTAAAGGAACTGATCCTGTCCAAAAATGCATCAGGCCTGATTGAAGTTGACGGTGGTGTTAATTATGAAACGGGAAAGAAACTTTACGACGCCGGTGCCGATGTTCTTGTTGCCGGAAGCTTTGTTTTTCAGTCGGATCAGCCTCTTGAAACAATCAATCACTTTAAAAAATTATAGATTTTGCGGTTTTTCAGGAACAGTTGCAGTGAGATTGGTCCCTGTATGCCGGAGTGCATTCGCTGCATTTACAGCTTTGCGTTGATTTGCCTCGTCCCCTCAGAAACCTGCAAATATGGTGTACAATCTTGCCTATAACTGCCGTCAGAATAAGATAAGTTAATATGCTTTGAATCATCTCATTTCGTGTTAAATTAAAAATAAGGAGCTTATTCGTAGGGTAACCCATGCCAGTCCCCATGCCAGTGCAGTCGTATAGGCAACAGTAAAAATGGGCCAGAGAATACTCCCGGATTCATGCCGTATAGTAGCAATCACCCCAATGCAGGGAAAATAAATCAGCACGAAAACCAAGAAAGCCAGAGCAACCGGAAGAGTAATTACCCTCTGACCTTTTCTGGGGCCGGAAGTATATTCTTCCATTTGCAGTTTCAGGGAAAGTCCTGTCGTTTCTTCCATGCCCCGGGGAACGTGGTACATCACGCCCATCGTACTTACCACAATTTCCTTGGCGGGCAGTCCTGCAAGCAAGCTTACACTCATTTTCCAGTCGAAACCAAGAGGTTGCATAACCGGTTCTATCAACTTACCTATCCTTCCCAGGTAAGAATCTTCCAATCGTAAAGCCTCACGTTCAGCAGTCAGCGACTGTAACTTGTCATCATCCAGTTTAGAAACAACTTCAATTTTCCTGTCTATCTCATTTGCTTTCTGACTATTTCGCGGAAAGTAGCCCAATGCCCAAATAATGATGACACCTGTCAGAATAACACCACCAATCTTTTTTATATACTGGACCGCCTTGTCCCACATATGAATGACCGTATTCCTAAAAGAAGGGATACGGTACGGAGGTAACTCCAGTACAAATGGTGTTTCCTTATGCCTGAAAATCGTTTTGCTGAAAATCTGAGCCATTAGCAAAGCAACAAGAATCCCTGTGAAATAAATCCCCGCTAAAACCAAGGCCGGATATGCCGGGAAAAAGGCTGAAATAAAAAGCACGTATACAGGCAAACGGGCACTGCACGACATAAACGGAATAATAAGCATCGTAAGCAGACGGTCACCCGGATTACGCAAGGTGCGCGTAGCCATAATCGCAGGTACGTTGCAACCGAATCCCATGACCATCGGAATGAAAGAACGTCCGTGCAGTCCAAAAAAATGCATGATCTTATCCATGATAAAAGCAGCACGCGACATATATCCCGAATCTTCCATAAAAGAAATGAAAAAAAACAGGATAAGGATGTTCGGAAGAAATATCAGGACGCTGCCGGTGCCATCAATGATCCCGTTCGTGACAAGGTCCCGGAACATCCCTGCAGGCATGGCATCAGTCAAAACAACATTTAACCGGTGAACCAGTGAATGAATCCAGTTCATCGGATATTCACCCAGTCTGAACGTGGAGTAAAAAGCAATGCCAATCAGGATCAGAAAAACAGGCATTCCCAGAATCGGATGGGTCAATACCTTATCAATCCGTTCCGACCGGGACGCTCCGGAAATCACTTTCACTTTATACGTTTCTTTGAGCGCTCCCGAGATAAACCCATACTTAGCGTCGGTGACAGTTGTTTCGCTGTCTTCACCGTACAGGGATTCAATGCGCCTACACTCTTCATCCGAAACCTCTTTTATCTCCTGAAAGTTGGAATACCCCGATAACAGAGATAATGTCTCACGGTCTTTCTCAAGAAGCTTGATCGAAAGGAACCGGGAAGAAAATTTGTCAGTTACCGGTTTATTTATCCTGATCTTTCCACGAATGCGACGGATCGACTTTTCAAGTTCAACGCCGTAGTTGACATGGATATGCCTGACGATAGGATCTCTGTCTTCGTATACATCAATTGCTTTTTGCAACAGATCATCGATCCCTCTTCCCTTCGAGCTGATGGTGGGAATCATTGGAATTCCTGTCAGTTTGCCAAGCTTTTCATAATTGAACCGACCCCCTTTCCTAAGCAACTCGTCATACATGTTCAGCGCACATATCACCTTGATATCCATGTCGATCAACTGGGTCGTCAAATACAGATTGCGCTCCAGATTCGTTACATCAATGACATTAATAACAATATCCGGGGTTTCCTTCCAGATATACTCCCGGACATAGATCTCTTCAGGCGAATACGCTGTCAGCGAATAGGTCCCCGGCAAATCGACCAGAACAAACCGATAGCCGAATTCTTCGAATTCAGCTTTCTTGGCGTCAACAGTAACACCGCTGTAATTTCCGACATGTTCTTTTGATCCTGACAGAAAATTGAATAAGGTAGTTTTCCCGCAATTGGGATTGCCGACAAGTGCAATATGAATGACTTTCCCCTTTTCGTTTGCAGAAAGCTTGAGGTTCTCCAGATCGATGACTCCTTCGTAAACTGCCGACGCCTGAGGCTGAGCTTCCGAAAAAGATATCACTTCTATTGAGTCAGCTTCCGACCGTCTAAGAGTTACATTATAATCCATGATCCTGAATTCAATGGGACCCTTGAAAGGAGTATTCTTAATGACCCTTACTTCCTTCCCTTTTACAAATCCCATTTCCGTTATTCTTTTGCGAAATGAACCATGCCCCAAAACTTTGGTAATAATGACGATCTCATTATTTCGAACCTCAGAAAGTCTCACTGAAAATTTTCCCTTTACTGACTAATTGAACTATAAAATAATCCACAAAGATATCCAACTTTTTAAAGATAACTTAAAAAAAGCAAAAAAGCCTCGCATTCACTGCGCTTTCATTTATCTTTGTAAATTCAGAGAGCCATCATGGAAGAGAATAATAATTTAAGAAAGATACAGGAAGCGATTGATTCCCTGCCCGATAATTTCAGCATATTGGAAGAACAGATTGATGTAAATCTTCAAATGGAGTATTTTGATTATACAAAAGATAAAAAAAATAATCAGAAAATTGAAGACTTTGCTATCGCCGAGCAACAATTGAATGATTCCAAAGAAAATGCTGAGCAAAAAAAGCACTTACTGGTCAGGCTCGCAGGACATGATGAGGTTGAAGCATTCCGGGTTATTGAACGTTTTCAGAAAAGGTCAAAGGGAAAACTAAAAAAGTGGGCCGTGCTGGCCCTTCAGGAAAGCCGGATGATCCTGCAAAGCTCATTGCTGGGCGAACAACAGGTATTCATTTCCACGGGCCTTGGAGGAAAAGGCCAGAACATCCGTTATTTCATTGCCCTGATGAAAAAAGATATGGAAACTCCATTTACAGAAACACAAGCCAGGATCATTGAAACGGAACTTCAGTTTTTCCTGAAAAAAAGCGAGGGAAAACTCGAACAGATCCGGTTTGAAGGTGAATTTGCATTGGGGTCCTTTCTTTTCCCGTTAAAAAAGAATCTGCAGTATATTTTCAGGTCATTCATTGAAGAATGCAACCAGTATGGGGATTTTTTGCATGAGGATGTGATTATCACCAATGTTAAAATCTTATCGGTCGAGGAAGTTAGAAGATTTTTAAAACAAAAGTCGAATGAAGAAGAATAAAGTTAATCTGGCCCTTCAGGTACTGCCGCAAGCGAAAGGAAAAGACAGTTACGACCTGGTCGACCTGGCGATCGCCGAGATTAGTGCCTCTGGATTAAAATATAGAGTCTGTCCTTTTGAAACCGTTATCGAAGGCACCTACGATGAAGTTATGGACCTGGTAAAAAGAATTCATCAGGTTCTTGAAAAAAACGGAACAGAAAAAATGATGACTTATATTAAAATACAAACTGTATTTCAGGAAGATGTGACCATCGAAGATAAAATGCATAAATATGAAGGATAAAAATCCGGATTTTATTTGATGGTTATCTTATAAAAATACTATATTTGCAGCGCTTTTGCAATGGCCCCGTAGCTTAATGGATAGAGCATCTGACTACGGATCAGAAGGTTGGGGGTTCGAGTCTCTCCGGGGTCACAGCATTATCAATGCCGTAGCTAATAATCAATTAGTTACGGCATTTTGCTTTTTGAGTTGCACAACAATTGCACAACTCGATTTTTTTTAGGCTTTTGGTCATCCCTCTCTCCAAATGCGTAAACGCTTGGCGTAAAAGTTTATCTTTATATAATTTTCGACGATTTTTGTGCATAATTTCAGATGAACAATAAAAACCCGGTGGCTGGCCAGGCATCAATTTTGTTTTTTCTTCCCATATTGCTAATTTTGCAGTAAATCAAACAAATCATGGCAACGTACACGATAAAGATCAACGAAAAGACGAAAGAAGGCAAAAGACTGGCCGCAATGCTTGGAAAATCGAAGGCTGTGACCGTTTTCTCCCATGACAAAAAGCGTCCGGGACTGGAAGAAGCACTGGAAGATGTCAGGCAGGGCCGGGTCTTCCATGCCAAAGATGCTGACGACCTGATCAGACAATGTCTTGGATAATGTATTCCATCATCTATACCAATAAGTTCAAAAAAGGCCTTAAGCTTTGCAACAAAGGGAATTATGATATTCCCAAGCTCAAGGCAGCTATTAAAATTCTTTAGGAAACCGGAGGGTTGCCTGTGCAGTATAAGCCACACAAACTTAAAGGGAAGTATGCCGGTCTGTGGGAGTGCCACATCGAACCAGATTGGCTTATGACCTGGGAGCAAAACGATCGGCAACTTATAATCCTTTTGATGCAAACCGGCACCCATTCCGACCTGTTCTGAATTTTCCATTTTCATCATCACAACAAAGTCATTTCAGATATTCTTTCACCGCCCAGATCGCAGCCGCGAAATTGCGGAACTGACAGGAAAAGAACACAGAAATGTATTAAGGGATTGTGATATTCTCAACGAAAATTACGCAATTAACATTCACCTTATTCAGGATATATCAAAGAATGGGAGGCTTACCAGTCCGCCAGCGCCTCAGAGGTTCAGGAACACTGCGTTTGGTTTACGGCTTGAATTCTTTTCAGAAAGCAGTAAAACATGCAGAAAAAATCCGATATTTGGGCTGTTTGATTCACAAAAGGGATTGCATGACAACTCTCCCTTTTATTGTTTGTTTATACTGAAGTATTGAACGGATTCGATTATGTTGATTTTGCTGGGAATCTTAGTTGGTGTTTTTGTTTTGCTTGCGGTGGGTACATGGTTGAGTAACCGGTACCGGAAGAGGGCTCCGGAAGAAAAGAAAGAGGAATGCAGAATTGAAATTCCGCTCGACTGCTGCGGAGCGCATGAAGTATGTGAAGTGGAAGAAATGCTGAAACATCCTGATCAAATCGTTTATTTTGAAGATGAAGAGCTCGACCGGTATCAGGGGATCAGTGCCGACCAGTACAACGACAGGCAAATTGAAGAATTCCGCGATGTACTGTACACCTTAAACGGAGATGAGATCCGTAAATGGTTGCTCAGCATCGAACGTAGAAAGATACAGCTTCCATCGGTTCTGAGACCCGAAGCATTGCAATTGATCGCAGACTCCTGATTATTTTTCAAAAAATAGATCTTCCTTCAGATTCTTGATCCGGTCAAGTGCATAATTAGCACGTTTGGCCGTTTCACCTGCTTCTTTAAGATAGATCTGATAATAATTCAATGCCATTGTTTCATTGGATTTAAATTCCTCGTAGGTGGTTGCAATCTCAAACAATAACTCCACATTGGCTGGATTCAGCTTTAAAGCTTCCTGATAAGCTTCGATCGACTTTTCATATTCTCGTATTAAACCATATGCCTGACCCATATGCTGGTAAATTTCATCCAGATAAAACGGAGTTGCCGTTTCGATTGCCAGTTTAAAAAACTCAATACTTTCCGGAAATTGCTTTAAATTTTTATAACATGCTCCTATATAGAAGTTCACAATGGGATCATTAACAGCTTGTAAATAGCATTTATTCAGGACGCTCAGCGCTTTTTTCTCTGAACGGTTAAAGTACAGGCAAACCCCGTAATTCTTTAATACTTCATAGGTGGAATCATTCTTAGCCAGATAGCGTTCAAAAGGTACTACGGCCCGTATATATTCCTTGTTCTTAAAACAGACATCAGCCCATTTCAAAAGGAGGAAAGGATGCTCCGGAAAAATGCGGAGTCCTTTGCTGCAAACAGCTTCTCCTTTGTCTGTGTTCTCTTTCTTATTGGCGTAGATACCAGCCAGATTCAGATATACATTCAGATCGCGGCTGTTCTGGTTAACCAGTTGCTCATACAGCCGGACCGCCAGGTCCAGTTTTCCGGTCTGAAAAGCAGCATAGGCAAAATATCGGTTATAATAAGCATTGGCCGAATCTTTCTTATAAATCTGATCATACCAGTAATATGCTTCCCGATAGGACTTTAGATTAATAAAACACTGGCCCAGCTTTCCCTTTAAAGGAAGATTTTCCGGATCGAAATGAGCAGCCCTTTGTAAACAAAGAGCTGCATCATTATAATTTCCAAGTGCCGAATATGCCTCCGCCAGCTCTTCCTGATATACTGTTTGCATACTGTCGGCCATACAAGCCTGACGCAGAGCAGAAATAGCCCCTTCAAAATCCATTAGTTTTTCGCAAACCAAGCCTTTTTTAAAAAACAACCCCGCTGTGGGTTCACTGGACAATTGTTGTTCAATGCGTGACAAAGCCTGTTGATAATCCCTGTTTAAAATAAGCAGGTCGATTTCCTGAGCGTTTAACACTCCTGGCATGGACAGGATAAAACTGATGAATAAAACTGATTTTAAAAACATAAACTGATACTTTGGATTCCGCTGATATTCCGGTATTTATTTACTGGAGAACAAAATTAATAGGCACCGTATACGAAACGGCAACATTCTTACCCCTTTGTTTCCCGGGAGTCCATTTGGGAAGCACTGAAACAACCCGTAAAGCTTCGCGGTCCAGGCTTGGATCCACTCCCCTGGCAACTTTTAACCGCCCAATGCTGCCATCAGCTTCCACTACAAAATTCACGTAAACTTTTCCCTGGATACCTTGCTGTGAAGCGACTGCCGGATATTTGATCTCCCTGGCGATAAACTGACGCAAGGCCAGTTCTCCTCCGGGATATTCGGGCATTTCCTCAACAATGAAAAAAACCTCTTCCTGTTTTGCAAGTTCTTCGTTCCCATCGCCAGTCACAACGCTTTCATTCACGTTCTTTGATTTTGGCATGACTTTCAATTCACTCCCCGACACTGTTAATTTAATATCAGGATTTTTGGAAAGCAAATTTCGTAAACTCTGAATGGCGCTACTGTCACCGCTTAAATGAAGGGTTTTTTGATCATCAATATTCAACGAAATAACGGTTGAAGACTTTTCATTGTCGACAGTCTGGAACTCTTTTTGTTCACAGGCAAAAACGATTATTAATACTATTGCGACCAATATCCCTGTTAATAATTTAATATTGGATAATCCGGAGGATTTTATTTTAGACATCATTTTAATTCTTTTTTTGATCAGCGAATAATTGAAGTTATTGGTCATCCGCATTTGCGGGCCAATAAAACGGGTCAGTAACACCTGCTTGTAAAAGGCAGGATTTGATTCATTCTTAAGCACAGCCTGATCGGCCAGATACTCATGATTTTCCTTTAAGACCCGCTTTAAAAGCCAGAAAAACGGATTGCACCACTGAAAAGCAGCAATAATCTCCAGCATCAGAACATCGACGGAATGACCTTGTTTAACATGTTCAAATTCATGCACCAGCATTTTCTCCCAGCCAACCTGCTGTTTAAGCTGATGGCCAATAAATATATAAGAAAGAAATGAAAACGTCCCCACGTCCTTTTCCAGAACCACCAGGTTCATTCCCTGCTCCCTGATAATCTTGCCCCGCCTGACCAGCAATATGATCTGAAAAAGCCGGACAAGCAAACGGACTGCAAAAAAAATAAATCCCACCGCATATATCCAAGTAAGCCAGGTACTGGTTGAAATGGAACGGACGACATGATCCGACACAGAATTTCCGTAAACCGAAATAGCTTCCAGCAAATTCCGGTATGGGAGAACAGTGACTTCGGGAAGCATGTTAGGCTGCGGCTCATATACCTGAAGGTGCATCAAGGGTAATGACATTGAAAAAAACAAACCGGAAAGCAGGAAATATCTGTTAAGCCGAAAAAATGTCTCCCGCTGAAGAAGCAAAAGGTACAGCGTGGTAAATAAACATAGGCTGGTACCCGATTCGAACAGGTAATTTACGAAGCTATTCATATCCATCTGCTTTAAAAGTCACCCTGAACTTAATCTGCTTTTTGAAAAGCACTGAAAGCTGCCATAGCCGACACTGCGATTTAACCGGCTAACCTGTCACTTTTCATGCTCATCCATATCATCTTTTTCAAGATCTTTTCCGACTTCTTTCATCAGTTCTTCCAGGTCTGTAAGGCTCATGTTGTCCTCCTTGGCAAAAAATGAAACCATTTCCTGGAAAGAATTTCCAAAGTAATTGGTCAGAAAGTTTTTGAAAAATGCTTTGGTATACTCCTTCTTTCCAATGCTGGGAAAATAACGGTAGGTTTTCCCAAAGGCTTCATGATTAACGAATCCTTTCTTCTCCAAAATGCGGATAACAGTCGATATGGTATTGTAGGCCGGCTTCGGCTCAGGCACTCGTTCAACGATATCTTTGACAAATGCCTTATCCAATTTCCATAAAATCTGCATTACCTGTTCTTCCGCTTTTGTAAGTTCCTTGATCATGTTTGTAAAATTTTGGGAATAACCATTTAAACAAATATAAACTAAAGAAACAGTTTTATCACTATATTCTTAGTTGTTTCTAATCTGCCCCACCTCACCTCCCGAAAAGGCGAAAGCAATAAAGGGACAGGTTGTAAAAAATTGATAATTCTCATAATGGCTTGATTTTAGTTTGAATGATTCAGAACGTCCTGTTCAAATTTAAAACTAATTTATTAGTTATACAACTATTTTAATAGTTATTTAACTAATAAATTAGTTTATTAAAGGCAAACCAGTGCCGGTACGTAGTTTTCTTACTACGAAAACAATGAATTTTACAGGAAAAGACTACAAATAAAGGCTAAAATTATCAGCATCGGGAAGAACCGGAAATTTCCTCCGGAACTGGTCGAGTGATGATTTGGAGAGTTTTACCACGAGAATATCTTCTTTCCCGTTCGAGGCTGTTACCATTTCCTTTCCTTTTGGATCAATGATCATACTGTCACCGCTATAGCTGATCTTATTGGCATCAATGCCGGTCCGGTTAACTCCGGCAACATAAACCTGATTTTCTATGGCTCTTGCTTTCAGCAATGTTTTCCAAACTTCGCTGCGCGATGCAGGCCAGTTGGCACAATTAATGAGCAAATCATAGTCATTGCGATTACGGCTAAAGACCGGAAACCGCAGGTCATAACAGATTTGAGGTAAAATCCGGAATGACTTTATCTGAACGATTTTTCTGTCGCGCCCCGGAACAAAGTGCACCTGTTCCTGCCCCATTGAAAACAAATGTCTTTTATCATAGGAATCAATGGTTTGGTCAGGATGTACAAAAACAAAACGATTAAAATAACCGCCGTTTTCTTTAATCATCAGGCTACCCGCCATCACCTTTCGATGAATGGCTGCCTGATCCTTTAGCCAGTAAATAGTCTTTCCATCCATTGGCTCGGCCTGCCGATCCACCTTCATGGAAAAACCAGTGGAAAACATTTCAGGGAGGACAACCAGCTCAGTCTCATCCGGAAGCTGTGAAAACAAAGCTTCAAAATGACATCTGTTCGCAGATGCATCTTCCCATTGCAAGCCGGTTTGAATCAAAGCTACATGTAAATAGTCGTTGGTCATGATGTATTGTATTACAGAAAGATCCTGGCAATCCTGTTTCCGGTCTGCGTGTTCCGCTCTACCTTATTAATCTTCAAATGAGAATTGATCCCGATTCTTACCGACAACTCCCTTTGACTTATAATATGCTTTCATGCGGCGAATATCTTCCTGCGGATTGTCAGTCAATTCCAAGGTATCCGTCCATCCGATTTCCTTTTTTCTCCAATCGAAAAACCCAAGGTAAACGGTAGCTCCGGTACCTTTGGCAATAGCATGGAATCCTGCTTTCCAGTGGATTGTTTTAGCCCTTGTCCCTTCCGGAGTGATTGCCAGGTGGAATTCATCATACTGATTCATCAGATCAATGGTTTGTTTAACCACTGTGGCTCCCTTGGACCGGTCGATCGGGATTGCGCCTGATTTTCGCAGAAAAAATCCCACCGGCCAAAAGAAAAATTCCCTTTTTACCAGAATATGGACAGTTCCTCCGACTGAAGTGTAATAAAGATATGAAATAACAAAATCCCACGCACTGGTATGAGGAACTCCAAGAATGATACCCTTTTTATGAGGCATCACTCCGTTTATAGTTTTCCAGCCTAACAGCATCAAGAGTAAACGGCAAATATGCTTCATAAGGCTACCGTTTAATAAGAACTTCTTGTTTGTTGATTATTTCAGCGGTTTCGAAGTTAGAGGCAGAAGCAAACTCTGCTAGTAATTGAACAGCCAATTGTTCTGCTCGGTGAAGACCATTATCGCCGTCAAAGGAAATGATCACCATCATAAATCGTTTGGTATTTTCACGTACGCCGGTGCGCTCGGAGTCCGACGTTGGAGTACCAAAAGCTCCGGTCTTATCCCTGAAAACAGGCATATTCACTATATTCAATTCACCCCGGCCCAATCCGTCATAGGGTTCATGTTTCCGTCCGATCCCCATAAAAATATCTCCGTTAATGGCATCTGCATCATAACCCCCAATGGAAAAGCCTGTCGTTACTGAAACAAGATTGAGTAAATCAACCACATTGTTAATGTGATACAACCCCTTTCCGTTCACAACGCGCCTCAACAAGGCTTCGGCCGATAACCTGTACCGCGCGGGATCCTTTCCGCAAGATCTGTATGCTTTTCTGGCCTGATCAATTGCCGGGATATTGCTGATGCTTTCCATGGTCAACTCTGCCGAGATTTCCCTGCACCTTTTCTCCATTAGTTCCGTTAGTCCGTTTTGGCAACTTTCAACAGTCACATTACATTCTATGCAAAACAAATGAATATTCGGACAATAGTCCGAAAGCTCATCAGTAATTGTAATTCGTTTCATGATGCTCTTGAACTTTTATTCCAGAACAAAATTAGAAAACATCCGATAAATAAAAAATTATGCTTTACAAGAAACCAGCAGAATGGCAATCAAAAAAATACTTCCGTCCGGATATGCTCCGGAGGGATGTGATAATTCTCGAGAATCCCGGTTACTTCATCAATCATTTCTGAATTTCCGCATAAATAACAGATTGTATTCGGATCAACAGGATATTCCTTTAAATAATAGGTGACCCGGCCAAAATAATCACCTTTTTGTTCGCGTGAGGTACACAGGCAATAACGGGTGGAATTAAAAGCGTCCTTTCCATAAGCTTCATCGGCAAAATGAACACCGTGCAGGATCATATAATTCAGTTCCGGAAAGCTGCGGACAAAGGAACGGAATGGAGAAATCCCGGTTCCTGTTGCAACAAAAAGGACAGGATGACCATTCTTCAATGGTTCATCCAGAATGAAAAATCCGGCAGGACCTTCCATATACATGGGACTGTTTGGCTTCAAATGCATCAGAAAACGGGAAAAAGACCCCCCCGTCACCTCCCTCACCAGAAAGGAAATATCTTCATCCTGTAACGAACTGTAAATGGAGTATTCGCGTCCTTCGCCTGATTCAGGATCACGCAAAACGACGTACTGTCCCGGTACGAACATAAACCCCTTGCGTTCAAAGTGAAGAACAAAGGTTTCGGGTGTCAGTATTTGAACCTCCGTCAGATGGTGTACTGTCTTTTCCATTTTTTCTTAAAAATACGGGTTAAGCATTCACATGTCTCTCTGCATGATAAGACGACCGCACAAGCGGGCTGCTCTCAACATAACGGAACCCCCTGCTATATGCTTCCTTCCTGTATATTTTAAACTGTTCGGGAGTAATGTACTCCACCACCTTCATTAAATGCGGATCGGGCTGCAGATATTGTCCAAGAGTCAGAACCTTGCAACCAGCTCCTTTTAAATCGTCCATCGCTTCCAGCATCTCTTCCGGTGTTTCTCCCAACCCAAGCATAATTCCAGATTTCGGAACAATCCCTGATTCCGCGATATATGAAATCACCCTCAGGCTGCGGTCGTAACGGGCAGTACTTCTGATTTTCGGAGTTAACCTTCTTATAGTTTCCAGATTATGCGAGATAACATTAGGCCGGGCATCGATTACCTGTTGAACCAACTCTCTTTTAGCCAAAAAATCAGGGATCAGCGTTTCGATCGTAGTCTCAGGGTTCAACTCTTTCACTTTAAGGATCGTAGCAGCCCAGAAAGCAGCGCCACCATCAGGCAAATCATCCCGGTCAACCGAAGTGATCACACAGTGTTTCAAACCCAGCGTCCGGATGGTTTCAGCCAGACGCAAGGGTTCTTCCCAATCAACCGGATCAGGAACCAGGTTCTTCACATAACAAAAACGGCAGTTTCTGGTACATTTATCACCCAGTATCATAAAACTGGCCGTCCCGGCATTCCAACACTCTCCTTTATTGGGACAGTTACCGCTTACACAGATGGTATTGAGTTTATTTTCCGTGATGAGTCTTTTTACCTTCGAATAATTTTCCCCGCTGGGAAGGGTTGATCTCATCCATTCCGGCAAGCGCTCCCTCCTTTCTGAAATAATAGTCATCTCCAAATAGCTTTTGACTATAAACATGAAAAGTTACGGCTTGTTCATGAATCAGACACAAGTATCAAAACACAAGACGTGAGATAAGAAGATATCAGACAAAGAAGTTTCCGGTTTCCCGGCCTCCGTTATGCTCTTTGAAATTTGACAATTTAACAGTTATATCCTGTTTATTTCTTTTTTTCAGATAATTTGAAGCTGTATTGAAAACCTACCTGGAAATCAGGGGCATTATTAATGGTGATCATATCTTCACCCACAAAAATCTGAAAAGCTTTGTCTTCCCTGTGAAATCCCAGGATAAACCAGGTACGGAGAGAAAAATTATAAAGTGCAGCTGGTGTCAGCTTTGCCAGCCAGAATTGCTGGGAAATGGGCTCACCTTCCCAGGTATCACCTTCCTCCAAAAATTGAATTCCAATCTGATCGTAGCCGGTCTGATTCCAGTCCATATGACCACCTTTCATTAATGGATCCTGGTACTGATTAAGTATTCCAAAGACTGCTGTCCGTTTCCTGGTCTTCACATTCACGCCGGCATAAAAGTTCGATTGAACACGAAGCCTCCTGTCAATTATCCGAACGCTGTCTCCTGTTTTTAAAAAAGTCTGATGGCTTCCTCCGCCATCGAAAGCTAATGTAACAGATGTTTTCGGCCCCAAAAGAAAATCGCTCCGGATGCCCGTGTTGATCCCGGGGATCAGATAACGATGAAAGTCGTTCATAGGAATCGAAAGATGAAAAGCAACCTGGGTACTCAAATGCCATTTTGCCCCCCCCGCCTCATACAGTTGACGGTAATAATGAGCATCAAGTACGCCCAGAAAAATATCTCCTTTATTTTTACGGAATACATTTCCTTCTTCATCTTCAAACTCAATCGCCGCCCGGTTGAATGGATAAAGCCTTCTTCCAAAATTATCTTCCACGGCAACTGCTGTATGCCACTCCTCTATGAAACGATCGCTCACAAGAAAATTCAGCGGTGATTTTCCTGACGACAACTTGTGAATATTCATGTTCAGGATCAGGCTGTTTTTATTTTTCCAGTGGTTCAGCCAGGTAAACCGAAAATGCTGCAGTACCCCATCGGCCTGATATGATTTTCTCTCTGTTTTAATATTGTGCTCAGCAAAATACTGAGGTCTTAACGTCATAAACAGGTTATCCACCTGCATAGCCTGTTTTTCAGTCATGCTGCCGGGATAATAAAACCATGCCTTTGGATTCCACACATTCCCCATGGAATATCCGAACGAAAGCTGATGCCCGGACGGATTTCCTGTCCCAAAGAAAAACGGGAAATCAAGAGAAAAAATACCTGCAGGACTTTCCGGATTTGCCTCCGTGAAAAAAAGAGGAACCTGAAGAACAGTGTTCGAATCATCATCCGTCTGGGAAAAGACAGGGAAAAACAACAAAATCAGGAAGAAAGTCTGGACAATGATTTTCCCCATCATAGCTGACAAATTCAAAAATTTAACCTTCAAAATTAAAGTTTTGGAAATAAGCGCCAAAACTTTTAAGCAAAATAGTCGAAAAGAACTCTACTCCTGCGGAAGCAGGAGTCTTCTTTGCCCGAGGTTTCGGTTTTCACAAGAATAATACTCAAGACTAGCGACTCATTACTCATGACTCTTAAGCCTTTGAAAATTCGCATTTTTTCAGCAATTTTGAAATATGGAGAAAAGTATCATTTATCAGAATGACCACATTGTAAAAAGTTGGGAAGAACTATGCGAAGAAGTATATCATGATGCGTGGAAACCAGAAATGGGACGTTACAGATCAGATTACGCCTTTCGTGGTTTATCAGATTCTTCCTATGTCCTTAAGAATAGTTTTTTAAGAAATTGCGGTCCCGTACCGGAATTGGAGTATCATTTGCTCCGTAACTTTCGAAAGTATTCGATCTCCAAAGAAGCTCAGCAAAACGGTTCGTTTTGGAGAGCACTTGTAATGGCCCAGCATCATGGTTTGCCGACAAGGTTGCTGGATTGGACCTATTCTCCTTTTGTGGCTATGCATTTTGCGACAACAAACACTGAAAAATATGATGTGGACGGAGTGATCTGGAAAGTGGATTTTGTAAAAGCCAACAGACTTGTCAGCGAACCATTAAAAAGACTTCTTCTGGAAGAACAATGCAATGCATTCACCATTGAAATGTTGGAGGGTGTTATAAAATCGTTGTCCGATTTTGGCAGAAAATTGAAAAAAGAGCAGGTCATATTCTTTGAACCACCTTCACTTGATGAAAGGATCGTCAACCAGTTTGCTTTCTTCTCAGTCATGACCGATCCCACGGTAGCGATGGATGACTGGCTGGAAAAACATCCGGGCTTATACCGGCGCCTGATTATTCCTAAAGAATTAAAATGGGAAATCAGGGATAAGCTCGATCAGGCCAATATTACAGAACGCGTGCTTTTCCCGGGGCTTGACGGACTTGCGCACTGGTTAAAAAGACATTATAAACCAGCCTCGATCGAGATGCAAAACAATCAAGCCCTTAAACCGGGCTTATAAAACCCGGCTTAATGCTTAATAATTTAGTTTTTCAGGCTAAATTCACCTTTTAGGCCTTCTCTCGAATTGGTTCCAACCCAAAGATAAAAATGACCCGGTTCAGCTTTCCATTCACCGTCGGCTGTATAAAAGGCGAGATCCTGAACAGAGATTGCAAACTCAACCATGCGGTTCTCTCCTGGCTTCAGGCTGATTTTTTTAAATCCCTTCAGTTCTTTTACAGGACGGGTAACACTGGCGTACAGATCACGGATATAAAGCTGTACCACTTCAGTACCTTCCTGTTTTCCCGTATTTTTAAGATTAACTGAAATTTTCAGTCTTTCTCCTGATCTCATTTCACTGTTGCTTAATTTCAGATCAGTGTATTCGAAGGTAGTATAACTCAATCCATAACCAAAGGGGAACAAGGGTTCATTGGACTGATCGGTATAGTGAGACCAAAAAACTGTCCCTGTATCAATGGGCCGGCCGGTATTCTTATGATTGTAATAAATCGGACATTGACCCACAGTACGCGGAAAAGAAACCGGAAGCTTTCCGGATGGATTATAGTTACCAAACAGAACATCGGCAATGGCATTTCCTGCCTCAGAGCCCAGATGCCAGGTTTCTACAATAGCCGGAACATGCTCCGCCATCCAGTCAATGACCAGCGGACGCCCGTTCATGAGCACGACAACGACGTTTTTGTTGGCCTCATATATCGCTTCAAGCAGTTGTTGCTGGACGCCCTTCAGCCCAATTTCTGTCTGGCTCCTTCCCTCACCTGTCTGAAAACAATTTTCACCAAGCGCCAAAACGACCACATCCGATTTTTCAGCCAGTTCAACCGCCTGATCAATTCTGGTCAGATCAGTTTTGTTAAACCGAAGGTGTTGCGTGAACTGCGGGGTATTGGTAATAAAAACGGGGCCCTGTTCAAAAGTCAAAGTTCCCTGATCCAGTATTGCATTCTTCATTCCATCGAGCAGTGAAACAGCTGAACCGGTCACAGCCTGGGCACGCCAGCTCCCTAACGGAGAATCTTTATCATCAGCAAGATCGCCGATCAGAGCAATTTTCTGACCCCTTTTCTTTAACGGGAGAAGTTGTTTTTCATTTTTTAGCAAAACAATACTTTTTTTGGCAACTTCTCGTGCAGCTTTTAAATGTTCTTCACTCAAAAGTATTTTTTCTTTGTCGGGATTGCTGTAGCGGAAAGGATCATCAAATAATCCCAGTTCAAACTTAAGCGTGAGAATACGGCGCACGGCATCGTCGATCATTGCTTCGTCAACACGCCCTTCTTCCACCAGCTCTTTTAAGTGAGAGATATACGCATTTCCTTCCATATCCATGTCGGAACCAGCTTTTATAGCTAAAAAGGCCGCCTCCTTTTTATCCGGCGCCATCCCGTGATCATAAATTTCCCCGATCGAGTTCCAGTCTGAAACCACGTACCCTTTAAATCCCCATTCTCCTTTTAAAATATCGCGGACTAAATGCTTGTTTGCTGTGGCTGTCACCCCACCAATCTCGTTAAAAGCATTCATAAAAGTGGCCACCCCGGCATCCGCGCAGGCTTTAAATGGTGGGAGGACCACATTCCGCAATGTATTTTCAGTGATCTCGACTGTATTATAGTCTCGCCCTGCTTCAGCGAAACCATAGCCGGCAAAATGCTTGGCGCAGGCAGCAATAGTATTTTCAGCACTCAAATCGGTTCCCTGGAAGCCCCTGACCTGTGCTGCAGCCATCTGTGCTCCAAGATAAGGATCTTCACCGGCCCCTTCCATAATTCTGCCCCACCGGGCATCGCGTGCAATATCGACCATCGGTGCAAAAGTCCAGTGAACACCCGAGGCAGCTGTTTCGGTTGCCGCGATACGAGCGCTCAGTTCGGCAGCCAACGGATCCCAACTGGCTGCAGTAGCCAACGGAATAGGAAACATGGTCTTGTAACCATGGATCACATCATAACCAAAGATCAAAGGAATTCCTAACCGGCTGCTGTTTACCGCCAGTTCCTGTGCATTTCGGGTGGCAATAGCCCCGTTTACATTAAGCATGGAACCAACCTGACCCTTTCTGATCATGTCCAATAATTCCTGTTCTCCCTTTCCATTGGGAGCAGGCCCTGTCATCTCCCACCGACTGGTGTACTGATTGAGCTGACCAATTTTTTCATCAAGGGTCATTTTAGAAAGTAATTCATCAACCTTCATCCGAATATCAGATTTTTCACCCGCAAGCATTGACCGGCCAGTGATACAAATAATGACCGGCAACAATAAAATAGCAATAACTTTTTTCCTCATGTCCGCTAAGTTTATGTTTACCTAACAGCAAAGATAAAGGATAAAAGTGATTATATTGCCAGATGGCCAACTCGTTATGAAAATAGACAGACTTCCTGCTTTGCGCTCAACGCCCTTCCACAATCCGGCAAAAGCGCTGATATGCCTGGTCCCATTGATCAGATGGTTCAGGTTTAAAAGTGATCACATCAAAGGAATCACGAACAACCTTTCTCATTTCATTGAGTGAACCTACCAATCCCATCGCCTTTGCCTGCACGAGGATATTGCCTATTGCTGTTGCCTCTACAGGTCCCGCAACGACGGGTAAGCCGGTAACATTTGCTGTTAACTGGTTTAAAAAGTGGTTATTCGCACCACCACCAAAGATGTGGATCTTTTCTATTGGCTGATCACTGACTGTACGGATCTGGTCGAGGGTATAGCGGTATTTCAGGGCTAAACTATCATAGATACACCTGATCACTTCAGCATGAGTTGCAGGTCTACCAACTCCTGGCTCCAGACAGTTTTCGGAAACCGTCACCGGCATATCCGCAGGATTCAGAAAACAGGGTTTATCCGGATCCACGATAAACCTGAAAGGTTCCGCATCCCTAACCATATTCACCATCTCGTCCCAGGTATAACTGACATCCTTTGACCAAATGCGGCGGCATTCCTGGATCAGCCACATTCCCATAATATTTTTCAGAAAACGGGTTGTTCCCCCGACACCCCCTTCATTGGTATAATTCATGGCTGCAGTCTGTTTGGAAATGATAGGCTCGGGACTTTCAATTCCCATGAGCGACCAGGTTCCGGAACTAATATATGCAAAATTACCATTTTCGGCAGGGACGGAGGCAATAGCAGAAGCCGTGTCATGACCGGCAACAGCGATCACAGAGATTCGCTGACTACCAGTCTCTTCGGCAACCGCAGAGGTTAGCTGTCCTATTTTGGTCCCCGGGAGAATAATATCACCGAGAATAGAGACGGGTATCCCGGCCCTTTCAAGTAAAGCAGTCTGCCACTCACATTTTCCGGGCTTGATCATCTGACTGGTACTGGCTATTGAAAATTCAGTCGCGGCGACGCCCGAAAGCAAATAATTCAATGCATCGGGCATAAATAAAATCCGGTTTGTGATCTTCAGGATGGACCGGTCTTCCTTCACCATCGAAAACAACTGGAACAAACTATTAAACTGCATAAACTGAATGCCTGTCTGCTGATAGACTTCTTCCTTCGGGACTATTTTGAAAAGATCTTCCATCGCCGTATCCGTACGGGAATCACGGTAAGCAAATGGCAAAGAAAGGATCATTCCCGTTTCATCCAAATGGACAAAATCAACTCCCCAGGTATCTACTCCCACTGATTGAGGTTGAATTCCATGATCACGAATACACTTTTGCAATCCGGTTTTCAATTCATTAAACAAACTGAAAATATTCCAGTAATAATGACCATTAATGAACTGCATCTGATTGGTAAACCGGTGTACTTCAGTTAAACTTAGTTTTCCGTTATCCAACGTACCCAAAATAGCCCGGCCGCTTGATGCTCCAAGGTCAAAGGCAAGAAAATTATTTTTTTGCATATCATTCAGGTCTAAAAGTCTGATAAAATTAACGGATTAAATTAATAAATCTTTGCAGTTTTTAGTATCCTGTGCAATCCTGTATCCTGTCAGACACAATTATCAGCTACACCCTCCCGTTGCGACCTTCACTTCACGGGTTACCGGTTTTCCGATGTTTTTCAGGGCATCTGTTAAATGCTGCATATCGGTTGCCGCCTTAGTTCTGAAGTTATATTCATCGATTTGCTTTTTCGAAGCGGTTGGTCCGGGCGCTTTTAAATCATAAAACAGTTCTCTGAATTCATAAACCGACTCCGTTAAGATCAGATTTCTGGAGTGTCCGACAAATTTTGCTTTTAAACAGGACATCCTCACCAGGGTGTCGTTATCGGCATAAAATACGTTGGTTCTGACATTTTGCTTGAATATATTCTCCCATTTGCGATGGGTAATCTCCTCAAAAGGGATATTGATAGCCATCGGTAAATGGAATTTTTCAAATTCTTCGGGCGTACGCACATCGATCACATGCAACTGGTAGTAATGGTGTACAATTTCGTCCGCCAGTTTATCGGCAGCAATTTCATAGAAAACGCATTTCTTTTGACGCTGAGCCTGGGCAATCTGGTATCGGATGATATCCTGCCGGCCTGGCAAAAATGCAACAACGCCTATAATAAAAAAGGGTATGGCTGATGCGATCGCGTAACGTGATTTCCACGCTTTTGACAGTTCATCGGTAGTTTTATTCACTTTTTGCTCGATCTTCCAGGTGATAAAAAAAGCCCCCAAAGCAATTGCAGTCAACAGAAAGGCGAACAAGGGCATGGAGATACCCAGAACTTCATTGATCCGCACCGGTCCCATGGCATCGGCCAGATAGAACTTTTCAATCAGTGGAAAACTTTCGGCAAAAGCAAAAACTCCTATGACCGACCCGAATACGAAGATCATCGCATCAATCTTTCCGATTGCCGCTGCACAGACGCTGGTCCCCGGACAAAATCCGCCGATTATAAACCCGGTTCCCATGATCAGCCCTCCAACAATTGCGGACCGCAGAAAAGTGGGATTCACGTAAATCAGACTGAGATCGAGCAGATCATAATGCCCCAGCAACAAAACACCGATCATCGCTGTAACGCCCGCTGTAAAAAATACCCGTAATACGGTAAAATCATAGCCGTAAAAGAGGCCGACCAATTTTTTAGTCGTTGAGAATCCGGCCTGTTCAAGGATAAAACCAAAGAAGAAGCCGATGATCACAGCAAGGATCAAATTAAACTCGCCCGATATAATATAAGGTACTAATGGTCCCATCATATTTATTTTAACCAGAGTTTTCTAAAAAACCAGGCCAGGGCATAGGCCCCGCCAAAAATAGCCATCATCGTCACGATCCCTCCAAACGACATGACTCCCATTCCGCTAAGCGCTGATCCGCTGGTACAGCCCCTTCCAAGCTGCGAACCAAATCCAAAAAGGAAACCGCCAATCACTGCCCCAATCACACGCACCGCGTTGGTTGTCAATGGCCCTTTTTCCAATTTAAAACCAATACCGTTCC
>Ga0074195_1001326_pt1 | contig 35698 bp, 35 predicted proteins | sample EPASupsiteHSE623_FD_64525 | JGI IMG/M metagenome (GOLD analysis project Ga0074195, IMG submission 64525) | Bioremediated contaminated groundwater from EPA Superfund site, New Mexico - Sample HSE6-23 | ecosystem: Environmental > Aquatic > Deep subsurface > Groundwater > Contaminated ... | reverse complement strand
AATGTTGTTTTTGGCCATGGAGCGCTCCTTGTGTGGTGAATGTTTGGAGCACTATGACATAGGTGGTAGGTCAAATAGCGACCCACCACCAAAAAAATCGGCTGAGTTTCAGTGGTAATCAGAAAAGAGAATGATTATCCTCTGCAACAACGTATGATCCCGTCCGGACAGATGTCCCGGACCCTACACTCTGAGCACTATTTCGATGTTATAACCACTTATCCCAAAAAGGAGACGCACCATGGCTACAATCACCCTGAAAGGCAATGCAATCGAAACCATCGGCACCTTGCCGGCCAAAGGGGCCGCAGCCCCGGGCTTCACCCTGGTCAAGACCGATCTGTCCGAGGTGACGCTTGCCGATTACAAAGGTAAAAAAGTCGTGCTCAACATCTTTCCGAGCATCGACACCCCGGTGTGCGCTGCCTCGGTGCGCTGCTTCAACAAAACGGCAGGCGAATTGGCAAACACGGTTGTCCTGTGCATCTCCGCCGACCTGCCCTTTGCCCATACCCGGTTCTGCGAAACCGATGGCCTGAAAAACGTGGAGTCGCTGAGCGTGTTTCGCTCCCCCGCCTTTGGCAAGGACTACGGCGTGACCATCACCACCGGGCCGATTGCCGGCCTGCTGTCCCGGGCCATTGTCATCATCGATGCCGACGGCAAGGTTGTCTACACCGAGCAAGTTCCCGAAATCGCTCAGGAACCGAACTACGACGCCGCGCTCGCCGCTCTGAAGTAGTACCCCGGCCGGAGCGCCCCATTCAATTGTATCGAATCGGGCGCTCCGACTTTCTCGCCTCCTGATTACAAAACCCATCCTCTTCAGCTTTCCCGTTTTCCTGTTCCGCCCCCCTCCATGGCTTTCGCACGGTGTCCTCGGCATCGAATGAGGGTCACCTGCATATCGGTATTGACAGGCCCGCACTTTTTTTTTAGCCTCCAGGACAATTGCCTGCATGCTCGGAACGGGCAACGGCCGAGCAGTGCAGGACGCCTCAATCGCTAGCGCCCATCATCCCCTTGGCGGCGCGATTGTCTCTCTCCCCAAAACCCGCCGCCCTCCGAAAGAGCAGTCTGTTCGACGTCACTGTTGCCATCTCGACACGCTTTGATCGCAGTCCGTTGACCGACCCCAAGACAACTCGACGCCGCCCATTCACGCGAAACATGACGAGGAAAATGCCATGGAGCACACGATGAAAACCACCCCGTTGCACGGCTGGCATGTCGGGCAGAGCGCCAACATGGCAACCTTCGGCGGCTACGACATGCCGCTCTGGTATCCGTCCGGCGCCAAAGCCGAGCATCTAGCGGCGCTCACCGGCGCCGGTCTGTTCGACACCAGCCACATGGCGGTGCTCACCCTGCATGGTCCTGGCGTGCGGGATCTGCTGCAACGCACGTTTTCCAAGGATCTGGAGCGGTGCATCGGCCCGCGCAAAGGGCCGCTGATCGCCGGTCGCTGCGTCTACGGCGTGTTTCTCGACACCTCCGGCTGGGTGATCGACGATGCCATCGTCTACCAGTGCACCGACCAGGATTACATGCTTGTGGTCAATGCCTCCATGGGCGGTCCGATCGCCGCACACCTGCGACAGGAACAGCAGGGACGGCCCGACGCGAAGATTGTAGACCACACGGATCAGGTCGGCAAGATGGATCTCCAGGGACCGGCAGCGGCCAGGATTCTCACCCGGATCTTGGCCAATCCGGAACAGGTTTTCGAGAAGATGGTCTACTTCTCCTTCAAGGGTTCGTTCAATCCGCAACGCCTGCCCGCCGACCCGCTCACTTTGTTGGACGGCACGCCGCTGATGGTCTCGCGCACAGGCTATACCGGCGAATTCGGCTTTGAGCTGTTTATCGCCCCCGAGCACATCGAAAAACTGTGGAACCTGCTGCTTGCGGCCGGACAGCCGGAGGGCATTCTTGCCTGCGGTCTGGCGGCACGCGATTCGCTGCGCGCCGGCGCCGGCCTGCCGCTCTCCCATCAGGACATCGGTCCCTGGCTGTTTGCCTGCAACCCTTGGCTTTTCGTTCTGCCCTGGAACGAGCAGGGAACCGCCTTCACCAAGGAGTTCATTGGTTCCGCCGCCCTGCTGACTGCGGGCAATGCGCCTTGCACCCTGGCCTATGCCGGGTTTGACCCCCGTAAAATTACTATCAGCGACACAAGCCTGGTCACCGACCTGGACGGCAAACCGCTGGGCACCATCCTCACCTGCACCACCGACATGGCCATTGACCGGGTCGGCAATGCCATCGTCAGCGTTGCAACCCCGATCGAGGCCGGCCGGTCCGAACCCTTTGCCCCGCGCGGCCTCTGCTGCGGTTTTGTCCGAGTCGAACAGAAGCTACCCCTCGGTACTGAGGTGGTGCTCACCGACGGCAAACGCAAGCTCAAAGTTGAAATACGCGACCAGATCCGGCCGGACCGGACTGCTCGCACACCCATGCACACCATGCTGTAAACACAGCCAATCAAGGAGATTCGTCCATGAAAGAACTCGAAGAACTGCACCTGCCGGATGATGTCCGTTACACCGATGAGCACGAATGGGCGCGCGTCACCGGCGACACGGTGCGGATCGGGGTCAGCGACTATGCCCAGGATCAGTTGGGCGACATTGTCTTTGTCGAGCTGCCGGCCATCGGCGACAGCTTCGCCAAGGGGGACGAATTCGGGACCCTGGAGTCGGTCAAGGCGGTGTCCGAACTGTACATGCCGATGTCCGGAGAGGTGGTCGCGGTGAACACGGCCCTGACCGATTCGCCGGAGCTGATCAACCAGCAACCCTACGACGCCTGGATCATCGAAATCAAACCTGCGGACCGCAGTGAGTACGACCAGTTGTTTTCCGCTGCCGCCTACCTCGATCTCCTCAAAGGATAAGCCTATGCGCTACCTGCCCCATACCCCCGAAGAAATCGCCGCGATGCTCGCGACCATCGGTGCGCCCAGCCTGGACAGCCTGTTCGACCCGGTGCCCGCCGACTGCCGGATGACCGATGCCTGGCCCCTCCCCGCGCCCAAGAGCGAATGGGAACTCGACGAGCACATGCGCCATCTGGCCGCCGCCATGCGGGTGGATGAGCACGCCAAGGTTTTGGTGGGTGCCGGCAGCTACCGGCATCATATCCCGGAAACCGTGCGCAGCCTGGCCAGCCGCTCGGAATTCCTCACCGCCTACACCCCCTATCAGCCGGAGATGGCCCAGGGCACCCTCCAGGGGATCTTCGAATACCAGACCCTGACCGCCCGTCTGCTGGGTGTGGATGTGGTCAACGCCTCGATGTACGACGGTGCCTCCGCCCTGGCCGAGGCCCTGCTCATGGGCTTGCGGATTGCTAAAAAGAAAAAACGGGTGGCGGTGGCCAAGGCGATTCATCCCCACTACCGCGCCGTGGTCCGGGCCTATCTCCAGCCCGCGGGTTACGAAATCGTCGAGCTGGACTTTTTGACCACAGGCCGCACCGATCTGAGCGATCTGGCGAATCTGGACGATATCGCCGCCGTGGCCCTGCAATCGCCCAACTTCTTCGGCGTGATCGAGGAACTGGAGGCGGCCGCCACCACCATCCACGGAGCGGGGATGCTGTTCGTCGCCTGTTTCTCCGAGCCGCTGGCCTACGGGTTGCTGAAGAATCCCGGTTCCTGCGGTGCGGACATTGTCTGCGGCGAAGGCCAGAGTTTCGGCATTGCCCCCTCCTTCGGCGGGCCGGGGCTCGGCATGTTCGGCTGCAAGGAACCGTTTACCCGCAACCTGCCGGGACGGTTGGTCGGCGAAACCAAGGACCTCGAAGGGAGGCGCGGCTACGTCCTGACGCTCGCCACCCGCGAACAGCACATCCGGCGGGAAAAGGCGACCTCCAACATCTGCTCCAACCAGGGCATCTGCGCGATGACCGCCGGCATGTACATGGCCTCCCTGGGCGGAACCGGCATCCGCCAGTTGGCCCGGCTCAACTACGATAAGACCCAGTATTTCCTGAAGGCGCTGCGCAAGGCCGGGGCGGGGGCGGTCTTTGCCGCACCGGTGTTCAACGAATTCGTGGTGGAGTTTCCCACGGATTTCCGGCCGATCTGGGAGCGTTTGCTGACCAAGAACATCGTTGCCGGTCTGGAACTGGGCGCGCTCTACCCGGAACTGGCGGGGCGCTATCTCTTCTGCCTCACCGAAACGATCGACAGGCAGACCATGGACACCATTGCTGCGGAGGTGGGAGCATGAACGAGATCCTCGGAACGGGCGGGCTGATTCTCAACGAACCCCTGCTCTGGCACAAGGGCAAGAAAGGCCGGATCGGCATGTCGATCCCAGCTAGCGATGTTCCAACGGCTGCCATCGATGCGCATCTCGTCGGCGAACCGGTGGATTTTCCGGATTTGAGCGAGGTGGATGTGGTCCGCCACTACACCCGGTTGTCGCAATGGAATTTCGGCGTGGACAGCGGCATGTACCCGCTCGGGTCGTGCACCATGAAGTACAACCCCAAGACCAACGAGCGGCAGGCCGCAATCCCGGCGATCGCCAACGCCCATCCGATGCTGGCCGACAGCCTCTGCCACGGCACCCTGCGGTTGCTCTTTGAGTTGCAGCAATATCTGGCGACCATCACCGGCCTGGACGCGGTTTCCCTGCAACCTGCGGCCGGGGCGCACGGCGAGCTGACCGGCATGCTCATCTTTCATGCCTGGCATCGCAGTCGCGGCTCCCAACGTCACAAAATCCTCATCCCGGACACGGCCCACGGCACCAATCCGGCCTCGGCTGCGCTCTGCGGCTACAAGGCTGTGCCGGTCAAGTCGGACGATCAAGGAATGCTCGATCCGGCCCTGGTGGCCTCGCTTATGGACGAGGACACCGCCGGCATCATGCTGACCAATCCGAACACTTTGGGCCTGTTCGAGGAGCGCATCCGCGAGGTTGCCGACGCGGTCCACGCCAAAGGCGGCCTGGTCTACGGCGATGGCGCCAATATGAACGCGGTACTCGGGGTGATCGACGCTCAGAAATGCGGCATCGACGTGCTGCATCTCAACCTGCACAAGACCTTCTCCACCCCGCATGGTGGTGGCGGTCCTGGTGCCGGACCGGTGTGCGTCACCCGCGAACTCGAACCCTTCCTGCCGGTGCCCCGGGTGGTCAAGGAGGGCGATAGCTTCCGTCTGGACAGCGACCGGCCGCAGTCGGTTGGCCGTGTCCACGCCTTCCACGGCAACTTTGGTGTACTGGTCCGGGCCTACAGTTATATCCTCAGCATGGGCGAGGCCGGTCTGAAAAAGGCGAGCCAGCTCGCGGTGCTCAACGCCAACTACATCAAGGAGCAACTGAAGGATGTGCTCCACCTGCCCTATGACCGGCCCTGCATGCACGAATGCGTCTTCTCCGACCTCAAGCAGCAGGACGGTAAAATCAGCACGGTCGACATGGCCAAGCGGCTGATCGATTACGGCTACCATCCGCCGACCATCTACTTTCCGCTGATCGTCCATGGGGCGATGATGATCGAACCCACCGAAACCGAGTGCAAGGACGATATCGACCAGTTCATCGCCACCCTGCGCACCATTACCCAGGAGGCGGTGGAGCAGCCCGAACTGCTGCGTCAGGCTCCGCAACGGACCAAGGTGCGGCGGCTCGATGAGGTACAGGCAGCCCGTTGCCCCTGCCTCATCGGCCCTTCCGGGGATTGAGCGTTCGGCCAAGTGCTTGTATTGCAATGAGTGCCGCAACCGCCGCCTTCTGCGACCTGGGTCTGCGCGACTACCCGGCCGTGCATGCCTTGCAGGTCGCGATGGTCGCGGACAGACGGACAGGCACCCTGGCCAATGACGTGTTTCTCTGCGTCGAGCATCCGCCGATCTTCACCCTGGGCCGCCGGGGCAACCGGGAACATCTGGGGGTGGGCGAATCCTTCCTCCGAGAACGCCAAATTGCCGTGGTGCCCATTGAACGGGGCGGCGAGATCACCTATCACGGGCCCGGACAGTTGGTGCTCTACCCGATCATCGACCTCCGGCAGGCCCGTTTGAGCGTAAGCGACTATGTCCATCTGCTGGAGGAGTTGATGCTCCACCTCGCCGCCGACTTCGGCGTACTGGCCAGCCGCGACACCCGCAATCACGGCATCTGGGTCGACAACAACAAGTTGGGCAGCATCGGCATCGCCATCCGCCACGGCATCGCCTTTCATGGGATGGCCCTGAATGTCGACCTCGACCTGGAACCTTTCTCCTGGATCAATCCCTGCGGACTCCGGGACGTCGGCATGACCTCCCTGCTCCGGGAAGGCGCGACCTCCTGCACCATGGACCGTGTCAAAGCGCGACTGCCACACCATCTGACCGAGGTTTTCGGCATGCCATTGCACACCCTCTCCGCCGAGCACCTGATGCCAGCGGCATCCACCTGTCCTTCACGCCATGACCGCTGAACCAACCACAGGCAAGCCCCGCTGGCTGCGGCGCAGGTTGCCCACTGGCCCCGAGTATGAACGCATCCGCTCCCTGATCAAGGATCAGGGGTTGGCCACGGTCTGCCAGGAGGCCATGTGTCCCAACCAGTTCGAATGCTTCGGCAAGGGTACGGCCACTTTCATGATCCTCGGCGACCGGTGCAGCCGCAACTGCCGCTTCTGCGCCGTTGGCCACGGACCACAGGGACTACCCGATCCGGAAGAACCTAGGCGCGTCGCCGAGGCGGTACGGTCGATGGGGCTCAGCTACTGCGTCATCACCTCGGTGACCCGCGACGACCTGGCCGATGGCGGGGCCGGTCATTTCGCCGCCACTATCCGAACGCTCCGGGCAGAGAATCCGCAGCTTCTGATCGAGGTGTTGATCCCCGACTTCCAAGGGGATGCCGAGGCGCTGGCCACGGTCCTTGCCGCCGGTCCGGATGTGCTCAACCACAACCTTGAAACCGTGGAGCGGCTCTATACGACCGTCCGTCCCGAGGCCAGGTATAGGCGCAGCCTCGAGCTGCTGCGGCAGAGCAAAGCGATCGCCCCCGGTGTGGCGACCAAATCCGGCATCATGGTCGGCTTGGGCGAGACAACGGAAGAACTCCTCCAGCTCTTTACAGACCTGCGGCAAACCGGCTGCGACATCCTCACCATCGGCCAATATCTCCAACCTTCGCGCGGTCATTTGGAGGTAATTCGCTTTCTTCGGCCCGAGGAATTCGTCGCCCTGGAACAGCAGGCGCTTGCCCTGGGATTCGGGGCCGTGGCCTCCGCCCCCTTTGTCCGCAGCTCCTATCAGGCGGAAACTCTGTATCGTCGGGTGAGAGAAACCGCTCCCTAACCGTCGCTGTTTCACCTGTAAAATCGAACCGTTCCATCTTCTCGAAGCTCCGTCGATCCGCTGCGCCTGTTGACATGGACCGGAGAATGGAGCATTATAGGCCCGCAACCTTTCGCGAATCCGGCTTTTGCCGCCCCTCGGGGTGATGCCGCTCCGAGCCAGACCACCTTCCGTGACCTCATGCTCAACAGAAAGAACACAGCGCTCCAACTGGCCCAATTCCTTGCCCTTGTCGCCAGCCTGCTGATCGCGGGCCAAATCGGGTACACCCTCTATCAGGGTACGCCCTTCTGTCTCAATGAAGGCTGTAAAGTCGTGGGCAAACTGACCAAGGTTCCGCCCCTGGCCTTCGATGTGGCGGGGTTGCTCTTTTTTCAGATCGTCTATTGGGGACTGTACGCTGCGCGCGGCGAGCTGCGTCGGCTGCCGCGTTTCGTCGGGACGCTGCTCCTGGCGGCCCTGGCGGTCGAAGCGGTGCTGATCGGTTTTCAACACCTGGTGGTCCAAGCCTTCTGCGCTTACTGTGTGGGGGTTTTGACCTTTATCGTCCTGCTCAACCTCCTGCTCGGCTGGCGGCAAATCGTTCCCGGCATCCTGATCTTCGCGGCCACGATCCTTGCCTTTGCCAGCCTGGAACTCCATCAAAACACCCCCAACCAACAGGCCTTTGTCGCCGGGGTCTTCGCCACCCGGCCGGGTGTGACCAAGTATCCGGAAAGCTATCTGTTCTACTCCTCGACGTGCAGCCATTGCGAACGGGTGATCGCCTCGCTGAAAACCAATGCGCGGGCTACCATGCACTTCAACCCCATCGACCAGGTCACGACCATCGACCTGCCGAAAGCCACCCGCAACGCCTCCTACTCCCCGGCCGTGAACAAGGCCCTGCTGGCCTCCTTGGGGATCGACGAGATCCCTGTGCTCATGACGAGTACGCCGGAGGGATGGGTCATCCGCCGCGGGGAGAGCGCCATCCTCGCCTATCTGAATGCACCCGCACGGACCGAGGCGGCAGGCCAATCCGGCTCGTCGCCCCTGCCGGGTGCGCAGGGATCCATTCCCGGACTCGATGCCAGCAACGGCTGCCAGGTTTCCACCGATTGCAGCAGCACCTCGGGTCAGCCCACCGTCCGGTAACTCCTCGGTCGTCCCCTCATGCAGCGCACGCCGCTGCCAGCGCCCGATCCAAATCCCAGAACAGATCCTCGGCATCCTCCAGGCCGACGCTCAGGCGAACCATGTCCGGGGTGACCCCGGCGCCACGCATTGCCTCGTCGCTCAGTTGGCTGTGGGTGGTGCTGGCCGGGTGGATCGCCAGACTCTTGGCATCGCCGACATTGGCCACATGGCTGAACAGGGCAAGCGCATCGATGAACTTCTGTCCAGCTGCGCGTCCACCCTTGATGCCGAACGCAACGATGGCGCCTGCCCCCTCGGGCAGATAGCGCCGCGCCCGCTCATAACTCGGATGCCCGCTCAGGCCGGGGTAGGATACCCAGGCCACTCGGCTGTGCTCCTGGAGAAAACCCGCGACCCGCAGCGCATTGCTGACATGGCGCTGCATGCGCAGACTGAGGGTCTCGACGCCCTGCACGGTCAACCAACTGTTGAAGGGCGAGGCGGAAACCCCCAGATCGCGGAGCATCTGCACCCGCGCCTTCAGGATAAAGGCCGGCGGCCCCAGGCTGCTGTAGACGAGGCCGTGATAGGAGGGATCGGGATCGGTGAAATTGGCAAACCGCCCCGAACTCCAGGCAAAGTTGCCCGCATCCACAAGCAGTCCGCCCAGGCAGGTGCCGTGGCCGTTGAGAAACTTGGTGGTGCTGTGGCTGACAACATTGGCCCCCCATTCGATCGGCCGGCAGAGAAAGGGTGTGGCCAGGGTATTGTCGATCACCAGGGGTAATCGGTGGGCCTGGGCGATGGCCGCCACCTCCTCGAAGGGAAAGACAATGAGGCCGGGGTTGCCCAGGGTTTCGCCGTAGATGAGTTTCGTGTTGGGCCGGATGGCGCGGAGGAACGAATCCGGATCGGCGGGATCGGCGAAGGTCACCTCGATCCCCAACCGCGGCAGGGTGTAGCGCAGTTGGGTATAGGTGCCCCCATAGAGGCTGTTGCTGCTGACGATGTGGTCGCCCTGCTCGCACAGGGTGAGGAAGGCCAGCGTTTGCGCGCCGTGACCGCTACTGGCCGCCAGCCCGGCAATGCCGCCTTCCAGGTCGGCGACCCGCTGTTCCAGCACATCGGTGGTCGGATTCATGATCCGCGTGTAAATATTGCCGAATTCCTTCAGGGCAAAGAGGTTGGCGGCATGTTCCGAACTGTGGAAAAGGTACGAGGTCGTCTGATACAGGGGTACAGCCCTGCTGCCGGTGGTCGGGTCGACGGTTTGTCCGGCATGGAGTTGGCGGGTGGCGAAGCCGAACCGGCGTTTTTGCTCGGTCATCGTGCGATCTCCTCATAAGGGGGGATTGGGAAAACATCTGCTCTGTGCTCGGGGGATGCCCAGCGGTTTTTCATGAAAACGCTCCTCAGGAACAACTTCCATGGTTCCCTCGTGGGGCCTCTCCCATCTTTCGCAGCACTTGTCGTTACTGTATACCATGAAACGGAAGCGCTGCAACATTCGCGCGAACGACGATACACCGACAAAGTGGTACGAGAGCCTCAGCGGAGGGAGCAGCATCAAGACCGGAAGAACCGGGGAATGCATCTCGGAGGTTATACCGGGAGAGAAAAACGAAAAACCTGGGGATGTTCTTGCTATTCGGGACAGTAAACGACCCGGTTGCGGCCGGCGTCCTTGGCCAGATAGAGCGCCTTGTCGGCTTGTTGCAGGAGTTCCTGCCCGGTGGCCGGTTGGTGGAAGTGCAGGGAGGCGACCCCAATGCTCACGGTGACCGCCCACTGGCGCCCCTGATCGCTGAAGGTATGGGCCTCGACCAACGCCCGGATCTTCTCGGCAACGAATCCGGCCTGATCCAGCCCGGTATTGGGCAGGGCGACGACAAACTCCTCGCCTCCGAAGCGGGCGGCGAGATCGCCGAAGCGGACGTTTTTTTTGACCAATGCGCCAACGGTCTTCAAGACATAATCGCCAAAGGCGTGGCCGCAGGTATCGTTGACCTTCTTGAAATGATCCAGATCGAAAAAGAGGCAGCTGATATCGCCTCTCGACCGCAGGGCCCGGGCAAACATCTCCTCGAAGGCTTCCTGGAAATAGCGCTTGTTGCGCAAGCCGGTCAGGACGTCGTTGACCGCCTTGTCGTAGAGATTCCTGTTCATCTCCTCCAAATGGCGCATGTGAAGCCGCAGTTGCAGGTGCACCTGCACCCTAGCCAGCAGCTCCTCGGCAATGAAGGGTTTCACCAGATAATCGCTGGTCCCGGCCCGGAACATCCGCAAGACCGCGTGGGTATCGCCGGTGCCGCTCAGCGAGAGCATGGGCAGATGCTCCGCCTCGGGGAGCTGTCGAGCCAGGTGGATGAACTCGTCGCCGCGCATGACCGGCATGTCGAAATCGACAATGACCAGGTCGACCTGCGCCAGGTTTTCCTTGATCAATTCGAAGGCCTGGCGCCCGTTCTCCGCCTCGATGACCCCCAAACCGATGCGCTCCAGGCAGGTGCCGACCATCCGGCGCACCCCTTGATTGTCATCGACGACCAGCGCGGTCATCCCGCCAAAGGTGGCCTGCGGGCGCAGCACCTTGCTCACCGCCTTGGCAATATCGCCCCGGGCAAACGGCTTGGAAATAAACTCCAGGCTCCCCAGATGAAAACCGCGACTGCGATTGTCGAAGGTGTCGTTGGCCGAGACAAACAGCACGGGAACCGGGGTCTCCGCACTGCCGAACAATCCTTGCACCTCCATTTCCCGCAGCTGCTGACAGCAGGAAAAGCCATCCATCCTCGGCATGTCGATATCCAGGGTGATCAGGTCCGGCGGTTTGTGCATCCAGCGCAGCGAAGACAGGGCTTCCAGGCCGTCGCTGAAGGTCACGACCGTAAAACCGGCAAGCTCCAATTCCTTTTGGATGACCGTCCGCATGGTGGCGCTGTCGTCGACCACGACCACCGTCTGCTGCCCCGGTGCTTCCCTCTTCCTGTTTGTTCCGTCCGACAATGGCTTTCTCTTCATGGCGGTGGGTTGTTTGCCGTTCTTTGGCGTGGCGTCCGCAACGTACTCCGATGACAGTATTGTATGAGAAAACTTTCTTCCCGCAAAAGCAAAAAAATCAACCGGCCCTTTTCTTGCCCGCCGCCGTTCGTTGATACCTGTGGATGGAGGGAAAGGGTTATTTGTTTGACGAACAATCCGCCTTTCTTTACAGTGCTCACCAGATACGTTCACCGGTATTCCCCCTGCCCCACCAGGCGGGAAGATCCAGCCTGCCGTCACACCATCGTGGGCCAACACAGGAGAGCGAAGATGATGTCTTTTACCTTGGCAAGCGGCGATCGGCTTCCGGCCATCGGCCTCGGCACCTGGAAAGCGGCGCCGGGCGCGGTGTATACGGCGGTCAAGGAGGCCTTGGCCATGGGGTATCGTCATATCGATTGCGCCCCGATCTATCAGAACGAACCCGAGGTGGGCAAGGCGATAGCCGAGGCCCTTGCCGGCGATGTCGTGTCACGCCAGAACCTCTGGCTGACCTCGAAGCTGTGGAACAATGCCCATGCACCGGAACACATGCGGCCGGCCCTGGAAAAAACGCTGGCGGACCTGCGCGTCGACTATCTCGACCTCTATCTCATCCACTGGCCGGTGGCGTTCAAACCCGGGGTGCTGTTCCCCAGGCGCGGCGACGACTTTATCGCCCTGGACGATCAAGCAATCGGCTTGACGTGGAAAGCGCTGGAGGACTGTGTCGCCCAGGGGCTGGCGCGCAACATCGGCGTCTGCAATTTCAGCGTGCGCAAACTCGATGCCCTCTGCCGCCAGGCCTCAATCCGGCCGGCGATGAACCAGATCGAGCTGCATCCCTATCTCCAGCAAAGGGCCATGCTCGAATATTGTCGGGAGAACGGCATCCTGGTCACCGCCTATTCGCCGCTCGGCTCGGGCGACCGGCCGGCGGCCATGAAAAAAGCGGACGAGCCCACCCTGCTCGACAACCCCGTGATCCAACGGGTGGCCACCAAGCATGGCGCCGCTCCGGCCCAGGTCCTGTTGGCCTGGGGACTTGGTCGTACAACCGTGGTCATCCCCAAATCGACCCATCCGGAGCGTATGCGGCAAAACCTGGCTGCCGGCCAGTTACGGCTCGATGCACAGGATATGGCGGAGATCGCCGCGCTTGACCGGGGGTATCGGTTCGTCGACGGTTCCTTCTTCACGGGGTCGGGATCGCCCTACACCCTCGAGCAGCTGTGGGACGAGTAAGTTCCGGCGCCGGCCCTGCCCTGCTTGTTATCGAGCGCCTTGTCGCCGAAGGGTTGCGGATCGACAAGTTCACCGTTCGGGCGCATGAAGCATGGTGCCTGGTTGGCGGCAATGCCTCCGGAATCGAACGGTTGTGCGATGTCCTAGCCGGAGAAGCCACCGGGTTTCAAGCCGCGCGCCTAGAGTTGCCGCCCAACTTCGGGCTGCTCTCGTTCACGGAGCAGCAATCGATTTTCGAAGCCGAACTCCGCAAGGACGACACCGACTACCTCAACCGGATCGATCCGGGCACACCGGCCCGGGAGTTTCTCACCGACATCGAGCGGCATAGCGATCTGATCGATCTCTTCTCCCTGGGCAACCTGCTCGATCGGGGCTACCGCCAGCTGAGTTCCGGCCAGGCGCGCAAACTCTGCCTGCTCCAGCAGATCACCCGGGGCGTCGCCCTCCTGGTGCTGGAAAATCCCTACGAAGGGCTCGACCAGGCCAGTTGCCGGGATCTCGACCGGGTGCTGGCCAAACTCCGCGATCAGGGATTGAGCCTGCTGCTGCTGGTCGGCAACACCGAGGACATCCCTTCTTGGTGCACCCATCTCGGAGCCTTCAAGGACGGCGCCCTTGCCGTCCGGGGCCCACGGTCCGCAGTGCTTGGCGAGATCACAACCCTGCTGCGCCGCCAACCGCCGCTCTTTCGGGTATCGGTCGAAGAACTGCGGGAGGAACGCCGGACGGAGGTTGGCAGCGGCGACACCTGTCTGGTCCGCCTCCGTCACGGTTTTGCACGCTACGGCGAGGTTGAGGTGTTTTCCGGTCTCGACCTGACCATCGATCGGGGCAGCCATACCCTGATCACCGGCCCGAACGGCTGCGGCAAATCGACCCTGCTCCAACTGATCACCGGCGACCACCCGCTCTGCTACGTCAACGACCTCACCGTTTTCGGCAAACGCCGCGGCAGCGGCGAGTCGATCTGGGATTTGAAACAACACATGGGCATTGTCAGCTCCGAGCTGCACCGTTGCCATCGCGTTGCCGGAAGCGCCCTGGCGATCGTGCTTTCCGGGTTGTTCGACTCGATCGGGCTCTACACGCAGCCAGCCCCAGCGCAGCGGCAACTGGCCCGCCGATGGCTGCGCCGCCTCGGTCTCGAAGGGCGCGCCGATCGTCCTTTCCGCGCGCTCAGCTACGGCGAACAGCGGCTGATTCTCCTTGCCCGGGCGCTGATCAAGGTGCCGCGCCTGCTTGTTCTCGACGAGCCCACCCAGGGGCTCGATGAGGCCAACCGCAGGGCGTTGCTCGATTTTCTCGGAAAGATTGCCGAAGAAGAACTGGCCACCATCGTCTATGTCAGCCATCGGCCGGATGAGTACCGCGATTTTTTCAGGCAGCAGGTCCGTTTTCGTTGAGCAGGTCTTTGCTCGACCTCGCCGACGTTTCGACCGCCGTCGGCAAGAGAGGCTGGTTACGGGAGAAAAGCAGGCTGGACATCTCCCGGTCTTGTACCGCGGGCGCACCCGACTTATTGTTGAACATCAAGCGGCCTGGCCGCAAAGCAATCATCCAACAGGAGAAAACGATGATACTGTCCTATCGTGAGTATACGCCGCAGGTCGGCAAAGGTGGGTGGGTGGCGCCCAACGCCACCCTGATCGGCGACGCGGTCCTCGGCGAGGATGTCTCCCTCTGGTTCGGGGTCATCTGCCGGGGCGATGTCCACCGCATCCGCATCGGCGCCCGCACCAATATCCAGGATCTCACCCTGCTCCACATCACCCAGCACGAAGGGCCGGAACGGGACGACCGGGACGGACATCCGACCATCGTCGGCTGCGATGTCACCGTCGGCCATCGGGCCATTCTCCATGGCTGTACCGTCGGCGATCTCTGCCTGATCGGCATGGGGGCGATCATCCTCGACGGCGCGGTCATTGGCAACGAATCCATCGTCGGCGCCGGATCGGTGGTCACGCCGGGCAAGCAGTTTCCGCCGCGTTCCCTGATCATGGGCACGCCGGCCAAGGTTGTCAAGGAAGTCAGCGATGCCCAGATCCAGGAAATGCAGGCATCCTGGCGGCGATATGTAGCGCTGAAAAACGAGTATTACCAGGCCAAGGTGGGCGACTGCTTCTAGGCCGGGCCGACAAGGCCCCGAAGCCTCAGGTCTTCAGGACCGAGTTGGCCTCGCCGTACTCGTTGGGGGCATAGCCGTCGGCGGCGGTGTCGTTGACCCATACGCCGCCGTCAAGCACATAGCGGAACCGGTAGTTTCGACCGGCGGGCAGGGAAAGGGTGGCGGAGAAGCTGCCGTCCTTGATCTTTTTCATCGGGGTCTCATGCAGAGACCACCCGTTGAACTCTCCCGCCAGGACGGCGGTTTCGGCCTGTTCCTCGTTCTCGTATTTGAAGGTGACGCGGCAGACCGAACCGGTTTTGGAATAGCTTTTTTTCAGCATCTGAGTCTCCTTGCTTGTTCAGGCGGATAGGCGCGAATCGAGGCAACGCGACGACAACACCGTCAAACTGTAAAGCAGTGGGCTTTTTGGAGCAAGCACAATCTTGCCGCATACTTCTTCTCGAATGGCAACCTAAAAATCGACCGCGCACCAGGGCGCCGAAGACGTCGGCTTGCAATCCGGCGAACCTGCGTTCCCGACACGAACACCGCCATTCCCGCACGTTTTTTTCGTAGTCTGCCCTCAATCCGGCAGCCCGCCGCAACCCTTGCCTTTTCCTATAACCGTTATGACCGTTCCCCCCGCATCCGCATCCCGCCCTCGCATCCCAGAGCTGCTCGCTCCGGCCGGCAGTTTTGAGAAGCTGGTCGCCGCCGTCCATTACGGCGCCGATGCCGTCTACCTTGGCGGCAAGACCTTCAGCCTCCGCGCCCGCTCCGCCAACTTCGAGGCAGACGAATTGCGGCGGGCCATAGCCTATGCCCACGACCATGGTGTGAAGGCGTACGTCACGGTCAACATCTTTGCCCACACCCGCGATCTCGATCAGCTGGAACCCTTCCTGCTCCTGCTCCGCGATGCCGGCGCCGACGGCTGCATCGTCGGCGATCCCGGCATCCTCGCCATCGCCCGCACGCTCGTTCCCGACCTGCCCCTGCATCTCTCCACCCAGGCCAATGTCACCAATACGGCCAGCGCCCGCTTCTGGGCGGAGCAAGGGGTCAGCCGCCTGAATCTCGCCCGCGAACTCGGGCTCTCGGAAATCCGCGCCATGCGTGCCGCAACCGACGTCGAACTGGAGGTGTTCGTCCATGGCGCGCTGTGCATCTCCTATTCCGGACGCTGCATGCTGAGCAACTACTTCACCGGCCGCAACGCCAACCAGGGCGATTGCGCCCATCCCTGCCGTTACAGCTACGCACTCGTCGAGGAAAAGCGACCCGGCCAATATTTCCCGGTGGAAGAGGACGAACGCGGCACCTATATCTTCAACTCCCGCGATCTCTGCCTGCTGGACCGGCTACCGGCACTTATCGATGCAGGGGTCGACTCGATCAAGATCGAGGGGCGGATGAAATCCGTGGGATATGTCGGCGCGGTGGTACGACTCTACCGCCTGGCCCTAAATTGGATCGAGGAACAACTTTTTTCCGGGCAAACCGCAGTTAGCCTTATCCTTCCCGAGGCTTTTCGCAAAGAATTGAACAAGATCGGCACCCGCGGCCAGACGGAAAACTTTTTCGATGCCCCCCCTTCATCCGCCGACATGATGTATGATAGAATGAGATTCGAACAAAGCTTTGTTCCGGTCGGCATTGTTCGGGCTGTTGCACCGCTGCTGATCGAGACGCGAAACGTCCTTGCCCTGGGCGACCGGGTGGAATATCTGGGCCGCGCCATTGAGCCGGACACGGCGACGGTCAGCGCCCTCCACCTGGAGGATGGCACACCGGTTCGGCGGGCCAACCCCGGCAATCGGGTGTTCCTGCAGACCGACCCGCCCCTGGTCTCCCTAGAAACACACGCCCTGTTGCGTAAATATATCGAGCCTACATGAAACCTTTTCTCAATGTCCCCTTTCTTCCAGAGGACAGGTATATCGATTTTCTCATCGAATGCAGCGCCGACCTGGACAGTGTCCACTTCAGTCTGCTGCATAGCCGCACCCTCGACAGCCGCATCCGCATCGAGCCGGCAGTGGCCCACGAGTCCGTCGTTGCCGGCCTTGCCCGGTTGCGGGGGCCAAAAAAATACGCCCTGCTCAACAGCCGGTTCTACACTCCCGAGTTACTGATCGACCACAGCACCATCGAGCCGATTCTTCGCACGCTCGATCACTGCCTGGAGCATGGGGTGATCGACGGCATCGTCTACTGCGATCATTATCTGTTGCAGACGCTCTCCGACGAGGCCCCCGAGATCGCCGCCCGGTTGGAAGCGGTCCCCAGCGCCAACACCATGCTGGACTCCTGCCACAAGATCGAGGCGCAACTCGCCTATATCGACGAAACCGGCTTCAAGCCACCCGGCAAGATCATCCTCGACCGTTCGCTCAACCGCAACCTGGACGAACTGGCCAAGATCTGCCTCAATATCCATCGGCACTTCCCCGCCCTCAAGCTGGAAGCGCTGGCCAACGAGGGCTGCCTGCCCTACTGTCCGTTCAAGCTTTCCCACGACTCCTACATCGCCCTGGCCAACATGGACGGACAGGATCTAACCCATGTCATCAACTGCGACATCGGCTGCATGCGCCTTCTCGACGAACAACCACACCGGCTCTTGCAGTCCCCCTTCATTCGCCCCGAGGATGTCGACCTTTACCTCTATCATGTCGACACGATCAAGCTCTGCGGCCGCACCCTGGGACCCGACTTTCTCATCAATGCCATCACCGCTTATCGCGCCCGACGATACGACGGCAACCTGCTCGACCTGATGGACGCCATGTCCTGGCTGGCCGACCGCCTGTATGTCGACAACACCCTGCTGTCGTTCGACTTCGCCAACATGCTGTCCCAATGCGACAACCGTTGCGACCGCTGCGGCTTCTGCAAGGAACTGTTCGACTCCATCTCCCATCCGCTTCCCTTGCACATCAAGGATCTGCGCGCAACGACCGCCGATTGACAGCGTGGACGCGCACGGGTAATGTGTGGATGCGTCCTCCGGGTTTTTCCGGCATCGCCTGCGATTCGGGCGATGGGTTGCCGACGCCCCGAAGAGTCGAAACCCAAGCGGTAGGGACATATGGAAACCTTTGAGCAGTTGTTGGCGGAATCCACCCGTATTCATGGCCACATCTGCGCCGGCCAGGTGATCGGCGTGCGCATGGCCATGATCGCCCTTGAACGAATCGGCATCGCCGACCCCAAAGGCGCGGATCGAAAAAAACTCTATGTCCTCGTTGAGATAGACCGCTGCGCCACCGACGCCATCCAGTCGGTGACCGGGTGCAGCCTGGGCAAACGCAGCTTGCGCTGGCTCGATTTCGGGGTTATGGCGGCCACCTTCGTCAATCTCGAAACCGGCCGGGCTGTCCGGGGCGTTGCCCGAGAAGAGGCCAGGGCGTTGTCCGAGGGCTACTGTCCGGACGTGGTGGACAAATATCAGCGCCAACTGGAAGCGTATAAGGTCATGCCCGAGGAGGAGCTGTTCGTCTTCCAAGAGGTCGAGATCGAGATTCCGGCGTGCGACTTGCCGGGCCGGCCTCTCCGCCGGGTGCGATGCGAGCTGTGCGGCGACTGGGTGCAGGACTGTCGAGAGCGGGAACGAAACGGCCGCATCCTCTGCCGCGCCTGCGACGGCGAACGCTACTACCAGCCGATCGGCGAGGCCACCCCCGTCTCCTCCTGAACCGTTGCGCCTCCCCTGCAATGGCAACGGCTTGCCTCTCCCCGCGTCCGTGAACCGCCCGCTCATCCGCACCTTCGGCGTCCACTGCCGGGAACGTTACGGCCAGACCGTCGGCAAGATTCCCCTTGATCTGGGCCTTGTCTGTCCGAACAGAACCCGCGGCGGATGCCTCTTTTGCCGGCCGGCCAGTTTCACCCCCTTTGCCTTACGCACCTCCGACGCTCTTCGCGAGCAGATCCGCCGCGGCAAGATGCTGTTGCTCAAGGGGCGTTTCCGCACCTATTTCGGCTACTTTCAACAGGAAACCTCCACCGCGCTTGCCACCGGCCAACTTATTCCGCTTCTTTCCCAGGTTCTCGCCGATCCCGATTGCCGGGGACTGATCCTCTCCACGCGACCCGACGCCATTGCCGACGATCTTCCATCGGCCCTGGCGCGCCTGATCCAGGCCAACGGTAAAACCTGCCTGATCGAACTGGGGCTGCAATCGATTCACGACCGCAGCCTTCGCCTACTCAACCGCAATCATGACTTTGCCGATTTCCTCGATGCTGTCGACAAACTCCACTCCATCGACGGCCTGGAAATCGGGGCGCACCTGATCCTCGGCATTCCTGGGGAGTCGGAAGCGGACATGCTGGCCACGGTACAGACGGTCTGCACCCTCCCTGTCCAGTCCTTGAAACTGCACCACCTTCAGGTGATTGCGGATACGCCGCTGCACCGTCTCTACCTAAAAGGATTGGCCCCGGTCTTCACCCGGCAGGAGTACTGCGCGCTGCTGCTCCGTCTCCTGCCCCACATTCCTACCCACATCACCCTGCACCGTCTCTGGTCCACGGCCCACCCCGACATGTTGGTGGCGCCGCGATGGCATTGTCTGACCGGCGAACTGAGCAAGCAGCTCCAGCGCACGATGGCGGAACGCGGGGTGTGGCAGGGACAAAGGGTTGACAGGGGGAACCGCTCAGCCGAAGAGAAAGTCGATAAGCGATGAGCGGTTGGTGCGGCGCAGCCGCTTGAGAAAGGGGGCAAAATCGATGCCGTAGCGTTGTTGATACTCCACGCCGCGCTTTTGCGCCTTCTTGATCGTTTTGCGCGGCACCTCGCGCGGAAAGGCCAAAAGGACGACATTGCTCCGCCTCTTGACCGCCATCTGCAGGCAGCGGCCGTCGCTGGCCTCGCCAACCGCTTGCAGGGCGCGGCGATACAACGGCTTATCGCCACACCAGAGGTTCGCGACCAACACGCCCTCGGGATGCAGTCGGTTCAGAAGCAATCGGTAGAGTTCGGGATCGAACAGGGCCGGAGCCATGCAGCCGGGCCCGAAGATATCGAGAAAGGCAAGATGGTACTCGCTGGCGGGATCGGTGCGCAGGAAGGAGAGCGCGTCACGGTGCACGATGCGCAGCCCGTGCTGCGGGAGATGGAAAGCGGCATGGGCCTGTTCGATCACCAACCGCTCCTTTTCCACCACATCGATTTGGGCCTCGGGATGATGGTGTAGGAGAAAATGGGCAAGCGCCCCACCGCCGAGTCCAACGAGGAGAAATTTTTCCGGATGTGGATGGAGCAACAATCCTGTGGCCATCCATTGGGTATAGGCGAGCTGCAGGATCCAGGGCTTATGGAGATCAATGCAGCTCTGACGCTCTTCCGAGCCAAAGCGCAAGGTGCGCAGACCGTTCTCGTCGGTGACCAGCACCGGATGCTCGCCGGTGTGGCCGCTATAGATCAACTGCCGCATCTCGGCCACGGTCGAAAAAAAAGGCCGCACAGCCGTGCAATCGGCTCTGCGGCCCAACAACCGTTAAAGGGTCCCGCTTGCGGCGGGAAGGGACGCCTGCACACCGGTCCATTCCAGGATCCACGGTCATGGACCGGCAGCGCGAAAGATCACTACTCGTTTTTCATACACGATGAAAATCAGTTGCACCCTTTGAGGCTTCAGCCACCGCTCTTGGCGGGGGTTTGCTGCTTCTCGGCATCGGCGGCTGCGCCGGCGATGGCGCTACGGCTGACCTTGATTCGCACATTCTCGGCAACCTCCAGGGTCACCACCGTGTCGGTGAGGCCTGTGATCTGGCCATGGATGCCGCCACCGGTGATCACCCTATCCCCTTTTTTCAGGTTGCTCAGGTAGTTCTGATGCTCTTTGGCTTTTTTCTGCTGCGGCCGGATCAGCAGAAAATAAAAGACGATGAAAATCAGAATCAGCGGCACAAATTGGGCGATATTGGCCATTCCCGCGGGTGCGGCGGCGTCGGCGGCCCAGGCAACTCCTGTCATGGAACACTCCTCCAGTTCGACTTAAGGTTCGGTTAACGGCTGCGACCGTTGTTGATAAAAAGTTCTGCGGAAGGCAACAAACCGGTCTTGCCGGATCGCCTCCCGCATCTCGGCCATCAACGTGCAGTAGTAGTGCAGGTTGTGGATGCTGTTCAATTGGTAGGCCAGGATCTCGCGGCTCTGGAACAGGTGTCGGAGATAGGCGCGCGAATAGTGACGGCAGGTGTAACAACCGCAGGTCTCGTCCAGCGGCCTCTGGTCCTGCTGAAAACAGGCATTTTTTATAACAAGTCTGCCCTGTGAAGTAAAGAGCATTCCATTGCGGGCATTGCGGGTGGGCATGACGCAGTCGAACATGTCGATACCGTGATAGACCCCCTCGACCAGATCCTCCGGCGTGCCAACGCCCATGAGGTACCGGGCGTGATCGGCCGGAAGATGGTCGGCCGTGGCCTCCAGCAACTCGTACATCAGCTCCTTGGGCTCGCCCACCGACAACCCGCCCAGGGCGTAGCCGTCGAATCCGATTTCCACCAGCTGTTCGATCGCTTCCAGCCGCAGATCGGGATACATCCCGCCCTGGACGATACCGAAAAGGTGCTGGCCGGTCGGATTCTGCGCGGATCGGCAGCGTTTGGCCCAGCGCCTGGTCAGGGCCGTTGCCTTGCCGGCCTCCTCGCGGTTCGCCGGGTAGGGAATGCAGGTATCGAGGGCCATCATGATGTCCGATCCCAGGGCTTCCTGGACATGCACCGCGTCCTCGGGGCTAAGGAACAGGCGGGCGCCGTCGAGATGGGAGCGGAAGGCCGCACCTTCTTCGGTGATCTTGGCCAGCTCCTGCAGGCTGAAGATCTGGAACCCGCCGGAATCGGTCAGGATGGGCCGCTCCCAGTGCATGAACCGGTGCAGGCCGCCAAATTCACGGATCAGTTTGTGTCCCGGCCGGATGTAGAGATGATAGGTGTTGCCGAGGATGATCTGCGCCCCGATGTCGACCAGGTGCTCCGGGGTCATCGCCTTGACCGTAGCCTGGGTGCCCACCGGCATGAACACCGGTGTTTCGATGGCGCCGTGAAGCGTGGTCAGCACACCATACCGAGCCTTGCATTCGGTGGAGCGACCCTGAAGGAGAAAGGGAGAAACGGTGGTCATGGGCGCAACGTCGAGAGGGTTTTACTCGACACTGACGATGGTGACCTCGAAATGGAGCATCTCGCCGGCAAGGGGGTGGTTGAAATCGAGGGTGGCGGTTGTCTCGCCGATACCGGTGACCACACCCTGCAGCTCCTGTCCCTCGGGGCCGACAGCGGTCAGTACCGCCCCCGTTTCCCTGGCCTCCTCCGGAAGATGATCGATCGGTACTTCCAGCAGCGCATCGTCGGACACGGCGCCATACCCGTCCTCGGGCGAGACGCTGACCTTGAGGGAATCCCCCGCTTGTTTGCCGATCAGCGCCTGCTCCAGACCGAAAATGAGCTGCTCCTCGCCATGGGTGTAGACGAGCGGTTCCTGCCCCACATTGCTGTCGACGGTTTCGCCGCTGTCGAGCCTCAGGGTGTAGGTAATGGCCACGGTTTTGCCTTCGCTGATGATCATGGTGTCCTCGTTGGTAGATGTTGACCGGTCCGGACATCCCGCACCGGTGGCCGCGCGCGGCCCAGGGGCGGCGGCGTGCGCACAGCTATAAACCGCCCGGCCGACAATTGCAAGGTTCGCACACCGGGTCGCCTTGGCTTCAGGCCAGCAGCGCGGCAAGCCGCCGCTCAAGCTCGCCCTGCTGCGCTCGGATGGAGCGGTTGAGATGGAACTGCACCAGGGCCCGATGCAGATTCTGTCCCGGTCGGTCGACCTTGAAGTAGCGGTCGCCGGCCAAATGGTCGGTGAAGAAACGTAGGCCCAGCTCGAAGGCGATCAGGCCGGCGGCGGCCACCAGCAGCTCCCTGTCGGCCGGGGCGAGCAGTTGGCCGGCCTGGCGCAGGTATCCCCGCATCAGGGCCTGGAAGTAATCGGGATCGAAGCGCGTGGCCGCCGGATTGGCAACGCCTTCGCCTCCGGGGTTGCAGCAGGAACGGAGGCAATCGCCCAAATCATGGAGGAGCAATCCCGGTTTCACCGTGTCGAAATCGATCAGGCTGATGGCCCGCTGTTCAGAGGCGGCAAAGAGAAAATTGGCCGCCTTGGGATCGCCGTGGATCACCCGGCGGCTCAACCGCGATCTGTTCCGTTCGAGCAGCGGAGCCTCTGGGCGCAGTTCCTCGATCGACCGACTGCAAAAGACCTCTGCGGCCTCCTCCTGGCGGATCTTGTCCCGGACGGCATCGTACTGCTCCAGATAGCGGGGGGTGATGTGAAAATCCGACAGCGGATCCACGAGCACGTCGGGGTCGAGATCGGCGGTGAGCTGGTGAAAGCGGCCGAGCAGGCCGCCGATCTCCTCGGCCTGGAGCGGGCTTTCCAACCTATCGAGGGTGCGGGAGTTGTCGATGTAGGTCAGCAGCCGCCAGCTCTGGCCCGCGGGATCGACGAACCGCTCCCGGCCTTCGGGGTTGGTCAGCAGGCGAAAAAAGCGGATGCCAGGTGCGCTCGTCCGGCTGAGATGGCGGGTGATCAGCCGCATGTTGGCCATTACCGCCTCCGGCTGCGGAAAGACCTGCGGATGCAGCCGTTGCAACACCAAACGCCGTCCGTCGGCAAGTCCAACCCGCCAGGTGTCGTTGATGTTGCCCTGCCCCAGCGGCGCCAGTTCCCGAATCGTCGCGCCGGGTAGAAAGAATTCGAGAGCCCGGGAGGGTTCCATGGTTCGGCAAGAGGTTGCTCAGGGAACCGAGGGGGGGTTCGGGGGATACTTGATCGCGTTCACCGCCATCTTTTCCGAAACGGCAGCCAGCATGTCGATGCCCAGCCGATCGGCCAGGCGGGTGAGATAAATGAGGACATCGGCAATCTCGTGGGCGACTTTGGCGGTGCTCGCCGGCGTGAGGTTGCGGCTCTCCTCCTGACTCAGCCACTGGAAATGTTCCAGCAGTTCGGCCGCTTCGACAATCAGCGCCGAGGCAAGGTTTTTCGGGGTGTGATAGGTTTCCCAGTCGCGCTCGTCGGCAAACCGGCGCAATTCCAGGGCCAACTGGTCGAGATTGGCGATGCGATAGGGCGGTTGTTTTTGGGCCGTGGCGACGCCTCCTGTTGAACATGACCGTGCCAACATATCGTCTTTTCGGCAGAATGTCATCACTGGCGACGCAAAAGGAGGGTCGAGGGCAGCATGGTGTGTCGCCGCATCGCCCGCTTGGCCAGGTCGGTCGAACCAGGATAAGAGCGCTTACGCGGAACGGATACCCCCCCAAAAAAAAGCAAAGCCGGAGGGCTTTGCTTTTTCGACACAAGGATGAATCGCCAGCATTTATTTGCAAGTCGCTGCGAAGCACCGGCCTTGCCATGCCGGAGTATTGGACCTTCGTGGTTTGTTGTGGCCGGACAATTTGGTTCAACCCTGCTGGTTAGAACCGATAGCCGATGCCGATGCCGACGAGCAAGGGGTCGACATCGACGGTGGTATCGACATAAGCGCCGGGCAAAACCTGGATGCGCGCGTCGACATCCACCCACACCTTTTTCACGTCGAAATTCAGGCACCAGTTTTTCGAGAAGAAATAATCGAACCCGATTTGCAGGGCAAAACCGACTTGGCCATCGTCGTAGTCGATGGAGACGGCACTGCCGGCGTCTTCATTGGGAATGAGAACATAACTGATGCCAGCGCCGACATAGGGGCGAAACGCCTGGGTCGGCATGAAATGATACTGCACGGTCAGGGTGGGCGGCAGCAAGTCGAGGGAGCCCAAATCGATGTTCCCCAACGGTGTGTTCTCCGCCTTGACATCGTGCTGCGCATAGGCAAGGGTCAGCTCGGCCGCGATGTTTGGGGTGAAGAAATAAGAAATGTCCAGATCCAGCGTGTACGCGTCGTCCACCTCCGCCTCGCCGCTGATGGCAGCCCCACCCAAGGTGAAGGTGCTGCTGCTCTCATCGGGAAAGATGCCCAGGGCCCGAACCCGGACCATCCAGGGACTCTCCCCATCCGCGGCCCAACACAGGCCGGACGGGGCGACGAACATGAGGCCACAGAGCGATACCAATCCAACCTTCTTCACTTTCTCGAGCAGTTGCATTTTCCCCTCCTTGTTTGGGATTCCTCATTACAGAAAAAAAATCCGCAACAGCCGGACTCGTTTTCCCGATCACGTAGGGTGATTCCGAAAAGTCGTTCCGACGTTCCCTCTTTGTGGAACACCGTGACGAAAGACCGCAGGACCGCGAACCGTGGGCGCACGGACCAAAGGCGTGCGCTCTTCGCCCGACGAATCAGGCCATGGCCGCCACCAGCCCCTTGATCCGCTCAACCACCTCTGCGGCGGCCCGCTCGACCTCGGGCGACATCTGTTGGGTAAACTCCTTGATATCCTTGACCTCGATCAGGAGGATGCGGATATCCTCGGGCATTTCCTCGGGAAAACAGACGTAGCCCGTCTTCAGGGTGGTGCCGAGGGTAATGGCGTGCGAGTTGACCAAGGCATGGGTGGTGAAGATATCGTCCACCGTCACTTCGAGGATCGAACCCGGTTCGTTGCCCAGTTTGCAGGCATCGACGATAATCGCCCGCTCGAAGCCCCGGACCTTGTCCATCACCTCGAAACCGACCGTATAGACCACCTCGGTCTGGCAGGGCAGGTTATCCCGCTCCAGTTGTTCCACCACCACCACCCCGGCGCGATCGTCCTGGAGATAGGGGTTGCCGATGCCGATCACCACGCATTTTGTCTTCATAGCTGTCCGTTGGGTACAGGAAAAAGGCCGGGAAGGGCGACTGCCCTTCCGGCCCAGGGAGTGAAACAGAGGGGGATGAGATGGGGCGGCCATCCGTCTGTCGGGTTCAGGGCACAGGCGATTGGCGACCCATCTCTCCGTTCACTCTCTTAAAAGTTTTTCAAGGTTTTATACAGCTTGCCGTTGTTGTCGAAGATCTCGACCTCCAGCGGCGACTGGCCGCCGGTGACCGTGTGGGTGGCGCAGGCCAGGCACAGGTCGTAGGGCCGGAAGGCCATCTCGACATAGTTGAGCATGCCCTCGGCGACATTGCCGTTCTTGATGAAATGCTTGGCCGCCTTTTTCACCGCCAGGTTGATCGGGGCATTGTTGTGGGTGGTCGCGACGATCAGGTTGGCATCGGTGACGATACCCTTGCCGTCGGTGACATAGTGGTGGATGAGGGTGCCGCGGGGCGCCTCGATGATGCCCACGCCCTCGCCGGGACAGGAGGTCGGCTTGTTCCAGGTCTCCTTGCTGGTGATCTCCGGATCGCGGGAGAGTTCCAAACATTTCTCGGCGGCGTTGAGCAGCTCGATCGCCCGGGCCCAGTGGTAGGCCAGGATGTGGTGCACGGGCCGGGCCCCGAAGGTGGCGTGGAACTGTTCGAAATGCTGCTGGGCCTTGGGGGTGTCCATGCCCTTGACGATATTCATGCGCGCCAGGGGACCTACCGCATAGATATTGGTTCCCGGCCCCTCGACAATGCCCTTCCAGGCGCCGATCTTTTTTTGATAGGGGAATTTGAGGTAGGACCAGGGCTGGACGCGCTCGGCGATAAAGTCGAGGTATTCCTTGCCCTTGAAGGTACCGACCACCGCACCGGCGCTGTCGATCACCTTCTGGGTGCCGTCGTAGTAGGTGATGCGGTCCTGGTCGTCCACCGAGCCCATGTAGCCGACCTCGACCTTGTACATGTCGCCGGTGACCAGTTGCATATACTTATCGTTTTTCAGGACCACGTCGTCGAAAACCTTGAGGGTCAGTTCGCCCAGGCCCACCAGTTCCTCGGACCATGCCTCGATCTGCTTGCGCTCCTCCTCGTTCAACTGCTTGGACCAACCGCCCGGGATGGCGGCTACCGGATGGTTGGGTTTGCCGCCCAGCAGCTCGAAGATCTTGACCGCGAGGCCGCGTCGGCGCAGGACTTCCTTGCCGGTCTCGGCCCCGACGGCGTTGATCAGGCCGACCACGTTGCGCTCGGCCGGGTTGGCCTCCGGGCCGACCACAAAATCGGGAAAACCGAGGGCATAGAGGATGACCGAATGGTCCTCGACATAGTGGGCGTTGAAGAAGAGTTCGCGCAGCTTGCGCCCGGCCGGCGGCGGCGTGACGCCGAAGACGCCGTCCGAGGCCTTCATCGAGGCGGTGAAGTGGACGCCGCGGCACACGCCGCACACCGTGGACACTGTGCGGGGCACCTCCTCCATGGGCATGCCCTGAAGGAATTTCTCAAAGCCGCGGAACTCCACGGTTTGGAAAAAGGCGTCATCGACATTGCCGTTGTCGTCGAGGAAGATGGCGATCTTGCCATGTCCCTCAAGCCGGGTAATCGGATTGATTTCAATTTTTTTCATGCTGCGTTCTCCTTCTTTTCGGCAATGCGATGATTGAGTTTCGATGCCGTATGGCTATACCGGTAGACCAGTTTGGCCATGTTGTTGTACTTCTCAATGAACTGGGCCGCCGCCTCATCATTGGCCATGCTGGCGGCGAGCATCGACACACAGCGGGCGCCGAAATCCTTGATGCCGGGAATGGGCCCGCCGCAACCGCGACAGGGGATGTTGACATTAAGGCAGGAACCGCCGCAGTCGCCCTGGGTTACCGGGCCAAAACACATGTACCCTTGCTGGAGCAAGCATTTCTCCTGATCGGGTTGACCGTCGATGGTCCGCTTGATCTCGCCCACCGGCAATCGTTCTTGGCCGGTAATCGCCGGATTGCGCTTGCAGACGTCGCAGACCGCCTTGCCGCCGGTGAGCCAGGATCCGGCCGGCGGTAAGTTGCCGCTTAAGATGGCGCCGACCAGCTTGCCGACAAAGGAAGGATGCGGCGGACAGCCGCCGACATAGTACTCGACATCCACCACCTGGTCGATGGTCGAACAGTTATCGAGGAAGGTGGGGATGGTCAGGTTGTACTTGCCGTCCAGCAGGTATTCCGGGGTGGGATAGACACCGTCGGGATTGTCGGTGGAAAAGGAGGTTTTGTACGCTTGGCTGAAGAGTTCCTCCTTGGTGTGGAGGTCGCCCATGGCCGCGATGCCGCCCAGGGTGGCGCAAGCGCCGAAAGCCACCAGCACCTTGGATTTCTGACGCAGCACCTTGACCGTGTGCAGGTTCTCGCTGTTGCGGATCATGCCGTCGACAAAGGCCAAGTCGATGGACTTGTCCGGCATGTCCTCCAGGTCCTTGTACTTGACGTCAGCCACGGTCGGGGCCCAGAACACGATTTCCAGGTGCTCCAAAGCGTCGACCAGAGCCTCGGAGAGATCGACGACGCTCATCTCGCAACCGGCGCAGCCGCCGGCGAGCAGAAAGGCGGTTTTCACTTTATCTGCCATGGCCATTTCCTCCTTTGAGCGGGTTGGGACCCATCTCTTGCAACTCTTTGGTGAACTCCTCGACCACCTCGGCAAAGCGGTAGCCCTCGGCGCCGGAGATCCATTCCAGACGGAAGCGGTTGCGTTCAAAGCCGCTGTCTTCGAGCAGTTGCGACAGGATCTTCATCCGGTTGGCGGTCTTGTAGTTGCCGGTTTTGTAGTGGCAATCCCCGAAATGACACCCGCCGACCAGGACGCCGTCGGCACCGTTGGCAAAAGCTTCCATGATGTATTCCGGCTCGACCCGGCCGGAGCATGGCACCTTGATCAGCTTGATCGAGGGTGGATATTTGGCGCGCAGGTTACCGGCAAGATCGGCGCCGGCATAGGTGCACCATTGGCAGGCAAAACCGACGATATTGGGCGTGAAGGACATCAGGCCACCTCCTTGATCAGACGTTTTTCGCTTTGGATCTCGCCGATGATCGCGCTACGGTCGATCTGCGAGATGGCGGCCACCTGGGAAGGAGCAAATCCCATGGCCAGGGCCAGCAGTTGGGTGTAGTAGAAGGTCGGGATCGGCTCGAAGTCGATCAGCCCGCGCTCCTTAAGGATCGGTTGGGACATGTCGAACTGGAGGAAACAGGAGGAGCAGGTGGTGACGATCAGGTCGGCATCGGTCTCCTCCTTGATCGACAGCAGCTTCTCGCGGAACAATCCCAGGGATTTCTCCGCGTCGGTGGAGCGCATGCCGCCCATGCCGCAGCAGCCTTCAAGCCGCGAATAGTGGGGCACCGTGGCCCCGGTGGCCTCGCAGAGTTCGCGGAGCATGGTCGGGAAGTAAGGATTGTCCTCCACGACCTTGTAGACATCGGTGGGCCAGAGGGCGTGACAGCCGGTTTGCACCGCGATCTTCAATCCGTCGAGCGAGTATTTTAGATTGTTTTTGATCTTTTCCGCCCCCACCTTGCGGTGGAGGACATGGGCGACATGGTAGACATCCGAAGTCCCCTTGAATTCGCGGTCGATCGCCGCGAGGCTGGCATTGACCGCCTTGCGCCGCTCGCTGTCCTCCAGAAAATGCTTGGCCTCGGACAGCACGCCGAAGCAGGAGTTGCAGCCGGTCATGATGTCCACGCCCTGTGCCTCGGCGATGGTGATGTTGCGGCTGGAGATGGCGCACCAGGTGTTGAGGTCGAACGACGGCGCCGTGCCCCAGGCCGGGCAGCAGGAAGCGCCCTGCAGATCGACCGGTTCGATGCCCAGGACTGGCAAGATCTTGCGAAACGACTGCTCGATGTCCGGCGCCTTGAGCGGGATATTGCAACCGAGATATAAGCCGATTTTTTCCATGTATCTCTCCTCGCCTTAAAAAAGTCCCAACTCGCCCATGGGGCTGTTGTTGATCAGTGTTTGGATTTCTTTCTTCGCCAGGTCGTCGAAGGCCGAGGTCGGTGTTTCCTCCGGCAGGCCAACCCGCTTTCGCGCTTCCTTGGGATCGGTATAGACGGCATGGCCGGTCTCGAACAGGTTCATCTGGCTGGTGATCGAACTGGTGGAGAAGGCCAGCTGATTGGCCTGGTAGCGCCGAAAGGCAAACACCACCTCCTGCGGCCGGACACCCCGAGGACAGACCTCGGTACAACGGTTGCAGGCCTGGCAACCCCATGTCGATGAATCTTCAATTATTTCCTCAAGCTGACCGTTGAGCAACTGGCGAATAAGACTGCGGCACAACAGCGGAAACCCGGCGCGGACACCGGGACAGACCGCCGAACAGGCACCGCACTGGACGCAATTGAGAATGCCATGGCCGCCGTAGCCGATGATGGTGGAAACGGCCTCGTCTATTTTATGCTGATCGATTTTCATAGTCCTCGTCTCCTTATGCCGTCAACGCTTCAATCTGCGCGAAAATTTGCGCTTCCTCATATCCATGCAGGACGATTGCCCCGGACGGACAGGACGAGGTGCAGACGCCGCAGCCCTTGCAGGCCGACATCTCGATCTGCGCCCTGGGCCGGTCGGCATAGGTAGTCATGCTGATGGCGTGGTACGGGCAGAGCGGGACGCAGATGCCGCAGCCACTGCATACCTCGGGATGGACCTCGGAGATGATCGGCTCGATCTTGACCTTGCCCTGGGCAAGCGGCCGGGCAGCGGCGGCGGCAGCGCCCTTAGCCTGGGCCACGGTGTCCGGGATGTCCTTGGGCCCCTGACAGCATCCGGCCAGGAACAACCCCTCGACCGCGGTTTCCACCGGACCGAGTTTGGGATGGAGTTCACGGAAGAATTGATTGCCGCAGAACTGGAGCCCCAGCTTCTGCGCCAGTGCCGTGGCATCCTGCGGCAGTTCGACCGCAGTGGCCAACACCACCAGATCCGACTCGTACTCGATACTCGTGGCGGCCTCCATGTCGTAGGCCAGGACCCGCAGTTTATCGTCGGGCAGCATTTCCAAGCCGCCGACCTTGCCCTTGAAGAAGTTGATCCCCATCTTGCGGGCGCCGGTGTAATACTCCTCGTAGCCCTTGCCGAAGGCACGGACGTCGATGAAGTGCATGTTGATGGTCAGGTCCGGGTACTTTTCCTTGATCAGCCGGGCCTGCTTGATCATATACATGCAGCAGAAACGCGAACAGTAGGTGTGGAAATTCTCGTCGCGCGATCCCATGCAGGAGACGAAGGTGATGGTGTGCGGCTTTTCCTTGTCCGAGGGACGCAGGAGCTTACCCTCGGTTGGGCCGGTGGCCGAGATGATCCGCTCCAGTTGCAGGGCGGTGATGACGTTGGGTGAGGCCGGGGCCATCTCCTTGAACCAATCCTTGTCCATCACCTGATAGCCGGTGGCGACGACGATCGAACCGACCTCCACCTCCTTGATCGCACCGTTTGGGTTGTAGGCGATGGAGCGATTAATGGCCTCGGCCGGACAGGCCCGCTCGCAGGGAGCGAGGATGGCCTTGCCGGTTTTTTCGTTGATCTTGGGCAAGGTGCCGAGTTCGCGGCCAGCGCAGTTCAGACAGTGTTCGATGTCCACCACCGCCTTTTTCGGCACGGCTTGGGGAAACATGATGTAGGCCGCCCGCCGATCCGACAACCCGGCGTTGAACTCGTCGGGCGTCTTTGATGGACACTTGGAGGCACAGTCGCCGCAGCCAGTACACTTGCTCCAATCGACGTAAGTCTGTTTTTGCCGGATCTTGACTTTGAAGTTACCGATATAACCGCTGACGTCGTCGACCTCGGCGTAGGCCAGGGTTTCAATGTTGGGATGGTTGTACGCCTCGACCATCATCGGGGTGAGGATGCAGGCCGAGCAGTCATTGGTGGGGAAGGTCTTGTCCAGTTGCGCCATGACGCCGCCGATGGAGGGCCGTTTCTCCACCAGATAGGTCTTGTGCCCCATGTTGGCCAATTCGAGCGCGGCGTTGATGCCGCCGATACCGCCGCCGATCACCAGGGCCGCATCGGTGACCGGCACGAATTTATCCTCCAGGGGTTCGAGATTACGCGCCTTGCCCACCGCCGAGGCCACGACCTTCTTGGCCTTTTCCGTGGCCCCCTCGTGATCGTGGCCATGCACCCAGCTGCCCTGATCGCGGATGTTGGCCATTTCGAACAGGTACTTGTTCAGCCCCGCCTTTTCGATAGCCGCACGGAAGATGGGCTCATGGGTGCGGGGTGTGCACGCGGCCACCACCACCCGATCGACCAACCCGTCGCGGACATCCTTTTTCACCATCTCCTGGCCCGAGTCCGAGCACATGAACAGATCCTTGCGGGCAACAACGACATCGGGCAGCGTTTCCGCAAAATCGCGGACCGCCGACACGTCGATGACGCCGGCAATGTTCGAACCGCAATGACACACATAGACACCGACTTTCGCCATACAGGCCTCCTTCTCCAGAATGATTGGGGCTCCCAAAAGGTTGCACAATCGGCCAGGAATGAGATATCTGCGACCGCCCCATCAAGAAATCATTTTTCCTGATGCTATCTATCTATTTTACTGACCTCTCACCGGCAACCGAATATGTTGCGTAACCTGTAGAGGACCATCGTTCCATCCGCAATATTTTTTTTATTTTGCATAGTTTGCACATATTGACAACGCACCGATTGCACAATTAGTTATTTCAGAAAAATCGGGAAATTAGCAATTCACTCCCCGTCGAAGCCTCTATTCTGGCCGGATTGTGGAGATATTTTTTTTCTCTGCTCCGCACTACCCGCTTTGCAGATTCTGTTGAACGAAAGCGCTTCTTGCAGCAATGCCCAGTTTGCACAATTTACAATTTGACTACACCGCGAACGGACAGTCGGGGACCATGCAGGGGATCGGAGGAAAGGGGGGTGAACAACCAAGCAAAACCGGATGAACAAGAACTGAGAGAACTCCGCTTTGCCGTGGGGTAAAGCGGACAGGTCTGCACCACGACTTACGCAGGCAGGGAAAGAGCGGCGGAAAGTTTGCGAAAGAGAAAGAAAACGGCGACGGGCAGGACGACTTACCCGCAGTGCTCCCGGGCGGCAGTGACCAGCACCTGCCAAGCGGCGGCGGTGCTTTCCCGGGTGTCGGGCACGAGAACGATCGTCTGGGCAAATCCATAGGCGGCCAAAGCCGAACGGCATTCAAGCAGCGTATCCTGGACGATCTCCTTGGGATGGTCACCGTACAGGTTGTACACCAAGCCCAGCAGGGAGATATTGCGGGCCCTGATCGCCTCCAGGCTAAGGCGGGTGTGATTGATGGACCCCAGGCGTGGCGAACTGACCAGGATCAGCGGCATGTTGTGCGCGGCGAAGTAATCGAGCAACAGCAACCGTTCATTGAGGGGCACCAGGAGGCCGCCGGCACCCTCGACCAGCAACCAATCGGAGTGCGCCTGGAGTGTCGCCAGGGACCGGTCGAGCACCGCAGCCTCGATCGTCACTCCGGCCATGCGGGCCGCCAGTCGGGGCGAGGCGGGAAAGCCAAAGACATAGGGGCAGGTTGTGCCGTCGCGGTCGAATTCGGTAAGCGGCACGCCCATGAGCTTGCGGTGCAGCTGAATATCGTCCGAGATGTCGCGGCAGCCGGTCTGCACCAGCTTCAGGGTGGTGACCTTTTCCTGTCGTTCCCGAAGATAGCGGGCGAACAGGCCGGTGACATACGATTTGCCGACATCCGTGTCGATGCCGCCCACGGCGATGGTGCAGTGCGATGTGGTCATATCAACCCTGCACAGCGGATGCTGCGCGCCTCGTCCCGAACACCGGCGTTCACCGTGGTCGGGCAACGATAAATATGGGATGGTAGGTGAGCCGGACCCCTTGCGCTTCGGTAAATCGCTCCCGATACTGGGCGACAAAGGCGTTGACCTCGCGCCTGGTCCAGGCCCGCTGGCCGATCGAATTGACGCCGGTTGCCCGGAGGTGCTGCAGCACCGCGATCGGATCGGGATACCAAAGGATTTCCCGGGCCTCTTCGGCAGCCAGGATCTCGAATCGTTCCGCAACCACGGTCCGCAGCTGTTCGAGGGTGCGATACCGCAGGCCGACCCCAGCTATCTCTTTGATTTCAAAAAGATTATCCTTTCCGTACAGCGAAAAGGCGAGCAAGCCGTCGGGATAGAGATGCTGGTGGAACTTGGCGCAGAGAGCGGGCAGGTCATGGACCCAATGCAAGGTCGAAGAGGAGATGACGAGGTCATAGCGCTCGGGAAGCGGCAGGGCTTCGATGTCGCCGGCCAGAAAGGTGATTTTGTCGGCATGGGCACCGATCCGGCGGCAAACCCGCTGCTCGAAGGAGGCAACCAGATCGCAGAGGGTGAAATGATCGATGCCGGGAAAGCGAGTCAGGGTCTTTTCGGTCAACAGCCCGGTGCAACAACCAATCTCCAGGACATCCGTCGGTTGCAGGCCGGGGGCGGCCTCGTCCAGCAGACGGAGCAACCGGACCGCAACCCGAGATTGCACCGTGGCCTGCTGTTCATAGGTGGCGGCGGCCTGCTCGAAACGGAGCCTGATGAGGTGTTTATCGGGAATCATGGGCAGTGATCGGGTTACGTCGTACATAAGTCCAAGGCCTCGCAACCCAACGGTGTGCAGCGTACAGAGCGGATAAGTGACCGGCGGGAAATGGGACGTTATGGCGTCAGCTCAGAGGAAAACGTCTCGCGGTTGTCATTGGTTACAATCCCCAGAGCAGGCGGCCATCCACCCACCCTCGCACGTCTTGGCCGTGCTCGACCTTGACCCAGCCGTCCTTCTTTTCCAGGACTTTGAACACCACGCCGTAATTGGCTTTGGCCACAACGGCGCTTTTGGTGTCCGGTTCGCTGCGGACATTGATCTGCTGGCCTGTCTCCTTGTTGGCCTTGACGATCGCATGGGGGGTTTTCTGGGTCGTCTTCTTATGCACCCAGCCGGTGCTCCCCTCGAAATCCTTGACCTGCAACCACTCCCCCTTGACACCGACGACTTCGATCGGAAAGCCGGAATCGAGCTTCCAGAGTATCGCATGTTCGGTGCCGGGTCCGGACCGCATGTTGATATCGTCGCCGGCAATGGCCACCATCTCCGCCGCCGTGACCCACGATGCCAGCAGCAACGGAAAAGCAATGCCTGCAAGGAGATGTCGCATACTCATGACAGAACTCGCCGGTGCATGCCGGTATCGGGCGGGGGCGGTGCCGATCGCACGACATGCCCTGCTATATCCAAAGAAAGCGCATCGAACCGACAGGCTTCGACACAGCAGCGCAGGCACCGAATGCATTCCGCGCTGTCCGGTGTTTCGTTGACGCGGATATCCACGGGGCACACCTGGTGGCAGGCCCCACACTTTGTACAGTTATCCGCGGTAAATTTCAACCTAATCAGGCCAAAGCGATTGAACAGGCCATAAAAAGCCCCCAAGGGGCAGAGGGTGCGGCAAAAGGGCCGGGAAGCGGCGATGCTCCACAGGAGGACGGCCGCAAGCAGGGTCACCTTGAAGACATAGAGCATGCCGGCTGCCGGGCGCAAATCGGGCATCAAGAGCAGCATGGGGATTCCGGCCTCAAGGGTGCCGGCTGGACAGAGCCACTTGCAGAACCATGGCGTCCCTACCTGGAATTCGTTGAGCACGGTCAGCGGCAGAACAACCACCAGGAACACGAGGACGAGATATTTTCCCCATGCAAGCGCCTTGGGCACACCGAACTTCGGCGAGGGAATTTTATGGAGTAGTTCCTGCACCAACCCGAAGGGACAGGCCCAACCGCAGATTAACCGCCCAAACGCCACCGCGAGCAACCCCATCCACCCGACGACAAAGCTGCCGACATACGCCTGACCCGCTTGCAACGAAAGGCGAACGCCCAACAGCAACTGCTGGAGGCTGCCGATGGGACAGAAGGTGGTCGAGGCAGGGCAGGAATAACAGTTGAGCCCGGGCGAGCAGATGACCTTGAGCGGCCCTTGATAGAGGGTGCCGCTCAGCGGGAAGGCCCAATAGCCGTTGCT